>Ga0111538_10004717_pt1 | contig 18825 bp, 23 predicted proteins | sample SoiMethybrSBSTD1_FD_79669 | JGI IMG/M metagenome (GOLD analysis project Ga0111538, IMG submission 79669) | Bulk soil microbial communities from a Populus tree surrounding site in Tennessee, USA - Soil MetaG P. TD hybrid SBSTD1 (version 2)... | ecosystem: Environmental > Terrestrial > Soil >...
AGTGACTGAACGCACAACTCGCTCTGATCGCGTCGCAACGTGGCGGGGAACCGCTTCGGCGGGGTGCTCGACGACGAGGCTGGGGCCGGTGAGGCCGAGGGCAAAGGCGAGGATGAGCAGCAAGCGGCGCAGCACGGGAACCTCCAAGCGGGACCAAGTGGACGCGCCACGTTAGCGTGGATTCGCTGCGGAGGTGGGAGATCGGCTTATACCCGTGTTGGTTGAGGTAACGGGACCATGAGCGGTGCGTAACCTTTGGCACATTCCACTTAAAGGGAAGCAATGAAAGCAAACCTCGAAACTGTCCAACCCGTGCTCATGTCGCGTGATGTGTCAGCCTCCATGGGTTTCTTCGAGGAGCTCGGATTCACCTTAGAAGGTCAAGATGTAGCCGACTATCCAAAATATGCGCGAATGTGCCGGGATAATGTAGAGATCCATTTCAGTGGCATGACGCGCAAGAGTGGAACTATCCAAATGATCGCCCGTCATACCGGTTCGTGGTACAAGGTGTCGAAGAGCTACACCGCGAATTCTCGGAAAGCGGCGTGTCCGACATGACGCCCGTGTCTAGGACGCCGTGGGAAACGTTGGAGTTCCACGTTCGAGACTACGACGGCAATCTCCTACAGTTCTATCGGTGGCTAGAAACCTAAGCGGGTTTGGCACCATTCGAGAGCCAAATCAACGAGACAGCCTATGAATCACTTACGTAGGTTTGGTCGGTCCGGGCATCCATGAACAACTCTGAGACCACGAGCCAGCGTCCATCCGGCTGCCTTTGCAACACGTGTTGTGCGTGGTTGTCCCGCAGGGTGATCTCTCCGCCGCCGGCAAGACCTTGGCCACGGATCTTCGCGTGCGTCGAGACGATCACGACATCGTCAGTCAATCGGCGCAACCGGGCCTCAGGCGGAGTAACGGGCTGTCCAGCGTCGAAGTTGGCGTCCGCGAAAAGCCCTCTCAAGTATTCGACGATCTGAGACGATCCGGTTTTCGCGGTGCCGAATGCGTTCATCCAATCGGCATCGTCTGCATAGACGTCGACGAGCAGATCGGGGTTTCGCTGACTGAAGCCAGTCAGCAGCGCCCCGAGAGTAGTACCAATGGCTTCCTGGTCCTTGTCCGGCATCGCTTCCAGACCTGGCAGTTCAGCATCTTGAGGCATTGTCTCTCTCTCGATTCACGCGGTCTGGCTTATTGGAGCCGCTTTTGTGGTTGAGAACTGCGTCACGGCGTCTCGCGTCACTGGAAGACCCAAATGATCTTAATGTTCCGGGTGATTACGCTTCGCTGGTTTGAACGCCGGTCATTATCGGTCTGGCCTGCCGCACATTTGATGATTAGGATCGACTGAAACGCATTGCCGCTCTCAACTTTCCCCCGTCACGAGGAGAGCCGTGAAGAGCCGCTTTCATGTGCTAGCTGTCGTGCTTGCCGCCGCCATTGCCCTGATGGTCGTCGCGCCTGCGGCGAATGCCCATCCGAGGGATGTGGTCGTGGTGGCTCACCGGGGAGCGAAGACGTCGAAATATGCCGAAGGCACATTGTCTGCCTATCGGTACGCGGTGCGACACCATGCCGACCTACTAGATGCGGATATTCGCTGGACGAAGGATGGTTCCGATCGCGACTCGGTCGGCACCATGATCATCTTGCATGACGCCAGACTCGACCGAACCACGAACTGCGAAGGCCCGATCTCGGACTGGCTGTGGTCTTCTATCCGCGCCAAGTGTCGCAGTCATCCGGGTGGCCACCGGCTGATGCGCTTGATCGACCTATTGAGGTACGGCAACTCGCACGGGAAGTCTTTCACCCTGGAGATCAAGCTCAGGTCGATTACAGATGCACAGGCCGAACAGTTTTGGAACACCGTCAATAACTCCCGGGTCCAGTTAGTCGCGAGAGCCGCCCGGCTTGCGCCGCTGAACAAGATTAAGAAGCTCGACGAGGCTGACCCTAGTCACCAAATCAGGTATGCGTTCAGCACTCGAGGACGTCACAAATGGCCCTCGGTATCGACGATCAAGAAAACGGGCAACGTTGTCTACGCGAAACTTACGATTCCCGTTGCTGTCGCGCGCCGCTATCGGCAGGCGAACCTCAAGGTGTTCCTGTCTACAGGCAAGGACAAGGCAGATTTCAAGGAAATGATGGCGCGAAAGCCGTACGCGGTGGTTGTCAATAATGTGGCCCGGTTCCGTCGTTGGCACCACAATCATTAAGGGACATGAATCATTAAGGGACATGCCTCCTGACCGGCGATGAGCCGGCTCCTGGCACTCAGCGCCTCTTCGATCAACATCACTACCCGACAGCTCGTTGAGCATCGCAGCCGGCCGGCGTCTCTCGGAGGGACAAAATGGACCATGACAGAGATCACCGTGCGGGTGCTGGAGGAGTCTGACTGGTCGCTGTACCGCGAGGTCCGTTTGCGCGCCTTGGCAGAGTCTCCCGGTTCGTTTACCGCGACCTTGGCCGAGGAAGCGGGTCGTGACGAGCAGTTCTGGCGTGCGCGGATGACGCGGTCGCACCGGCTGCTGGCCGAACGCGGCTCAATATCACAGGGAATCGTCAGTCTGGGACCTTACGAGCACGAGCCGTCAGCGGGGGAGGTCTTCGGCCTATACGTGGTCCCAGAGGCGCGGGGTACCAGGGTCTCCTGGCGTCTGCTTGAGGCTGCGGCGGCTCTGGCGACGCAGCAGGCTTACTTGCAGCTCTATTACTGGGTGGGGACCGACAACGGGCGGGCCATCGGCTTTGCTCAGAACTTTGGGTTCCGCATCACCGACTACCGCCGCCCAGCGCGCAATTCCGACCTCGAACCGGGTGAGGAGATTGCGATGATGCTCTCGCTAGAGCCGGATGCCAGCCTGGCGCCGAACCCGACTAGCCGGAAGGCATCCACCCGCGAAGGCCCCCTTATCTGAGACCTGGCCCGACTGGCATGTGTGCGGCAAGCCGATCCGCTCTGGATCAGTCGCGTAAATAGCCTGTCTCTGGGTCTATGTCGGCCAGAAAGCTGCGGATTTGCTCGGCCATTTCGACCCGGTCGGGATGCCAGTCAGCGTTGCCCCCGATGCTGAACCCGTACGACGCGGGGTGGGAGGTCCAGGCGAAGTCGTAGGTGTCGGAGGAGCCGGCACGTCGGGTGACCACGAACCTCTCCCCGTCGACAACCAGTTCGACGGGATCGAGACCGCGCGGGGCGGCGGGTGCAAGGCCCGGTGTTGCATTTTCATTTGGCGTAGCCGGATGGTTCGAGTCGTCGTCGGCGTACACCTTCCACATAAGCGACAGAGTGGCACTCGGGAGCACTCGACTCAACCAACTTGTCCGCACGAAGCGCCGGCTGGGCTGATGACTCGGACTACGCTTTAACCGATGCGCTCGGCCAGGGAAACGATGATCCCCTCCGGTCCGCGCACGTAGGCCATGCGCCAGATGTGCTCGTACTCGCCGATCCCTCCGACCAGTCCGTAGCCGTTCGCAGCCAGCCGATCGACCGCGGCCTGCAGGTCGTCGACTTCGAACGACACGTTGCGCAGACCCAGCTCGTTCGCCATCGCAGCCGGTGATCCCGGTTCGTGGTCGGGCCGGACGAAGCTCGCCAGCTCTAGCCCGGTACCTCCGTCGGGTAGCCGCAGCATGACGATCTCGGTGCGGGAGTCGGGGATGCCGCTGACGGTGTCCAGAAAGTCGCCCTCCACGAACGTCCGGCCCTCGACCTCAAGACCGAGGCCGACGAAGAACGCCGTCACGGTGTCGAGGTCCGCGACGGTGATGCCAACGTGGTCGAAGCGTCGTGCGTGTGACATGGGGTCATCCTCCAACGACTCGTCTTGTCGATCCAGTCAGGGACGTTGCCGACGGGGTGTCGACATCGGTCACGAGGCTTTGGGCCTCGTCGAGAAGCCGACTACAGAATTGGATTGACTTTGCCGCCGAGGCACGCCGTGGCAATCGATCAAGAGGAGCAGGATCGTGGAGCTTTATGAGGTCATGCGCACAACGTCCGCGGTGCGTCACTTCACCAATGATCCGTTGCCAGACGAGATCCTTTACACCATCCTCGACAACGCGCGGTTCGCTCCGAGCGGCGGCAACCGGCAGGGCACCCGGATCGTGATCATTCGAGATCCGGACAGCAGACAGGCGCTGGTGGAACTGACGATTCCAGCGACCAAGAAGTACGTTGCGCAGCGGCAAGCCGGGGAGAACCCTTGGAACACCATCCATCCAAGCCGGGTGTCCGATGATGAGATTGCGGCAGCCGAGGCTCCCGAAAGCTTCACAGCTCCGCTCCTGCAGGCCGGAGTCGTTCTTGTGGTCTGCGTTGACCTCCGCGTTGTGGCTGCGCTCGACAAGGAGCTCGATCGTGTCGGCATCGTCGGAGGGGCTTCGGTGTATCCGCTGGTATGGAACATCCTGCTCGCGGCGCGGAACGAAGGTTTTGGCGGAACGATCACCACCATGGCTGTGGCGGAAGAACCGCGGATCCGCCAGTTACTCGGGATCCCTGAGACGCATGCCGTCGCCTGCATCGTTCCGCTGGGCAAACCCGTTCACCAACCACGCCGGCTCTCACGGCTCGACGTTGCGGGCTTGACGAGAATCGAGCACTGGCACGGCCAACCGCTCACTCCTGGCCGACCATAGCCTGGTGGTGATCATCTTCTGCTAGCCGAGGCAACCCAGTTGAGCTGCCTTTCGCGTTCAGGCGCCCTGATTGGCTCCCGCTAGCGGTTGATGTGGTCGAGGTGGAGCATCTGCTTCAGGACGTGGTCGAGCTGGTCATCGTTGAAGATCGACTTCCAGTCTTCCTTAATGATCTTGGTCCGGCCGTAGTCCATAGCGATCAGGCAGGCGTCGGAGAACGGATTGTCCCCCCGTAGACCGTTGGCCAGGGCGAGCTGGATGTGGCCCATCAGCATGGCCCGCATGCTGGCCTCGAGCCGGCGCGCGCTCTTGAGATAACGGCGGAGCTCCTCGGGCCGGATGCCGCGGGTGCCGAGTTCCAGCTGCACACTGCGGCGGCTCGCGTGATTGGGGCTATCAGATCATCCGGCTCATAAGACTCCAGCAAGGGTAATCGCAGACCTGAAACAGACTGACGCCGAGATCAGCTGTCCGATCGATCATGCTGGGGAGCGCCAGCGGATTCTCGGCGGTGTCGTGCCACTGCCAGAAGAAGGCGTACGTGCCCAGCCCGATGGCCATCAGCTTGGCTCCAATGTTGCGCCCATTATTGTGCTCTATGGCTGCCATGCTTTTACCCCGAATAGCGCACCAATGACGTACGTCTCGCCAGCTACTGAGCGCGAGATCAAGGCCGTTCTCTTCGACACGTTCGGAACAGTCGTGGACTGGCGCTCAGGGGTAGCACGTGAGGTGGCGGCCTTCGCCAAGCGTCACCAAATCGATGTGGATGCCGCAGCGTTCGCCGACGCATGGCGGGCAAAGTACGAGCCGTCAATGGAGCCGATCCGCGACGGGAGCCGCGACTTTGTGCCGCTGGACCAGCTGCATCTGGAAAACCTTCATGCGGCCCTTGAGGAGTTCGGCCTGGATGCGGCCCGCTTCGACGACCGCGAACTCGGCGAACTCAATGCGGCATGGGAGCGGCTGGACCCGTGGGAGGACAGCGTCGCCGGCTTGACCGAACTCGGCCGACATGTGATCGTCGGGCCGCTATCGAACGCCAACCTAGCCCTACTGCTGCGGATGGCACTGCGAGCGAGATTGCCGTGGACGGTGATCGTCGGTTCCGATGCGACCCGCGCCTACAAGCCGACCCTGCAGGCGTACCGGAACATGGCCTGGATGCTGCGGCTGGATCCAGGCGAGGTCATGCTCGCAGCGGCCCACAACTGCGATCTCACATCTGCGCAACGGGCGGGACTCGGCACTGCATTCATTCCACGTCCAACTGAGCTCGGGGCAGGCCAGACGAAGGACCTGACGGCGGAAGGCGATTGGGACCTCGTCTGCGCAAGCATCCTCGACCTGGCCACAAGTTTCGCCGATGCGTGAAACCGCATCTGCAGCATTTCTCACGCCGGTGGCGTCCGGTTCTACAAGTCGCTACTTCAAAGCTTTCAAGACGTTCGCCAGCCACGCGAGTCGTCTGGAGATGGGAAACGAGTATCCGATCGATGGTTGCGACACCTCTTTGCCGTCCTCAGATGAGAAACGACGGCCAGAGATAGGGGGAACGGGTCGAGCGTAAGATCACCGACCCCCCTTCAGAGGCGCACGTTCTCGAACAAGTCGTGTAGCCGCGGCGGTGGGTGCCCGCGGCCTGCGCCTGCCTAGATGGCTTCGAACGATGGATACTGCGGTCGCCACATTGCCTGTTGGACCGCTTGTACTGCATTGTCCATCGTCGACTGAGCCAGGCCCTCCTTCTCCGCTGCGTACGCTACCGCGATCGCGACCGTCGCAGACACGGTGCGCAGGTTGGACACGGGCGGCAGCAGACTCGCGCCCTGCGTCCTCGCGTCGGAGAGGGTCGCCACCGCCTCCGCCGCGGCAGTGATCATGGTTTCGGTGATTCGGGCTGCCCGCGCCACGGACACACCGAGCCCAAGGCCGGGGAACACCAGCGCATTGTTGGCCTGCGCGATGCGGTAGGTGACCCCATCGTGCTCGACCGGGTCGAACGGACTACCCGTCGCGACCAGTGCCCGACCATCGGTCCACCGGATCAGATCCGCTGGCACTGCCTCCGCCTTCGACGTCGGATTGGAGAGCGGCATGATGATCGGACGGTTCACTGTGGACGCCATCTGCCGCACAATCGGCTCGCTGAAGGCACCGGCCTGAGTCGACGTGCCGATCAGCATGGTCGGTTTTGCCTGCGCCACAACCTCCGCCAGATTTGGCGCGCCGCCCGACGCCGACCATTCAGCGGCCTCGGCCGCCGGCCATGCATAAGGCTGTTGGAAGTCGTACTGATGCTCGGTGCGGTCGTCAGTCAATAGACCGCGCCGGCCCAGCGCCCAGAAACGGCGGGTTGCCTCCTCCCGCGAGAGGCCTTGGCGGACCATTTCGTCACGCATCAGATCTGCGATTCCCAGCCCTGCAGTACCGGCGCCGTGGATGACCACGAGCTGATCGCGCATGCGGCTACCGGCCGCATTGACGGCGGCGAACGCCGCAGCCATCACTACCGCCGCGGTGCCCTGCATGTCGTCATTGAACGTGCACGCCTGATCGGCGTATTTGTTGAGAATTCGGCGGGCATTGCTCGCACCGAAGTCTTCCCAGTGCAGCATGGCGTGCGGGAACAGCTTGGTCGCCGCGGTGACGTAGGCGTCGATCAGGTCGTCGTAGCGCTGGTCGCGTACTCGCGCATGTCGGTTGCCGATATACATCTCGTCGTTGAGCAGGGCCAGGTTGTCCGTCCCCATGTCCAGAACGACGGGGATCACCCGGCGCGGATGCAAACCCGCAGCGCCGATATACACGGCGAGTTTGCCTATCGAGATATCGATGCCACCGACGCCCTGGTCACCGATGCCGAGGATGCCTTCGGAGTCGGTTGCGACCAGCAGGTCCACATCCTCCGCGCTGAGGCCGTAGTTGCTGAGTGATTCCTCCACATCCTCCGGGTGATTGACATCGAGGAACACCCCTCGTGGACGGCGGTATTCGTGGCTATAGCGTTGGATCGCCTCACCCACGGTCGGCGTGTACACGATCGGCAACATCTCGTCGAGGTGTTCCGTGAGGAGCCGGTAGAACAGGACCTCATTGCGGTCACGCATGTTCGCCAGAAAAACGTTCTTGGCCAGATTGTCAGGCTGCCGCTGGTACTGCGCGTACACCCGCCGCAGTTGGCCATCCAATGTAGACACCCCGCTGGGTAGCAGGCCCACCAGCCCGAGCTCGCGCCGCTCCGCAGGGGTAAACGCCGTGCCACGATTCAGGATCGGGTTCGTCAAAACCGAACGGCCCCGGACCCGGATCCGCATTGGATAGTCCTCGGCCGCCGGGCCGAGCTCGTACGCTGCATCTAGCTTCTTCATTCGCGGTCTCCAAGACGTCCAGATTGTCGGCTATAAGTCCTTCTGACTCCGACCGATCAAGCCCGTGGTGGTGTCGTGTCGGCGCGCCCTGCAGCCACCTCAGCGTCGGCGGGTTGTGCCTCCGAGCTACCAGCCCAGGCGGCTTCAGATGATGGGGGCGCCGACGTCTCGTCATCGTCGAGCATCGTCGTTTCGTCGAAGGGATCTTCGTTGTGGAACACACGGGTCGCCTGGGCCTGGTTGAACTCACCGACCCACTTACCGATAATCACTGTCGCGACGGCGTTTCCGGCGAAGTTGGTCAACGCTCGCGCCTCGGACATGAACCGGTCGATACCGACGACCAGACCAACGCCGTCGACGAGTTCCGGCTCATGCGCCTGCAGGCCGCCGGCGAGGACCGCCAGGCCGGCGCCGGTCACCCCGGCGGCACCCTTGGAAGCGATGATCATAAAGATCAGCAGCGAAATCTGCTCGCTGATCGACAGGGGCTTGTCCAACGCATCCGCAATGAAGATCGACGCCATCGTCAGGTAGATAGCTGTGCCGTCGAGGTTGAACGAGTACCCGGTAGGTACGGTGATACCCACCACAGATCGTGAGACGCCCAGGTGCTCCATCTTCGCGATCAGCCGGGGAAGCGCGACCTCTGAGGAGGAGGTCGAAACGATCAGTAGGAATTCCCGCTTCAGATAGTTCAGAAGCTGAAAAATGCCGACCCCCGTGGTGGCTCGCAGCAGCAGGCCCAGAAGCACGATCACGAACAGCGCACACGTGATGTAGAAACCGGCCATGACCTGCCCCAGAGCGACCAGCGCCTTCCAACCGGTCGCGCCCACTACGGCAGCGATGGCCCCGAACGCTCCGATCGGCGCCAACCACATGATCATGGCCATAACGCGGAACACCAGCCGCTCTAGATGCTTGACACCGCGGAGGATCGCCTCTCCGCGAGCCCCGAGGGCCTGCAAGGCGAAGCCGACGAGCAACGCGACGAACAGCGTCTGCAGCACCACCCCGCTGGTCAGCGCGGAAAACAGAGTGGTTGGAATGATGCTCAACAGAAAGTCGGTGGTACTTTCCGCCGCGCCGGCCTTAGCCTGAGCGGCGCCGGCCTGCGCCTGCGCCTCGCTCAGATGCAGCCCAGCGCCCGGCTCCAACAGGTTCCCGACCACCAGACCAATGATCAGCGCGATCGTCGACATCACCAGGAAATAGGCCAGGGCCAGTCCGCCAACCTTGCCCACGGTCGCCGCCTTGCGGATGGAGCCGACGCCAAGCACGATTGTGCAGAAGATCACCGGGGAGATCATCATTCTGACGAGGTTCACGAACCCCGTTCCAAGCGGCCTCAGCGCGACACCGAAGCTCGGCCACAGGAAACCGACCGCGATGCCTGCCAGCACGGCAATGATGACTGCGATGTACAGCCAGTGACTTCGGTCCCGCTTACGCGGTGAGGCCCCTGTTTGTGTTGCGACTGCGCTCTCGGACATCGATCCTCCCGATGGTGAGGAGTGGCGAACAGGGCGCGTATGCCATTGACCCACCCCGGTGGCGAGGCGCTTGTGGATCGTCGCCGTTGGTGTGACCGGCGTCACGCTTATTCGTGATAAATCTACAAAGGCACGCCCGGGCCGTCTATGCGTGCCGCGTGCCATCGAGCCCCACGGGGTCGGTGGGCTCGTCGAGGAGGTCCGTGGGCTCGTCGCCCCGCCTCCCAGAACCGCCTAAATCAACGGCAACAAAGACTAGTGTTGCGCTCCGCAGAGTTGCCAACGCCAGTCGGCGCCGATGGCTTCTCCCAATGGATGGAGGCGGAAATGGAGAGCGGAGCGAATCGAGGGTGCGCGCGCATCGTCGCCTTCGGTCAGGCCACTCCGCCGGCGTACGACCAAATGAAGCTGTGGGGTGACCACTACGCAAACTACGTCAGTCATGACGGCGTAGCGGAGCGCGTGTGGCGCCGCGCTGAGGTTCGCACCCGCCATTTGACCGCCAGCCCGGTTCACGACGACGTATCCCGCTGGAGTACGGCTCAACGGATGCGGCGATTCATCGACGATGCGCTGCCCCTGGCCAAGGAGGCGGTCGGTAACGCGCTGATGGCGGCCACCATCATCCCCGAAGAAGTCGGCCTGCTTGCCACGGTTTCCTGCACCGGATACGCCAATCCTGGCCTTGACGTCCATCTCGCCAAGGATCTGGGCATGCACCCGGCACTTCGACGGCTTGCGATCGGGCACATGGGCTGCTACGCCGCTGTTCCTGGGCTTGCGGCGGCGACGGACTACGTCATCGCGCAGCGCCAACCAGCTCTGCTGGTCTGCACGGAACTGCCATCGCTGCATGTGCAGCCGCCCCCGCACGACACCCAGCAAGCCGTTGCACATGCACTTTTCGGCGATGCCTGCGCCACTCTGGTGCTGGCCCCGTCGCAGAACGCGTGCGAGGGGCTCGACGTCATTGCCGTGGAAACGCTTACCGATGTCGGATCAACGGCGGACATGACATGGGACATCACCGACCACGGATTCCGTATGACACTTTCGTCGCGAGTCCCAGCGGTTGTCGCCCGTAACGCCCCAATGCTCGTCGATCGTCTGCTGTCCGGCCGCGGTCTTTCTCCGGATGATGTCCGGCACTGGGCCATCCACCCTGGCGGTCCGCGAATCATTGACAAGGTGCAGGAGGTCTTGTCCTTAAGCGACGTTCAGGTCAAGTGGTCCCGCGACATCCTGGCTCGGTATGGGAATTGTTCCTCGGCGACGATCTTGCTGATCATCGCGTCGATGTGTCCTGTTGCCGTCGGGGACTATGTCGTGGCCATAGCCTTCGGTCCAGGTCTGACGGTCACCGGTGCTCTCCTCCAAGGTGCGGCGGGGGTCAAGCCGACCCTTGCACCACCAAACTGACCACGTCGACCATCGCGATGCAGACGGCAGCGGCGAATGGTACCCTGCCGCGCCCCCGCACCGCTATTGCCGCGAGGACCACGCAGAGCCCGAAGGCAGCCCAAACCCACGCGCCGGTTCCACTCCGCAATGCGGCGACCGCGGAGGCGACCGTCAGCACTAGCGGCGCCAGCCAGCGCAGTGTGCGTCCTCCGAGGCGGTGAGGCAAACCCTGTACGCCGGTTTGGGCGTCCTCGGCGAGGTCCGGTAGCGCGTTCAGCAGGTGCGCGCCCACGCCAAGCAGCGCACCGGCGGCCATCATCCACACGGGGGGCCACTGCGGGTCAGGAAGGGCAAGAGTAATCACTGCAGGAAGCGCGCCGAACGCGATCGCGTATGGCACCCAGGACCAGACGACACGCTTGAGACCAACGTTGTAGGCCCAGCCTGAGCCGACAACCAGCAGCAGGTGTACAGCTGCGGATGCCAGGCCAGAGGCCAGAGACAACACGAGGCAGCACCCAGCGGCAACGGCAATCGCTCGCCGGACCAAGGCCTCGGAGACCTCACCACGAGCGACCGGTTTATCCGCGCGGCCCACCTGCTGATCGCGGCCCGCGTCGATCAGGTCGTTCGACCAACCGATGGTGAGCTGTCCTGCCGCAACGGCTCCCGTCACGACCAAGCCCGTTCGCAATTCATGTCCAACTGCCAGAGCCAAGAGCGCGGTAAGCGCGGTGACCGCGACTGTCGGCCCGGGATGGCTGGCCCGAAGCAGTCCCGGCAGGGTAGGCAGGATGGGCCAGTCCCCTTTCAATCCGACGGCTTGCCGATGGTCTTATCGGCATCGGCCATTGGTAGCGGATAATTCCGCGTAGCGGGTGCCGGCCCATTTGATGAAACACCCGCTCGTCGTTCTGGCCGCGGAGACCGGGATCTTTGCCTAGGGTATCCGCGTGAGCCATCCTGTCGCCGGTTCCGCTACAGCCGCAGTGGCTGAGGCATGAATTCTCAACTCCTATTCACAGCACTCGTGCTAGCCGTCGGCGTCGAACGGCTCGCGGAGCTGACCCTGTCAAAACGGCATGCTTCGTGGTCGTTCTCACGTGGGGGTAAGGAGTTCGGCCGCGGGCACTTCCCTGTGATGGTGATGCTGCACACTGCTCTCCTGGTGGGCGCGATCGCCGAGGTGTGGCTGCTCAACCGCCCCTTCCTGCCGATTCTGGGCTGGTCGGCGCTGGCCATAGTCATTGCCTCGCAGAGCCTGCGCTGGTGGTGCATCGCCTCGCTGGGACGGCAGTGGAACACCCGCGTCATTGTCGTGCCGGGACTGCCGCTCGTCACCCGCGGCCCGTATCGCGTGCTGCGCCATCCGAACTATGTGGCCGTGGTGCTCGAAGGCCTGGCCCTGCCGCTCGTGCACTCGGCTTGGATCACAGCTCTTGGGTTCACCTTCCTCAACGCAGCTCTGCTCGCTAGGCGGATCCAGGTCGAAGAGGAGGCGCTGGCCACAGTCGCTGGCGAGGAAGCGGCGTTGCGGTGAGGCGAGCGACGTCGCGATGAGAGGGGCCAGTGACGTGGTCGTGGTGGGCGGCGGTCCGGTGGGCCTTGCGGCTGCCATGTACGCCGTGCGCAGCAGCTTGTCGGTTGTCGTACTCGAGCCCCGCCAAGGCGCGGTCGACAAGGCCTGCGGCGAAGGTCTCATGCCCGGCGGCGTACGTGCGTTGGCCGCCCTTGGGGTCAATCCCATTGGCTGGGATCTGGTGGGCATCCGCTACGTCAGTGACGGGCGGCACGCCGAGGCTGACTTCAGCGCTGGGCGCGGCCGAGGCGTCCGCCGGACCGAGCTCCACACAGCATTGCGATCGGCCGCGACTGCCGCCGGGGTGAAAATCTTCCCCTTGGCGGCATTCGAGGTACTGCAGTCGTCGGAAGCCGTGCGCGTCCGAACGCAAGGGCCAGGCCAGACGCCTGGACCTGACCTCCATGGCCGCTACCTTCTGGCAGCTGATGGCCTCCACTCGCCGACCCGCCGCGCGCTTGGTCTCCAGGTGTACGCCCGTGGACTACAGCGCTTCGGTCAGCGCCGGCACTACTGCTTACAGCCATGGAGCAGTTATGTGGAGGTGCACTGGGGGGACTACGGAGAGGCGTACGTCACCCCAGTCGGGCCAGATCTGGTTGGGGTTGCGGTACTCAGCGCGCGCCGGCTGGCGTTCGAGGAGCAGCTCAATGAGTTCCCGCGGCTGCGAGATCGGCTTGCCAATGCCTCCGCCGCCACCCGAGTCCGTGGAGCTGGCCCACTTAGGCAGCGAGTTGCCCGCCGAGTTGCCGGCAGGGTGCTGCTGATTGGCGATGCCGGAGGTTATGTCGATGCGCTGACCGGCGAGGGGATCTCGCTCGGGATAGCGCAAGCACGGGCGGCGGTGTCAGCGGTTGGAGCCGATCGGCCGCACGCGTACGAGCGCGCCTGGCGGCAGGCCAGCTGGCGGTATGCCGCGATGACGCACGCCCTTGTTCAGACAACGCGCCCAGCGTCGGCACGGCGGGCCATCGTTCCTGCCGCCGCGGCGCTACCGGCCGTGTTCCGGGCGGCGGTGAGAGAACTGGGGCGATCGAACTGAGCCGAGGCGCTCCATCATGAGAGACGAACCAGAGGTCGTTATGACAGGGTCAGTCGTGTCCGCTGACGGCACGAGGATCGGCTATCGGCGTTTGGGCCGCGTGGATCGAGAGGTTCGCCGCGGGCAATGTCGCGCTGGGTGGGCGCTGCCGTACAGGCTTCCCGATTCCGTTCGCGGCTGGCCTTATTGACCTATTTCTGCGGGTTTGAAACCATCGCCGCGGCGCTGCGGCTGTTCTTCGCGTAATGAGCGTCGTGACCGCTGAAGGCCGCAAGCCGAATTCCGAGCGCGGGGCCGTCGACTGGATGAACTTGCCGCCGCTCGGAACAGGTCGGCAGCTATTGGTCTAGGTGCGGCCACCGCTCTGGCGTCCCGAACCTCACGTTTGCCGTCTGGTGATGGCTAAGAGGTGCTTGAGCGCCCGATTCAACCCTGTTCTGCCGTCTCGAGACGGCTAGCGCTGCCTTCGAAGTCGATTCCGGCGCCGCAGCTGTCAGGCGCGACCGGCCGGCCGGCGGGATCCTGCCCTCGGTCGCCGGATGATTGGCTTCAAACCGAGCCACTTGATGGCATCCATATCGCCCAGGAGGACATAGCTCGTGATCATTGGACTTCTCTGGCTACTGGGATCACTACTTGTCGGCGAGGTCCTTGTGCGGCTCTTCGACGCTCCGGTTCCCGGCTCGATCGTCGGGATGGTGCTTCTCTTCGTCATACTGCGCTGGCGGCGCGCTAGCGATGACAGCCCAGTCGTCAGGGTTGGGCATTATCTGCTCGACCACCTGCAGCTGTTCTTCGTCCCCGCCGGAGTCGGCATCGTTGTCTACCTGCGAACAGTCCGTGACCACGCACTGCCGATTACAGCAGGACTGCTCGTTTCGTGGCTGCTGGGTCTGGTTACCGTGGCCGGTGTGGTCACCGCCCTCTCGTGGCGGCGCACCGATCCGGGCGGCGCAACTCCGGAGCCAATCGAGTGAGAGTCGAAGAGACGTGGGACTGGCTGCGAACGTCACCGCTCCTGTGGCTGTTTGTCACTGTTGCTGCCTACGAGTTGGGTCGGTGGCTGCGTAGCCGAACCCAACACCCGCTTGCCCAGCCGACGCTCGTGGCCATCGTCGTATGTTCCATCTCCATTGAGTTATTGCGCGTCCCATATGCCGACTACTACTCGGCAACCAGCCTGATCACATTCCTCCTCGGGCCGGCCACCGTCGCATTAGCCGTCCCGTTGCACCGCCAGTACCGCAGGTTGAAGGACTTCCTGCTTCCCATGCTGACTGGCTTGATTGTCGGTGCCGTCGTCAGCGTCGGTTCGGGCATTCTTGTCGTCAAGTGGCTTGGCGGCGGCGACGAGCTCTCGCGCACCATGGCGCCCAAGGCCGCCACAACACCAGTCTCGATCGCATTGGCTGACCGCCTTGGAGGTATTCCAGAGTTGGCAGCCGTGTTTGCGATCATCGCCGGCATCCTCGGTGCCGTCGCGGGTCCCAGTGCGCTGCGCCTGATCCGCATTCATGATCCCAGGACGCAAGGCCTTGCTATTGGAGCGGTCTCCCATGGAATCGGAACGGCTCGCATGCTCCACGATGACGCTCTGGCGGGTGCCTTTTCCGGGTTGGCTATGTGTCTTACCGCAGTCGCAACCTGCCTGATTGTGCCGCTCTTCGCTGCCGTGGTGCTCCAGGGAATCGAGGTCGTCAGCGTCCAGGTCGACGCCCGCGGTCCAAGCAAGAAGGGAATTCCAGATGAGTCCACTTGGAAAGACGGCTCTCGTGGCGCGGGTGTTCTACCTGCTCACCTTCTTCTCCATCCCGACCCTCTTTCTGTACAACAGGTGCGGAACAATCCGACGTACATCCTCGGCCCAGGGCCGGACACTGCCGGCCTCCTCGGCGGGATCCTGGAGATCATCGTGACCCTCGCCGGGATTGTTACCGCCACGCTGTATCCGGTGCTCAAGAGGCAGAATGAAGCGGCCGCGCTGGGCTTCGCCGGCTCCCGAGTCCTGGAATCCGCCGGTATCCTCGCCGGCGTCGCCTGCCTGCTGGCCATCATCAGCTTGAAGCAGGCCGGAGCCGGGAACGCCGCGTTGATCACCGGCCAGACGCTGGCCATCTTGTATGGCCGGATCTTCCTGCTCTCACAAAGCCTTATGCCGATCGCTAACGAGGTGTTGCTTGGCGTGCTGCTCTACCAGTCACGCCTGGTGCCGCGGGCCCTACCGGTGATCGCACTCATCGGAGCGCCCTTGCTCTTCGTTAGCACCCTCGGGACGTTGCTGAACCTCTGGGGACAGGTGTCCTGGTCCGCGCTCCTCGCACTGCCGGTCGCCGTATTTGAGTTTTCGCTCGGTGTCTACCTCACCGTCAAAGGCTTCAGACCATCTCCCATCACCTCTGCCAACGCGTTGAGCGAGGCACCGTCATGACTGCTGTTGGTGCCGGATCGTTCCGGCGTGGTCGGTATCTCGCCTCCACTTGGGTACGGTCCAGCGCTGGAATCAGGACGCAGGTGAGCCGGGGCGGATCTGCTGGAAGCAGTAGTAGATCGCGATCACAAAGTGGGCAACCAGGCAGGCCGGCGCGCTAACCAGGGCAATGCCTAGCGTCAGGACATATAGCCCAGTACCGATAGCACTGAACCGCACGATGGATCCGCGCACCGCGTCGGGGTCCACGCCGTCGGCGAGCAGCACCGGATGAAGCGCGACATAGGTGTAAAGCGCCGCGAATCCGAACGACATCGCGAGCATGACCGCCGAGTACACCAGCGCGGCGGTGCGGGCATTGCCATTACCGGCGAGCAAATACTCCGACAACAACGCCGTAGCGAACGGAATGGCCACTACCGACATCAGCAGCACCAGGTTGAGGAACAGTACGCTTCGGTCCACCAATCCGACTAGCTCAAACACGGCGTGATGGTTGACCCAGATGATGCCGATGATGAGGAAGCTGGTGACATAGGCGGCATATGCCGGCCATTCGTGCGCTAATGCGACCGCGAGCGGCTCATGCAGCAGGTTGAGCGGCGGTACGTGCAGGTCCAGCACCAGCAGGGTCACGGCGATGGCGAGGACACCGTCGCTGAACGCTTCTGTGCGGCCGGTCTCACTCATGGCCACCGGGTGATATCGATCGTCCATGTCGAGCTGTATACCGGCCTGGGTAGCGCGACAAACCGTGGGGCAAGTCACCACAGGTGCGGTCGGCGGAGGCTCGTGTCAAAAGTAGGCTTTTACAAGGGAAAACGCTGGCGCACCCGGAGGGATTCGAACCCCCAACCTTCTGATCCGTAGGTCCATCCGAGGTGTCCGCGATGGTCCACCGTAGTCATTTTCAGGCGGGGGATCGTGCGTGATGATCTTGGTGGACGGGCTGATCTCCGATTGGGTTGCTGTCAGCGTTGCTGTCAACTAGTTGATCAAGTGGACCCTTCGCATCGGCGAAAGTTAAGTGACTCTCGCCTGACAAATCGCGGTAGATCATCTTGGGACACACGGTGAGCTCCCCCGACTTCTTGGTGGACGTTTGATCCCAGGAAGGCTCGATTCGTCTGAGCACCGAGGAAGTCGATCGAGGTAGGGCTGGGCAGGCTGTCGGAGTCAGTCACGGCTGAGCTCTCCGGCCCAACGGGCGAAGAACAGCCGTATCTCAGGCACAAATCCAGCTAAAGCCGGGATCTCGTCGTTGGAAAACCGGTCGAGCGTCCTCATCATCTGGGCCAGGAGCTGCTTGTTGAATCCAGGATCCGCGGCGCTTGCTTCGTTAAAGAGCGCATCCTGTCCGAAGCGCTCGGCAAGGACATAGACGTCGGCGAAGTCGCGGGCCTCTGCCCGATCGCGGGAGCAACTTGCGCCCAGCCAGCTCCAGGGGAGCCAGTGTCGGACCAAGCAACGTCATCGTCGGAGCCAAGTGGGGCGGCGAGTCGACGGCGAGATCTACCAGGACTTCGTCGTCCCGGTCAGTCACGACGAGACGACAAAACGTCGGGCTGTCGTGGAATGACATGACAGGAGCCGATGTGAACAGGTCCGGATCTTTAGTAGGCCGGCTAATCAGCTCCGACGCGATCAGTGCGGCCCCGCCAGCCACGACGTAGCCCTCCGACGCCTCCAGCTCGAAGATGGCATGCGCGACTTCGACTTGGAAGGTGGTGAGTTCCACCTCATCCATCACGCCGCCCGCTTCTTGCCCTGGCTGTTCACCACCGCGTTCCACGCAGCACGGACCGCGACGGGCAGCACTAGCTCTTTCCACAAGTCGATCAGCAAGGCACCGTCGAAATAGGTGAGTACGTCCAATGGACCGCCCTCGCGCAGTACCAGCTCGTAGAGGCGAGCCCGCTGCCGGCGGTCACGCAAATCGAACCGTCGGCCTCGATCGGACCAGTTCAGATGCAGCGGCAGCTCGATGACAGCGAACGCATCCTCAAGCGGCAGACGCGGCAGCCTGTTCGGGACGAGGATCCGCCGGCCCCGGTCAACAGCTGCCTTGTGGAACTCGATTCGCGGTGAGAGGGAAAGTTCGAAGCCTGCTTCGCCGATAATCCGAGCCGCAGTCTCCAGCGTCGGCGACTTGCGACCATGCTCGTACGCGGACAGCGTCGGCCGCGACGTACCAGCCAGCTTCGCCAGCGACGCTTGAGAAAGGCCAGCCGCCTGGCGGGCCCGCACGAGAAGGTGTTCGATATTCATCTCAGGAGAGCATCCGATGGGATACTCATATGTCACCGCAACTCTGCCTGACCGCTACCTGATCAGGTGGGCCCGGTGAACTCTGTTCAGCTGTGGGTGACCGACAGAGGGGTCCACGGTCGTCCGGTAGTGTCGCTCGCTCCGTGGGCTCGTTGACAAGCAGATCGACAAGCAGCCCGACCCGACATCATGAGTTGATCAGCAACTGAGATCAGCGCCCGGGCTTTAGCCCCAGGATTCCGGACTACGATCCAGCCTTGTGAACGACGGTCCGCCTGATTGCTTCATCGACGCCGATGACTTCGTCACTTGCGTCGGGTCGTCACCGCTATGAGCGACACCGAGGCTGGCCTGGGCAAGGTCGTGGTGAACAGGGCGATGTCGCTGGACGGCTTCATCGCTGGCCCTGACAACGCGATGGGATGGATCCTCGAGTTCTTCAAAGAGGACCCGTTTCCTGAGGTCATGCAGGCCACTGGTGCCATGCTCGTCGGCCGCGGTAACTACGAGGTCGGCAAGCGGATGTCCGACGAGGACACCGATTACGAGGGGGGCCGGTGTTCGTCCTGACGCACCAG
>Ga0111538_10004718_pt1 | contig 18824 bp, 18 predicted proteins | sample SoiMethybrSBSTD1_FD_79669 | JGI IMG/M metagenome (GOLD analysis project Ga0111538, IMG submission 79669) | Bulk soil microbial communities from a Populus tree surrounding site in Tennessee, USA - Soil MetaG P. TD hybrid SBSTD1 (version 2)... | ecosystem: Environmental > Terrestrial > Soil >...
AATAGGTATGTTGGTCCTTCGGTAATCAAAATATCTTAGAAGCACTCACGTGAACTAGAACAAAAGATTCGACCTTAAACTTATTTCCCATTCTCATGGCCACCGATTAAAAACTGTATTAATTCCGGTGCTAATATTTTGGGAGGAACATCGTGTATGGATCCATTAAGGCTTTTTCGTGTGGCATTTGGTAATATACTTACCGTTGCCTCCACCGCGCTCCTTAAGGTTTCCGGACTTTTTGTACTATCTATGACGAGGACTGGAATGGATATAGTCGAAACTAAATTTTTAGGAATTTCGAAATCGCCACAAACGGCAGCATCATACGGAAGTGAATTCGCATTCGCTTTCATTTTTCGCCAGTTGGGTGTCAATTGCAATACAAAGGGCAGGAAAGCCGGGACTCCCATTATTTTTCTTAAATAAAATTTAACGGCTCCTCCCCTATTGCCTTCGTCAACTAATCTAGCCAGGTCATGATAAGCATTCGGCGAACGAATAAGATTTTTATTGGTCACGAACGGCGGCTCAAACAATGCTAATTTTGGTATGCGCAACCCATGCGATACTGCCCTAAGCGCAAGAATTGCTCCAGAGGAAATACCGAACACATAGGCACTTCCTCCGTTCTGTTCAATCAAGGCCTGAAGGTCTTCGATTTCCCGTTCGATGTGGTAAGGTTTTGTGTCCCCGCTTTCACCTCTTGCCCTCCGATCATACGAAATGACGGTAAAATATTCGGCCAAATAAGGCGTGAGCTTTGGCATGGGACCGAAATCTTTGCTGCAAAAAGCTCCATCGACCAGGATAATAACAGGACCCTTGCCTTTTTTAAGATAGACTATCTTAGTCCCATCTTTTGACGTGGCGACGCTCATAGGATTTGCTATTGATCAAACAAAATTACAAGTTATTGACGTATTATGAAGAGGGCGATAACGACAACCTAAGGGGGAAAAATGTGAGAAGCGCTCCGCTAACGACGAAAAATTCCCCAGTGTGGAATCGGTTCTGCAACCCGCAGTTCAATACGTCAAGTATTGAACGATCGGAGCATGGCACAATCTTTTTATAGTGTGCTATAGTTTTCACTTTAAAATATTCATCCATGAAAAAAATTATGATAACAGCATGTGTGGTAGCATTCATGAGTATGATGGCCCTCGCACAAAACATTGATTCAACACAAAACCAAAATGGGTCGACAGACTTCAGAAACAATCCGATACAGGACTCCGCGATGACGCAGCCTGTCAACCCGCAGCCAATTGAAGGTACACCACGTACACAAGACCCAACGACATCACCTATCATACAATCCCAACCACAACAGCAAACTCAACCGCAGATACAAACGCAGCCCCAGCAGCAGTCTCAACCACAGCTGCAGCCGCAGCAACAACAATCAGAGTCGCCACTCCAAACTCAACCACAGGTACCGACACAGAGTCAGCCTGCATTGGATCCAAATAATCCAACACCGCAGCAGGACCAGTTAAATCAACCTGTTCAGCCAACGTCGCCCCAGCCATCAACGCCGACGTCTCCCACAAATCCAGCCGGAAGTGGGACGAAGCCAAGGTAAACTGCGTGAAAAAATATTTTCGAGCTCCTGAGATTCAGGAGCTTTTTTTATAAGATTTATTGAGATCAGATGTTAATATCGAACAAAGAATATCGAATAACGAATTTCGATCGGATCCGACAGCCAAACGTCGTTCCCTGCCTGCCGTCAGGCAGGGAAATTCGATGTTGGACATTCGAAATTCACTTCGACCTCGAATAGTTTGAAGCGCTGTCTAAAAATTGTCCCGTCAAAAAAATTCATTTTATGCCAGCTTCTGTTCCTTAATAATTTTCGATCTAATGAAAGCAAGAATTAAAAAGGGAATTATTAAATATAGACTCAATGAAAAAATTGCGTTGAGGCCTTCCAGGGGTAACGTTTTGTCTGCCTCTAACACCTGAATGCCATTCGGCCCATTTGAAAACACGGTATTATTTATCCAATTCCATCCAAGGTGTATCCCTACGGGCAGAATAATTGATTTCGTCTTCACATATGCAACAGCAAAAACATATCCCATTAAACCAGTGACGACAAATACCAATATCATGGCTGCCAGGTTTCCCCACACGCCGAACGAAAACCAATGATAGATCCCGAAGGCAGACGCAGAAATCAACATTGCGGGTACTGTTTTCCAATATTTAATTAGGAAGTACAAAATGATGCCTCGGAACAAAAGTTCTTCTGAAACGACCGAATTTAAATCGTACAAAAGCGAGAAGGTTAATTTGCCAATGGAAATATCCTTCGATAAATGCCAGGTTCTTCCATCCAGTTGGGAGAGAAAAATTTGCGTCAGTAAACAGAGGGCAATCGAAATAATTAGTCCGAGGAAAAGCTCGCTGCCCCGAAGCCTGGCCGGAAATAGCCATTGATGAAAAATGTTTCTTTTTTCCGATATATAAACTGCAAGCCAACTCAACAAAAGAAGAATCGGTAAAATTATGTACATCATTTAGTGCATGCTCGTCATTGAGGTTAGGTTAAGACAATTTCTATTCTGCAAAACACATGGTGCTAGATCCCGTTGCAATCCATTGAACCGCAAAGTTGCTAAGGCGCAAAGAAATTCAACATATGATTTGGCGACTCTTTGCGTCTCGGCGCCTTTGCGGTTTATATATTCCCGGGACCTTGTCGTAAAAACGCGGCGAATGAATTATTTTTTCTTCTCATCCAATTTATTTAGCTCCTCTCTAAAATATTCCTCCTTAGGAATTATCACGATTGCTTTCCTGAGATTTTCTTTGGCTAAATCTTTGTTACCTATTCGCGCATAGGCAACACCCAAATGGCCATGGGCCCAACCAGAGTTGGGATTAGTCTCAACGTTAAATTTAAAAACCTCAAGCGCTTCATTAAACATTTTCTGATCCAGAAACAGGTAGCCCGGATAAGTCAATGCAGCGTCGTCCTCTTGCCAAAGAAAGTATTTGTGCTGCACAGAATCTGCTTTTGTCGTTTTGTAAAAGTTCCTTGCCGCTTCAGGGCCATCCTTGATTAATACTTCCGCAAAAGAAAATCCAATTTGCCTTTTTACCTCCTCAGGTTCTTCTCCTAAAAGTAAATCCAGCACTGCGTGGGCGATGTCGTGCGTGCGGCACAACTCATAATTACACGCCACCATCACAGAAATATTTTTTTCGGGAACAAGCAGCAAGAAACTTCTAAAGCCGGTATCCGCCCCACCATGATTCATCGTTTTTAACCCTCGGTGTTCGTCTAAGAACCAACTTACACCTACGGCTGGCTTGTCTTTCATGTTGACAGAATTGGTCCAAAGCAGATTATATGAAGAGTCGTTAAGAATCTGAACGTCCTTGTATTTCCCGCGATGAAGATTGGCCATCGCATAATGGGTCATTTCTAAAACATTCGAATTCAACGTACTACTGGGCGCGTGAATTTTGTTATAGGGATATATTTTACTTACGATTGGTTTTCCGGCCCATAGGTTGCCCGATACCCTGAGCGAGTCGGGGATTTCCGGATATATGAAACTGCTGTTGGTCATGCCAAGTGGCGTTAGAATATTTTCCTTAACATATGATTCAAACGGCATTCCTGATACAGTAGTAATTAAAACGCCAAGGATTTCATAGGCAGTGTTACTATACGACCAGTCTGTACCTGGATTAAATAACATCTTGTCATTTTCCAAGCTCCGAACAAAACGTTCGGGAGCACCATCATCATTTTGAGGTCTATCCCATTCATAATCCTCCACATCTCCGATACCCGACGTGTGATTTAGCATCTGCCTAATTGTGATGAGTTTGTAATCGTCATCCTTTTGTTTGAAGTAAGGCAGGTAAAAAATCAATTTCTCGTCGAGTTTTATTTTCCCTTTTTCAACCAACTGCACTATTGATGTTGCCACGAAGGTCTTTGACACGGAGGCCCAGTGAAAGTCATAGGTTGCTTTCATTGGTTCTTTTGTCTCTATATTTCGAAAACCAAATGCGCCGACATATACAACGGAGTCATTTCGAGTAGCAGCAACTGTCAAACCGGGAATTTGTTGCCGGTCAACAACGGCTTGCAGGTAATTGTTAATTTTAATCTCTTCTGCATCAGCGGGGGTATAGTGAGAGCGCTGCATACAGCCGCCAAACAACACGAAGAGAATGAAAATGACGAGTCTAAATTTCATGGTCAAAATTAGATCTATTTTGTTGTGTCGCACCTATTTGTCACTTAGCGTCACCGGTCTCGGGGACGCTGAGTTTCAATCTAAGAATTTTATGAGATGCGAACAACGTGAGAGGTATCAACAGATTGAGGTCCGTATTCTCACCTTCCAGCACCGGTAAGTTTGGAATACTATAATGCAAACTCACAACATTGGTGTGGTTAATTCCGATCATGATTTCATCATTTTTTAAAACCTTACATCAAAGTTCATCCCCACTCCCATCTTACTATATTTTTTGAATTTCCCCTGGCTTGCCCGTTTAATCAAAGTACCGCTGTTAAAAACGCCAAGCGAAAAGAATATCGCTTCACCTTTATAATTTTCGCCTTCGTTCTTTACCCATTCCAAAGTTGCAATTACATCGTCTCTCAATTCAATGTTATACTCTTTTAAATCCACTGATATTAACCCGGTTTGCTTTGCTTCAATCGGAATAATAACATTTTCCGTCATTATGTTTTTAGATGGTTTCCCACTTTCAATTTCATAAATATTTAATCTAAATAGGGCCCTGGCACTTAACCGGTTATAGGAAATGTTAAAATTGAATGTATCCACAAACGTGGGTTGTTCTCTTACGTTTATTTTGATTCCTATTTCAGCACCAAGTTGGTCATAACCAAACCCAGTACTAATAAATCTAGAAGTCGTGTTATTGCCAAGATTTTTTGTCTTCAGGCCCTGAGCCGTAATTACAACTTCTTTTAATTTACCGATTTCATATTCAAGTTCTATATTATTCAATCGGTGAGACAGTAAGTCCTTTACAACAAATTGTTCTGCCTTGTAGCCAATCATGGAAACCCTGACCGTGTCGTTTTCCATTCCAGGTTTTATGTGAAGCTCATATTTTCCCCTTTCATTTGAAACAGTGCCTGCGTCTTTTTCCAAAATACCAATGTTGACATAGGCCAAGGGCAAACGTGTTTTTGCATCCGTTATCTCACCTTGAATTATTGTGCGCGCGGGATTATTGTAACCCTGATCAAATGGTTTTGTTGAAATTTTGTCTGATAGAGAAAGGTTATTATAATAAACTTCGAAACCGTTTGTTTTTAAGAAGTATTTTTCAAAAAATAATACTGTACCTTCCATAATCTGATTGTGTATTTCCACGGCTTGTCCCACTAACTGCATGGAGGACGGGATACAAGTAAAATCTTCGTGTTTGCTATTCAATAGACGTAAATAGTACTTGTCGCCTGAGTTGAGTTTTTTGTAGTAATGATATTCCTCGGTTGGGCTATACTCATCCAGCTTGTTTCCACTTTCCAAATATAAGTAAGCAACGGAACTAGTTTCAGGTTTGATCAACTTGAAATGATGGATTTCCCTAATGGAAATATCATCCTGATCCGACTCCCCGAAATAATGGGTCTCAGTTCCATCAAGAGACACAAAAGTAGATATTGCAGAATTTCTTTCTACAAATGCGGCAGCACTCATTCCGCCCCAACTGCAAGCCAACACGCCCAGGCTGTCGACGTTCACAATCAGTTCGTTTTGGGACTTTATGTAATCAAGAGCAAATTCAGCATCATATACCTGTTCCATCATATCCAGTTTATCGCTCGTCATATTGCCGGGATACCGCCCTACCGACCATACAGACACAACTACAAAACCTCTTTCTGCTAGTCTTTCTAGTATTTTGAAATTTTCAAAGCCCATTCCATTAGAGCCAGCCATGTAAATTATTAATGGAAATTCTTTTCCTGCCGGATGCAGACCGGCATAACTATTGGATTGAGCTTGCAGCAATTTTGTTCCACCGTCAATCCCCTGCCCTGATTCAATGGCATAAAACTGCGCCAGGTCCTCGACTATTCCCGTATAAACTGTGTCTTGATATTGGTTTGCCCTTTGTTCAAAAAGCCCAAATAAATCCCCGAATGTGAGTTTATTGTTTCCCTTTGTTGAAGACGGATACCAAATATCCAAATCAACAGGCCTGTAATGTAAGCTATCGGACTCAGTTGTATTTGGTTTATACATTCTTGATGCGTCCACCAACTTCAAAGCTTTGAATCCGGCGTAGTATGTTTTTGGATCTTTACTTTCTTGCCCATGCCCGGCAAACGAAATCAGGAGAACTAATCCAGCTGTAATTATTTTCTTCACTAGTGTTTAACATAAGAGGCACAAAACCTTAAAAAAGTTGAAGTCTATCCAGCCTGAACAAAGGCAAAATTGTTCGCGAGTGCTCAAATGGCTTCTTACGATTCTACTTTTTCGTAAACCACAAGCTCTGAAGTTGAACAGTTGGCCCTATGGGCAACGGAACGCCTGCAAGGACGCGCGCGTCATAAGCGCGAAGCTTCAGTTCGGGCCGAAATAATTTTTCAAGCTCGTCCTTGGATCGCCTGATCGGCCCCACTGGTCGCCAATCCCAAAAATTTCTTCGTCCAAAGTGCCCTAAAATAAAATCACCGCCCGGCGCAAGCCAGTTGACAACGTTTTCCTTGAATTTCTCTTTATCTGAGATCGTATGAAGACAACCTGAATCCAAAATTATGTCAAATTTTTTTTCAGAATTCCAGTTCAACAAATCAGCCTGCACCCAATTTACCAGTGCTCCTTTTTCCTTTGCCAACTGACTTGCCATCTCCAATGCCTTATTAATAAAGTCCAGGCCTGTTACCTGATAGCCGGACTTTGCCAGGTAGATGGAAAATACACCGGCGCCACATCCTAAATCAAGTGCAGTACCCGACTGCTTCCGTTCCCGAATTGCTTCGACCAAAAATTTAGAGGGTTCTTCCGAGTGCCACAACAGGTCGGAAGGTTTGGTCGCCTTCTCATAGACCCGTTCCATAAATTTTTTCTGAAACATAACGAAGCGAAGTTAACAATATCGAACAAGGATGTTGAAGTTTTCTGATCAAGTTTGTGTTGATAAAAACCGGGATCTCGCTGGAAAATTAACAGAAGTAGCTATTGATGCAATGGCTGGTACAACGGTGGGATAATATTACAAAGTGGTTTCACTTTCATCCTGATCACAAGAAAGAATAACAACACCTTACCGGATCACGCGCAAGTTCCCTAAGATATTTTGCTTTATTATTTGAGAGGGTGTTAATCCGGAAAAGGATTTGACCTCATTATTAAAATGAGGCTGATCGAAGTAATTAAACTGGTATGCTGTATCAGTGAGCGGCAACCGTTGTCGGAAGCTCAGCGTTTGAAGCACTTTTTGAAATCGGAAAATTCGCTGCAATTTTTTGGGGTTGGTCCCGGTATATTTATTGAAGGATCGCCCGATGTGTTGCTGCGTCTTACCAATGTTATCTGCTAATTCGCTCACTGAAATTTCCTCAGTGTCATGTAGCAGCGAGGTAACGTGCGGAATAAACGTTTCAATCTTCTTTCCTGCAAAAGTTTTTTCAAGCCAGGCATTAACAATTGACAGTCGCTGCCGGAGATTTTCAGTATCAGCCATTGTCTCAAAAACTTGTTGAAATTTATACCTGTCAACCAAATCCAGCGCTACAATTGAGTTTAGGAATTCCGACATTGGACAGTTTACCAAATGAAACGCACCAAAAGGTTTAAAGACAATACCCACCTGTTCAAATCTTCCCTGATAAGTCAGATCGATATAGGATGTCATGAGTCCTGCAAAGATATTGCTAGTCCATGTTCTACACGAACCATCGCTTAGTGTTGATGTAATAGAACCTCCAAAATTAAAAATCAAGATGCTCCCTCCATCAGGCACAATTCTTTCCTTTGTTCCACCTTGATCGCCACGGGATGCCCAAACTGCTGAAACATATTGCTGTAAATAAGGCGAGACATCCTGATGGATAAAGTCCATAGCGTTTTTAGGATAACCTAGTCACTAACGGATGTGACAAAGAATGGTTACCGACCGCTGTCATTTATTTGCAATTGTGAAGCCGCCTGTCGTAACCAGAAAATCTAATGGAACATTCATAAGAAAAATGTCAAGAAAAGTTGACGAGGTTCAATTTTTACAAGTTGCCGGCCTGCCACTTGTGTTCCTTTGAGGAAATATTTCAAAAAAATGAAAATCAAAACTATGTTACTGTACACAGTAATTGCCATCGTAAGCTATTTAGCGCTTAGTCTGCTCATTCATCATTATGTGATGCCACTCGGAAAAATTGAGTACAATCATTATTTCAAACCTGGCGATACTTTTAATAGTATCGCGGAAGGATTTAATCAAACCGTTCTTTCACAAGATGGTGATTGGCTGGGTTTACATTTGGAAGTACAGCCACACGCTCCAGGTCCGCCGGAACATATTCATAGTGATTTCGATGAAACTTTTACCGTAAAACATGGGGTACTCAAACTCCTGGTTAATGGCGAAGTAAAAACGCTGAAGGCCGGGGAATACTATCACATTCCGAAAGGAACTCCCCACAAACCTTTCAATGAATCCGATGAGATTGTCGTCGCTGAAGGCAACAACAATAAGAATTTACCCACGAAGTTCGCATACTGCCTGAAACAATTCTATCCTTTCATGGACAGCATGCGAGAAAATCCAAACACTTTTAAATTACTGATGCAGCTGTCTGTGTACGGAGATGATATGGATACATGGATTCCAGGACCTCCAATCGCAGCTCAGAAAATGTTGCGATTTATTCTGGCGCCTACCGCAAGACTCTTTGGTTATAAAAATTACTATGAGCCAAAAGCCAAATCATAATCAACTATTTTAATTCATTTCATCCTGACAAGAAAAAATTAACATGATCCAAGCAAGACAAATATCATTATATGCAGCCCTCACATTTTGGGCAATAATTATTGGCGGTGTTATGTATTCCCTCATTGTTTACTTCCCGCCCTACCTTTCGCATTTACCTGAATCAAATAAACTCATCGCCGGTGACTACGGACTTCATGATGAACATTTTTGGCAGTTCGTTCATCCATTCACGATCGTGACTATTATTGTTACGCTTATTCTAAACTGGCGGATAAAAAAGAGGCGTAAACTTATTCTCGTTGCTTTTAGCATTTACGCCTTAGCTATTGTTGCCACGGGTACCTATTTCCTTCCAAATCTTCGGGCTTTTGCAAGCAGTAGTTCCAGTACTACCATACCGGCGTCAGAATGGTATCAGCGGGGACAAACATGGCAGTACTTCAGCTGGATAAGAGGTTCATCTTTGTATGTTGGTTTTTTAATGTTGCTGATTGCGCTAACAACGAACCATGTGCAGGGCTATCAACCCAACGCTAATTCATAAAATGACCTCCCATCAAACGGGAGAGGTAATGACAACATAAATGAATATATTTTGGGCACCTAATTTAATTTTGACCCATGAAACTTTTACTTACCTCTTTCTTGTTGGTCTTCGCTTTTCAGTCAAGCCGGAAACCTGGAAATCCACTTGATCACTTGCCTTCTAATGTTGAGGTGTTGACGTATTTTGGCGAACGTGCCGATATTTCACCCGACAATCAGCGCGTTGCCTTCATGTCGAAAAGTTTTGGAGATGCTATGGTGATTGATTTGAAAACCCGTGCCATCCGCTGCCTCACGTGTAATGTACCAGCCGCGGCCTTCTTACGCGTCATGCATTTGTCGACAGGCGATTACATTCTTATCGGTCCCGATCATTTCGAAGACATACGGACCAGTCGTTCACGTGACAATGAACTCTGGTTTCTCAGCAAGGAACGAGGCTCCAAACCTGTGAAGCTTGGCCAAAAGATGAGCGAGGGCGCAGCGGTCTCCAAGAAAAAACTGACGCTCGCATTTTCCCAAACAAAAGCCCAGGCACCAGACCTTGCTGAAGGAGCTTCGCGGATTGTCATGGCTGACCTTGATCTGTCGGGTCCTGTGCCCACGCTTGTGAATAAAAAAACCATTCATGAATCACCTGATCGGAACTGTGTTCTTGAAGCGCAGGACTTTTATGACAATGATACCAAGCTCACTTTCGAATGTTATGAACCGAATGACCTTGGCTCCGCGATGGGAATCGATCTAAAAACAAATCAAGTAACAAACTATTCAAAGTACCCGGGATCCTACAATGAAACCGAAGGCATCTTCCCGGATGGGTTGTATACTTGCGTAGAAGCAGACCGCCAGTGCGAAACACTGGGCGGAAAACGCGGTTCGGGAAATATCGACATCTGGAAATTGAAGATGGATGGTACCGGAAAAGATTTTGTGCGGCTTACCAACTTCAATGATTATGAAGGTGGCAAAGCATCAAACCCTGTCGTGTCTACTGACGGAAAATTTATGGCGTTTCAATTTGCCAGGACCACCGATCCGGCAGGAGTTGGTTATGGGTTGTTGTTGTATCATTTTAAAAAATAAATCATTGCTCGACATAGTTGTCGTCGTATCAACGGAGCTCGTCTTCATATTCTTCGCAAGAAATCCTCCTTGGCCTTTCGCCCAACTTTTTGAGCCGAAGGTTTGAGTTCTCAGGATGACGTTCTAAAAAAAGGAGAATGGACAAAGAGTTAGGCAAGGATCGCACGATTGCTGTGGATTTCTTTCGAAAATAGATGTCGCTGAGCAGGTCGCATTTTTTAGCGCGGCAACGTATATTCGATGGCTAACGAATTAAGCCAACGGCATACTCCCCTATGTTCTATTTAATAGGTATCGCAGTAACCTTATTTCTCGCTACTATCCTTATCACCAAAAGGGGCAAGACTGAAGCAGACCAAATTTTAGCAATTTGGTTGGTAGCGATAGGAATACACCTCGCTTTTTTTTACCTCTTTATCTCAGGTAAAAATCATTTATTTCCATATCTATTAGGGCTCGACCTTCCTTTTCCATTATTGCACGGTCCATTATTGTATTTATACACCGAGGCAGTTACTAATCAAGTGGCCACCAGGAGATTCAGGCTACTACACTTTGTGCCGTTCTTACTGGTCTATCTACTGTTCCTTAATTTCATTATGTCACCAGCCGAGCACAAAATATTTGTATACAACAATAGCGGGATTGGCTATGAGACCCCAATGGGGATTCTGTTCTTGGCAATTGTTATCTCCGGGATCGTATATGTCGCACTTTCGTTAAGGTTGCTGGCCAGACATAAACGAATTATCAAAAACCAATTTTCATACGCAGAAAAAATAAATCTCGCCTGGCTCCGGTATTTGATTTATGGCATTGCAGTAATTTGGATCGTGGTGATTTTTGGAGATGACAGGGCCACTTACAGCACTGTCGTCGTTTTTGTCATAATGCTCGGGTATTTTGGTATCAAGCAGGTTGGGATATTTACGCAGCACCTTCCCATTGAATCAAAACCTGACGTCAAAGAAGTTGCAGTGCCAGAGCCAGTATCTATCTCAACGGCCCTTCCAGATCTCGAAGAGCCTGGCACCGAGGAGCCCAAGAAAGCCAAATATCTGAAATCAAGTTTGAACGCCGATTCTGCTGAAAACATCTACACGGGTCTTACCAAATTGATGAGCGAAAGGAAGCCGTACACTAACCCTGAGTTGACGCTTGACGAACTGGCGCAAACACTAAACGTTCACCGCAACAACTTGTCGCAGGTGATCAATACTTACGAGCAGAAAAGTTTCTACGATTACATCAATTCAAAACGAGTAGAAGAATTCAAGAGGATCGTATCACTTCCGGAAAGTCAGAAGTTTACTTTACTAGGACTGGCGAACAATAGCGGCTTCAATTCCAAAACATCGTTCAACAGAAATTTTAAAAACGCCACGGGCCTTTCGCCAACCGAATACCTGAAACAGGCTCACATTCTTCTGGAACAGTATTAGGATTGTAGGATTGAAGGATCGTGGGATTTGGAGATGCAACCCTATAAGGGTCTTCTGCTTATCCTTTCCATAGTCCTAACCCCACAATCCTATAATCTCTATAATCCTAATCAATGGGTTCCATCCTATAAGGTGAAACCTCACCGGCAAAACTTTAAGGCTTCTCAGCCGAATAATCAGTCAAAAAAAATTAATCAATTATGAAAAATTCAAGATCCTTTATCGCGTCCCTTTTCGCAGTCCTGCTTTTGAGCGGTTGCGAACCGGAGCTATCAATCAATGAGCCCGGAAATCTTGTCCCAAAAACCGTCGACCAGGATTCATCTTTGCCGTCCATTAAAGTAAATGGTGCTCAGTTGCATTCAGAGGCATTTGGTAATCCGAGCGATCCTATGATTGTTGTATTACACGGCGGTCCCGGTATTGATTACCGCCATCTATTAAACTGCAAAGAATTTGCAGACAATGGTTATCGTGTCGTCTTTTATGACCAACGAGGGGCTGGCTTGTCGCAGCGGTTTCCCTATTCATCTTATACCATGCAGGTGGCATACGATGACTTGAATGGCGTCATCGCTCACTACAGAACCTCGCCAACGCAACCCATATTTTTGTTAGGCCACTCCTGGGGGGCAATGCTGGCCACAGCGTATATCAATCAATATCCCACCGCGGATATCCGGGGTTTGATCCTGGGCGAGCCCGGCGGTCTAAAATGGGGTGACGTAGAAGATTATATATCCCGATCCCAGGATTTCAGACTCCTTGGTGAAGGTTTGAATGACGCTGTATATTCAGAGCAGATCCTTACCGGAAAGCAAAACGATCATGCAATTATCGACTATAAATTTGACCTCTGGTCAGCGGCCGGCGATGGTAAGGATAGTCCGACTGGCAACGAAGGAAGATTGCCACATTGGAGAAGTGGCGCTGCGACCAATAATGCTTATATCGACCTGGGCGATAGGGAAAATCCAGACTGGACAACTAACCTAAGTCAGTACACCACCAAAATATTGTTCATCTACAGCGAGAATAATAAAGCGTATGGTTTGGCCCACGCGCAAAAAGTCTCTTCAGCTTATCCCAATGTCGAATTATTTGAAACGCTCGACGCTGGTCATGATATGCTTTCTTTCCCCAAGGGATGGAATAATACTTTCCCTACCATGTTAAATTATCTCAACTCTTTAAAATAGAAACTTTATGAAAATCATTAAAATATTTGTGCTCGCACTTGTCGCAGTACTTTCCAATAAAAGTGTAGGTCTTTCACAAAACCTAAACTGGGCCCGTCTTAAACCAGAACAGCGGCATATCTTAAATGTCAACGCAGGATATGATTATGCCTTTACCTACGGCGTAGGATATGGTTATCAATTGAAAACGAAATTTCCCATCGTGTTGAATGTGGAACATTCTCAACCAGCCGGTGAAGATATATTTGACGACTTCAAGACAAAAATTGGAGGGCAGATCCGGCTTTATCAAATTAACAATTTTCATTTCACTGCTAAGATCCATGGTGTGTTCAGACGATATGAAAACGACTACGTGCGACTTGTGAATTTTGGAAGTGACATGTCTGCGATCATAGGCTACTACAAATCGAAATGGTTTGTCGCTGGTGAGTTCGGTTTTGACAAAGCCATCGTCACAAATTTTAAACACTCTGATTTGTTTAGGGAAGATTTTCCCCAGGTAAAAGATGGATGGTACGAACCAGCAACGGGCGGCAATTTTTATTTCGGCCTACAATCAGGGCTTTCGTTTGCCAAGTCTGACATTACCTTAAAGGTCGGTAAAGTAATCCAACAGGATTTTAAAACAGACCCTACGATACCCCTGTACTTGCAGGTCGGCTACAATAGAAAATTTTAACTCGCGAAAGGCAGCACCTTTCTTTTAATCCAACCATAACAAAACTATCATGAAATTCCGCGAATTTTTAAATAGCTTGAAACCATTAGAACACTGGAGCCGCAATAATTTCTCACCGTGAAAAAGTAACGTCGGGCCAAAGCTTAAATCAAACGTCAAGTTAACAATACAAATATGAAAGCCGTTGTTTACGAAAAATATGGACCTCCTGAAGTCCTTGAACTAAAGGAAATTAAAAAACCAGCTCCCAGAGACAAAGAAGTTTTGGTCAAAATACATGCAACAACGGTAACAGCGGGAGATTGGCGCATGCGAAAAGCGGATCCGTTTTTGGTGAGAATTTTTGGAGGCCTTTTCAAACCCTCGCGGGTGAAAATACTGGGATTTGAATTAGCAGGAGTAATTGAAGAAGTGGGCAGAGAAGTCAAATCCTTCAAACAAGGTGATCGCGTTTTTGCCTCTTGTGGATTTAAATTTGGGGCTTACGCAGAATACAGATGCCTCAAGGAAAATGATTCAATTGCATTGATGCCTTCGAATATGACATTCGAAGAAGCGGCAACCGTTCCGATTGGCGGTCTGACAGCATTACGACTTCTAAAACCGGCTCACATAAGAACCGGAAACAACGTTCTGATCTACGGCGCATCGGGAAGCGTCGGTACATTTGCCGTTCAGCTTGCCAAGTATTTCGGCGCTCATGTTACCGGAGTATGCAGTACCACAAATTTAGATCTCGTAAAATCAATTGGAGCCGACAACTTGGTTGACTATACGCGGGAAGATTTTACAAAAACAGGATCACAGTTCGATGTTATTTTTGATGCCGTTGGAAAAACATCAAAGTCAGCCTGCAAAAATTTATTAAAAGAAAAAGGAAAATATATTTCGGTATCCAGTTCTCCAAAGTCAAATGTAAATGATCTTTTGGATTTGAAACGCATTATTGAGTCTGGACATCTCAAGACAGTAATAGACAGAACGTACACCCTCGATCAAATTCGTGAGGCACACGCCTACGTGGAACAATTCCATAAAAAGGGAAATGTGGTTGTTAAAATAATTTGAGGCCCCCCTAAATGATCTCGCCCTGCGACCTTGCACTTTCGATCCAAGTCCTTATCGCTTCCACAACTTTGTTAATATCACCTTTCATCCTTTCGTCATGGAAACGTAAGAATCTAATTCCACATTCTTCCAATCTCGCTTGTCGCTTAGCGTCGTATTGCTTTGCCAAGTCAGACTCATGGCACTTTCCATCAACCTCAATGGCAAGTCGTAGTTCATGACAATAAAAATCTACAATGTAATAGAGTAATGGCACCTGGCGGTCGAATTGATATCCGAGTTGTTTGTTTTTGATTTCTTGCCAGAGAAGGATTTCACACCTTACTCTATAAACTACATGTGAAATTATTTCCACAATAATGCACAACGCTTCGCCTATAATCTTTGCCGTTTATTTAAAAAACCCTTACATGTGAGCATTATCAAGGGAATAATTTTTGCAGTAAGAATGTTGCGCTTCTCCCATTTTCAAGTCAGAAAAATTGTAACGGATTCAATCTTTATGGATCTAATGATAAACATTCAAATATTAAAAATGAAAACATATGGCAACGGTATCAACAAATTACGCTAGGCCCACTTCAGAAGTGGCAACTAGTAACGTAGACCGTGTTACAAACATCTTGCATTGGACTTATGGGCTCGTACCGATCGTAGCAGGTGCAGATAAGTTTGCAAACATCCTGACAGACTGGAGCCAATATCTCTCTCCTGTCGTATCCAATATTATTCCGGCAGAGACTTTCATGATGATTGTCGGCGTAATAGAAATCATTGCCGGTATTGTCGTATTGGTACGACCAAAACTTGGAAGTCTGATAGTGGCACTCTGGCTTATTGCTATCGCCATTAATCTTTTGTTAACCGGAAAATATTTTGACGTCGCCGTGCGAGATGCTGTGATGGCCATCGGAGCCTTCTCACTTTACCTACTATCCCCTGACAATCATCATAAGCCCTGATGCAGAAATTGCGTGAAAGTATAAAAGGAGAGTCTTGGACTCTCCTTTTATTTTGGTGCCCGCATAAAATGATAGCAATGGAAACGCGTTTAGAAGCATTGAGCCAAACGCGTATAATAAGTTTTCAAATTAGATCGATCGGACTAAAGTCCATTCCTGGTGCATAAAAATTACCCCGGCCTTAAGGCCGGGTAATTTGACTTTGTTCGAACTGGGCTTTAGCCAAAGTATCCCAATAGGACTAAATCCTTGAACAGAAAACCAGGAAGATCATTCAAATAATATCTTTAAGTTTCTCACCGATCATTTTGTATCTTCAGACATGATGAAAAATAGTCTCATAGTATTCCTTGCTGCGCTTTCCACCCTGGCATTCGGCCAGCAGCCCGTGGATTCACGGGCTCAGGAAATTGTTCTACTCATGGTTGATGTTATCCCAATGGACAACGAGCGCGTCCTTGCTGATCAAACCGTGATCATCAGGGATAACAAGATCGTTGCCATTGGGTCTAAGTTAAAATACAACAAGAGCGCCCACGTAGTGAACGCTAACGGCAAATACCTGATACCGGGACTTGCAGAGATGCATGCTCACGTGCCGCCCAATGATGATCTGGAATCAATGAAGGAAGTGCTTCGCCTTTTTGCTTTGAATGGTATCACGACCATACGCGGAATGCTGGGACATCCAAAACATCTTGAGCTGCGCGAAATGATCAACAAAGGAGAAGTGCTCGGGCCTCGTCTCTTCACCACAGGGCCGTCGTTCAATGGATCCAGTGTAAAAACGGCTGCGGACGCTGAAAAAATGGTGCGAGAACAAAAAGCAGCAGGTTATGATTTCCTCAAGCTTCATCCAGGTCTTACGATGGAAACTTTCCCTGCCATTGTCTCAACGGCAAAGTCGGTTGGAATTCCATTCGTGGGTCACGTTTCGTTTAAGGTTGGAATATGGCGGGCAATAGACGCAGACTATTCCTCCATTGATCATCTCGACGGCTTCATTGAAGGGATGGTACCGGGCATTGAAAACATGAGTGAACAGGAAACCGGTCTATTCGCAATGTATATAGCGGACCGCGCGGATGAAAGTCAGGTACCAAAGCTGATGAAAGGACTAAAAGATCATCACATTTGGATCGTGCCAACGCAGTCGCTGGCCGAAAGGTGGTTCGCACCGGATTTCACATCAGAAACATTTCTCAATGACCGGGCTACCAAGTACATGAATAAGACAACGGTTGACCAATGGGTCGAGAACAAGAGAAATCTTATAGCCAATGCACAATACGTTCCAGCCAAAATTGAAAGCTTGAAAAATCTGCGTCGTCGGTTGATCAAGGCTTGCCAGGACAATGGAATAGGTCTCTTGTTGGGCTCTGATGCACCACAGGTTTTTAATGTACCGGGGTTTTCGACGCACAGTGAATTGCAATACATGGTTGCCGCCGGCCTCACCCCCTACCAGGCTTTGAAGGCGGGAACGGTTAACGTGGCCGCGTACCTAAAAATGAAAGATGCGGGTGTAATTAAAGAAGGTGCCGTTGCAGATCTCGTGTTGCTTGGCGGAAATCCGCTGGCAAACATTAACGAAACGCAAAAGGTCGAAGGTGTTATGTTAAATGGAAAATGGCTATCGAAGGAGTACATTGATGCTGAGTTAAAAAAGCTTGAGAAATAGTAGAATCCTGAATCCCCCGACAGACTTAGCTAATAATCGTGTTTATTTTCTTCAGAATTACATCGAGTTCCTCAGCGTCAGTTTTGATCTTGTGAAGAAGAGCCGCGGATGATGCCTTGTTACGCCGATTTTCGACTTCAATTAAATCTATAAGACCCAACACCCTTGCTAGCGGCGCCCGTACATGGTGGGAATTGACGAACGAATACTCCTTCAATATTTCTGCTTTGTATTGCGATTCGGTGATCTTACCCGAAATGATTTTTTCCAAATTGTTTCGCAGGAGATTAAGTTCCTCCTGTTGCTGGTAGAGCTGTTGATTCTGCTCCAACAGTTTTTCGGTAGATTTTTTCAATCGCTCATTGGCCAACTCAACGGATTCCCTGTACGACAGGAAATTCTCTTTGAGATAAAACGTTAGTAAAATGAGCATTGCCGTATTGATGAGAAAATCAAACTCCCGGGACAATAAAGAATAATTGAGATTGTCCGACGAAAACGAATTCAGAACAGTAGTAAACGCGAAAAGAAATATCACAAGACCATAGGCCAACATAATAACAACCTGGAGAAATCCATGTGACGTTATTACGATCCCTGTCATGACCAGAAATAGAAGGTAAGGTATTGACCCGTTCCATCCGCCCGCATTATTCCAGGTGAGTATAGATGTGATTAGTATTTGAAAAAAGAATATGGCATACGCGATTTGAAAATGCTTCCGGTGTAAATAGAAAATAAAACCAAATAGAAGCAAATTAAAACCGCCGAGCAAGAGAACAGCTATCGGCGAATCAATCAGCACCTCATGCACAAGCCTGATAACCCGAAAAAAACCAGCCATGAATAATCCATAACGAAAAACCCGGGCTTCAAAACGATGAACAATCTCCATGTTATTTATGGGTACTTTGATGTTGTGTTAGGTCACGTTTGAGATTTTCAACTACCCCATTAAGCTCACCCACCTGTTCCTTCAGTATCGTTTCCAAAATACTATTTTCGCGAAGATCAGTCACCCTTGCGCTAATTCTTTTCAGAGGCATTTGAAGGGATTCTGTCGACAGCCAAATGTAGTCCTTCATCGCGTTATTTTGTCGGACGATCTGGTCCGAGTGATTTCTGATCTCTTCCTCAAGCCGCGCATTCGCTTCATGTAGAAATTGCTTCTTCACCTCGAGTTCTTTCTTCTGACTTACA
>Ga0111538_10004719_pt1 | contig 18817 bp, 18 predicted proteins | sample SoiMethybrSBSTD1_FD_79669 | JGI IMG/M metagenome (GOLD analysis project Ga0111538, IMG submission 79669) | Bulk soil microbial communities from a Populus tree surrounding site in Tennessee, USA - Soil MetaG P. TD hybrid SBSTD1 (version 2)... | ecosystem: Environmental > Terrestrial > Soil >...
CAGTTGCACGCCGACATCGACGAGGTCGACGTGCCCGGTCCGATCGCGCTGTTGCTGTACCACGACGCGCGCGAGGGCGTGATGAACGCGCTCAAGCACGCGAACGCAGCGAACATCTGGATCTCGGTCGAGCAGCAGGGCGACGAGGTCGAGATGGTCATCCGCGACGACGGCGTGGGGTTCGACGTGGAAGCCCCCGGTCCCGAGGGCCACTACGGCATGACGATGCTGCGCGAACGCGCGACCGCCGGCGGGGGGACCTTCTCGGTGCAGAGCGTCATCGGTCAGGGGACGACGATCACGGTCCGGTTCCCGACGTCCTGGCTCCAGGAGGATGAAAGCCAAGATCAGGCTGGAGCTCAGGCTCCTCCTTCGCTGCCCCCGGCCGGTGCCTCCCACGGCGCCGTCGCGACCCCTCCGGCCTCGCCGACGGAGTCCATCCCCGCATAGTCGCGATCACCAGCCATACCAGCCCCGCGTAGACGAACACGTCGCCGATGCTCACGGCCTGGCCGATCGGCTGCGGCACCGCGATCACGTCGGCCAGGAAGGTGAGCTGGTCCTCGTCGGTGAGCAGGTGGTGCTTGTCGGCGCCCTCGTTCCGCAGGGAATCGAGCACATCCTGCTGGCCCGAGTTGGTCAGCGCCTCGGCGCTCGCCGGCATGCCGCCATTGACCACGATGACCGTGAAGTTGCACGCCAGGCCGATCAGCACGAGGGCCATGCCCGGCATCCGGATGTTCACCGCGGCGAACGTGACGAGCAGCGTGTACGAGATCGCGAGCACCGCGGTCCGCACGACCAGGTCGGTGCCGGCGGTCCCTTCGGGCAGCGGGACGAACTGGATCGCCAGACCGGCGATCACCAGGCCCCACCACCGCGGGCGAAGGGTCTCGAGCCGCTTGAGGCGCCCGCCGAACAGGTATCCCAGGTAGATCGAGAGCAGGACGACGGCGAGCAGCAGCTTCATCGGAGGGTTGGAAAGCGTCCCACGCGGTAGCGCCGGTGTCCAGGGACCGGGCTAGCATCCGGCCATGGCGCGGATGGTCCCCTTCCCCATGCTGCCGACCGACAGCGCCGCCGAACGCCGGCTCTACGAAGGCTTCCTCGAACAGCTGGACGACGCGTTCGTCGTCTACCACTCCGTCGACTGGGTCGTAGCCGGAGGCGTGGGTCGGAACGAGGGGGAGGCGGACTTCGTCCTCACGCATCCCGAGCTCGGTCTGCTCGCGCTCGAGGTCAAGGGCGGCAGGATCGGGTTCGATCCGAAGACGAAGCGATGGACGCAGACCGGGCATTCGGGGACGCACGTCCTGAGCGAGGACCCTTTCCATCAGGCGCAGGACGGGATGCACTCGCTCGTTCGGATCCTCGAGGGTCAGCCGGGATGGGACCGCTGGCGGCCGAGCTACGGGTTCGGCGTCGCGTTCCCCGACGGCCGCTACGAGCACGACGCTCACCCCGGCGCTCCAACCTCGATCGCGATCGACCGGGACGACCTGGATCGCCTCGCGAAACGGGTCCACGAGGTCATGAGCACGTGGCAGCGGCCCGGCCGTCGGTTCGGCGCCGAGGGGATGGACGCGGTCGCGGCGGCGTTCGGGTTCCGGGTCGAGGTCCGCACGCCGCTGAAGCTCCGGTTCGACGAGGAGGACCGCAAGCTCGTGGAGCTCACGAACGATCAGGCGTGGGTCCTCTCGTTCGTCATGCATCGTCGGCGCGCCGCGGTGACCGGTCCGGCCGGCAGCGGCAAGACGCTGCTCGCGATCTCGGTCGCGAAACAGCTCGCGGCGGGCGGCCGGCGGACGCTGCTGACGTGCTTCAACCGCCGGCTGGGCGATCACCTGGCCGCCTCGACCGAGGGCACCCAGGGCATCGAGGTGTTCACGTTCCACGAGCTCTGCGTTCGAACGGCGAAGGAAGCGGGGATCGACCTCCCCGAGGAGGACGAGGGGCCGGGGTCCCCGTACTTCGAGCACGAGCTGCCCGAGGCGCTCGCGGCCGCGGCCGTCCGGCTCGGCCCACGGTACGACGCGATCGTGGTGGACGAGGGGCAGGACTTCCGCGCCTGGTGGTGGCCCGCGCTCCTGTCCCTGCACGCCGATCCCGACGACGGCCCGCTGTACGTGTTCGCCGACGACAACCAGAACCTGTACGGGGGAGAGCTGCCGGTGGAGGAGGAGGACGTGGTCGGGCCGATCGGCACGAACCTGCGCAACACCAAGCAGATCGGCGAATTCGTCTCGGTCTTCTACCGCGGCGAGCAGGAGCCGATCGCTCGCGGGCCCGAGGGGGAGCCGGTCGAGATCCTCGGCTACGAGGACGACGAGGGCCTGGCGCACCTCCTGTCGGTGGTGCTTCGGAACCTGGTCGAAGAGGAGCACGTCCCGCTCGAAGACATCGTGGTGCTCACACCGTCGGGGACCGAGAAGAGCGCCCTTCGGCGGCGGGGCTCGGTCGACGGGTTCCGGCTTTCCGAGACCGTCGAGCCCGGCACGGTCCTGGCGACCAGCGTCCACGCGTTCAAGGGGCTCGAACGGCCGGTGGTGATCCTGGCCGAGCTCGGGGACAAGCATCTGGAGGACCTGCGCCAGTACCTCTACGTCGGCGGGTCGCGTGCGCGGAACCACCTCGTGGTTCTCGCCGCCGAGCCCGTGGCACGCGAGCTCCGGCGTATCACCGGCGTGACCGGTCCTTGACGCGCCCGCGATTACGCTGGACGTGATGGCCGACCTCGGCTACTTCGGCCCGGACAGCGTCTCGTGGCAGGTTCACCGCGAGGTCACGGTGCTGTTCGGTGGGGCGCGCGCGGTGCTCATGCAGGCGGCGCATCCGCTGGTGATCGCCGGCGCGCGCGAGACCGGCTTCTACGAGCGCAACCCGTGGCGCCGGCTGCAGCGGACGCTGATGCTCACCTACACGATCACGTTCGGCACGAAGGCCCAGGCGGAGGCGGCGGCCGAACGCATCAACGAGGTGCACGCTCGCGTCAAGGGGACCGATCCGGTGACCGGGCAGCCCTACGACGGCCTCGACCCCGAACTCCTGCTCTACGTCCACGCCTGCCTGGTCGAGAGCGCGTTGCTGTTCGAGGCGTTGACCGTCCGCCGGCTCGACGATCGCGGCCGTCAGCGGTTCCACGACGAACAGATGCTGGCCGCCGAGATGGTTCGGATCCCGCGCGAGGCCATCCCTCCCACCGTTCCCGAACTGCGCGCCCACCTGCGAGACGTCTACCGGTCCGGCATCCTGCGCTCTACGGACGCGGCCCTCCGGGTCGCGGCACTGTTCCACGACCCTCCGCGCGAGGCCCAGTGGCGACCGGTCCTCAAGGGGGTTTCGCGACTCGCCTTCGGGACGTTGCCGCCCGAGATCCGACGCGTCTACGACATCGAGGTCGGCCCGGCGCGACGAGAGGCGCTGCGGGCATCGTTCGCCGCGACCAGGCTGCTCCGACCGCTCCTACCTCCCCGGTACCGCTTCATCGCCCCGTATCAGGAGTGGCTGCGCGGGCGATCGCCGCGCGTTCACGCCAGCGAGGTGAGCGCCTCCCGCGGCTAGACTCCGCGCGTGGCGGAGATCGACGGCGTCCTGCTCGACATCGACGGCGTCCTCGCGGTCTCGTGGGAGCCGTTGCCGGGCGGGATCGAGGCCCTCGGCTGGATGCGTTCGAACGGCGTCCCGTTCCGGCTGATCACGAACACGACCACCAAGACGAGATCGGACCTGGCCGAGACGCTCCGCGGTGCCGGCTTCGACGTCGCGGACGAGGAGATCGTCACGGCGGTCGTGGCGACGGCCGAGTACCTGCGGACGCACCACGCGGGCCGGACGTGTTTCGTCCTGTCGGACGGCGACGCGACGGACGATCTGGAGGGGATCGAGCTCTCCCGGGTGGAGGACGCCGACGTCATGGTGCTGGGCGGCGCGTACGACGGGTTCACCTACCCGACGATGAATCGCGTCTTCCGCCGGCTGATGGACGGCGCCCCGCTGGTCGGGATGCACCGGAACCTGTACTGGATGACGAGCGAGGGTCTCCAGTTGGATGCGGGCGCGTTCATCGGGGGGCTCGAGGAGGCCACGGGACGCGAGGCCGTGATCTGCGGCAAACCGACCGGCCCGTACTTCGAGTCGGCCCTGGCGATGCTGGGCGTGCCGGCCGAACGGACCGTTATGGTGGGCGACGACATCGTGAACGACGTCCGCGGCGCCCAGGTGCTCGGCATCCGCGGGGCACTCGTGAAGACCGGGAAGTTCCTGCCGGGCGACCTCGACAAGGTCTCGGAGCCACCCGACTTCGTGCTCGAGACGATCGCGGGGCTCCCGGACCTGGTCCAGGGTTCGCGCTGATGGACCCCGAACGCACCAGCCACGCCAGGCGCCTGTTCGCCGGCATCGCCCCCGAGTACGACCGGATGGGCGCGGTCCTGTCGTTCGGCCAGGACCCGCGGTGGCGCAGGTTCCTCGTCTCGAAGGTGAACGCGATCCCCGGCGCCTGGGTGCTCGACGTCGCGACCGGAACCGGGCTGGTCGCGCGCGAGCTCGCCCGCAGGAACGTTCGGGTGCTGGGACTCGATCAAAGCGGGCAGATGGTCGCGAAGGGGCAGGCGGCGATCCGCGAACGAGGACTCGAGGATCGCATCCGGTTCACGCTGGGGCAGGCGCAGTCGCTGCCGTTCCCGGATCAGACGTTCGACGCCGTGACGTTCACCTACTTGCTGCGGTACGTCGACGATCCCGGGGCCACCGTGGCCGAGCTCGTGCGCGTCCTTCGGCCCGGCGGCGTGATGGCTTCACTCGAGTTCCACGTCCCGCCCGAGCCGTGGGCCCGGGCCGGCTGGTCGGCCTACACGCGCGGCGCCATGCCGTACGTCGGGTGGGCGGTCTCGAACGAGTGGTACCGGACCGGACGCTTCCTGAGCCGGAGCATCACGGAGTTCGTTGCGCGGTACCCACTCCCGGTGCAGGTGCGGTGGTGGCAGGAGGCGGGGATGCGACGGGTCAAGACCCGGCTCCTCAGCAACGGGGTGGCCGTCGTCACGTGGGCCGTGAAGGCGACGCCCGTCCTCGCGGACGAGACGGCGGATCTCGCCGAACTCGATGGGTGAGCCACCGGACCGCCCGGCGTTCTACGCGCTCGACGCAGGTGGGTGGCGAGACTACTGGTCGCTGCTGCATCCGCCCTACACGGTGTGGCACCTGTCGTACGTGGTCATCGGGGCATGCATCGCGCCGGTGGTGAACCTCCGCTGGCTGTTCGAGACGGCGGCGGCGTTCTTCCTCGCGATGGGCCTGGCGGCGCACGCCCTGGACGAGCTCAACGGACGCCCGCTCCGAACGCGGATCCCCGACGGCGTGCTCTCGGCGATCGCGGTGATCGGGCTCGCCGGTGCATTCGGGCTCGGCATCCACGGCGCGATCGTGGTCTCCCCATGGCTCTGGATCTTCATCGCCGTCGGGGGGTTCCTGGTCGTGGCGTACAACCTGGAGCTGTTCGGCGGAGCCTTCCACTCGGACCTGTGGTTCGCGCTCGCGTGGGGCGCGTTCCCGGCGCTCACCGCGTACTTCGCGCAGACGGCCACGATCCGCGTCGAGGCCGTCCTGGTGGCCGGGGCGTGCGCCGCGCTCTCGGCCGCGCAGCGCGTGCTCTCGACGCCGGTCCGCCGGCTGCGCCGCAAGGTCGCGAACGTGACGGGGGAAGTGTTGACGACCGAGGGCGCACGCGAGCCGATCGACGCGTCGTCGCTTCGCGCCGCGCCCGAGGGCGCGCTGCGGTGGCTGTCCGTGGCCATCCCGCTGTTCGCGGCGGCCCTGCTGGTGGCCCGGCTCTGAGGGGCCCGATCCGAACAAGGAGGTCGAGATGGCGTTCGAGGGACTGGCAACGATCGGACAGATCCATCTGAGCGTGAGCGACGTGGATGCGGCGGTGGTGTTCTACCGAGACCTGCTGGGCCTGCCGTTCCTGTTCCGCGTGCCCGCCCAGCCGATGGCGTTCTTCGACTGCGACGGGGTCCGGCTGTACATCGGCGAGCCCGAGACCGAGGCATACCGGACGCGCGGGATGGTCTACTTCGCGGTCCCCGACGTCGACGCGGCGTACGCGGAGCTGACCAGCCGGGGCGTCCAGTTCATGGACGAGCCGCACGTCGTGCACCGCGACGACCACTCCGAGATCCGGATGGCCTTCTTCCGGGATCTGGACGACAACAATCTGGCGCTGATGACCGAGGTGCGGCTGGATCACACCTCGGGGTAGCGCAGCGGGAGGCCCGGCGTCCCGGCGTCCACCGCGAGGAGGTTCCACCCGCCCAGGCTCGAGACCGCGAGCCGGTCGAAGCCGTCGCCGAAGAACGCGACGTTGGCCGGCTGGTTCAGCACCACGCCGTCGGGATCCTCGGCGAAGACCGCCACCGCGCCGTCGGGCGAGATGCGGTACAGCCGGTCGGGGCGGTAGCACCCGACGAACATCGTCCCGTCCTCCGCGAGCGCGACCCCGTCTGGTTGCGACCCCGACAGGTCGACCAGGGGCGCAGGTTCGCCCGCGCTACCGTCGTCCTCGATCGGGATGCGTACGATCGTCCGCCCGCGCGACTCGACGACGAGGAGCGCGCCGCCGTCGGCCGACAGACAGCAGCCATTGGGGAACCTCGGGGAGCGCTCGGTCCACACGCTCGTCTCGCCGCCAGGTGCGATCCGGTAGACGAGGCCGTCGTCCTTTCCCCACTCGCCTGAGTCCGTGACGTACAGGTTCCCGTCCGCGTCGAACGCCGAGAAGTTCGGCACGCGCATCGGTCGCTCCGCGGTCCCGGTCGAGGTGGTCGACACCTCGCCGCCGGCCGAGATGCGCATCACGCTCGCGTTGCCGAAGTCGCACGCGAACACGTTGCCGCCGGCGTCGATCGTCACGCCGTAGATGAAGCCTCCGGTGGTCGCGAGACGTTCGACGTCGCCGCCCTCCACGAGCCGGTAGATCTGCCCCGCCTCCCCGCCCGCGTACAGGCTGCCGTCGGGCCCGGCGGCGATGCCCTCGGGATGGTCCAGGCCCTCGGCCAGCGTCGCGAACGCGTCCAGGCCCGGCACGCTCAGACCGCCGCGTCGAGCTGTGAGACGAGCTCGGGGACGGCGGGGGCCCGCGCGGCCGGGCCGTCTACCACGAGCGTGACCACGTGGCGGCCCCGGCTCCACATCGCGAGGAAGGCGCGCGTCTCGCTGTGACAGCAGGGGTTCGGCGCATGCTCGAACACGATGCCGCCGGCGGGGGCCCCGAGCGCGTCGTTCGGTTGGGCCTTGCCGATCACGTCCGCAACGTTGCCCCGGAGCCACATCAGGTACCGCTCGGCTCCCTGGGGCGTCTCGAACGTGAGCACGCGGGCCACGATCCGCCGCCGCCCCGCGCCCGTCCGGCTGAACTGTCGCTGCGTGCCGGCCACGAACCCGGCGTCCTGCAGCAGGGTCTGCAGACCGGAGGCGTCCACCGCGTCGAGGGCGAGCGTTCCGGCGTCGAGGGCGACCGGGGCCGCCGCGTGCCCGGGGAGCGCCGCCGGGGGGATCGGGTCGACGCTCGCGACCGACGTGCCCTCGCCGGTGGGGGCGGGGACAGGCACGGTCGGGTCCGAGCCGCAGGCCACCAGCAGGCCTGCGACGAGCGCGATCGCGAGGATCCGACGTGCCACGGTTGCCCTTCCGCGAAAGTGGCGCACATCCGGGGTTCGGCGCATGATACGGCGTCGTTTTTCAGCCGATAAGGGGGGGCGCAGTGACCGAGACCGACCGCATGCTCGCCGAGCGATTCAACCGCCGCGGGTTCATGCGCATGGCAGGGACCACCACGCTCGGCGCGGCCGTCCTGGCGGCCTGCAAGAAGGCCGAGGACACGGGCGGGGCGGCGACCGGGACCAGCGGCGGCGCCGCGCATCCGCCGATCGAGAAGGAGCCCGGGAGCCTGGCCGTCTTCGACTGGTCCGGCTACGGCAACGGCGACTACTACCCGAACAAGGAGCGGGCGTCGCTGTGGCAGGAGTACGCCGACGAGACCGGCGACACCCCGAAGTTCACCCTGTTCGAGAACGACGACCAGGGGTACACGAAGGCCGTCACCGGGAACGCGGCCTTCGATGTCGTGCATCCCTGCGGCTACAAGTACAAGGATTGGGTGGACTCGGACCTCATGCAGCCGTGGGACACCTCGCTGATCCCGAACTTCAGCCAGCTCAACCCGAAGCTCATGGAGTCGGGTGTGGTGGACGGCCAGCAGTACTTCATCCCGCTCGACTGGGGGTTCATCGCCCCGCTCGTGAACACGGACCACGTGGACGTGGGCGAGCAGTCGTTCGGGGTCCTGTTCGACCAGCAGTACGCGGGGAAGATCTCGTGGGTCGACACGTCGAACATGATGTACATCGGCGGGCTGTACCTGGGCGTGTCGGACCCGTTCAACATGACCGACGACGAGCTCGGCGAGACGCGGGACTTCCTGATCTCCAAGAAGCAGCTGGTCAAGTTCATGTGGAACCAGTCCTACGACTTCTGGTTGGCCTTCAAGAAGGAGGAGGTCTGGATCGGCTACTCGTGGCCGGACACCGTGGGCTACGCCGATGCCGCCGGGATGAACTACCTCTACATGGAGCCGAAGGAGGGCCGCGTCTCCTGGGTGTGCGGCATGGGCCTGGCGAAGGGCAGCCAGAACTACTTCCACGCGCACGACTACGTGAACTCATGGGCGAGCAAGAAGGCCGCGGAGTTCCTGATGGCTTGGTACTACTACGGTCACACGAACACCACGGCCGACCTTTCGGTCGTCTCGCCCGGTATCGTGCAGGCGCTCGGGCTGGACGACCCGACCGTGTTGGATCCGCCCCGGGCCATCCCCGAGTCGTACATCCCCCGACGGGAGCTGTACGGCCAGTATTGGAGCGAGGTGAAGTCCGCCTGAGCAGGCGGACCACCGAGCGCCGGTAGCGACGGTGGCAACTAGCGAGGCTGCCGCCTCTGCCCGGCGGTGGAGGCGGCGGGATCGGGGCGTGACCGCCGGCCTGTTGTCTGCGCCGGTGCTTTGGCTCGTGCTGTTCTTCGTCGCGCCAGTCGTCTACGTCGCGATCTACAGCGTGGGCGGTATCACGCTGTTTCCTACGGACACCGGCGTGATCTCGCTGGACTACTGGCGTCACTTCCTCGGTGGCGGTTCGATCTACCTGGGGCTGTTCTGGAAGTCGGTCCGGATGTCGCTCACGGTCTCGGTCGTCGTCGTGATGCTCGCGTACCCGATCGGCTACTTCCTCGCGCTCGTGGTCCGAAAGCTCAAGTACGTCCTGCTGCTGGTGATCATCGTGCCGTTCCTGACGAGCTTCCTCCTGCGCGTGCTGGCGTGGAAGGTCATGCTCGGCGACCGAGGGGTCTTCAACTCGCTGCTCGAGTCGCTCCACCTGCGCTCGCCCAACCACCCGATCGAATGGCTCCTGTACAGCCAGTTCACGGTCATGCTCGTCCTCGCCTACGCGTGGATCCCGTTCGTGGCCCTGCCGATCTTCGTGAGCCTCGACAACATGGACCGGAGCCTGCTCGAGGCCTCGAGCGACTTGGGCTGCAGCCGGCTGCGGACGTTCTGGCGCGTCACGCTTCCCCTCAGCCTCCCCGGCCTGGTGGCGGGCTTCGTGTTCGTGTTCGTGCCGACGATCGGCGAGTTCGTGACGCCGCTGCTGGTAGGCGGCACGAGCGGCTACATGTACGGGAACGCGATCCAGGACCTGTTCACCCGGGGGCTGGACTGGCAGACGGGCTCGGTGCTCGCGATGTTCCTGCTGCTGGTCGTCGCGGGCCTCATGCTGATCTTCGGCCGGTTCGTGCAGGTGCGTTCGGTGGCGGCGGACTGATGGAGATCGCGACCTCCAGGACGGGACGCGTCACCCTGACCCTCTTCTTCTGGCTACTCGTCGTGTTCTTGTATCTGCCGATCGCCGTGCTCGCGCTGTTCTCGTTCAACGACGGCGACCCGTCGTTCCCACTGGCGGGCTTCACCACCCACTGGTACCGGGATGTCTTATCCAACGACACGCTCATCACGGCGCTCGGCAGGAGCGCGATCGTGGCGACCGTCTCGAGCCTGATCGCGGTCGCGCTCGGCGTGATGACTTCGTTCGCGCTGATCCGGCGACGGTTCTTCGGCAAGCCGGTCGTGTCGGCCCTGGTCTTCTCTCCGCTCGTGATCCCGTACCTCGTCTTCGGGATCTCGCTGCTGCTGATCTTCACGCTCGTGGACAAGGTGCTGACCGAGACGTTCGGCGTGTACTTCGGGCTCGGCCTGCACTCGGTGATCATCGGACACGTCGTGGTCGCCCTGCCGTACACGATCCTGACGATCCTGCCGCTGCTCGAACGCCTGAGCGTGTCCCTGGACGAGGCCGCCAAGGATCTGGGCGCGAACCCCCGCGAAACGTTCCGCCGGGTGACGCTGCCGCTGCTGATGCCGGCCCTGATCTCGGCGTTCCTGGTGGCGTTCACGCTCTCGTTCGACGAGTTCGCGATCGCCTCGTTCCTGGCGGGTACGCAGCAGACGTGGCCGGTGTACCTGTTCGCGCAGCTCCGCGTCCCGCGGCTTCTGCCGCAGCTGATCGCGGTGTCCTCGGTCGTGTTCGTCGGCTCGCTGGCTCTGATCCTGTCGGCCGAGATCGGCCGGCGGCTGGCGCAACGCCGGTACGGGGCCGAGTACTCGGGCGGCGGCTTCGCGGCCTAAGCCTTCGGCGGGGAGCCGGTAGGCTGAGTGGACATGCCCGCGGCGACGATCGGCGAGCTTCGGGCGGCCGGGTATCCCGACCGCACCGTCAAGGAGGAGCTCCGCGCCAACCTGCTCGAACGCCTGGGCGGGGGAACGCCGCTCTTCCCGCAGGTGGTCGGGTTTGCGGACTCGGTCCTGCCGGTGCTCGAACGCGGGATCCTCGCCGGTCACGACCTGGTGATGCTCGGCGAGCGCGGGCAAGCGAAGACCAGACTGATCCGCCAGATGGTGGACCTCCTGGACGAGCAGGTCCCGGCGATCGTCGGCTGCGAGGTCAACGATCACCCGTACCGGCCGATCTGCGCGGCCTGCCGGGCGCTCGTGGCCGAACACGGTGACGAGACCCCGATCCGGTGGATCGGCCGCGACGATCGCTACGCCGAGAAGCTCGCGACCCCGGACACCAGCGTGGCCGACCTGATCGGCGACGTCGACCCGATCCGAGTCGCGGAGGGGCGCTACCTCGCGGACGAGCTGACGATCCATTACGGGCTGATCCCCCGGACCAACCGCGGCATCATCGCGATCAACGAGCTCCCCGACCTGCCCGAACGCATCCAGGTCGCCCTGTTCAACATCCTGGAGGAGCGCGACGTGCAGATCCGCGGCTACCGGATCCGGCTCCCGCTCGACCTGCTGCTGGTCGCCACCGCGAACCCGGACGACTACACCCACCGCGGCCGGATCGTCTCGCCGCTCAAGGATCGGTTCGGCACGCAGGTGCGCACGCATTACCCGGAGTCGCTCGAGGACGAGATCGCGATCATGGAGCAGGAGGCGCGTTCGGCGGCGGGCGACGTCCCGCTGCGCGTGCCGGTCTACCTCGAGGAGATCCTCGCGGCGTTCACGGCCGAGCTCCGGCGCTCGCCCCACGTGAACCACCGCAGCGGCGTGAGCGTCAGGTACTCGATCGGGAACCTCGAGACGCTCTCGGCGGCCGCCGTGCGGCGCGCGGCCCGGACCGGCGAGCCCGAGGCGGTCCCGCGCGTGTGCGACCTGCCGGCCGTCGTCGAGGCCGGGCTCGGGCGGGTCGAGTTCGACACGATCGAGGAGGGCCGCGAGGAGGAGATCCTGTCCCGGGCGCTCAAGACCGCCGAGCTCCAGGTGTTCCGCCGCCGGCTGTCGGGGTTCGACTTCCAGCCGATCCTGTCGCGGTTCGCCCAGGGCTTCGAGGCCGAGACCTCGGACCTGCTGCCCGCCACCGACCTGCTCGCGCAGTTCGGCGAGCTCCCGGGGCTGTCCAAACTGCTCGGGCGGCTGGGGGTCGAGGAGGAGTCGCCCGGCGTGGCCGCCTCGGCGCTCGAGTTCGCGCTCGAGGGCCTGCACCTGTCTCGGCGCCTGAACAAGGACACGGCCGCGCGAGCGAGCCGTTACCGCTCGGCAGACCCGGGCGAGTAGCCCTTCGGCCGGCCCCGTAGGATTCGCCAGCCGTGACCGGGATCCACGAAGTCGTCGGGTTCGTCGTCGTCGGGATCTTCACGATCGGGTGGCTGTTCGGCCTGGTCCTGTGGGTCTCGCGGCGGCCGGCCGGCGACTGGTTCTGGCGGTGGTTGACCGCCGCCCAGGTCATCGCGATCGTGCAGGCCCTGCTCGGAGTGATCCTGCTGATCGCGGGCAAGCGGCCGACCACCTGGCTCCACTACGTCTACGGGTTCGGGCCGCTGGTGATCTTCGCGATCGGGCACGCGCTCGCCCGCGAGGACGCGTTCCGGGGCAAGCCGTGGGCGCCGTTCGCGATGGCCTCGTTCATCTCGTTCGGCCTGTCGCTGCGGGCGCTGATGACGGGCCTCGGCCTGGGCTGAGGGGATACCCTCGGGTGGTGGACGAGGACGTCTCGAGGTTCGCGAACACGTACAGCCGCTTCCTCGCGGCGATGTCGCAGGCGTTCGAGAGCACGAGGGAGTCCCCGATCCGTGATCGCCTCGACGGGCATCTGGGCGCCGACGCGTCCGTCCTGCCGGTCGTGTCCGAGGGGTATCCGTCCTACGACCACCCGAACCTGCAGGTCGCGCTCGATGCGTACCTCGAGGGCGACGGTCGCACCTCCGAGCTGATCGGTCTGTCGGGGCAGCAGCGACGATGGATGTCCCTTTCGGACCTGGTCGCGACGGCGCACCACGCCGGCGTCGGCATCGGCTCCGTCGACCTGGTCAACCTGCCGGTCGGCCCCGACGTGACGCTCGCCTGCGTTGCCTTCGGCCTGTACCTGATCGAGGACCACGGGAGGCGCCTGGCGGCGCTCGTCCGGGCCGCGGACGAGCAGTCGGGTCATTCAGACGTGACGCTCGAGATCGTGAGCGCGGATCGCGAGCACGCCCAGGGGATGCTCGGCGAGCTTCGGCGGCTCATGGTCGAGCTCAACGTGTTCCGGGGACAGATGATCTCGTTCGGCGAGACGCACATGGGACACATGGGGGTCGGACCGATCGTGTTCCACGCCCGCCCCAACGTCGGGCGCGGCGCGATCGTGATGCCGGACGGTCTGCTGGACCGGGTCGAGCGTCAGGTGTTCGGCATCGCCGAGCAGCGGGACCGCCTGCGCGCCGGCGGCCAGCACGTCAAGCGCGGCCTGCTCCTGCACGGTCCGCCGGGGACCGGCAAGACGCTGACGGTCCGGTACATCGCCGGACGTTCCGCGGACCACACCGTCGTCGTGCTCACGGGCGGAGGGCTCGGGATGATCCGTCCCGCTTGCTCGCTCGCGAGGATGCTGCAGCCGTCGATCGTCGTCCTGGAGGACGTGGACCTGATCGCGCAGCACCGCGGCTACATCGACACCAACCCGCTCCTGTTCGACGTCCTGAACCAGATGGACGGGATCGACGAGGACGCCGACGTGTCGTTCCTGCTCACGACCAACCGCGCGGACCTGCTCGAGCCCGCGCTGGCGGCCCGCCCCGGACGGGTCGACCTGGCGCTCGAGATCCCGTTGCCGGACGACGAGGGCAGGCGCCGGCTGCTCGAGCTGTACGGGCGCGACCTCGACCTTCGGATCTCGGACGCCGACGCGATCGTGCGCAGGACTGCGGGCGTCACGGCCTCGTTCGTCAAGGAGCTCGTCCGCAAGGCGTCGCTGCTGTCCGCCCTCGAGGGCGGAGGCGAGGGGGCGCCGGTGGTGACGGACCGGCACCTGATGCTCGCCCTGGACGAGCTGCTAGCGGAGGAGAGCGAGATGACGCGGGCTCTGCTCGGCGGGGCGCCGAATCCCGGCGACAAAGGGACCGAGTGGCTGCTGCCCGCCCCGGCCCGGCCCGCGCCGTACCCGGACGAGGACTGACGCCGGCGGCCTTCGTCCCGTCCGGGCGTAGGCTGGTCGGGTGGTTCGGGCCCGCTACTCGCGCTGGGACGACACGCAGGACCCGTTCGGACCCGAAGTGTCCGCCGGCGACCTGCTCGATGAGCTCTCCGACGACATGCTCTCCGGGCTCGGCGCCGAGGGCGCGCTGTCGCGGCTGATGCGGCGCGGGATGCGGGGGAGCTTCAGCGGTCTGGACGCGCTCCGGGCCCGGCTGCGCGGGCAACGGGCCCGCGAGCAGGACAACCTCGACCTGGCCGGCCCGCTCGAGGAGCTCCGCGAGCGGCTGGACGACATCGTGGATCGCGAGCGCTCGGCCCTGTCGTTCCGGGCCGAGGACGACGCGCGCATGCGAGAGGCGTTCCTGGACGCCCTGCCGCCCGACGTCCCCGGCCGGATCGGGGAGCTGAACGACTACCGGTTCGTCGACCCGGAGGCGCAGCGCCTGTTCGACGAGCTCATGGAACACCTGCGGGAGCAGATCATGGGCGCCTATTTCCGCACCATGGCCGAGGGCCTGCGTTCGATGTCGCCGGAGGACATGGCCAGGTTCCGCGACATGCTGGCCGAGCTGAACGACATGATCGAGCGGCGCGAGCGCGGCGAGCCCTACGACTTCGAGGGTTTCATGCAGCGCCACGGGGAGTTCTTCCCCGGCAACCCGAAGACGCTCGACGAGCTGATCGAGCAGATGGCCGCCCGGATGGCCGCGATGTCCCGGCTGCTCGCGTCGATGTCGCCCGAGGAACGCGCCGAACTCCAGGCCCTGGCCGAACAGGTCCTGCAGGACATGGACCTCGCGTTCGAGGTCGACCGCCTGGGCTCGAACCTGGCCGGCGCGTTCCCCGAGATGCCGTGGGGCGACCCGATGATGGGCGGTGGCGAGGAGCAGATGCCTTTGTCGGCCACGATCGATGCCATGGAGCGCCTGCACGAGCTCGAGGAGCTCGACCGCTCGCTGCGGGGGGACTACCCGGGTGCCTCGATCGACGATGTGGACGAGGAGGCGCTCAGCAGGGCCCTCGGTGAAGACGCGGTGGGCGACCTGCGGCGGCTGAAGGAGATCGAGCGGGCATTGGAGCGCGCCGGTCTGGTCAGCCGCGATCGCGGGCGTCTCGAGGTCACGCCCAAGGGCGCGCGCAAGCTCGGGGAGCGGGCCCTGGTCCGGGTGTTCGAGGAGCTGCGACGGGACCGGGAGGGCGTGCACGAGGCCCGCGATGCGGGCGGCCTGGCCGAACCCACGGGCGCGACCCGTCCGTGGCGCTTCGGCGATTCGGGTCAGATCGCGGTGCAGCGCAGCGTGTTCAACGCGGTCCTGCGGAGCGGACCTGGCGAGCGCGTCCGCCTGCGGCCCGACGATCTCGAGCTCGTCGAGGCCGAACAGCGCACCGAAGCGGCGACGGCGCTCCTGCTCGACCTGTCGTTCTCGATGCCGCTTCGCGGTCACGACGTGCACGCGAAGAAGATGGCGCTCGCGCTCCACGCGCTGATCGAAGGGCGCTACCCGCACGACACGCTCTACCTGATCGGGTTCAGCGACTACGCGCGCCAGATGCAGCCGAAGGACCTCGCGGCCTCGGGATGGGAGCGCGTGTACGGGACCAACATGCACCACGCGTTCAACCTTGCCGGACGGCTGCTGTCGGAACACCCGAACGCTACCCGCCAGGTCATCATGGTCACCGACGGTGAGCCGACGGCGCACCTGGAGGGCGATCGCGCGCGGTTCTCGTGGCCGCCGATCCCCAAGACGATCCGCCTCACGCTCGCCGAGGCGACCCGCCTGGCAAAGGCGGGGGTGACCCTGAACGTGTTCATGCTCGAGGACTCGCCCGGCCTGATCGCGTTCATGGAGCGGCTGGCCGAGCTGACCGCCGGACGGGTGTTCCTGATGGACGACACCGAGCTCGGGACCTTCGTGCTGCGCGACTTCGTCCGGCGGCGCGCCGCCTGAGGGTCAGTCGGCCCGTTCGATCTCCGAGAGCACCTCGTCGGTGTGCTCGCCCAGGCGCGGGGGCGGCCTTCGGACCGGCGGCACCCGACCGTCGACGTGGATCGGCTCCGCCACCAGCCGCAACAGCCCCCGGACGGGATCGTCGACCTCCTGGAGGGCGGCCGCACCCTCGGCCGAGGCGAAGACCTCGTCCACCGTTCGGACGGGCGCCGTCGGCACCGACGCCGCCTCGAGGGCCTCGACCCACGTATCGGCCGTGCGTGCCGCGAAGGCCTCGGCCAGGATCGGGATCAGCGCCTCTCGGTGCCGAACGCGGTCCGCGTTGGTGACGAAGCGCTCGTCGGCGGCGAGCTCCGGACGGCCGATCACCTCACAGGTGCGTTCGAACAGCCGGTCGTTGCCGGCGGCCAGGATGAACGGGCGGTCCGAGGCTTGGAACAGCTGATACGGGACGATGTTCGGGTGGGCGTTGCCGAGCGGCTTGGGGACGAGCCCGCCGAGCAGGTAGTTGGCGGCCTGGTTCACCAGCGCGGCGACGCTCGCGTCGAACAACGACACGGTCACGCGGCCGCCGCGCCCGGTGGCCGAGCGACGGAGCAGGGCGGCCTGGATCGCGTTCGCGGCGTAGAGCCCGCAGATCACGTCGAGAAGCGCGACGCCGACCTTGGTGGGTTCGCCCTCGGGGTGGCCGGTGAAGCTCATCAGACCGCTCAGGGCCTGCACGATGATGTCGTAGCCGGGCCGGCTCCCGGCGCCCTCCCCGAACGCCGTGAGCGAGCAGTAGACGAGGTCGGGGCGTTCGGCCGACAGGGACTCGTGGTCCAGACCGAACCGCTGCATCAGGCCCGGGCGGAAGTTCTCGACCACGACATCGGAGGTCAGAGCCAGCCGCCGCCCCGCGGAGCGGCCTCCATCGGTGGCCAGGTCCAGCGTCACCGAGCGCTTGTTGCGATTCAGCGACAGGAAGTACGCGGCATCGCCCTCAACGAATGGCGGCCCCCAGCCGCGCGTGTCGTCGCCGTTCTCGGGTCGCTCGACCTTGATGACGTCGGCGCCGAGATCGGCCAGCAGCATCGTCGCGAGCGGGCCGGCCAGCACCCGGGAGAAGTCGGCGACGCGGATGCCGGCGAGCGGCAGGCCGTTGGGGGCATCCTCGTCCGGTACCACGAGCTCCTCGGGAAACGGGGCCGGAAAGAGTGGCGCCGCCGGAGCCCGAAGGCTCCAGCGGCACCGAGGGATTTGTACACCGAGGCTCGTCTCGCGGTCAACTCGGGGGAGACGATTTTGTCACTCTTTGTCGGTGCGGCAGAGCGGGGTGGCGCATGTCCGCCGAATCGGACACGATGTGCGGCGTGAACGAGGAGAGCCTGCAGCGGGCGAACGCGTTCCTGGCGGCGGTGGCCTCCCGGGCGACGCCGGGCGAGCTCATCGACCTGTCTCCGTCCGAGCTCGGCCGCGAGATCGGGGTCGAGGAGCCGCTCGCGGCCGCCCGGGCGGTTCGGGCGCTCCTGGCGCGCCGCCGGCTCGAGGCGGTGGACGGCCGATACCGCCTCCTGGACGACCGGCCGATCGAGGCGGGCGAGCGCGAGCAGGTGCCTAGGCCGCGTCGTGCGGCCCGGCGCGAGCCCCGCCAGGCCAAGCAGGCCTCGGGCGACCGGGCGACCTACTCGGAGATCGGACGCGAGGTGGTCGAGCGCACGATCGAGCTCGGCCGCGAGGTGGGGACGCTCCGCGGCGCACTCCGCACCGCGCGCGAGGAGGCCCGCGAGTCCCGGGAAGCGCGCGACGAGGCCGAACGGCGGGCGCAGCAACTATCGGGCCGGGTCAAGGAGCTCGAGGCGCGCGCGGAGATGGCCGAGACCAACCTGCGCACGCTGCTGGCCGCGGCCAAGGGGACCGGACGGGACGCGCAGCTCGGCGACACCGAGATGGAGGCGATCCTGGGCGTCCTGAAAGGCGACCGCGAGGACGAGCCGGCCGCCCAGCCCGCCTTGGCCGAGGAGCCGGACCGGGCCGCCGGTCCCTGACCCTTCGGTCAGTGCGTGCCGGCCGAGGCGGCGTCCGGCACCATCCGATCCCCGCGGAACCGCGTCGCCGCGAAGGGCGCGATCAGCTCCGGCGTGCGGCCGGTCGCGACCAGTTCGGCCATCGTCCTGCCGAAGATCGGCGCGCCCTTGAACCCCCAGGTGCCCATCCCGGCCATGAGCCAGAAGCGCTCGACCTCGGTGGCGCCCAGGATCGGCGAGGAATCGGGCGTCATGTCGCACAGCCCCGTCCACTGACGGAGCACGCGCGCCGTGCGCGCGAACGGGAGGATCTGGATCGTTCGCTTGGCGGCCTCGCACAGGAAGTCGAACGTCGACCTCGTCGAGTACGTGGGGTAGGGAAGCACCTCGGCCCCGACCAGCAGCTCCCCACGCGCCGTCTGTGAGACGTACACGGACAGGTCCATCGAGGACACGAGCCCATCGAGCACCGGGCGGTACGGCTCGGTGACGAACGCCTGCAAGGCGAACGTCGAGATCGGCGCGCGCACCCCGGCCATGGCCGCGACGACGCTGGTGTTGCCGGCGGCCGCGCTCACCACGTCGCCGGCCGCGACGTCGCCGGCGTCGGTCCGAACGCCGACGCACCGGCCGTCCCGAACGCCGATCCCGGTGACCGCCACGCCCTGATGGACGTGGACGCCGCGGCGCCCGGCCGCTGCGGCGTACCCCCACACGACGGCGTCGTGCCGCGCGAACGAGCCCGGCGGGTGGTACGAGGCTCCGAGCACGGGGAGCTCGCCGCCGCC
>Ga0111538_10004721_pt1 | contig 18810 bp, 17 predicted proteins | sample SoiMethybrSBSTD1_FD_79669 | JGI IMG/M metagenome (GOLD analysis project Ga0111538, IMG submission 79669) | Bulk soil microbial communities from a Populus tree surrounding site in Tennessee, USA - Soil MetaG P. TD hybrid SBSTD1 (version 2)... | ecosystem: Environmental > Terrestrial > Soil >...
CGCTTCGGCGTCGCCGGCCTGGGAGTCCACGCCATGGCGTCCAGCGCCGGCAGCGCGATGGCGGCGCCGATGCCCCGGAGCATTTGGCGGCGGCTGATCCGCCAGGTGTTGCGATTGATGTTGCTCATAAGGTCAGCGTTTCTGAAACAGGTCGGAACACACGAACGCTTCAATGACGTCTTTCAGGCGATAGTCCTTGGACTTTGCCGCGGCGGCGATGGCTCTCAGGTCGTCGCGGTCCCCGAAGGAGGTCGTGCGGCGCAGGCCATACGTCGCCAGCTTCTCGATGAAGGTGAGCGTGAAGGCGTCGAGATCGCCGAGCAGCAGCTTCTTGAATTCGTCCGGGTTCTGATAGCCGCGGCCGTCCGGGAGCTTGCCGGAAGCGTCGACGGTCGGATTCGCGCCCTTGCCGTCGGTCACTTCTTCGGTGCGCCAGCGGCCGATGGCGTCGAAGTTCTCAAACGCCAGCCCCAGCGGATCGATCTTCGCGTGGCAGGCGGCGCAGTTGGGATTCTGGATGTGGGCCTCGAGTTTCATCCGGAGCGTCGCCTTCTGCGAATCGATCCCCGTCGTCGGGAGCGGGTCCACGTTCGCCGGCGGCGGAGGCGGCGTGCGGCCGAAGATCACTTCGCTGACCCAGACGCCGCGATGCACCGGGCGATGCCGAACGCCGTCCGACGTCAGCGACAGAATGGAGGCCTGGGTGAGCAGGCCCCCGCGATGACTCCCCGCGGGCAACGACACCCGTTGAAACCCATCGCCCGAGAACTTCACCTCCGAAAGCCCGTAGAATTGGGCGAGCATCGGATTCATCACGCTCCAGTCCGAGAGGAGGAATTCGCGCAGGGTCAGGCCGCTGTTCAACACCTCGCGGAAGAACAATCTCGTCTCCGCGATCATGCAGTTCTCGAGCGCCTTGTCGTAGGCGGGATACAGCTTCTTGTCCGGCTGGAACATGCCGACTTTGCGCAACCGCAACCATTGCGTGGCAAAGGAATCCGTGAATCGCGACGAGCGCGCATCGGCCAACAGCCGCACGACTTGCTTCGACAGTTCGGCCTTGTCGCGCAGCTTCCCTTGTTCGGCGAGCGCGACCAGTTCCGCGTCGGGCATGGTGTCCCATAGGAAATAGGACAACCGCGACGCGATCTCCCCGTCGTTGAGGACGGCGCGATTCGCGTTTTCGTCGCCCTCGGCGATAAAGACGAAGCTCTTCGAACAGAGAATTGCCAGCATCCCCGTCTTCACGGCATCGCGGAACTTCTCCTTCGCCGCGAGTTCCTTTTTGACGATGCCGACAAAGCCCTCCACCTCTTCGGCGGCGACCGGCCGGCGGAAGGCCCGCCGCGCAAGTGTGGCGAGGCACTCCCGCACCTGCTCCAGGTTGCCGTCCTCGCGCGGCATGTAGTCGTCGCGCAGCTTCTTTTCCTCGTCGGTCAGAAGGGGGCCCCGCCACGCGATCGAATCCAGGATCAGAAAGGGGTACCGCGGCTTGCCCTCTTCGTCCGTCAGCTTCATCTGCCACGGGATGCGACCCATCTTCGTGCTGATGAACGGAACGTTGCCGTGACGATTGGAGGGCGGAGTATTCGAAGGCCCCGGCACGTCGTTATAGACTTCGATCGTCGGGCGTCCCTTCGGCAGATGCGCGCGGAAGGTCACGGTGATCGGCTGGTCCTCCGGGGCGACGATGTCCTGTTCGAACAGGATGCGATCGAGTTTTGCCTCGTAGACCTTCAGGTGGGGCGCCCGGCCGTTCTCCGGCTTCAAGCCGCTGAGCGTATAACTGATCTCGTAGATGCCCGCCTCCGGCAGCGGATCCCTCAGCAGGGAATTGCGGAACATGTCCCCCGGCCACATCTCGAAGCGGACTTTATCGAGCAGTCCCAACTCCCGCAGCCGTTCGCGGTGTCGCTCGCTGATCTCATTCTCCCCGACTGCGCGCTTGGAGCCCCCGAAGGGCGGGACGGGTTTCGCGTTCTTGGCAGGGGGCTCGGGATAAGCCTCGTTCAAGATGACTTCAGCCGCCGCGATATACCGGTCGATGTTCGTCGGCGACAATGTCAGCACCGAACCGATGCGTTCGAATCCATGCCATTCGGGATCCTCCAGCAACGCGCCGGGGTCCTTCGCGTCATAGTGGACGCCGATCAAATCACGGACCGTGTTGACGTACTCGTCGCGCGTCAGCCGGTTGTAGGAAACACGGCCGCGCGCCGCCATGCGGGCCGCTTCGCCTTCCTTCATCTTCGCCGCGATCCACGCCACCACGCCGGCGCTTTCGTCCGCACTCGGCCGCTTCTGCGCCTTCCTCGGCGGCATCTCCCCGGAGTTGATCCGCTCCATGATCTCCAGCCACTGCGGCGTGTTTTCCATCCCCACAAGCTTTGAGAGCGTATCAATCCGGAAGTCGCCCTTCGGGGCGTCCGCGCCGTGGCACTTCATGCAATAGGCATCGAAGTAGGCTTGGACCTTGGAGTCCTGGGCGACGACGAAGGACGGTTGAGGAACAAGAATGAACGCCAGGATGAGGAGCCACGAAGGACGGAGCAGCCGTGCGGCAAGCGGTCGAGTCTTGTGGATTGAGTGGTCCTTCATGGGTCGGATCTCGTTAATAGTAGCACGAGCGCTCCTGAACGTTATGGTCCGAGGCCGTTGCCGTGTTACAGATCCTGCGGATTTTCGGGAGGCGTCGGCATTCCGAGCTCCTTCTGTTGACTTGGGTTCAGGAAAAGTGGAAAGTTCGGGGTGATGATCATGAGACAGGGCGTCGGCGCGCCGGTGCTTGCCTTCATCCTCGCCTTCATGTTCTGCGTCGGCGAAAGCGAGGGCCGGACCATCGCCCAGGAGGCACAGGATCGGATCCGCCTCAAGGACGGCGCCGAGGTGAAGGCCAAGGTCCTCGCCATGACTTCCGAGACCGTGACGTACTCGGACGCCGCCGGCAAGGTGGTCACGGCGAAGAAGGACGACGTGATGACCGTCGACCTGGGCGACCCGCCGCCCAGCATGGCCAAGGCAGAGGCCGCGCTGCTCAACAAGGAGATCGACAAGGCGATCTCGAGCTACCAGGCCGCGCTGGAGGAGATCCCTGAGAAGAAGGGCGTGCGCATCCTCCATCAGCAATTCATCTATCTGAAGCTCGCCCAGGCGATGAGCCTGAAGGGCTTGCCTGACGAGGCACTCCAGACGCTCCGCGCCCTGCGCGACAAGTGCGGCGACTGCTGGCTCCGCGCGGATTCGTACCAGCGCTCGCTCGAGATCGCCAAGGTCAAGGGCGGCGAGGCGTACGACGGCGTCCTCAAGGAGATGACGGAAGAGAAGATGACGAAGCAGCTCACGGAGTTGCGGAAACTGATGCCCGATCAGCTGATCGAGATCGACGCCGGCCTCGAAGCCATCCTCAAAGAGCACGAGCCCATGCAGAAGGTCGTGGTCAAGCTGTACGGCATGATCGACCGCGAGCATTTGAAGGTCCACCAGATGGTGGCGGAGCAGAGGAGGGCAATGAAGGAGGTCAACCCCTTCGTTGCAAAGTACACCCAGATCAAGGCGAAGCCCGAACTGTACAAGGAAGCGGCCCACCAGCTCTACGACGAGTGCAAGGCCCTCATCGACAGCTACGGCGCGACGACCTTCGGCGACAAGCTCCGGGAGATCCTGACGGAGCTCAGGAAGCTCTTGGAAGAGAACACCGAACCCACCTGGGAGCAGAACATCATCCGCCTCATGGTGGAGGTCCGCGCGGCCGCCAAAAAGGGCGAGTTCGCGGCGGCCGCAAAGCAGATCGACGACTTCGGCGCGAAGTTCAACGAGAAGGAGAACCTCGAGCTCTTCAAGAAGCTCGCCGAGAATCGCGATTTTCTCAAGCGGGAGTCCCTCGCCTTCGTCAACCGGGAGGTGATCAAGGGCCGGAAGGGAGTCCAGGAAGGGACGCTTCAGAAGGAGGACTTCAAGAAGACGCTGGAAGGCTTCAAGAAGGGCCTCGAGGGCTACAAGGGCGCCCTTGAGAAGCTGGAGGCGGCCATCGCCTCGATCGATTAGTCGGCGCAGCCCCCCAGGCGCGAAGGCGGCCACCACCCCTGGTCGAGGTTACAGAAGCTCGCGGATGGGCTTGGGGTCGTCCACGATCGAGACCGGGCGTCCGCCGCGGTCCACCAGCTGCTGCGTCGGGTCGATTCCCAGGACGTGGTAGATCGTCGCATGCAGTTCGGCGGGGGTGACCGCTCGCTCGATGATGAATTCGCCGCGGGAGTCGGTGGCGCCGACCACGCGGCCGCCCTTCACGCCGCCGCCTCCCAGGACGTACGAGATCGAGTTCGACCAATGGTCGCGGCCGGGAGCGTGGCCGGCGACGCCCAACGTCATCCGGGGCGCGCGGCTCATCTCGCCGCCCATCACGACCAGCGTCTGATCGAGCAGGCCGCGCGATGAGAGGTCTTCGAAGAGGGAGGAGACCGCGGCATCGATCTTGGGGAGGTACTCTTCCATGCGGGGCTTGAGGTCCACGTGCTGGTCCCAGCCGCTCAAGTTGACCGCGGTGAACGTGACGCCCGCCTCCGCCAGGCGGCGCGCGAGCAGGATGCCCTGGCCCCAGTCGTTGCGGCCGTAGCGGGCGCGCATCCCCTCGCTCTCCGACGCGATGTCGAAGGCCTTTGCGACGGCGGAGCCGGTGACGAACTCGGCCGCCTGCTTCTCGAACTGGTCCATCGCCTCGAACGCGCCCGTGCGGTCGATGTCGCGGCGGAGCGTGTCGAGGCTCTCGCGCAGGCGGCGACGGTCCTCGAGCCGGCCGAGGGTCATGCCCTTCGGAAGGGTCAGGTTCTGGACTTTGAAGGAAGGGTTGTTCGGATAACCGCGCGTCTCGAACGGATCGTACGCGGGTCCCAGGTAGCTGCCCCCGAAATAGCCGGGACGGATGAGGCCGCCGACCGCCTCCGGCGCGACGACGTACGCCGGAAGCCCGGAGCGCCGCGGGCCGGCGATTTTCGCCGCCACGGAGCCCAGCGACGGCGACTTCGGGCTCTGATCGACGGCCGAGGCGCCGGCCCGTCCGGTCAGCAGGATGTGGGACGAGCCGACGTGCTCCCCGTCGCCGTGATGGATGCTTCGCACGATCGAGAACTTGTCGGCGACTTTCGCCTGCTTGGGGAACATCTCGGTGATCTGAAGGCCGTCGGCGTTGGTCGCGATGGGCCGCCAGTAGCCTCGGTACTCGGCGGGCGCCTGGGGCTTCATGTCCCAGAGGTCCATGTGGCTGGGGCCGCCCTCGAGCCAGATCAGGATCACGCGGGTGTCCTTGGGGGAGCGGCCTTCGCGGGCCGAGGCGTCGCGCGCGCGGAAGAGCGAGGGAAGGCTGAGCGCCCCGAGTCCCGAGGCGCCGAGCCGCAGGAACGTGCGGCGCGAGACGTCGCCGCAGGGATCGGCAGGAAGCTTCAGCATCGGGCTCGCCCTCCGAAGAGTAGGTGGCCGCGAAGGACCGCGCCGGGACAGGAAAAGAAGCGTCGAGGACTATTCTCGCGTTATCTCGAAGGACCCGAGGGTTATCCCCTCTGTCACCTCGAGGATGGAGAGGTGAGCCCCTCGGGTTGGAGCGGCGTCGGTTCCGAAAGGAAAGGAACCCCGCGATGCGGCAACTCCCCGCGAGAACTCCCCGCGTTCATTGGCTGCTCGCCCTCCTTCTTCTGCCGTTGGCCCAGGCCCGCGCCGGTGAGGGGGGCAACGGGGATGACGACAGCGTCTGGGTAGAGGGGGAGAACGCCACCGTGCGGCAGGTGAGCCCCAACCCCTGGTACTCCGACGCCGTGCGCAAGGAGCAGATGTCGGGGGGCGCCTGGCTGAGTCACTTCTCGGCGAGCTCGGCCGGAAGCGCCCAGTACGACCTCACGATTCCCAAGGACGGCGAGTACGTTCTCTGGGTCCGGGCGAATCCGGTGGGCGCCGGGCTCGCCTGCCGGGTGAACGGCGGGTCCTGGACGAAGATCGAGACCTCCAAGGCGTCCGACCTGGTCAATCTCGCCGAGGATGATCAGGCGGATCTCCGTTTCCTCGGGTGGATGAACGGAGGAACGCTGCCCCTCAAGAAGGGCCCGGCCAGCGTGACCTTCAAGCTGGACGGAGCGGCGAATCATCACGGTGCGATCGATTGCTTCGTGCTCACGACCCGGCCGTTCGAGCCGAGGGGCGTGCTGAAGCCGGGAGAAGCCCAGCCTCGCCCGGCCGTGCCGGTGATCACCGACGCGAATCTCCGGAAGTGGATCGACTTCATCCGTCCCGGCGATGCCGACACCAAGTGGGAGCGGCTCGACTGGCGAACGGAGCTGGGGGCGGCGGTCCAGGAAGCCAAGGCGCTCCAGCGTCCCATCCTCCTGTGGACAATGAACGGGCACCCGATCGGGTGCACGTGAAACAACGGCGTTCTGGGCCGGCGTGTCTGGTCCGACGACGACGTTCAGAAGCTCGCCTCGAAGTTCCTCTGCGTGGCCGACGAGGTCTGGGGTCTCGAGCACCTCGACGGCCCGGGCCCGAAGTTCTTCCAGGAGTTCGGCAAGAAGGTTCCCCGCGATCAGTGGTGGATCGGGGCGACCAAGCAAGGGGTCTACTCGATGACGCCGGACGGGGAGTATCTGGGCGCCCACTCCGGCCGGCACAGCAAGGAACAGACGATTGCCTTGCTCTCGGGTGCGCTGGAACGCTGGGAGAAGATGGCGAAAGAGAAGGGCTTCCAGCCCCAGCCGATTCCCCGGCGCGGAAAGCGCGTCTGGGAAGGAGAAGGCGTGACGGCGCGGGCGGGAGGGGTTCGAGGCGGCGGCGCGGCCCTCATCCTCCAGGTCAACTCGAGGGATCTCCCCAAGGCCGACGGGAAGTTCGCGGGACCCGGCGAGTATCGGAACTACTGGAATCAGAACTGGATGGATTTCAGCTCCGAGGAAGTCGCCGCTTTTCTACCCCGGAACGGGGCCCGGACGGAGGTGCCCTCCGGGCTCTTCCGCCGCCTCGCTTGCACGTCCTTGATCGACAACGTCCGGGGTCAGGCCGGGGGCTGGCCCGAGACGGCGGTTCGGAAGGCGACCCTCATGACGGAACCGGTCTCGACCCAGGGAGACGCCTGGACCGTCCGCTTCGACGGAGAGTTCCGCGCGGAAGAACCCGGTCGAAGCTACGACGGCAAGCTCCAGGGACGGGCCGTCTACGACACGAAGAAGAAGGCGTTCACCCTCTTCGAGCTCGTCGCGGTGGGGATCCGGACCGGCGGGACCGGGCAGGCGAACTTTCGGACCGTCGGGGAAGGAGACTCCGCGCTGGGCATCTCGTTCATCCTGGAGGGCCAGTACGAGACCCCCAAGACGAAGGACTGATCTCGGCAGTTGAGCCGTGGGTCGTGGGTTCGATCCCCACCGCCCTATTCTCTTCGCGAAGGCCGGTAGTAGCACTTCAGGGCCACCAGGCCCGCGAGCAGGCTGGTCGCGCCGACCGTCAGGTGAGCGAGGTACGCGGGCATGCCTGAAACGATCAGACCCTCCGCCCCTCCCAGGAGAAGAAATCCTGCCGCCATGATGAACAGCGACGTCGAGAAGGCGTAGCGAACCGCTCGTCCCAGGATCCATTGCAGGACATCGTCAAGAGAGTGTTTCAGGTAATCCGCGACCATGTCGGCCAAGAACCGGCGGGTGCGGCTCATCAGTTCCTCGACCAGGGACGGATCCGGGGACGACGTGCGCTCCGATCTCTTGTCCATCAGCGCCTCCGGAAGAAGGAGCACAGGAATGCGCCGGCGAGGAACGCCGCACTCAGGCCCACCGCCGGCTTTTCCCGGGTGAAGGTCTCGGCCTCGTCCACCACGCGGCAGAGAATCTCGCGCCAGTCCGAGAGCAGTTTCGAGGCGGACTCCCGCAGGGGTTCGGGCGAAGGCCTTTCCGATGATTCATCGCGCATGTCGTCACGGCTCCTCTAGGTTGTGGTTACGCCCGCTTTCCCTGGCGACCGAAGGCCATCGACGCGCCGGCGATCACCGCGACCGCTCCTCCGACGATGAGATAGATGGCTTTATTGGTCGCGGCACCCGTGAAGAATCTGGAAATGTCCGAACTGGCAGACTGCGAGGCGTTCGACCCCCAGACGACCAGGACGATGCCGACCACCAGAACCGCGTACCCTGCGAATCGACGCATGATGTTCTCCTCAAGTCAGATGGGGTTTCCGAACGACGGATCGAACCTCCCGGCCTCCGGCGAATGGGAGAACGGGTGCGTGACGGAATCGGAGGTGAAGTCGCGCACGTCCTCTTCCGTCAAGACCCGTGCAGCGAGGCGGGGTGCCCGCCCGGCGCTCGGGGAGTCCACGAACAAGGTCAGCGCGGCCATGAAGGCCGGCGCGAAGATCGTCGGGATCAGGGTTTTCACGTTTCCGTCTCCTTTGCAGTTCGTCCGGGGCCGCCGCTTCAGGGCGGCGACCCCGGGGGGATTCACGCCTGGAGCACTTCTAGTTGCCGCCCTTGAGAGGAGCCGTTCTCTCGAACTCCTCCTTCATCTTCAGGGCGAACTGCTTGTTGTCGTCGTTCTTCTCGTTGCCCGCGATGAACGTGACGCGCGTCTTCTGGTCGTCGGCCTTTTCCATCCGGATGCGGACCGGGGTCGAGTCCTTGAGTCGACCGTCGACGTTGGCCGAGGTCGCGTGGGTCTCCTCGCCCGTGGCCGTCACGCCGAGGGCCGACAGGGTCCGGCGAGCGGAGCCCACCGAGGACTCGACGTCGGCGACGTAGGTGGCCTCGAGAGAGTTCCCGCCGAAGGGCCCGGTCTTGGCTTGCCCCAATCCGGTTTTCTCGGCAATCCGCTCCTGGAGCATGGTGGCCAGGTTCCGGTCGCCGGACCCCACGCGCACCGAGACTCGGGAGCTGTTCTCGGTCAGGCTGATCACGTCGATGCGCACCTCGTCGCCGTTGGCCCGGCAGGCGACGATCTCGCCTCCCATCTTGTCGTGCCGTTCACTCCGGAGCGTCAGATGGGCTCCTTCCGCGCTCTTGAGCGACGCGCTCCAGACTTCGGAGGCGGGCTTCGCGTACTCCCGGTCGACCGTATTGACGCCGCTGCCCAGATCGTTCCCCGCGCACGCGGCCAGGGAAAGTGCGGCCAGGGTGGCCGCCGCCATCAGCTTGTTCATGAGTCCTCTTGAAGAATCTCGGCACAGAATTCCTGGCCCGGGTGGGAAGTCCACCCGGGCCTGCTTGGTCAGATCAACGGCCCCTGCGGGCGCCGGCCCGTGACCAGCCCCCAGATGAGGGAGATGGCGAAGACGACGACGAAGAAGAAGAAACAGAGGCGGGCGATATCGGCGGCGCCCGTCGCGATGCCGCCGAATCCGAAGATTCCGGCGATGATCGCAATCACGAAGAAGGCCAGGGCCCATCGGAGCAAGAATCACCTCGTACGTTGAAAGCCGTTCGCAACATCCGTCCGGAGGGTCATTCCCGGGGACGGAGCCAGTGTCCGATCAGAACTCCCAGGCCCAATCCCAGGAGCGTCGAGATCACGGGCCTTTGATGGATGAAACTCTTTGCGTGAGCTGCGCCGTTCCGGGCAACCGCCCGCGAGTCGGCGTACATATCCCGCGCCCGGCGCAGGGCTTTCGTGACCGGCGTCCTACTGTTCATCTGGTCTCCTTTGTTCACTGGGCGGCTGAAGAGCAAGCCCCGTGCCACTTCTCCCTCGTGCTTCCGCGGGTCGAACTCGGGCGCGCTGCGTGATCAGAATGAGGCGGGGACTTCTCATTTTGATCACGCATTGCGGGATATCTTGTGCGGCCAGGGGGATTCGCCAAATCTGAGACCGCGATCCGGAGTAGAATGCGGCCTGGCGAAGGGAGTGATGGATGCGCGTCGAAGAGTTGGACTTGAAGGAACTTCTGGAACTCGACCCCCAGGGGGGGCTCGTGCGGTTTGCGGGTCAGCGGGCGCTGATCTTCGACGCCGTGGCGCAGGGACTCCTTCGGAAGGAATTGATCGACACCTTCGGCATCCGGGTGGCGCGAGGCATTCTGAGCCGGTTCGGCTACATCCACGGGCGTCGGATGGCGGAAGCCATGCGCACCCAGTTCCAGTGGGACAGCGACGAAGACTGGCATCGGGCCGGAACCCGCATCTACGCCCTCCAGGGGCTCTTCGTGCTCGACCCGGCGACTCCCGGCTCGTTTTCCGAGGAGGGAGGGACCTGGCATGTGTCCTACGAGGCCGAACAGCACCTGCTCCACCAGGGCCAGGCGGACTACCCCGTGTGCTGGACGCTTTGCGGATTGGCGAGCGGGTACCTCAGCTTTGCTCTGTCGAAGGAAATGTACGCCATCGAGGACCGTTGCATCGGCAAGGGCGACAGTTCGTGCCACGTCACCATCAAGTCGGTCGACCAGTGGGGGGCTTCGGCGGACGACGAGCTTGCCGTGTTCAAGCGCGAAGGCATCGATTCGGCGCTGAAAGAGGTGGCCGACGCGCTCAAGCTCACCGAGCGGGCGCTTCGGGAACGCACTCGCAAGCTGGCCCGATTGGCCAAAGTGACGGAAGATCCCGCGGATCTCGTGGCGCGCAGCCCGGAGATGCGGAATGTCGTCGATCTGGCGAAGACGATCGCGAAGGTCGAGTCCACGGTGTTGATCACGGGGGAGAGCGGAACGGGGAAGGAGCGCATGGCGCGGTTCGTGCACGATTCCTCCGCCTGCGCGGCGGGGCCGTTCATCGCGCTCAACTGCGGGGCGATCAGTGAAACGCTGCTCGAGAGCGAACTCTTCGGCCATGCCCGGGGGTCGTTCACGGGCGCGACGTCGGACCGCATGGGTCTTTTCGAATCGGCCAACGGCGGCACCCTCTTCCTCGATGAAGTCGGGGAGATTCCGGTCGCCATGCAGGTCAAGCTGCTTCGCGCGCTCCAGGAGAGGGAAGTCCGGCGGGTGGGCGAAAATCGGAGCCGGCCGATCCATGTCCGGATCGTGACCGCGACGAACAAGGATCTGACCCAGGAGATCGCCGCGAAGCGTTTCCGCGAAGATCTCTACTATCGGCTCAAGGTCATGGAACTCGCCGTCCCGCCGCTCCGACGGCGGAAGGAGGACATCCTTCCGCTCGCCCGGATCCTGCTCGCGGAATCGGCGCTCCAGATGAAGCGTCCCGTGGAAGGGCTGTCGGCGCAGGCCGCGGATCGTCTGTTGGCGCATGGTTGGCCCGGGAACGTCCGCGAACTGGCCAATGCCATGGAGCGGGCGGTCGCCGTGGCCAAGAGGAACCGGATCGACGTGGAGGACCTGCCGCCCGAGGTGCGTGCCGCAGCGCTCCCCGTCCCGGCGTCGGGCGTCCGGCGACACCTGAGCGAGATCGAGAAGGACTACATCATCGACACGCTGCAGTCGAACAGCGGCAACCGGAGAGAAGCGGCCCTCGAACTGGGGATCGGACTGGCGACGCTCCATCGCAAACTGAAGTCCTACGCGGGGCGTCCGCCTCAACCGTCGACTCCGCCGGGCGAAGTGGAGCAGTAGACCGTTTCTACCTCCGCCGAAGCCCGGGCTCTTGGCCTGTTCTTTGCTACCTCATGGGAGTCTCCATGAAATCCGTAGTGCAGCTCCTGCGAGGGGATCGGGGTGCCGTTCGATCCGGTCCTGCGGTGGAGGAGCGGAGCCGGCTGTGCTTGAAACCGGAATCCCTGCGCCCGGGGAACCGGGTACGTCTCCTCCGGGACGGCGCGGAAGCCTACCCGCGAATGCTGGAGGCGATCGCCCGCGCGGAACGGCACATCCAGCTCGAGATGTACGCCTTCGCCGACGACTCCGTCGGACGGCAGTTCGCGGCCGCCTTGTCGGAGCGAGCCTCGGCGGGCGTCGAGGTCCGGATTCTTTACGATGCGGCCGGATGCAGGGAAACCCCTCGGGAGTTCTTCGGGCGTCTCCGTGCCGCCGGGGGCCACGTGGCGGAATTCCGCCCGCTGATCGGCACCCTGCGTCGACTCCGGCTCCCGAAACGCAACCACCGGAAGCTCCTCATCGTGGACGGGTACACCGCCTTCGTCGGCGGCCTCAATCTCGCCCGTTCCTACGCCCCGATCGAGGACGGCGGGCTGGGCTGGCGGGACACCCAGGTCGAGCTCCAGGGCCCCGTCGTCGCCGATCTGACGGCGATGTTCCTGGAACTCTGGCGGCGGGAGAGGCTTGGAGATCCGGGATTGGACCCGGTTCCGGACCCGCCTCCCGCGGGAGGAGTGCCCGCCCTGGTCCTGAGCTCGCACGCGCTCCGGAACCGATGGGAAATCGGATCGCACTACCGCCACGCGATCAGCCGGGCGCGGGAGCGGATCTGGATCGCGAACGCCTACTTCCTGCCCTCCGGCCGCTTTCGACGCGAACTCCAGCGCGCGGCACGACGCGGGGTGGACGTCCGCGTGCTCGTTCCGGCCCGAAGCGACGTCGCGCCGGCGCTGTATGCGGCGCAACGGTCGTTCGCTCGCTACCTCAAGTCGGGGATCCGCCTCTTCGAGTGGTCGGGGCCGATGATGCATGCCAAGACGGCGCTCGTCGACGGCAACTGGGTCACGGTAGGGTCCTACAACATCGACCACCTCTCCCTCTTCCGAAACTTCGAACTCACGGCCGTCGTCGTGGACGCGCAGGTCGGAGCCGAGATGCAGGCCATGTTTGAGGCCGACTTCTCCAAATGTCGCGAGCTGAAGCTCGAGGAGTGGCGGCGCCGAGGGTGGAAGCGGCGGATCCTGGAGCTGCTTTGTCATCCCTGGCGCGGCTTCTTCTAATGCCGCTGCGTTCTGGAGGTTCGATACGGAATCGCTGCGCATCCTGATTCCCCTGGACGGCTCTTCTGATGCCCAGAGCATTCTGGCGGCCGTCCTCCCTCTCGGGGGCCGAAAGCCTCTCCGCCTGACGCTTCTGGGGGTCATTCCCAAGGACTCCCTCCGCTCGGCGACGGAGTCCCATCTGGAAAAGGCAAGGGAAGCATCCCAGGGCCCGGGAATCGACGTGCGGGTGGAGACCTGCCGGGATGATCCCGCTTCCGCGATCGTGGCTCACGCGATCTCGGACAGGACGGATCTGATCGCCATGGCGACCCACGGACGGAGCGGCCTGAAGCGCCTCGTGATGGGCAGCGTGACCGAGACGGTGCTCCGGCAAACCTCCGTTCCGCTCCTCGCGTGCAGGCCGGGCTTCCGGATGGAAGGCTGGACCCATGTCGTTGCGCTCGACGGCTCGCCTCGGGCGGAGAGCATCCTGGCGGATCTCGTCCCGCTCACCAAGCGGATGGGAGCGACGCTCCATCTCGTGCACATCGAGACCGACCGGCATCGCTCCAGTAAAGCGCGCGAGGGGGGAGGCGACATGGAGAGCTACCTCGAAAGACTCTCGACCTATCTGGTCTCGCAGGGAGTCTCCGTGCGAACGGCCATCCGCCGAGGATCCGCCGGCGCCGGCATTGTGAGCTATGCGGAAGAGGTTGCGGCGGGGCTGGTCGCGATGGCGACCCATGGGAGGACGGGTCTCGGTCGCGCGCTGATGGGCAGCGTCGCCGAGGAGGTTCTGAGGAAGGGAACCTGCCCGATGCTGCTGCGACGGGACCTGCGACGGCCCGCGCCTCTAGGTCCGAAGCTGCGTCACGCGATCGGCTCCGGATCAGAATGATCCGTCTCGCCTCATTCTGAGCAGCCCCACGGTCGGCATCCCCTGGCACGCGCTTTGCTCTGAATGGATTCCAACGAGATAGTGCGGGCTCCGGAGGCCGGAAGAATGATCACGATTCGCAAGTCGGAGGAGCGGCGCCACATCCAGAGCCGCGTTCAGAACACCTGGATGACCTTCGATCCTGAAGACGGCAAAGACCCTCTGTGCCGTGGCTTTCGCGCGCTCGAATCGCTCAACGAGGAGCACGTGGCGCCGGAGATGGGTCTTCATCCCCACGCCCAGAAGGAGCTCGATCTCATCACCTATGTTCGGGAGGGCTCCCTGATCCATCAGGATGAGGCCGGCGGCTTTGCGCGGGAGGAGGCCGGCGAGTTCCAGCGTCGGCGCGTTTCCATCAGGATGCAGTCTCATGCCCTGAACGGCTCGCTCACGGACACGGCTCATGTTTTCCAGAGCGGCCTGACGCCCGATCGAACGGCGTTGGGGACGAATCAGGAGCAAAGGCGGTTCTACACGGCCGAACGGACGGGAACTCTGAAGCTCGTCGCATCGCAAGGAGGGCAGCGAGCCTCCCTGGCTCTGGATCAGGACGTTCGGGTGTACTCGGCCATCCTGCTTCCGGGGTGCCACCTGGTTCACGAATTCGAGGGAGGCCGGACCGCGTGGCTTCACGTCGTCAAGGGAAGGATCCTGCTCCAGGATCGATCCCTCCGGGCGGGGGATGGAGCGGCCCTCATCGATGAGGTTGCCGCTTCCCTCACCGCGCAGGAACCCTCCGAAATCCTTCTTTTCGACCTTGCCTAGAGAGAACCATGGATCGACCTGTCGGCACGGCTTCGCGGATGGTGACGGTGATCGGGTTCATCTCGATCCTTGCCGCGGGCTACTTTGCCAAGGGCCTCCTTCTGCCCCTCGCCATGGCGGCGCTCGTCAGCCTGCTCCTGGCTCCTCTGGTAGCCCGGGTCGAGAAATCGGGGATCGGAAGGGGCTGGGCGGTGGGGTTGGTGGTCCTCTCGGCGCTGCTGGTGACCCTCTCGTTCGGGTGGGCGGTGAGCTTGCAGGTTCCGGATCTGACCGAGAAGCTTCCCGGCTACCGGCGGAATATCTCCGAGAAAATCGGGTCCTTCGGGCCGACGGGGGCATACATTCGGCGATTGACGTCCGCCTTCGAGGAAATGGGGCTGGAAGTTGCCGCCTCTGCCCAAGGGAAGGCAGCCCCGCTTGCGGCGCGGATTCTTCCCGCGAACCCCGTGGAGGCTGCTTCGGCCGGGACTCTGAGCGCTACCCTGGGCTCGATTCTCGAAACGATGGGGACGACGGTAGTCATCCTGATCCTGGTCGTCTTCCTCCTGGTCTATCAAAGCGATCTCCGGGATCGCGTGGTCCATCTTTCCGGCCACGGCCACGTCCACCTCACGACTCAAACCATGGGAGAGGCCGCGGAGAACGTGAGCCGCTACCTCCTGATGCAATCGGCGGTGAATGCGGCCTACGGGTTCGTGGTCGGCCTCGGGCTCCTGGCCTTCGGCGTCCCGAACCCGATTCTCTGGGGCCTGGTCGCCGCGGTCTTCAGATTCGTTCCCTATGTCGGCCCCTGGCTGGGCGCGGTGATGCCCTTGTTTCTCTCGCTGGCCGTCTTCAGCTCCTGGACGCGGCCGGGATTCCTTCTGGGCTCGTGGATCTTGCTGGAGATCGTGACGGCCAACGTCGTGGAGCCTTGGCTCTACGGAGAACGGACCGGGATCTCCCCCTTGGCCGTCATCCTGGCGGCGATCTTCTGGTCCTGGCTCTGGGGAGGACTCGGCCTCATCCTTTCCGTTCCCCTCACCGTGACCTTGGTCGTGCTCGGGAAGAACTTTCCCCAGCTGTCGTTCCTGAGCACCCTCCTGGGGAGCGAGTCGGACGTTTCCGCCCCGATGCAGCTGTACCACCGGCTGCTGAGGCGCGGGTCCGACGAAGCGGCCGATCTGGTGGACGACTATCAGAAAGGGAAGCCGCTGCTTGAAGTCTACGATTCGCTCCTCGTCCCGACGCTCGCGCTGGCCAAAACCGATCGCGTTCAAGGGACGCTGGACGACGATCGGGAAGCGCAACTTCTTGCGAGCGTGAAATTCCTCGCCGATGATCTGGGCGAGCGCCGCGATGCGCCTGTCCCGGACAAGGATCGGCTTTTGCAGGAGGGGCCGCCCTCCGTTCCGGCGAAGCCGGTCGAGTTGTCCGTGGTCTGCATTCCCGCGGCCGACGAATCCGACGAAATCATCGCCCTCATGCTCTCGAAACTCCTGTCGGGAGCCGGATCCGACGTGGCCACGCTGTCGCCGGTGTCCAGCGTCGGGGAGAAGATCGCGGAACTCGGAAAGAGGGAGGCGGAGATCGTCATCATCTCCGCGCTTCCGCCCGGCGCCCTGGTCCCGGCCCGATACCTGTACAAGAGGATCCGAAGCGCCTATCCGACCCTCGCCGTGGTGGTCGGCCTCTGGAGCCAGGGTGTTTCCGCGGCGGAGCTCAAGGAGCGGATCGGGGCGGAGGAGGACACCCGCTTCGCGACGACGCTTGCGGAGGCCCGGAATCAGGTGAATCAACTGGCGCCCGGCCTGATCCTTCGGAAAACGGCCGCCGTCATCCCGTAAAGCAGGTTCCGGCGCGTCAATGGGAAAGGAAGTTTCCTCAGCGAGGATTGGCCGGCAAACGAGGCCGCGGGAGATGTCTCCGCAGATCGCGGGTTTCGAGCAGAGGGAGAGGATCCAGGGGAAGTCCTTCCGCAATGACCTCCACTCCCGAAAGGAGGGGTTCTCCCTGGTGCGGGAACAGCTCCACGGACAGGCTCCCGTCGGAGGCGACGCGGGTGAACTCTTTCGTCACCACGCGCATTCTCCCGCCTCCTTCGCCGGCAGGGTCGAAGCGGGAGAGCACCTTCTTCCCCTGCACGCCGACGTCGAAGATCCTCTTGCCGGCTTCCTCGTGGTCCGGGTCCGCGAAGGTGAGGCGCACCGTGAACACGACGTCCGCCCGGAGTCCGGAAAGCGTGAGCTTCCGCAGGCCGCGCGCGCCGGAAGCCGCAACCCAGGGCCAGCCCCGGCCTCCTTCGATCCAGACCGAATGCTGGTAGTAGAACTCGGGCTTTTCAGGCTCGGTGGCGACCGAGACCGCCGGTGAGGGCCCTCCCACGGACGGGTAGTCGAGCCAGAGCGTCCCCGCCTCGGTCATGCGGTCGCCCGGAGCGCCGAGATTGATCCCCACGCGCCGGATCCCGGTCGCCTCCCCGAGGCCCCACGTGGCCCACTGCTCGTGCGTGGCCGGAAGGCCGACGAGCGCGAGGCCCGCGGGAAGCGGGTAGCTGCAGGTACATCCTTCATAGAAGTAGGGAACGTTGAGCAGGCCGTTCGCGGGGATGAGGCTGTTCGTGCATCCGGAACGCGGGCCGCTCACGTGGATCGTTCCGCTCTCGAGACGCTTGTCATAGAAGGCGGGCGTGCCGGAGCGCATCGTGTAGACGTGGCCGTAGTCCACGCCTCCGTCACAGCCGTACTTCTTCGGGAACCGGCGGGGCTCCCGGACGCCGGTCAGCGGGTTCGTCCGTTCGCCGGCTTCGGGAGGCGCGGGGTTCCAGGCGTCTTTCTGCGTCGGCGGGCGGTACTGCTCGGGCTGGGGCTCGGAGGCGTCGAGGACGGGCAGCGTCTTGCCGGCGAGGAACGGGTCGTCCTCGCGGAGCAGGCGGCCGGTATAGACGTCGCTGAAGACGGGGGGCTGGAGGGTATACGGCCTCCCGCTGCCCTTCCAGTTCTTCACCTGTGACACCATGATGCCGTCGACAAAGGAGGGTTGGGGGGAGCGCTTGAAGTGGCCCAGCGCATCGTCGAACCAGAGGAGCCCGAGCGGCGCGCGGACGAGTTCGTCGCGGTTCACCTCCCAGGCCTTCGTGTAGTTCGCGGCCCCGGGAAGCGCGCCCTCGCGGACGAGCCAGGTCCATGCGCCGTCGTGGCGCACCCGCGCGCCGGGGAGGGCCGCGGCCTGCTCTTCGAAGGCCTTGCGGCGGCCGGCCGGCACCGCGACGACCGCGGCGCCCCCGTAGGGTCGCAAGGGCGCATAGAGGCGCTTCACGAAGTCGTCCCGCCGCCCGAGGCCCGCGGCGACCGGGTCCTCGCAGACGAGCACCGTCGCAACGTAGGGGGGCGCCTCGAAGCCCGCCGGCTCGCCGACCTGAACCGCCGCGCGGGCGCCGTAGAGCCCAGCGGAGTCAAGGCGGACCCGCAGATCGTCGACCTTGGCGGGATCAGGATCGACGGCCACAAGCTGCAGCTCGGTTCCCTGCGCGGGCTGCATCAGGCGGGTCCCGTCTCCGATCCCCCAGACGAGGCCGAACCCGCGGCTCCAGGCGGTCCCCCGGAGGTCGGGGTCCGGGGCCACGGGGGCGGGCCGCAGAAGAGGCGTGGAGCTCGCGGGGGGCGCGACGGCCGCCGCGGGCCTGGCGCCGAAGCAGGAGAGGAGGCCCTCCTCGGTGACGACGAAAAGCTTCCCGTCGGCCACCGCCATCGTGTGGATCTTCCCGCTCACTCCTTCCAGGCCTTCGGAGAAGTGGAAGGTGCGCGTCGCGGTGGCGACCCGGGTCCGGAGCCCCGGCTCTCCCGGGCCTTCCCAGATGCGGTCTTCGTGGCGGTCGCGCGTGATGTCGCGGTCGAGCATCGGCTTGAGCTTTCGGATCGGGCTCAAGGGGTCGGGTTCGGCCAGGACGAACCAGCCGCCGGGCAACCGCCCTTCGCGGGGAAGCGAGAACTGCTTGAGCGCCCCCGTCTTCCGGTCGAACGTCGCCGGGAAGGCCGTCCCGCAGGGGACGACGAGGTCGTCGCCGGCGACGACGAGGTAGCCCTGCGGGGTCACGCCGCCCAGGGCCTCCGTCGCGTGCGGCTGGTCTCCATAGAGAAAGCCGGTCCGGTCGTTTCGCCAGACGACTTCTCCGCTCGAGGCGTCGAGGGCGTAGACGAAGATGCCCTCGAAGGGCCAGACGCCGGCGGCGAAGTAGACGCGGTCGTCCGCGACGGCGGGGCCGCCCCGGACGGGCCAGACCGAGATGAGCCGGCCGTTCCCGACCGCCTTCCGGCCGGAGGGGACGGCCTGGAACACCCACCGCGGGCGGCCGGTCGCGGACTC
>Ga0111538_10004723_pt1 | contig 18806 bp, 17 predicted proteins | sample SoiMethybrSBSTD1_FD_79669 | JGI IMG/M metagenome (GOLD analysis project Ga0111538, IMG submission 79669) | Bulk soil microbial communities from a Populus tree surrounding site in Tennessee, USA - Soil MetaG P. TD hybrid SBSTD1 (version 2)... | ecosystem: Environmental > Terrestrial > Soil >...
GACCAGTGCCTGCTGATCTACCCGCTCCCCGAGTGGGAAGAAATCGAACGAAAGCTGATGCGATTGCCGACCCTGAACGAGCACGCGCGGCGCCTGCAGCGGCTGATGGTCGGATACGCGACTGACGTCGAGCTCGACGGCCACGGGCGCCTCCTGCTGCCGCCGACGCTGCGCGGATTCGCGCACCTCGACCGGAACGCGATGCTGATCGGGCAGGGCAATCGCTTCGAGCTGTGGGACGAGCAGCGCTGGGAAGAGCGTCGCGAGCAGTGGCTGAACGGCGAGGAATCGCCGGCATCGCTGCCGGCGGAATTGGGCTCGCTCTCGCTGTGACAGGCGCGCCGAACGGCGTGCCGATAGAGGAGCCGCGCGGCGGGGAACACGCGCCAGTGCTCCGGAACGCGGCGATCGACGCGCTCGCGATCCGGGCCGACGGCAGTTACGTGGACGCGACGTTCGGTCGGGGTGGACATGCCGGGGAAATCCTCGGCCGGCTCGGGGAAGAGGGGAAGTTGACTGCCATCGATCGCGATCCCGAGGCCGAGACGGCCGCGGCCCTGCTGTTCCAGGCGGACTCGCGCGCACGTTTCGTGCGCGCCCGCTTCTCCGAGCTAGGCCGCCACGTCGAGTCCGCGAGCGCCGACGGGGTCTTGTTCGACCTCGGCGTTTCCTCACCGCAGCTCGACGACGCGCGGCGCGGCTTCAGCTTCCTGCGCGACGGGCCGCTCGACATGCGGATGGACCCCGACACGGGCGAGTCCGCGGCGGACTTCCTCGCGCGCGCGAACGAGCGCGAGATCGCGGGCGTGATCGCGCGGCTCGGCGAGGAGCGCCACGCGAAGCGCATTGCGCGCGCCATCGTCGCTGCCCGTGCGTCCGGCCGCATCGCCACCACCGGTCGCCTCGCGGGTATCGTCGCGGCAGCGGTGCCCGGCCGCGAGCCGGGCCGCCATCCGGCGACGCGCACTTTCCAGGCGCTGCGCATCCACTTGAACGATGAGCTCGGCGAGATCGAGCGCGCGCTTCCGCAGGCCGTCGTCGCACTGAAGCCGCGCGGACGTCTCGTCGTGATCAGCTTCCACTCGCTCGAGGACCGCATCGTCAAGCGCTTCATGCGATCCGGCAGCCGCGAGGACCCGGCCTGGGCCGGGCTCCCGCAAATCCCGGCGGCGGCGCGGCCGCGCCTGAAGCTCGTCGGTCGGGCGACGTTCGCCGACGAGGCCGAGGTCGCGCGCAATCCGCGTGCGCGCAGCGCCGTGATGCGCGTCGCCGAAAGGCTCGACGCGTGAGCCGGCGCTGGACATTCATCGGGCTGCCGCTCCTGTGGCTCGCGGTGCTCGCCTCGGCAATCGCTGTCGTACGTACGCGTTACGAGTCGAGGGCGCTCTTCGTCGAGCTCGAGCGCCTCTCGGCACAGCGTGACCAGCTCAACATCGACTGGGGCAAGGACCAGCTGGAGCAGAGCTCCTGGTCAAACCCCGCGATCGTCGAGCGCGTCGCGGCCGACAAGCGGGCGATGCTGTTCCCGAAGCCGGCCGACGTCGAGATCGTCGCCCAATGAGGCGGCGCGACGGCGAAATCGAATTCGACGCGCCGCAGTTCCGCGGGCGCGCGCGCTTCCTGGCAGTCCTGATCACGGCCACGGCGCTCGCGCTCCTCGCGCGCTCCGTGCAGCTGCAGGTGTTCGACCAGGCATTCATCGCCGAGCAGGCGGACATGCGCCACGCGCGCACCGCCCCGATCGTCGCCCACCGCGGCGCGATCCTCGACCGCTACGGCGAGCCGCTCGCAGTCAGCTCGCCGGTCGAGACCGTGTGGGTCAACCCGCCGGAATTCGCCGAGGCGGGCGAGGGGATCGTGAAGCTGGCGCGCGCGCTGAACCTCAACCGCCAGTGGCTAGAGCAGCGCGTGACCAGCAACCTCGATCGCGAGTTCCTCTATGTCACGCGCCACATCGAGCCCGAGGAGGCCGCAGCCGTCCGGAAGCTGAAGATTCCCGGCGTCTACTTCCAGCGCGAGTACAAGCGGTTCTACCCGAACACCGAGGTGACCGGCCACCTGCTCGGATTCACCAACCTCGACGAGGCGGGCCAGGAGGGACTCGAGCTCGCCTTCGACCGCTCGCTCGCAGGCAAGGACGGCCAGAAACGCGTGATCCAGGACGGTCATGGCCAGGTGATCGCGAACGTCGAGGTGCTGCGCGCCCCCATCGAGGGCGAGGACCTCGTCACGAGCATCGACCTGCGCCTGCAATATCTCGCGTACCGCGAGCTCAAGTCGGCCATGCGCGAACACAGTGCGCACGCGGGATCGGTGATCGTGCTCGACATCGCGACCGGAGAGGTGCTCGCGATGGTCAACCAGCCGTCGTTCAACCCGAACGACCGCACGCAGTACGAGGTCGCGCGCTACCGGAACCGCGCGGTGACCGACATCTTCGAGCCGGGTTCGAGCATCAAGTCCTTCATAATGGCCGCGGCGCTCGAATCCGGCCGCTACCGCACGGACAGCCGGATCGACGCGACGCCGTTCAAGGTCGGCAGCCGCAAGATCCGCGACCACCACGACCTCGGCAACATCGACATGGGCCAGGCGCTCGCGCTGTCGAGCAACGTCGCGTTCGCGAAGATCGCGCTCTCGCTCGACAGCTCCCAGCTGTACGCGACGCTGCGCAGCCTTGGCTTCGGCAAGGTGACGGAGAGCGGCTTCCCCGGCGAGTCGGCGGGGCTCCTCGCGAGCCCCTCGAACTGGCGCCCGATCAACATCGCGACGATGGCGTATGGCTACGGCCTGTCGGTGACGCCGCTGCAGCTTGCACAGGGCTACGCAACGATCGGCGCCGGCGGCATCCACCGGCCCATCTCGTTCCGCAAGCTCGACGAGGCGCCGCCGGGCCAGCGCGTGCTGCCGGCCAGGGTCGCGCGCGACCTCGTCGGCCTCCTCGAGGGCGTGGTGGCGACAGAGGGCGCGACCGGCAGGAAGGCCGCAGTGCCCGGCTACCAGGTCGCGGGCAAGACGGGCACCGCCTGGAAGGCCATTCCCGGCGGCTACTCCACGGATCGCTACCTGTCCGTGTTCGGGGGCGTGGTGCCGGCGACCGACCCGAAGCTCGCAGTCGTCGTGATGGTGGATGAGCCGGAGGGACCGCTCTATTACGGCGGCGACGTCGCTGCGCCCGTATTCTCGACGGTGAGCTCGGGAGCGCTGCGTCTCATGTCGGTGGCGCCCGACGACCTCGCGCGCCTGACGCCCGTCGGCCTCGAGGAGACTGCGCCGTGAGCGCGCGAGCTCGCCTCGACGAATTGCTCGCTGGCGTCGCGCCCGCGCCGCCCGTGGACGTCGCGGGACTCACGCTCGATTCGTGCGCCGTCGCGCCGGGCGACGCCTTCGTCGCGCTGAAAGGCGGCCGCGGCCACGGCCTCGACCACGCGGGCGAGGCCGCCGCGCGCGGCGCCCGCGTGATCCTCTGGGACCCGGAGGAAGGCAGCCCGCCTGGCGCGGCCGCGGCCGGCGTGCCGTTCGTCGCCGTGCGCGAGCTGCGCGACCGGCTCGGGGGCATCGCGGACCGTTTCTACGGCATGCCGTCCTCGCGGCTCACGGTTGCCGGCGTGACCGGCACCAACGGCAAGACCACCTGCGCCTGGCTTCTGGCTTCGGCGGTCGACCGGCTCGCGCGCCGAGGCGCCTATCTCGGCACGCTGGGCGCCGGCTTCCCGCCCGAGGTGAAGCGCGGCGCGCTCACGACGCCGGACGTCATTTCGCTGCACCGGCAGCTGCGCGCGCTCGCGGACGCGGGCGCGACGCACGTCGCGATGGAAGTGTCCTCGCATGCGCTCGATCAGCGCCGCATCGAGGGCGTGCGCATGCGCGTCGCCGCCTTCTGCAATCTCACGCGCGACCATCTCGACTACCACGGGACGATGGAGCGCTACGCAGAGGCCAAGGCGCGCCTGTTCCGGCTGCCCGGCCTCGAGCACGCCGTCATCAACGTCGGCGACCCGGTCGGCGCGAGGTTCGCCGCGGCTCTCGCGCCGGGCGTCGAGCTGACGGCAGTCGCCGTCGGCGGCGATACGCCGGCCACGGCGCAATTCGTCCACGTCGGCCGCGTGCACGCGGCCGATGGCGGGCTCGAGCTCGATCTCCGCGGTCATTTCGGCGCGCGGCGCATGCGCTCGCGCCTGATCGGCGGCTTCAACGCCGAAAACCTGGCGGTGACGCTTGGCGTGCTGCTCGCGTGGCAGTTCGACGCGGATGCCGCGCTCGCCGCGCTCGCCAGCTGCACGGCTCCGCCGGGTCGCATGGAGGCCTACCGGCTGCCGAACGGCGCGCTCGGGGTCGTCGACTACGCGCACACGCCCGACGCGCTCGCGAAGGCGCTGGCGGCAGTCCGCTCCCATGCGCGCGGCCGCGTGCTGGTCGTCTTCGGTTGCGGGGGCGAGCGCGATCCCGGCAAGCGCCCGCTCATGGGCGAGACCGCCGAGCGGTTCGCGGACCGCGTCATTGTCACCGACGACAACCCGCGCGGCGAAGACGCCGACGGCATTGTCGCGATGATCCTGCGCGGGATCCGCCGGCCCGGCGAGGTGCTCGTGGAGCGCGACCGCGCGCGCGCGATCGACGCGGCGCTCGCGGAAGCGCGCGCGGGCGACGCCGTGCTCGTCGCCGGAAAGGGGCACGAGGATTACCAGATCGTCGGCCGCGAGCGCCGGCCATTCAGCGACCGCGACCGCCTGCGTGCCCGCTCGGGGCTGCCGCAGTGAAGGGCCGGCTGTCTGAAGCCGCCGCCGTGGCCGGGGGACGCCTCGAGGGCCGGGATGCGGAATTCGCCGGCGTCTCGACCGACTCGCGCAGCATCGAGCGCGGCATGCTCTTCGTCGCGCTGCGTGGCGAGCGCTTCGACGGCCAGGAGTTCGTCGCGGGTGCTGCCGGGCGTGGCGCGGCAGGCGCCGTCGTGAGCCGCGCGATCGATGCGCCGCTGCCGCAGGTCGTGGTCGGGGACACGCTCGCGGCGCTCGCTGCGATCGCGGCGGACTGGCGCGCGAGGAGCGGCGCCCTCGTGCTCGGCGTGGGCGGCAGCAACGGCAAGACGACCACCAAGGAGATGCTCGCGGCGATACTCGCGGGCGCCGGCGCGACACTCGCGACGCGCGGTAACCTCAACAACCACATCGGCGTGCCGCTGACGCTGCTGCGCCTCGAACCCGGACATCGCTTCGCGGTCATCGAGATGGGTGCCAACCACCCGGGCGAGATCGCGGCGCTCGCCGCACTCGCGAAGCCCTCGATCGCGCTCGTCACAAACGCGGGCGACGAGCACCTCGAGGGCTTCGGCGACCTCGAAGGCGTCGCGCGCGCGGAAGGCGAGATGTACGCCGCGCTCGGCACCGGGGGCATCGCCATCGTCAACGCCGACGATACGTTTGCGGCGCTGTGGGAGTCGATGGCGCCGCCCGGAGCGGACATCCTTCGATTCGGCATCGACGCGCGCGCCGACGTCCGCGCGGCTTCGATCCAGGGGCGCATCGAGGCGGGCGCATTCGTGACCACGTTCACGCTCGCGATCGGGACGGAAGAGGCGCGCGTGCGGATCGGACTCGCCGGCCGGCACAACGTCGCGAACGCGCTGGGCGCCGCAGCCGCGGCACATGCCGCCGGCGTCGGCATCCGCGACATCGCGGCCGGCCTCGGCCACATGAAGCCGGTCGCGGGCCGCCTGCAGCTGAAGCCCGGGCCGCGCGGCTCCTGGCTGATCGACGACTCGTACAACGCGAACCCGAGTTCGGTTCGGGCCGGAATCGACGTGCTGTGTGCACTGCCCGGAGAGCACTGGCTGGTGCTCGGGGAGATGGCGGAGCTCGGCGACGAGACTGAGGCGAGCCATGCGGACGTCGGCGACTACGCGCGCCGCGCCGGCGTCTCGCGCCTCTTCGCAATGGGCGCGGCGGCGCGGCACACGGCCGACGCCTTCGGCGCGCGCGCAATGTGGTACGCGGACGCCCCGAGCCTCGGCAATGCGCTGGCCGCGTGCCTCGAGCGCGGCGTCACCGCGCTGGTGAAGGGATCCCGCATCAACCGGCTCGAGCGCGTGATCGAGCGGCTCGCGGCGCCGCTGCCGGCGGCCGGCAACGGGAACTGAGGGAGCGACATGCTGCTCGACCTGTTCGAATGGCTGACGGGCTACTACGGCGGGTTCCGCGTCTTCGGCTACCTGACGCTGCGGGCCATCTTCGCCGCGCTGACGGCCCTCACCATCGCGCTCTTCGTCGGCCCCTCGATGATCCGCATGCTGGCCGCGCGCCAGATCGGCCAGGTCGTGCGCGACGACGGGCCGGGCTCGCACCTCGGCAAGAAGGGCACCCCCACGATGGGAGGCGCGCTGATCCTGGTCGCGGTCACGGCAGGAACTCTGCTGTGGGCCGATCTCACCAACCGATTCGTGTGGATCGCGCTCACGGTAACGCTCGCGTTCGGGACGATCGGCTTCTACGACGACTACCTGAAGCTCGTCGTGCGCGACCCGCGCGGCCTCGCGGCGCGCTGGAAGTACCTCTGGCAGTCGCTCGCCGGCATCGCCGCTGCGCTCGCGCTGTGGCAGACCGCCGAGGCGCCCGCCGATACCTCGCTGTACGTGCCGTTCTTCAAGAGCGTCGTCGTGCCGATGAGTGCGGCCGCCTTCGTGGCGTTCAGCTATTTCGTCATCGTCGGCTCGAGCAACGCGGTCAACCTGACGGACGGACTCGACGGGCTCGCGATCATGCCCTGCGTGATGGTGGCGGGCGCGCTCGGCGTCTTCGCCTACGTGACGGGCCACGTCAATTTCTCGGCGTACCTGCAGATCCCGAACGTGGCGGGCGCCGGCGAGATGCTGATCTTCTGCGCGACCATCGTCGGCGCCGGGCTCGGCTTCCTGTGGTTCAACACCTACCCGGCCCAGGTGTTCATGGGCGACATCGGCGCGCTCGCGCTCGGCGCGGCGCTCGGCATCGTCGCGGTGATCGTCCGCCAGGAAATCGTGCTCGCGATCATGGGCGGCATCTTCGTGCTCGAGACGATCTCGGTGATCCTGCAGGTCGCATCGTTCCGGCTGCGCGGCAAGCGCATCTTCCGGATGGCGCCGATCCACCACCACTACGAGCTCAAGGGCTGGGCGGAGCCTAAGGTCATCGTCCGGTTCTGGATCATCTCCTTCATGCTGGTCCTCATCGGGCTGGCCACGCTGAAGCTGCGCTGATGCGGGAGAGCACCGGCAGTCCCCGCAGCGTGATCGTGGGCCTCGGCCGCACGGCCGTATCGGCCGCGCGCCACCTCGCGGCGCGCGGGCACCGCCTCGTGGTGACGGACTCGCGCTCGAACCCGCCCGGGCTTGCGGAGCTGCGGCGGCTCGTTCCCGAGGCCGCGACCGCGCTCGGCGGCTTCGATTCCGCGGTTCTCGAGGGCGCCGACCAGATCGTCGTGTCCCCGGGCGTGTCACTCGCCGAGCCCTTCCTGCGCAAGGCCGCCGCGCAGGGGCTCGACCTGATCGGCGACATCGAGCTCTTCGCGCGCGAGGCGGGCGGCCGCATCGTCGGCATCACCGGCACCAACGGCAAGAGCACGGTCACGACGCTGGTCGGCGAGTTTGCCAAAGCCGCGGGCGTGGAGACTCGCGTCGGCGGCAATCTCGGTGAACCCGCGCTCGACCTGCTGGAAGGCCCGCCCGCGGCGATCTACGTGCTCGAGCTTTCGTCCTATCAGCTCGAGACGACGTATTCGCTGCAGCTCGAGGCCGCGGCCGTGCTGAACGTGACGCCCGACCATCTCGACCGTTACCGCGACCTCGCCGAGTACGCGGCGGCGAAGGCGCGAATCTTCGAGCGTGCCGCGACCGCGATCGTGAACCTCGACGACGAGATCGTCGTGCGCATGCCGCGACCGGGCCAGCGTCGCGTCGGCTTCAGCCTGAGCCGGGAAGATGCGGAGTACCGCCTGCTGCGCCAGGGATCCGCGGAATGGCTCGCCGAAGGCTCCGATCCGATCCTGCCGCGAGCTGAGCTCCGGCTGCCTGGCCGGCACAATGCGGCGAATGCGCTCGCGGCGCTCGCGGTCGGCAGCGTCTGCGGGTTCCCGCGCGAGACGATGGCTGGCGTGCTGCGCACTTTCGGCGGCTTGCCGCACCGCGCCGAGCGCGTGCGCGACCGGCGCGGCGTCGCCTGGATCGACGACTCGAAGGGCACGAATGTCGGCGCTACGGTCGCGGCGATCGAGGGGCTCGACGGGCCGCTCGTGCTCATAGCGGGCGGGGAGGGCAAGGGCCAGGACTTCGCGCCGCTCGGACCCGCATGCCGCGGAAAGGTGCGGCACGCGATCCTGATCGGCCGCGACGCCCGGATGCTCGCGACGGCGCTGGCGAAGAGCTGCCCCGTCTCGTTCGCAGACTCGATGGAAAGCGCGGTCGCGATGGCCGACGGGTTGACGCACCCCGGCGACACCGTGCTGCTATCGCCCGCCTGCGCAAGCTTCGACATGTTCCGCGACTACGCCGCGCGCGGCGACGCATTCGCGGCGGCCGCACGCGGGCTGCCGGCATGAGCGCCTCGGCGTCCATGCAGTATTCGCGCTCGGCAGGCCGCCAGCAGCGGCTCGCGATCGACCCGGCGATGGTGACCGCGGTCTTCGGCCTGCTGCTGGCCGGTCTCGTGATGGTCGGCTCGGCATCACTCAGCGTTGCCGAGCGGCAGACGGGCGACCCGTTCTTCTACTTCGAGCGCCAGCTGCTGTCGGTGCTGCTCGGCCTCACGGTCGGTGCGGCGCTCCTCGTCGTGCCCATCAACGTCTGGAAGCGCTTCGCGCCCTGGCTCCTGATCGCGAGCTTCGCGCTCCTCGCGGTGGTCGCGATCCCCGGAATCGGCCACTCGGTGAACGGAAGCCGGCGCTGGCTGCAGCTCGGGCCCCTCAACTTCCAGCCGTCCGAGCTCGCGCGCTGGCTGCTCGTCACGTACATCGCGATTTTCGCGGTTCGGCACCAGACTGAGCTCCGCAGCAGCGCCGAGGGTTTCTTCAAGCCGCTGGCCGTGCTGGTCGCGGCCGCGGTGTTGCTGCTTGTGGAGCCCGACTTCGGCGCGGCGGTCGTGCTCTGCGTGACCGGGACCGCCGTGCTCTTCGTCGCGGGCGCGCGGCTGCGCGATTTCCTGCTCGTCTGCGGCGTCGGGATCGTCGGCATCGGCCTGCTCGCGGTCATCAGTCCCTACCGGCTGCAGCGCATCCTCGCCTTCCTCGACCCCTGGGCCGACCCGTTCAACAGCGGATTCCAGCTCACGCAGTCGCTGATCGCCGTCGGCCGCGGCGAATGGTTCGGCGTGGGCCTGGGCTCGAGCATCCAGAAGCTCTTCTACCTGCCCGAGGCGCACACCGACTTCGTCTTCGCAGTGCTCGCCGAGGAGTTCGGCTTCCTCGGCGTGGCGTTGATCGTCGCCGCCTTCCTCGTGATCGTGCTCCGGAGCCTCCGGCTCGCGCGCGTCGCTGCCGATGCCGGCATGTCGCTGCACGCGTGTATCGCCGCCGGCTTCGGCGTCTGGATCGGGCTGCAGGCGTTTCTGAACATCGGCGTGACGATGGGGTTGCTGCCGACCAAGGGCCTGACGCTGCCGCTCCTGTCCTATGGCCGCTCGAGCATGCTCGTCACGCTCGCCTGGATTGGCATGGTGCTGCGCGTGCACCACGAGGTCGCGGCCTCCGGCAAGAGCGTGTTGCCCGCGGAAGGCCGCTCTACATGAGTCGCACGGTCGTGATCATGGCGGGCGGCACCGGAGGCCACGTGTTCCCGGCGCTCGCGATCGCCGGCGAGCTGCGCGCAAGTCGCAACATCGTGTGGCTCGGGACCGAGCGCGGCATCGAGGCGCGCCTCGTGCCCGCGGCCGGTTACGCCGTTGAATGGATCGAGGTCGAGGGCCTGCGCGGCAAGGGACTCGGCCGCTGGCTCGCAGCGCCGCTCCGGCTCGCGCGCGCCGTCGTGCAGGCGCGCCGCGCGCTGCGCCGCCGCCGCCCGCACGTCGTGCTGGGCTGTGGCGGATTCGTGTCCGGTCCCGGCGGCATCGCCGCACGGCTCACGGGCGTGCCACTCGTGATTCACGAGCAGAACGCCGTCGCCGGCCTCACGAACCGCTGCCTGGCGTACCTTGCAGCGCGGGTCGCGGAAGGCTTTCCGGGCAGCTTCCGGCCGTCCCGCGGCGCGCTCTTCGTCGGTAATCCCGTGCGACCCGAGATCGCGGCGCTCCCGGCACCCCGGCGGCGATTCGAAGGGCGCAACGGAACCTTTCAGCTCTTCGTGTTCGGCGGCAGCCAGGGCGCGTCGGCGCTCAACCGGCTCGTGCCGGCGGCGCTCGCGCTCCTGCCCGACGGCCGCCGCCCGCGCGTGCTGCACCAGACTGGAGCGAAGGACCTCGCGGCGACGGAGGCCGCCTACCGTACCGCCGGGATCGCTGCCGACGTGCGCGCTTTCGTCGACGACATGGCGGCGGCCTACGCCGACGCCGACCTCGTCGTTTCGCGCGCAGGCGCCTCGACCGTCGCCGAACTCACCGCAGCGGGCGTCGGCTCGATCCTCGTGCCTTTCCCCGCGGCGGTGGACGATCACCAGACGCGGAACGCCGAGTGGCTCGGCCGCGTCGGCGCCGCACAGGTCGTGTCGGAGACCGGCCTGACCGCGGCCGAGCTCGCCAATCGCCTCGCGACGCTGTTCGGCAGCGGGCGACCACGCCTGTTGGCCATGGCAGAGGCTGCGCGCGCCCTCGCGCGTCCCGACGCGGCCCAGCGCGTCGCCGAGATCTGCCTCGCCGTGGAGGGACGTCGCGTATGACCGACCGCATGCGGCGCGTGAGCCTCATCCACCTGATCGGCATCGGGGGCGCCGGAATGGGCCCGATCGCGGAAGTGCTCGTGAACCTCGGCTATGCGGTGCAGGGCTCGGACCTGCGCGCGAGCCCGGTGACGGCGCGGCTCGCAAAGATGGGCGTCCGCATTTTCATCGGCCACGACGCCGCGCAGGTCGAAGGCGCCAGCGTCGTCGTCGTGTCCTCCGCGATCTCGCCGGCGAATCCCGAGCTCCTCGCCGCGCAGGAAGCCCTGATTCCGGTGGTGCGCCGCGCCGAGATGCTGGGCGAGCTGATGCGCTTCCGCCAGGGCATCGCGGTCGCCGGCACCCACGGCAAGACGACGACGACGAGCCTCGTCGCCTCCGTGCTTGCCGAGGGCGGCCTCGACCCGACGTTCGTGATCGGCGGGCAGCTGAAGAGCGCAGGCAGCAACGCGAAACTCGGCACGAGCCGCTACCTGGTCGCGGAGGCGGACGAGAGCGACGCCTCGTTCCTGCACCTGCAGCCGCTGATCGCGATCGTCACGAACATCGACAACGACCACCTCGTGACGCACGGCGGCGACTTCGAGAAGCTCAAGCAGAGCTTCGTCGAGTTCCTGCACAACCTGCCGTTCTACGGCCTCGCCGTGCTCTGCGGTGACGACGAGGTCCTGCGCGGCATCCTGCCGCAAGTCGGCCGACCGACCGTGCGCTACGGCCTGGGCGAGGACGCGGACCTGCGCGCCGTCTCGCTCGAGCGCGAGGCCGGCGTGACGCGCTTCGAAGTGGTCCGCGCCGGCCGGACGAAGCTACCCGTCGCGCTGAACCTGCCGGGCCTGCACAACGTCAGGAACGCCCTCGCGGCAATCGCAGTCGCGACCGAGCTCGAGGTCGAGGACGCGGCGATCCAGCGTGCGCTCGCGGGCTTCGAGGGCATCGGCCGCCGGCTCGAGGTCGTCGGCGAGGTCGCGACCAAGGCGGGGCGGATCACCCTCGTCGACGACTACGGCCACCATCCGACGGAGATCGAGGCGACGATCGAGGCCGCGCGCCAGGCCTGGCCGGGCCGCCGCCTCGTGCTCGCGTTCCAGCCGCACCGTTACACGCGCACGCACGACCTCATCGACGACTTCGGCCGCGCGCTCTCGGCGGCCGATGCACTCCTCGTTACCGAGGTCTACGCCGCGGGCGAGGAACCGATCGCGGGGGCCGACGGCCGCGCGATCTGCCGCGCCGTACGCGGCCGTGGCCGCCTCGAACCCGTATTCGTCGAAGACGTGCGCGAGCTGGCGGCCGCGCTCGCAGGCGTGATCGCCGACCGCGACGTCGTGCTCACGATGGGCGCCGGCAGCATTGGCGCCGTCGCGCATGAGCTGCCGACGCGGCTCGGCGTGACGAGCGCGAGGGCCGGGCGATGACGAAATTCGCCATCTCGCGCGAGTTCTCCGACCGCGTGCAGCGCGACGAGCCGATGTCGCGCCACACATCCTGGCACGTCGGCGGCCCGGCCGACGCCTGGTTCTCGCCGCGCGACGTCGAGGACCTGTCGGCTTTCCTACGCTCACTTCCCGCCGAGGTCCCGGTCACCTGGGTCGGCCTCGGCAGCAACCTCCTGGTCCGCGATGGCGGCATCCGCGGCGTCGTGATCTCCGTGCACGGAATCCTGAATGCGCTCGAGCGCGTCGGCGACGACCGCGTGCGCGCCGAGGCCGGTGTCGCCTGCGCGCGCCTCGGCCGGCAATGCGCGAAATGGCAGCTCGGGCCCGCGGACTTCTTCGCCGGCATCCCCGGCACGGTCGGCGGTGCGCTCGCGATGAACGCGGGCGCATGGGGCGGCGAGACCTGGCCGCGCGTCGCCGAAGTCGAGACCATCGACCGCGCGGGCGCGCGGCACCGGCGTGCTGCTTCCGAATACCGGTACGGCTATCGCAGCGTGACGGCACCCGTGCCGGGCGAATGGTTCCTGGCCGGGACCTTCCGCTTCGAGGCGAGGCCCGACGCGAGCACTGACTCGATCAAGCGCCTGCTCGAGAAGCGCCACGCGGCGCAGCCGATCGGCACCTGGAGCTGCGGCTCCGTATTCACGAACCCGCCGGGCGCGCACGCGGCCGACCTCATCGAGCGCGCGGGCCTCAAGGGATTCCGCCTCGGTGGTGCCGCAGTCTCCGACAAGCACGCGAACTTCATCATCAACGAGGGCAAGGCGACGGCTGCGGACCTCGAGGCGCTCGTGCGCCACGTCCAGTCGACGGTCGAGCGCGTGCACGGCGTGAAGCTCATGCCGGAAGTCCGCGTGATCGGCGAAGCCGCATGACCACCCTCATTCTCGCCGGCCGGATCGAAAGCGCCGTGCAAGTCGCCACGCGACTCGTGGACGGGGCGCTGCGCTGCGTGCTGCGCGCGCACGTCACCGGCGGGACCCTCCTCGTTCGCTCAGAAGAACGGACATTCGCTCACTCGGGGGTCCCGCAACAGCTCGCGCGCGCGCGACATGCCGCGGCGTATCCGGCGCGCGCAGCACGACGCGCCGCCGCAGCACGCGCGCGTCGGTCCGAATCGCGACCGGGGGGAACGAGATGAGCCGGTTGCGCGCAAGCGGAGTTGAATTCCGCCGGGTCGCGAGCGCGAAGGACTTCGGCCGCGTCGCGGTGCTGATGGGCGGCGACTCGGCGGAGCGCGAGATCTCGCTGATGACCGGCAAAGCCGTGCACGAGGCGCTTATTGCGCGCGGCGTCGACGCGCTGCTCTTCGATCCTGCCGGCGACGCGCTCAGCGAGCTCGTCGCCGCCGGTTTCGATCGCGCCTGGATCGCGCTGCATGGACCGGGCGGCGAGGACGGCGCGCTGCAGGGCGCGCTCGAGTGGCTCGGCATTCCGTACACCGGCAGCGGCGTGCTCGGCAGCGCCGTGGGCATGGACAAGCTCCGCACCAAGCGGCTTGCGCAGGCCGCGGGCGTCGCGACGCCGCCGTGGATCGAACTCACCGGCGCCCCGGACTTCGACCGCGCGGTCGCCGAGCTCGGCCTGCCGCTCGCGGTGAAGCCCGCCACGCAAGGCTCGAGCGTCGGCATGAGCCGCGTGGCATCGGCCGCCGAGCTACCGGCTGCGTGGCGCGCGGCTTCGGCGCTCGACCCGGTGGTGATCGCCGAGAGCTGGATCACGGGTGGCGGCGAGTACACCGTCGGCATCGTGCAGGGCGAGGCGCTGCCCGCGATCCGCATCGAGACGCCACGCACGTTCTATGACTACCAGGCGAAGTACTTCGCCGACGACACCCGCTACGTGATCCCCTGCGGCCTCGCCGCGCCGGCCGAAGCGGCACTGCAGAAGGCGGCGCTTGCGACCTTCGCTGCAACCGGCGCCTCGGGCTGGGGCCGCGTCGATTTCGTGATGGGAGAGGACGGGCGCGCGCTCCTCCTCGAGATCAACACGATCCCCGGGATGACGAGCCACAGCCTCGTGCCGATGGCCGCGCGCGCGGCGCGCGTCGACTTCCCGGAGCTGTGCTGGCGCATCCTCGAAACCAGCTTCGCGCGGGAGAGGACCTGACCATGGGGATCCTGCGCCGGCGCAACCGCCGGAAGAAGGGGAACGGCCCTCGCTTTGAGATGCCGAAGCTTGCCTGGCCGCGAGCGGGCCGTGCCCTCGGCGCGATCGCGGCCATCGCAGCGCTCGCAATCCTTCTCGCGCTCGGCCTCGACCAGCCCGTGCGCAGCATCGTGATCGACGGCCCGTTCCAGCGTGTGACCGCGGTCGAAGTGCAGCAGGCGGCGCTCGGCGCGCTGCGCGGCGGCTTCGTGAGCGCGGACCTCGACCACCTGCGCAAGGCCGTGGAGGCGCTCGTCTGGGTCGACCGCGCGCGCGTGCAGCGTCTCTGGCCCGACCGCGTGCGCATCGAGATCGTCGAACAGCAGGCGGCCGCGCGCTGGGGCGACGACGGGCTCCTCAACACGCGCGGCGAGCTGTTCGCGACCGGCGTGCGCCACCCGCCGCCGGAGCTGCCGCGGCTCGACGGCCCGCAGGGAACCGAGTGGCAGGTCGCGCAGCGTTACCTCGCGATGCAGGACCGCCTCGGCAAGCTCGGCTTCCAGGTCGCCGCGCTCCGCCTCGACGCGCGCGGCGCCTGGGAGCTCGACCTCTCGACCGGCGTGACGGTGCGCCTTGGCCGCCGCCAGGTGGACGAGCGCATGGACCGCTTCGTGCAGTTCGGCGTGCAGGTGATCTCGGGTCGCGCGGCCGAGGTCCGCTACGTCGACATGCGCTACTCGAACGGCTTCGCGATCGGCTGGCGGGGCAACCGCAAGCCGCAGCCCGTGAGGACCGCCCGCACGGCAGGACCGACGAACGGAGATCCCGGCTTCGATGGCTAAACGCACCGACCGCAACTTGATCGTGGGGCTCGACATCGGTACGTCGAAAGTCGTGTCGCTCGTCGGTGAGATGCACAACGACGGCAGCCTCGAGGTGATCGGCCTCGGCTCGCATCCCTCACGCGGCCTCAAGAAGGGCGTGGTCGTCAACATCGACTCGACCGTCCAGTCCATCCAGCGCGCGGTGGAGGAGGCCGAGCTGATGGCAGGCGTCGAGATCCGCTCGGTTTTCACCGGCATCGCGGGCAGCCACGTGAGGAGCCTCAACTCCCACGGGATCGTCGCGATCAAGGACAAGGAGGTCGCCGGGGGCGACGTCGCACGCGTCATGGACGCGGCGCAGGCGGTGCCGATCCCCGCCGACCAGAAGATCCTCCACGTCCTGCCCCAGGAATTCATCATCGACGGGCAGGAGGGGATCCGCGAGCCGATCGGCATGTCGGGCGTGCGCCTCGAGGCGCGCGTGCACATCGTCACGGGTGCCGACAGCGCGGCCCAGAACATCGTCAAGTGCGTGCAGCGCTGCGGGCTCGAGGTCGAGGACATCGTGCTCGAGCAGCTCGCATCCTCCTTCGCGGTGCTGACTGATGACGAGAAGGAGCTGGGCGTCTGCCTCGTGGACGTCGGCGGCGGCACCACGGACATCGCGGTCTTCTCCGGCGGCGCGATCCGCCACACCGCCGTGATCCCTGTCGCGGGCGACCAGGTCACGAACGATATCGCGGTCTCGATGCGGACGCCTACGCCCTATGCGGAGGAGATCAAGATCCGCTACGCCTGCGCGCTGTCGCAGCTCGCGAATCCCGACGAGACCATCGAAGTGCCCTCAGTCGGCGACCGGCCGTCGCGCCGCCTCGCGCGCCAGACGCTCGCGGAGATCGTCGAGCCGCGCTACGAGGAGCTCTTCATGCTCATCCGCGACGAGCTGCGCCGCTCCGGCTTCGAGGAGTCGGTGGCCGCAGGCGTCGTGCTGACCGGCGGCAGCGCCAAGATGGAAGGCGCCGTCGAGCTCGCCGAGGAAATCTTCCACATGCCCGTCCGCCTCGGCAGCCCTGCCGGCGTGACCGGGCTCGGGGACGTCGTGCGCAACCCGATCCACGCGACGGGCGTGGGTCTCCTGCTTTACGGCCGGGTCAACGCCGGCCAAGCGGCGCCGAAGATCGTCGGCGACGGCATGAAGACCGTCGTTGACCGGATGAAGTCGTGGTTCCAGGGGTATTTCTGACCTAGCGGAGGAGTGGACATGTTCGAACTGATGGATTCATTCAGCCAGACGGCTGTGATCAAGGTGATCGGCGTGGGCGGCGGCGGCGGCAACGCCGTGTCGCACATGGCGAAGTGCGGCATCGAGGGCGTCGAGTTCATCTGCGTGAATACCGACGCGCAGGCTCTCAAGCACTCGCAGGTGAAGACCTCGCTGCAGATCGGCTGCAACATCACGAAGGGTCTCGGCGCAGGCGCCAACCCGGAGGTCGGCCGGCAGGCGGCGATGGAGGATCGCGACCGCATCATCGAGCTCATCGAGGGATGCGACATGCTGTTCATCACCGCTGGCATGGGCGGTGGCACGGGTACGGGCGCGGCGCCCGTCGTCGCGCAGGTCGCGCGCGAGCTCGGCATCCTCACCGTCGCGGTCGTGACGCGACCATTCGTGATGGAGGGCAACAAGCGCGCGGCGGTCGCCGAGGCGGGCATGACGGAGCTCTCGCGGCACGTCGACTCGCTGATCACGATCCCGAACCAGAAGCTGCTGCAGGTGCTCGGCGGCCAGACCACGCTGCTCGAGGCCTTCAAGCGCGCCAACGAGGTGCTGCAGGGCGCGGTGCAGGGCATCGCGGAGCTCATCACCCGGCCCGGCCTCATCAACGTGGACTTCGCCGACGTCCGCACCGTGATGTCGGAAACGGGCCTTGCAATGATGGGCTCCGGCATCGGCACGGGCGAGCACCGCGCGAAGGTCGCCGCCGAGATGGCGGTGTCGTCGCCGCTCCTCGAGGACATCAACCTCGCGGGCGCCCACGGGATCCTCGTCAACGTCACGGCGGGGCTCGACCTGTCGATCGGCGAGTTCGAAGAGGTCGGCAGCACGGTCAAGGAGTTCGCGGCCGAGGATGCGACCGTCGTGGTCGGCACCGTCATCGAGCCCGACATGCAGGGCGAGCTGCGCGTCACCGTCGTTGCGACCGGCCTCAACCGGAGCAAGCCGAAGGTTGCGGCACCCGCGCAGCAGCAGGCCCCGGTCGTCCAGCCCGCGCGGCGCAACGAAGTCAAGCTGGTGCCACAGCGCAATCGTGCGACGGCGCCGGACTACAGTCATCTCGACCGGCCGGCGATCCACCGTCAGCCGCAGCGCGCGGTGGGCGACGGCCTGCGCGCCGACTTCGGATCGGAGGATGTGCTCGACATCCCGGCCTTCCTCCGGCGACAGGCGGACTGAGGCGGCGATGTCCCGCCATCGCACGGAGCGTCCGGACTTCCGTCTCGTGCGGCTGCGCCTGCGGGCACGCCGGCGCGCGGCCGGCCGCCGTGCCGAGCGCATGCGGGAGCGCGAACTGCCGGGGACGACGCCATGAACGCGGCTCGACGGCCGCCGGCCACCCTCCGCTGGCCGGCGGCCGGCGACCCGCGCATTGGGATAGACTGCATGCAGGCACCGTCATGGCCCAGCAACGCACGCTGAAAGACGCGATCCGGTCGACGGGCATCGGGCTGCACACCGGCCGCAAGGTCCTCATGGCGCTCCGGCCCGCGCCGCCCAACACCGGCATCGTGTTCCGTCGCACCGACCTCGAGCCGCCGGTGGACATTCCCGCGCGCGCGACGAACGTCACCGAGACGACGCTCGGCACGACGCTCGCGGCAGGCGAGGCGGGCGTATCGACCGTCGAGCACCTGATGTCGGCGCTCGCCGGCCTCGGCATCGACAATGCGTTCGTCGAGCTGACCGCGGGCGAGGTGCCGATCATGGACGGCAGCGCCGGCCCGTTCGTGTTCCTCATCCAGTCGGCCGGCATCGAGATGCAGAACTCGCCAAAGCGATTCGTGCGCGTGCGCCACCCGGTCGAGGTGAAGGACGGCGACAAGTGGGCACGCTTCGAGCCCTACGAGGGGTTCCGCGTCAACTTCGAGATCGAGTTCGACCATCCCGTGTTCCACCGCCACGCCCAGCGCGCCACGATGGACTTCTCGACCACCAGCTTCCTAAAGGAAGTGAGCCGCGCACGCACCTTCGGCTTCATGCGCGATATGGAGTACCTGCGCGGACAAAACCTCGCGCTCGGCGGCACGCTCGACAACGCGATCGTGCTCGACGACTACCGGATCCTCAACGAGGACGGGCTTCGCTACGAGGACGAGTTCGTGCGTCACAAGATCCTCGACGCGATCGGCGACCTGTACCTGCTCGGCCACTCGCTGATCGGCGAATACACGGCGTACAAGTCGGGCCACGGACTCAACAACCGCCTGCTGCGCGCACTGCTCGCGGACGAGTCGGCCTGGGAGGAAGTGACATTCCGCGACGAGAGCGCAGCGCCGATCTCCTACGCCGCCGCCGGCGCCGCAACTGCCTAGCGCGGCTTCGCCCGGACCTTCACCTTTATTGCC
>Ga0111538_10004725_pt1 | contig 18802 bp, 21 predicted proteins | sample SoiMethybrSBSTD1_FD_79669 | JGI IMG/M metagenome (GOLD analysis project Ga0111538, IMG submission 79669) | Bulk soil microbial communities from a Populus tree surrounding site in Tennessee, USA - Soil MetaG P. TD hybrid SBSTD1 (version 2)... | ecosystem: Environmental > Terrestrial > Soil >...
CACAGCGTGTTGCTTGATTACGACGTGTTCGTCAAGGTGGCGCGCCTCGATGCGCAGGACCGCAGTCGCATCCAGAAGGTCTACAAGGGTGAGGATCTCGACTTCGCGCTGCGGGCCGGTTCCGCGGCTGTGGATCGCGGCATGAAGCTGCCTACTGTCACTGATGGGTTCACGGGCAGCGCACCGGATCTCGGTGCGTTGGAGGTCGGACGCCCGGCGCCACAATACGGTCCGCGTCGGTAGTGTGCGCCCAGCGCGTTATGCTGGATCTTTTGTCGGCGTGAGGATGTGACGATCAGTAAACAACAATCAAGCCCGAGAAATGCGTCGCCTGCGGCAACTGTACCTATGTCTGCCCGATGGGCGGTCACCCATCCTCCCCGCCGCACGCCGGAACGAATCGTGGACGCTCCTAGGCACCGGCGGGCGGTGACCACCTGACCAAAGAGCAGGTGCGTGGGCAAGACGGAAGGTTCACACCCGCATAGATCGTTGTGGGTGGTTGTTGAAACTGTTGATCGGAGCGCGCTTAGGTCGCTAGGTTCAACAGCGAACCATCAGGATCCGCAAGTCTCAACACACCTCACCCCCAGTCCGATTCCACCCTATTGTTGAAACCTGTTGCAAATGGTCGGCCGCAATTGGCTGCTGTTGAATGAGTTGCACCGCCCTGTCTGCGAACTGTAGAAAGTTGTCGTTCTCTTATGCACTCGCCCACTACAGAATCATCTACACCTCAATTAGAAGCGAAACGCTCAGCTGACTCATGAACGGCTGCCGACACAGTGAACTTCATCGCGTCAAGTGCACCCACTTCTTCTGGGAGGACGCGGCCGACGAATACGCACCCTCGTTACTGCCTCGTGGCCATGGGTTAAGACGTGTTGACGTCGCGACGCTGGAGCATGCGCAGGAACATGGCAACGCGTGCGTGCGCCCCGAGGCGCCGCCCTCGGCGAGGCCAAATACATCGCCGGCAAAAAGGAACGCGAGCACCCGTTGCTGTCCATTGGCCAAGTCCTGAAACGCCTTGATCATCCCTTCTTTCACGATGAACACCGAGTCTGCTCGCGCATCAGCGTCGTAAACGCTCGCCCCACGCTTAAGGCGGACTTCCGTTGCAATACTTCCAAGCTCAGTCCGCTGCTTCTCTGTCAGGATTTGCACCATCTCCTTGTTGTTACCGCTGCCAAAGGGCCTGGCGCGGACCGCGGGTCGTAGGGCGCGACCCAAGGCTCCATTAGTGCGTACGGATTTTGCGGCCATCTGTCTCTGATCGGAGTGCTACCAAAACTGTGCCGGTCCGTAACATTCGATTTCAGGCTTCTTCGACACATGGCGGGCGAGAGTGATTAGGACGATGATTGAAGCGACACCGAACGCGCTCTGATGAAAACACCTGGTCGGCATGACTGGATTCGATCCGCCTTCTCGTTGAATGTCATCGCGCTTCGGCGAGACCTGCCGTAAGCCGATTGCAAGTGATTGTTGAAGAATGTTGCAGGTGGTCAACCGCAACTGGCTGCTGAGGCAGATAACCGTGGGTCTCTGATGCACCCGCCTTCCACAGCATCTCCGGCCGGCTACTTCTTGGTTCTAGACCCGGGCGATTACTCGGCGGCCACTTCAGCTTCCTTCGGCAGCTGCGGTGACAGGACCGGCGCTTCGTGTGAGGGCGCAGAATCAAAGATATTACGAGACTCAGGCGGTTTGTGATGATGTCGCGAATGGATTTCGGCCCATGCAATAACACCAAAAAACCCAGCAGCCAAAACTAGAACGAAGACCGAACTCGCGTCGAATTCCAGGGCGCCCTCCTCTCTCTTGGTCCCGCTATGCCACGTTGCGAGCCGCAGCGATCGCCACCAAGACTCGCATCGACATCGTGTACTTCGGGTACTCCGATTGATCTCTGAGCAATGTGGAGGCCGCTTTGATCAGGTGAATCTGCGGCCAAACGGAGAGCACAGGCTTACAAGATGAAAGGGGTCCTTCCAATAGTTAACGCGACAACTCCATTTGCCGGTGGCGACGCCAATCAGCGCACGACGAGCACGGTCCTCGGGCAGCGGTTCAACACTCCCTCTGCGACGCTCCCCAACAGCAACCGATGGACACCGCTCGCGCTCCGCGCACCAACTGCCACCACGTGCGCGCGCGCATTGGCCGCTTCAGCAAGTAGTTCCCGTAATGGTTCACCAGCGGTCACCACGAATTTCACGCGCCATCCCTGGCGTTTGAGGTCCCGCGCGGCGTGTTCCTGTGCCGCTGTCGCACCTGCAATCCGTTCATCATTGATGCGTTTGACTTCGGCCGCCACGCTGGCGCGAACACCAGCCGCCACGAGCGCCTGCGACGGTACGCCCATCCGCTCCACAACAGTGCTTCGCTTCAGCCAACACGCCTTCCGCGGGCGCCTTGTCAACGATGACGACGTCAGCGTCTGGCCATCGCCGGGTCAATGGGCGACGCGCGGCGCGAGCCGCCACATCGGTGGTCTGATCGAGGGCCGTCAGCAATATCGATCGCTGATGCTCAGTCTCGACGCGTCGCGCGACCACCGCCCGCACGCGAGTCGGTTTGGGCCACGGGAACAGCATGGCGGCCGACGTTGCGCGCCTAGCCTGGACGGAACCATCACTCGCAACCAGGACGTGGAAGGTCGTTCCAGACAACTGCGTCACCTCATCGCCATCTTATTCTGCAGTCGATTGACACATGAAGGTCACGCTCCCACGGATGGCCAACACCCGCCGTCTAACTGGACCGGGCTGAAGCGGGCCCGATGGGCGGTGCCTCCTCATACTTCGACGGACACTTCGCAGTCATTTCGGTGGCAATGAATCCGTTCGGCGTGAACTGACCGGTCAGCACGACCTCCGCGTCATCCTTGAAATTGTCCGGAGGAGGTCCAGTGAAGTACGCGCGAATGGCCTTGCCGTTACGCTGCAAGTCGAATCGGTGCTTGAGAGAATCCGGCTTGCGGCCGATGGATCCCGGCACGACATAGCCGTGAACCTGCAGCGCCTTTCCCTCCCATTCGCTCGGCGCCGCCGCGACCTCATCCACGTACTTGTAGTACTGGAGGTTGTCCTGGAGCGTCGTGAACAACAGGGCGCCGAACGCGGTCACGAGAACCAGCGCCGTCAGGCCGATCTTGATCCCTTTGTGACTCATAGCTAAGTGACGAATTGATTGCACGATCACAGCGACTTGAGATACTCGACCAGGTCGGCCTTCTGCGCCTCAGTCAGGTTCAACCCGAAGTGCCGATTGTAGTGATTGACCACGGCGAGCAGATCCGCGGCGCTGCCATCGTGGAAGTACGGCGGGTGATACACAAGCCCACGCAACGGAGTCGTCCGATACTGTCCGGTGGCGCTTTTCGCCGCGTACGCCGGGTCCATCCCGACCTCCGATGGATGATGCAGGAAAGGCACACGCAGGTCGCGACCGCTCAACACGTCCGTAAACGTTGGACCCTGGTGGCAAGAGGCGCAACCGGCTTCGTCGCGGAACAGATTCCTGCCGCGCGCCGCGGCGACTTGATCGAAGCTTCCTTTCGGCGCTTTCGGCGCTTTCAGACTTAGTTGATAGTCGAGCAGGGCCGGGAGCTTAGGCGTGACGAGATCCGGACTCTGCGAAATGAAAATGCCGACCCGGGAATCGCTGAAATCCCCGTGGCCGCCCATCTGCCCCACGCCAACATAGCTGTTCCAATACGAGATCGGTCCATCGGCTGTGAAGGTTTCGAAGCCGACTCCCTTCAACCCGTAAATCGATGGAATGACTACTGGGAGGGAAGGACTATTCATCGGGAGCCCAACGATATTGGTACCGTTGAAGTAGTGATGCCGCGGATCGTACTTCCCCGGACCCCAGGTTCTGAACTCGGCCTTCGTGGCCTCGTCAAGGACCGGCGAAAGCGCCACGATCGCCCCAACGTTCAGGTCGATGTTTCCCCATCCATCGAGGCGCTTTCCGATGCCCGGAGCAAACGAGTCGTCGACGGAGGAATGACACAACGCACAGGTGATTCCTACACTTGTAAGTTGACCTGTTTCGGTGACCGTTCCTTTCACACCCACCACGGCATTCAGACGCAGGAGTTCGACGGTCACTGCGGGATTATTGAGATCAACTTGACCATTCTCGAGTGCAGTAATGACAGATTGGGGCAAGGCCTCGACGTCGACCTTCAGACCGACAGCGAGGGCTGTGGCCGGATCGACTTTAGGAATGACCTCGTGCATCCGTAACGTGTCCGTCCACAATTGCTCATCGCCGAACGTGTCGAACCGGAAGATGGCCTTACCGTCCCGGTGCTTCCATTCACCAAGCCCGGACGTGCTCGCTTGCTGCTCCGCCTGCATCGCGGGCGCAAGTGCGGATAGAGCGAGCGCCATCGCGCCGACGAAAGCAATTGAAGCTGCAACGATTAATCGCATGGTCAGGAGTTCTCCTTCGTTAATCACGTAACCGTGGCCCTGCTGCCGTAGCGCACAGCAACTAACAGGCCACGCATTTCGCGCGGAGCCAACCGCCAGACAGACAAGCGCGATTTCATTTTGGAAGCCCTGGCTTCTTTTTGAATGCGCGGAGTGTTTTTGGACCACATCAAGGTCAGCTCTCTTAATAGAGTGACGAAGACGGCAAACGTGACGCGTGCCTCTCCTTCTCTTTGCGGACGCCCGGCATGAGCGGAAAAGGCGACCTTCAATCATCGGAGGCGGTACGCGGTTACGGACGGAATGCTTTATGGCGCGATTTCTGCTATCAGACGTGGCATGCCACAGATTCAGAAAGCCATCGCGCTTATGGAGGCGGAGTACCGGGAGATGCCGGGGTTGGTCCTTACACTAGGAGAGGCCGAGCGATTACTGGGACTCGACCAGGCAACATGTGAGCGTGCCGTTGACGTGTTGACGCAACGGCGATTCCTGAAAAGGACGCCGGCGGGGGCCTATCTCAGGAACCACCCTCGTTGATCGGTGAAGGTCGTTCCGTCACTGGGCGCCCGATTGCGCCAGGCAGTGATGCCTTTCTACCGCCTGCAAGTTCGCCGGACAACAGACTCTCGACATCAGCGTAAGCGTAGATGGTCGGGGCGTGGTTCTGGGCAAGGCCGCCCGTATCCGCCGTCGGACCGTAATTGCTATGCACTTGCCGCACGAGCATGCGCAGCATCGCCATCAACTGGCCGCGATGGTGCGATGTGTGGTTCAGGCGACGAGTCACGATCCACGCACGGGAACGACGGACCTCGAAGAACGGGGCCGATTGTTCCCACCACGCATCATCTGTGGCACGCAGCGCTGTCAATCGCTTACCGCTGTCTTCCAAGTACTGCTGGATGAACTTTAGTCGTGTCTCAACCTCGGGCAGCGGCCGGGCGCCGATGTCGATCCCAAGCATCCTGCGGAACCACGCGTCTTCGCTGAGGCATTGGTGAACCATGTGCTCATGGACGCTCCGCCCTCTCCTATCGTCCTCGCACGGACGGATAGGCATGTCTTCATCGCGGAACTCGCTCCAGACGCTTATGACCTTGATACGTTCAGTGTCGTACGTGTCGACGAGAAAGCTGTACCTCATGACAGACCTCAGACGGGGGCCAGCGTACGCAAGATCGCTTTTGTGGTCTCTGCGCCGTTAGCTTGGAATCGACGGCATTGCTCAGTCACGCGCGCGACGTAGTTCTCGTCCGCAAACCGACTTAGGTTCGCGTCCACTGTACGCGCGGCACCACGGAGTGCGACGGAGATCAACTCGATGCCAATTGCCAGATCGGCCTTCGTGCTCAAACGGGAGTGGTTTGAAACGACGATTCCACACCTGAGTGCCTCTTCACACACCTGCATCATATCGAGCGGCACATCTGTCGCTCCTCGTAGAGCGTGCTGCAGCGCAGCGTGCCGCGCCAAGTGTTGAGCCGGCGTCTCCTTAGGGAGTCGCAGCGCTTCGATTACACGCGAATAAGCGTCGACGTCCAGCTCGGCAAGGTGCACAAGCCGATCACGGGCGGGCCGCAGGCGGGCGATGACAGACTTTAGTTCGTTCTCCTGTAGCGGAATTGACCCTTTCCTGGGCAGGGATGCCACCATCAGCAACAGAGACACTCCGAGCGCGCCGCCGATGCCAGCGGCAGATCCGCCACCCGGCATCAGGAGTCCGCTGGCAAGCAGATCCAAGAGCCTCCGGAGGGTCTGACCCGGAAACCCCGCTGGGTGCACAGCCGACATCACTCGATCCAGCCGCTCAGGCAAGCTCGAATCGAACAGCAAACCGATGGCCGGCGTACTTACGACCAAGGGGGCAAAAACTGAGGCCTCCGAGTGTGTTGCCATTTCGATCTGAAAGGCGTGTTTCAGGATGAACGGTCCTGAGGGGCGCAGGCGAGGAAGAGCGTCAATCACCGCCGCATTGCGACCCAGAAGAATGACGCGGCCGTTGCCATGCCAAGGCTCATGCGGATTGAGCGGCCCGGCGTTTCCCGCAGGCTGATTGTCAGCGCTGCGGGAATCTGGATTGCCGGACTAACGCTCGCGTCAGGGCAGCGCGTGCTTGCCCCCCGTGACTTTCGGGACCACCCGAACATCTCCTATTTGACGGCCCCGGTCAGCGATCCTGTGGCCCGGATCAATGAGCGGATTCGGCAGCGCCAGCTTGACCTCGATCAGAGCCCACGCGTGGGTACCTGCGGTCTGTGGGCTGCCTGCTTTAGCGATTCGTTTCAGAATTGAATGAATGGTCTTTCAGCCCGCAAGCCGAACACGTCACTCGTGAGATCCATGGCCACTCCTCGTGCTCGATCGCTCTGGCGTGGCGCCAGACATGCGACGAAGCGGGAGGTGCATCATTGTTCCTGATGAACTTGTGCAAACGCCTTTTGACCACCGCCAGATAGGCCGATCCGCGTTTGTCAACCGCGCGGACAATCCCACGGTTGTATGCCCGCACGACCAGTTCGAGATCTCCCTACGTCAGTCCGGATGGCGTGCGCCGTCCTCTGCCAGGGCGCGTACTCTCCGCCAGCGTAAACCGGTGACTAGCACAGGTGTTGCATCGACGAGCAAGGCGTACAGATTGAGCGGCGCCACGGCTGGCATCTCAACGTTCATCCATGATCGAAGCCACGAATTTCCATTTCCGACAGTAGCGGCAGCGCAGACGAGCGCCGCGGAAACAATGCAACTGCGTATGGTCGCTGGCTTGTGCAACAACCAATCACGGTCGACGCCGGTCCTAACCGGTACACAATGGTCGTCAGGACGCTGCACGAAACGATGAGTCGGGTGTCTGACTTCGGCCACTTCTTAGTGGTGAGACGCGAAGAAGTGCTCCAGGAGTGGTTGGCAGCCATTGAGGACCTTCCGAGGCGGCGCGAATCAGACCCGCGCATCACGCATGATCAGGCCGAACGATTCATGGATCGCATCGTTGACGCCTTCCGGCGATCCAGCTCCACGAGCAGTGGCGACTCTCAACTCGATGCTCGATCTCGGTTGGCGGTAGTGCCATCCGAGCTCCTGGATGAACGAGAATTACTCCGCCGGACCATCCTTCGCATCGCTGACGGTGAAGGTCTCGCTCTTGCAGCCCGCGACTTCCTGATGCTGAGCGACACCATTGATCTGATGGCCGACGAGACACGCGTGGCGGTGGCGCGCTCGGCACGGGTGGAAGCCGAACAAGCGCGCGCAAGAGCGCGTGAGGCCGACATTCGATCTGAGACGATCGCCCAGCGACAGCGTTTCCTGGCCGACGCGAGTCGGCTGCTGGCGGAATCGATCGATTACGCGGCGACGCTGAAGACGGTTGCTCGGCTGGCCGTGCCGACGATCGCGGATTGGTGCGTCGTCGATCTCATACAGGGCGACGAAGAGATGACCCGAGTGGCGATCGAGCATCGGGATTCTTCTCGCCTCGCGCTCGCACAGAAGCTTCAGGAACACTTTCCACCGAGAGCGGGAGCACTGGCAGGTCCGGCGAAAGTCGTGCACACGGGACACACCGAATTCGAAGTGGAGATATCAGAGTCCCGCCTCAGCGAGATCGCCCCAGAAACCGAACGCCGGCAACTGCTTGGCGCCCTCGGCATGAATTCGTACATCTCGGCGGTACTCAGCACCCGCGGCAGAGTCCTTGGAACCATCACATTCTTCACGGACGCCGGCCGCTCTCTGACCGAAGACGATGTGACATTGGCAGAAGACCTGGCTCGGCGCGCAGCCACGGCGATCGACAATGCACGGCTTTACGACGAGGCTCGGCGTGCGGTTCGTATTCGTGATGACATGCTGGCCATTGTCACCCACGATCTGCGCTCGCCACTTTCGGCAATCGTCACAGCCGCGGCGCTACAGGTCGCGACGGCTCGACACGATGAGAACGGCACGAAGATTCGGCATTGCGCGGAGTCAATCCAACGGGCGGCCCAGCACATGAGTCGACTCGTCAGGGATCTCACCGACATCGGACAGATTGATGCGGGACGCTTCGCCATCGAGCGTCAACCGCAAGACGTGGCAGCACTTACTCGCGAAGTTGTAGACGCCCTAAGGCCCACCGCCGATCAGCGAGGCACCCGGCTGAACCTCGAAATTAACGGTAAGGTGCCAACAATTCCCGCCGACGGGGATCGCGTCGTTCAGGTCCTAACGAACCTGGTGACCAACGCGATCAAGGTCGGAGCCTCTCACGTCACACTCGGCCTCGAGCCTCGCGCAGGGGACATTCTGTTCAGCGTGTCGGATACGGGACCGGGAATCCGCCCGGAGGACCTGCCGCACATGTTCGATCGGTATTGGCGTGGGAGCACTGCGCATTACGAGGGAACCGGCCTGGGCCTTCCTATTTCCAAACAAATCGTCGATTCCCACGGCGGCCGCATCTGGATTGAAAGTGAGGTCGGAGTCGGCAGCCGGTTCCTTTTCACGCTGCCACGCTGAGCTGACGGCTCGAGTCCTAGCTACGGTTCGCGCGTGTCGCGTACTGCGCTCGCGAGCACAGTCAGGAGATGCGCATAGCGCGCGTCGGCCGCAGCCAGCCTCGCGTCGTAATCGGAAGACGAGAGACCCTGCGACTCCGTGTCGCCGTTGAATGCCGTCTGCCGAACGCCGTTTTCCTGCAGGACGTCGACGTCGTCGCTGCCCGGCAGCGCGCTCAAGATGCCGTCAGCGTTCGCGTCCCTAACGTAGAATTTGCCCTGCGGCGTCGGCGTGCCCAGGAGATTGACGTAGACCTCCCGATGCCGATGCATCGCAATCGCGCTTGATATGACTTCGCCGGATGGATGAGTGGCGCTAACGACAAGCAGGTTCCGTCCAGGTTCGTACAGGGCCGCTACGAAAATAGCTGGTTCGTCGGGAACTGCCGCAGCGATCGCGTTGAGACCTGCGGAATCGAGAGCGCGCGTAAGGTTGTAAGCGGCGTCGGCCGATTCAAACGGTCGTGCCTGCACGGTGCCGGCGCTCAATACCGCCGATAGGGCGAGAATACCGACGGGCAGTCCCCATCTCCTCGCGCTTGGCCTCGGCGCTCGCGTTGTCGCATTGTACATTGGAAGACCTCTTTCATCTTGTAACGTCCGATCGCCGTGTTGCCGCAGATTCACGGCATCACAGCGGCCTCCACATTGCTCACAGATCAAGCGGAGTGCCGGAGACAAGCGGATGTCGATGAGGGTCTTGGTCGCAACAGATGGTTCAGTTCACAGGCGGGAATGGAGCTCGCGTGTTTGAAACGATTGCATTCCTGTCCACGATCGGATTTCTCGTCGTTTTTGGAGCCCTGGTAGTCGCGGACCGAGCGAGCCGCCGTGAAGAAGGCAGCAAGCACTAAAGGTGACTGGGTGACAGTCGCATGTCCCCTTACCGATGCCGGACGGCGCTAACCAATCCGAAGAACCCGATTGCCACACCTGTCGCCAATCCGACGAGCAACAGCCACGGCGCGGTGCCCAGCCAGCGATCGAGCAGATAACCAACAGTCCCGAACACCATGATCGCGCCGATAATCCCGTAACTCGCAAACATGGGCGACTCGTCAATTCCTGGGTCTTCCAGCGAGTCGTTCGTCCGGGTCCGTAACCGATCCATGTCCGCCATACAACACTCGCATGCAAGCTGCATACTGGTTTGGAATCGCCGCCCTGTAATCAAAGGGGACTGTATGACTATTGGCCCGCATGATTTGATGCCGATGTTCAGCGTGGCCAGCCGTGCCGGCGGCACCCGTATCGACTATCACGACGTCTGGCAAAAGGAGAATCTGGTGCTGGTGACGTTACCAGAGGATGACGCGACCGCCGAGGCATACGCGATGTCGCTCGTCGCTCTTGAGCCAGAAATGGCGTCTCAGGACGCTCGCGTGATTGTCACCGCCACTCGAATCGAAGGAATTCCCTCACCAGGAGTCGTCGTCGCTGACCGCTGGGGAGAGGTGTACTACGTTCAGGCCGCGAATCGGGCAGCCGAACTGCCTGGGTCCGATGAACTGATGGAATGGATCCGATATGTGCGCAACGAGTGCCCTGAGTGCCAGGGTGAGACACGGTGATAAATGGAGTCGTTTAGCGGGCCGGTAACCACTATCCGCGACCTGACCCCCGACGTACGTCAGATTGACCTCACACTGCTGGCCCCGCCGGACATCCACTTCGCCCCCGGCCAATTCATCTCGTTCGAAGTCGATCGTGAAGGATCGCTGACACCGGCGACGAGACCATATTCGATCGCGTCACCTCCGAGTCTCAGCAAACAGATTCAACTCGTGTTCAACCGAGTACCCGGAGGGCCTGGCTCCAGCTATCTATTCAGCCTTCAGGAGGGGTTCGACACGACGTTCAAGGGCCCCGTCGGCAGCTTCACACTCCGTGACAGCGCACGCGACATCTTGTTCGTCGCCACCGGGACGGCATCGCACCGATACGCTCAATGCTGTGGGCGTGTCAACGCCGGTCCAAAATCCGACAGTTCCGCCGGGTGAAAATCCGACAGATCGACGAGGGGACGAGCCTCAGATCGTCGGGGCCTCCTGACGGGGGCGCCGCCGACGTGCAGGAGCGGGATCTGGATCCTGCGGCGCATGCAGCGTTTGCCAGAGCTCCGTGTGCTGCCGCATCCGGTAGCTGTTGCCGCGGATCGTCACGATATGACAGTGATGGACGAGCCGATCGATCAGTGCCGCGGCCATGACGTCATCGCCAAAGATCTCGCCCCACTCTTCAAAGCCCTTGTTGGACGTGAGCACGGTGGACGCGTGCTCGTACCGGCGCGTCATCAGCTGAAAAAAGAGCATCGCGCCTGTCCGGCTGATCGGAAGGTAGCCGATCTCGTCGACGACGAGCACCGCCGGATGCGTGAGTACCTTCAGCCGCGCCTGTAAGCGGCTTGCAGCCTGGGCCTCTTCGAGCGAGGTGATCAAATCGGCGAGCGTGCCGTAGTAGACGCGCCGTCCGCTCTGCGCGGCGGCGATCGCCAGGCTGATCGCCAGGTGCGTTTTCCCGACACCGGGCGGGCCGAGAAAGATCACATTCTCCCGGCGCTCGACAAACCCGAGCTCGTGCAGGCTCTCCATCTGCTCGCGCCGGAGTGAGGGCTGGAAGGTGAAATCAAAGTCGCGCAGCTGCTTCACCGCGGGCAGGCGGCTGGAGCGCATCGCCGCCTGCAGTCGCCGATTATTCCGAAGCTGGATCTGCGCATGGAGCAGCTGCTCGATCGCGTCGGGCGCCGTGAGCGTGCCGCCATCGACGCCGTGGAGGATTGCATCCAGCGCTTCGAGCGCCCCAGGCATCCGCAGATCCGCGAGGATCTGCCGTAACCGGTCACGTCGGGACAGCGGTGCGGCTTTCATGCGACACCGCCCGTGAGCTCCGCATCGGCCGGAGCGGCACTTGAGGCGCCGCCGCGCTATCGGTCCGACCTATGACTTTGGCGCTGTGTCAATCCGGAGCAAGACTCGACCTTGCCGTCCAGTTGTTTCCGTGCCTGAATTGCGGCGCGTTGAATCGCGGCGTACGGCCAATCGCCTTCCGCAGTCACCGCGATCTGATCCCCGTTACGGAGTTGTGCGACGACCGTGCATGTCACGCGATGAGCTCGTCCCGCATGGCGGTCGCGTGCGATCGTCACGTCCACACTCCGAACTTCGCTGGCGACGGATCGAAACGCCTCGAACACCCGGTAGTGTGCGTACGTCTTCGTGCGCCGGTCTCCGGTGTGGTCGTGATCCGAGAACGTGATTTCCACAGTCACATCTGACTGCGCAAGACTTGGGCCATTGCCTACGCCGACGAACGATGCGAGTGTCGAGGGATGTCAGGTCTTCCCTGACCCTTGTGACTTTCGAAACGAAAGCAGGACTTCAGATCGCAATTCCTCTTGGCGTCATGGCGGCTGCGATTGCGGCCGTTTCACGCGGCTTTTCAACCTCCGCTTATGGTCTCGGTGTTGCTCCTGAAGGTGACGGCGGGATTCGCCGCCCAACCAAGCCGAGGTTTTGAATGAACGATGTTCGTACGCTGAGTACCAAGGAACTGCAGCAGGGGCTGGACCGTGACAGCGGGTTGCACGTCCTGAATGTGCAGACCGATCAGTTTTTCGCCGGCGAGCTGATACCAGGTTCGCGCCGCGTGCCGTTGGATGCCATCAAACCGGACGCGCTGGGCCTGGCGAAGGACGCGCAAATTGTGACGTACTGCGCGGGTCCTGCGTGCTCACAGAGCGCCGAAGCGGCGGTCAAGCTCGCCGAACTCGGCTACACGAACGTGCGTACCTACCCCGATGGCTTGCAAGGGTGGAAAGCTGCCGGGAATAAGATTGTCTCACCGCAGCCTGTGACCGCTGCTTAACTTGAGACGACCACGGACGGTCTGGACGCAAGCCTCTCGGACCGTCGTGGCAGTCACAGTCCTCAGAAGACAATTCTTGAACGGCCGTGCAGCGGCTTCATTCGGCGGCGGCCGACTATCCGTCGAACAGCTTCCGCCGTAGCGTGCACGGCAGTATCGATCGCTGCCTGGACGTCCACATGGCGACGTTCGATGACGACGCTTGGCAGCGCACTCAGCACAACCTTGATACGGCATCGCTGATCCGAGCCGCCTCGAGGCCCGTTATCGTCGGTAATTCGCACGGAGACTCGCTCTATGGATCTCCCATACTTGTCAAGTTTCCTGGCGAGTTTCTGTCGAATATATGCAGGCTCGATTGTTTCTTCCGCTCCGATTACGCGAACGTGAGTGTTCAGTGCTTCCATCAGTTCCCTTCTAATCTCGCGATATGCGCTCTCATGCTGCCACCCGGCACCAGGGACACCAGCTCTGGTACCAGGTGTCACGACGCGCAAACCGCCCGTCGTCGCGCAATGTCAGGAAGCCGGCGCCGACGAGCGCTTCCAGCGCGGCCCGGCACGTGTGCTCGTCGACGTCCCACAGACGCGCGGCCTGTGGCAGCGTCAGCGCGACGCCCGGCATGTCGAGGTACTCACGTCGAATGCATGGGATCAAGTGGTTCATGATTCGCTCACGCGTATGAAGCGCAAGCATCGGGCCACTTCAGACGGGTACAATGCGCGTCGATTTGACTGCGGCGAGCGTCTGGGGAGGTTGCAGAGTGAAAAACAGGATTTCAGAGCGAAACCCTACGACGACAATCCGTACTCCTTCATCTTGCGCCAGAGCGTCACCGGGCTGAGGTTCAGCGCTTCCGCCGCCTTCTTGCGGTTGCCGTTGAACCGTTCGAGGGCCTTTCCGATGAGACGCTGTTCGTGCGCCTTCAGATCGAGTGAATCGCCCATCTTCGCGCGCGCTCGGCTTTCGGCCAGCTCGGGCGGTAACTCGCGCACCGTGATGGTCGTGCCACGGGCCAGAATCACTGCGCGCTCGATTGCATGTTCGAGCTCACGTACGTTCCCTGGCCACGAATAACGAATCAACATCGTCATCGCCTCGGCGGAGACAGTCTGTACGTCCTTGCCCATGCGCGCGGCCGCGCGCCGGACAAACTCCTGCACCATCGGCGGGATGTCCTCGCGCCTGTCGCGCAGAGGCGGAATCGTAATCACGAATGCTCCCAGCCGAAAATAGAGATCCTCTCGAAACGTCCCAGCCTCCACCGCCGCTCGGAGATCGCGGTTTGTCGCGGCGACGACGCGCGTGTTCACTTTGATCGTTCGCTCACCGCCGACACGCCGAATTTCGCGCTCCTGCAGCGCGCGCAGCAGCTTGGCCTGGATCGTTGGCGCGACTTCCCCGATTTCGTCGAGGAACAGTGTGCCATTCGAGGCCACTTCGAAGAGACCCGGTTTATCGCGGACTGCTCCCGTAAATGCGCCCCGAACGTGGCCGAACAACTCGGACTCGAGCAGCGTCTCCGTCAGTGCCGCACAGTTGACGGACACGAAGGATCCGCTGGCGCGGCGGCTCTGCTCGTGAATCATGCGCACAACGAATTCCTTGCCCGTACCGCTTTCACCGCAGACGAGGACGGTCGTGTCGAGTGGAGCGACCTGCGCCGCGAACTCCAGCACTTCTTGCATCGCCGGGCTACGCACCACGAAGTGCCTGGACTGCGCGTGGCGATTGATACGATCCCTCAGTAGATCAAGTTCTCGCTCCCGCTCGTCTAATTGACGCTCTCGCTTCGCCACGTGCTGCGCGCGACGGTGGACCTCTATCTGCAGGCGATCAATCTCGTCCTTGAGGCTCGTGCCCTGAAAGTCCGCTCGCAGTGATTCCAGATCGTCTCCCCATGCCGCCGCATTGCGACCGATAATTTTGCACCGTTTCGCGCCTTGACCGACGCAACTCGCCTCGCGGTAATACATCTCCTGTCCGAGGCACGCACTCGTGTACCCGCTCGCGTATCCCACAAGGGACCAGCACACGGGATCCTCGCTCTGCCCGTAGTGATGAACGTGCTGCTCCGCTTCGTATGAGTCATGCCATGCGAACTCGGCATCGAAGGTGCCATCCTCACGATGCTCGAGGTGCACGATCTCCGATCGGACAATACCTTCGAGCGTATGCAGAACGGTTCCGGCGCCAAGGCCCTCGAGAGCGTCGCGCCAATGAAATCGCTCACGCAGGTTGACGGCATCGTGGTAGCCATCGGCATACCCAAACCGCATCAGCAACCGACGCACGATGTCCCGGCCAAATGTATCGATCAGCTCCTTGCGCAGCAGCCCCATCGCTGCCGCGCTCAGAATCACCACGCGTTGCTCATGTAACCGGATGACGCCGAGATCGGGACGAAAGTCGAGGAGTTCCGCCAACTGCAGCCGCTCGAGCTCCGGGTGGAACAGCTTAGCCATGAGCACCGATTCTATGGCGAGATGCTCAGGCAATGTCAGATCGGGCACACAGCCTCCTCGCACCAGTTGAGCGTGCGCTGCGCAATGACGCGCTCGACGCTGTGAATCACGTCACCGCGCGCTAGGTCTCTGACGACGGCAATCAGGCAGTGCCATGAGGTGAAGCCGAAGCCTATGACGTTCGAAGGGTCGTGACCGCGCGGAATCCGCAGTTTCAGTGCGTTCGGCGACAATTGGTACTTTTCGATCAACGCTACCGTCACTTGGGTGGCGTTCGGTCGAGACCCGATGATGGCGCCCACATAACAGTCACGGCGTCCTGCAAACCAGCTTGCCGCATACGCCAGCATCGCGACCGGATCGATATCAGCGTCCGAACCTGCCGTCCCGCTATCTCCATCCGCGCACACGATCAGTGCCCACACGGCGTGCTCGGTTTCAATGAGCACATCGGTGCGCACCCCATCGCTCACTGATACACCAAAGCGTGGTGGCATCGGCAGCGGAGCCCACAACCGAACCGTAGCCGTGACGGAAGCGGGCCGCGGCGGCACGAGTCCGAGGAACGCATTCAACCGTCGCAACCAGAACGCAGGCGGCATCAGTTCCAGTGTCCTGAAGATATTCCACGTCATCGCTTCGGCGGGCGTCGGATCCCAGCGGTCCGCCGCCGGAAGCTGCAGCGCGTCCGGGTGGTGCGGCCAGATAACGAGCCTGCGTGACAGCGACATACGGGCCTCTACGCCGCTTTGCGGTGGGAACGCAACGGAGCTGCTAGATGTCCATGCGCCCGCAGGAAGACCAGATCGCTCGCTCTCCCGCCAAAGACGGCCTGCGCGGCAGACCACAGCAGCGCAGCCTCCTCATGCGGACAGTCTTCGACACACTTCACCTCGCGCTGCGTACCCACGACACGCAGATGCCTGACCATCGCGTCATGCCAGGCCACAAGTTGTTCTGCCAGCTCGCGAGCTTCGTTGGTGCCGATGTGATCGCCGAGACGCCGGTATGTATTCATGTCAGACCCACCCTCTGAGGTGCATTGTTCGAACTCCTGACGGTTTCGACTCGACGGGAGCGAAGGAACGTGTGAAAAAGGATTCGGCTGGGGACGTGCGGACCGCGATTACGGCAGCAGCGCCGATCGCTTAGGACAATGGTCCGCACGTCCTGAGGGAGGAAGTGTGCGACGAACGAGGCAACTCAGATTCATGGCAGGAAACTCTTCATTTCGCAGTCAAACAATCCAAGAGCAATTTACGGGCCGCGGCACTCTGACGTTTCGGGCCCGAAACGCTTCTCGGACTGCGATCGCCATTTCAAAACGAAGTCACGAGTCCAAACTGAAACTCACACTCACTGTCAGCACGAAACGCTCGGCTTGACCGTTTAGGAGCAGGGGCGAATAGCGCCACTGACGAACGGCCGCAATCGCTGCAGCATCGAGGAGCGTTACTGAGCGGAGCACCTTCACGTCTTCGACGCGTCCCTGGCGGTCCACAATCGCCTCGAGAATCACGATGCCTTGGACCTTCGCATTAACCGCGATGGACGGATATTCCGGTGCGACGCGACTCAGAAGTGCCGGCGCAGTGATCGCCCCACCGACGCGAACAGGCGCAGGCGACACAACCGGCTGGGGTAACGGCGCAGGCGGCGGAGGCGGGATGATCTTCGACTCGAGGAGTCCGCCGACTACACCTCCAGGGATGCCCCCAGGCACCCCGCCTTCGATGCCCCCCGGAAGACCATCATCGACCGCCGCTTCCGTACCTAAGTTCTCGTTGATGATTTCGGTGGGCGCTTTAATCGGCACCGCGCGTGCGACGTTCGTGGGCTTCGCCTCCGCCTGCGTGCTGACTTTTTTAGCCGCCGGAGCTGGTGGTGGCGGGGGTGGTGGTGGCGGCGGGGGTGGCGACGTCACCACGAACGCCATCACGTCAGGGACCTCTGGCAGCACGGCACTCATGTAGAAAAGCGGAACGGCTGCAATCGCTCCGAGCACGAGCGCGTGCACGGCGCTCGAAATGATCAGCGGCATCGTCTCGCGGCGCGGCACCTGAGGGCGATCACCACTAATAAGCTCAAACATAGTCGGCCTCATTGAGGAGAGCGCGGCGCAACCCCCGGCGCCAGGCGAACCATCGTGGAAGGCCCCACCCGATAATCCCGCTCACGAGCAAGAACACGGCGTATCCACTGATTCGATCTGCCACCTGTGGACTCCTTTCTTCGGTAATCCGCCCTTCTCTACTGATGCATCAGGCAAGGTTCGATCCTTCCATCAAGCTCCCGTTGATCGCAGTATCGAGGCCGAATTGGCCCTGTGCGAGCGAGATCGCGTTGCAATCTGCAATGCCCTTTCAAAACGAAATGCAGCGGAACCGGGGAAGTGTGCGGACTTCCTTGAAATGCATTCGGCACGGGCGGCGAGGCGCTTGCACTATGCCGAACTGACGCGCGGCATTCCGCCGTGACATCAAACGGGGGCCGAAATTGAAACGCTTGTCTCGTGTGCTATGTGCGGTGGCGATTGACGATCGGGATCGAGCAGTATTCGCGCAGGCGTTGGCGCTTGCCCGGCGTCATGACGCACAGCTGCTGCTCCTTCATGCGGCCTCGCCTCAGGTGTCGTTCAACCGCGGCGCAACGGAACGCGTGGATTTTCTGCGTCAGCTTCGCGCCCTTGCCGACGTTGCGGGCATCGACATCCGCGTGACCGTGCAGACAGGACCGGTCGACGAAATCATTCTGCTGCACGCCAGGGCTCGACAGGTCGACCTCATCGTACTCGGCGCAGCTCACAACAAAGAGACTCGGCGCGGGCTCTCAGGATGGATCGCGGAACGCGTCCTCAGAGATGCGCCGTGCCCGACACTCGTTGTTACTCGCACGTCCGCGCCGCATGAATCGACGGCAGGAGCGGTCTTGTGTGCGGTGGATTTCTCGCCCGCCTCGCAGGCTGCTGTTGGGGTAGCGATGGAGATGTCCGAACACGGCACACGACCCGCCACGCTGCTGCATGTTGTAGAGAGCGGAGGAACGGGTCGGCAGTCGGTCCATCGATGGATCGGCGAGGCCGAGTTCGATCGTGAACTCGGCGCCGATGCGCTTAAGAAGCTGCGCTCTCTGATTCCGCCGTCGGCACGTGGTGCCGTGATGGCGCGGGTGGCAGTCGGCGAACCCGTGAGCGAGATACTGCGCGCCGCTCGAAGGATAAACGCCGGACTACTTATCATCGGGGCGGCTCGGCGGACGCGAATCGGCAGCAGGCTATTCGGCAACACTGGACAGCTGATTCGCGACGCACGATGCCCGATCCTAGCCGTGCCAGCTCTTGAAGCCGCGCGTGAAGAGACGGAGCACCTCACCAGGCTCGCGGCGTGAGCACTCGAAGAACAACCCGCAACACGTCGAGCTGGCTGCGCCCTCGAGATGTCGCGAGCAAGATGCCGTGGCTACAGATTCAGCTGTCGCAAGAGCG
>Ga0111538_10004726_pt1 | contig 18797 bp, 17 predicted proteins | sample SoiMethybrSBSTD1_FD_79669 | JGI IMG/M metagenome (GOLD analysis project Ga0111538, IMG submission 79669) | Bulk soil microbial communities from a Populus tree surrounding site in Tennessee, USA - Soil MetaG P. TD hybrid SBSTD1 (version 2)... | ecosystem: Environmental > Terrestrial > Soil >...
AAGCTCGGATCGCTGGCTCGGCCGGCTGTACCAGAGCACGGGCCGGCCGGACAAAGCCGCGAAGTACCTGGCGCAGGCAGTGCGCAGTTGACCACGCATTCGACATAACAAGCGATATCCGGGGAGCGCACATGTCTTCGATCAAAGCAGTCTCATCTTCAATCGCCGCGGTGCTGGGAATCACCGCGCTGCAGGCGGGGGCGACCACGTTCACGCCGCCCGCGCCCGTGCAATTCGACGGCCACTACTACCAGGTCGTCATCGCCAACAAGATCAGCTGGGAAGCTGCGAAAGCGGCCGCGGAGCAACGTTCGTTCCAGGGCGTGCAAGGTCACCTCGCGACGATCGGCTCGCCCGCGGAAGACGTGTTCCTGCATCAGTTGCGGCAGCAGGTGCTGAACGCGCCGCATCCTTCGCTGAGCGGCAGCGAGCTGTGGGCCGGCGGATTCCAGGTGCCGTGCGCCACGACGACCCCCGAGCCGGCGTGCGGCTGGATGTGGCTGAACGGCGATTCGATCGCGCCCAGCAATGGCCCCTCGCCCTACACCAACTGGCTGAACGGCGAGCCGAACAATCAGAAGCGCAAGGCGGACTCGTTGAACCGGGCGACCGAGGACTTCCTCGCGATCGGCCTGAACGGTGCGTTCGGCTGGAACGACGAAGGCGCCTTGCCGAACGTGTGGGGCTACATCGTCGAGTACGGTGAAGGCGAAGTGACCGTGCCCGCATCGACCTGCACGTTCGATGAAGGGGGCTGCAACCCGACCGGCGCGCAGATCTTCACGCTGCCGCCGACCGCCGAGCTCGCACCGGGTGCAACGTTGACGGCGCGTGTCACGACCATTCACGACGATCCGAGTCGCTGCGGCAATCAGCCGCTGACGCTGTTCAACGGCGCGGTCGTCATCCCGCCGTATCTGTGCGGGCATCCCGACTTCATTGTGATCGAGACGCACACCCAAGGCGTGGAAGTGTCGAGCGGCGCGATCGAGGTCGAGAACCTGACCGCGCAGGCGCTGCCGAACAACCTCTTCGGCTGCGACGCGGTGCGCCAGAATCCGGCCGGCCAGTTCGATCCGGATCCTTCGCATCGCGACGTGGTCGCGTGGCAAGCGCAGGATCCGCAAGAGATGCTCGAAACTTCGCGCGGCACCGGCCGTTTCTTCGGCACGGTGACTGAAGTGACTTATGCGTGCGGCAGCTCGCGCGGCAAGGTGCTGAGCGGCTCGTACCATTTCGTCGGCCTGCGTATTCATCCGGGGCCGGGCAACGAGCTCGCGGACGGCAACCCGGCCGGCAATCATCAGAGCTTCATCGACCTGACGCGCTACAAGCTCGACCTGCTGCGCGCTTCCGTCGACGAGGCGAAGGTCAAGGGCGGGCTGCCGAAGCTCGATCACCTTGCGCTGCGCGTGCTGCTCGACCTCGCCATCAAGACGCACGAGCGCGGCAACTACAAGCTGGCTGCGCTCAACATCCAACTGTTCCTGAAAGCCGTCGAGCACGTCCGGTACCAGGAAGTCGCCGGCGAGAACTTCAACGGCGAGCACCTCATGCGCGGCTCGAACATCGAGTTCATCTATGAGGAGAAGATTCTGCCGTTCGACTAATGCGCTGCTCGGAGCCGCAGCGAGCCTGCTCATTGCGGGCTCGCTGACTCCGGCTCGCGCGAGCGCTGCGCAGGATGAGATTGCGGCCGTCTTCAAACTGCACGAGCTGCGGTTCGTCTACCGCAGTCTCGTCAACCCGCTCGACTGCAGCCAGTTGCGTAATCACATCGCCGTCATCCTGAGCGCGGTGGGCGCGCGCGACGACGTCAAAGTGCGGGTGACGAACTGCGAGATATTCCTGTTCAACGAGCGGTCGCCGGGGGCGGACGATTGGGATCGCTACGGCACGCCGCGCAATCGCTTCGGCGCCGATCCCGACCGGTGGCAGACCTCGAACATCCGCATCGAGGTGATGTTCCCGGTCGAGGCGACGCCCGAGGTGCTCGCGGAGATCGACAAGGACAAGTCGCGTCGCGAGCTGATCTCGCGGGTAACGGGCAATCCGCTCGCCGCCATGAACGATCCGGTGATCTTCCCGGTGCAACGCCGCGAAGTGACGCTGTCGCGCGCGTCCATCCGCCTCGGCCCCGAGGATTGCGAACTGCTGGAACAGATGATCCCCACCGTGTTCCGCACCCTCAACGTCAAAGTCACCGGCCGCCAATTCTCCTGCGATACCCATCGCCGCTCCGCCTTCGCCCCGAAGGTTGTGGTAGAGACGTTGTGGCCCGTTGGAATGCCGGTTCCAGGAGAGAAGCAGAACAAGAAATAGGAACAACTGGTGCCGGGAGAAAAAAACGGGGGAAACTCAGCACCGCAGCAATCGAGATGCTGCATTGCTGAGTTTCCCCTCATTTTCTCTCCCGGCACCGAGTTCAGGGCAAGAAATTCCCCTCTTCAAGGCATCTCTTGCTTGTAAGCGAGCTTGCCGGTCTTCGCATCGATGACGACGGCGAGTGCGCCTTTCGCGTAGCCGCCGCTCACGCTCCAGAACGTGCCGGCCTGCTTGGTGGCCTGGCCCATCACGAGCAGTGACATGACGAGGGGCTGACCTTTCGTATCGAGGCCGTTCGACCTGGCGGTGGCGGCGGCGTCGGTGCTGTCGGCGAAGTTCGCGATGACGCGATCGGTCATGTGCGGCCGCACTTCCAGTTGATCGACGAGCCGCTCGCCCGCGACCGTGAACGTGCACGCCTTGCCCGATTTCGGCGAGTGGAACATGTAGTCCCAGTTTGCGGCGAGTCCGTCGGGTGACGCGCGCATGGAGGAAACGCCGGTGAGCACGGCGTCCGGCTGCCACTTCTGAGCAGCGGCTGTGGCAGCGGCGAGGCCTGCACGCGCACTGACGGCGGTGTCCGCCGCGCGCGCGACGACCGAGATCGCAAGAAGCAGGATCGCGGCGCAGAGGAGGATAAGTGTGCGCATGCTGGCGGCCTCCCGGGCAAGGGCCGGATTCTAACAACGCCGTCGGGCGATGTCGGCTGGCGGTAATCCCAGACGTCCTTGAGGCGTAGACACCTTACAACGCCCTGGGAGATGCACATGTCCACCTTGACGCTCGTATTGCTCGGCCTGTTCGTGCTGGTCGCCGCCTTCATCGCATACGTGGCAGCCCGCCCCAGCGACTTCCGCATCGAACGCTCGCAGCGCATCCGCGGCAGCGCAGACGCGGTGTTCGCCCGCATCAACGACCTGCGCCAGTTCAACACCTGGAATCCGTTCGCAGCCGCCGACCCGGGCGCGAACATCGTCTATTCGGATCAGAGCCGCGGCATCGGCGCTGCCTATGAATGGGACAGCACGGGCAAAGCGGGCAAAGGTCGCATGACGGTCGTGGAGTCGCAGACGCCGCGCACGGTCGTGATGCGCCTGGAGTTCCTGCGACCCTTCGTCGCCACGAACACCGCAGTGTTCTCGGTCGCGAGCGAGGGACCTGTGACCCACGTCACCTGGGCGATGACCGGCTGCAGCGGCTTCGTGCACAAGCTGTTCGGCCTGTTCTTCAGCATGGACAAGATGGTCGGCGGCGAATTCGCCAAGGGCCTGGCGACGCTGAAGAGCCTGGTCGAGACCGACCGCTTCAGGTGACTTCGATCCTGAGCGCCGGCCCTTCGACGACGCGATCCTTCTCGCAGCGGACGGCGCTCAGTGGCGTGAGCACGATCGTGCCGGTCCGCATCATGGTCGCGATGCGCGTGTGATCCATGCGGAACGTGGTATCGAACTGGACAGCCTGCTCCGGAACCACCTGCCACTCGACGTTGTCCGCAGCTTCCTCTTCAAGCTCCGGCGGCTGCGTGTAGAGCCAGCATTGTCCGGGCGTCACCTGGTTGCGCGGAATCTGTTTCCACTGCCCCACGGAGCGGCGTTGCAGATGCAGCGTGACCTGTTCCCCTTGCCGCACCTTGGTCGCCGACGCCGACGGAGTCAGAGTGACCTGCTGTTCGGCAGCGAGCACATACACCATCGGCTCCTGCCCTTTGCAAGCAGCAGTGAGCGCGAGGCCTGCAGACAGGAACGTGAAGAGCGTTTTACGTAGGAGTTGCATGGTGCGAGGATGCCTGTTCGCAGGGTAATGCGCGACCTTCGCGATAGGGTCCGCGCCGACCCGCGCAATCTTGCGCGAAAAGGGAGGTCACATGCCGCTCGTCAGCACCGGGGAACCCATCGATCGACGGCTCGCCCGCTTGCAGAAGGCAATGGGCCTCACGGCCGACGGCATCCTCGGCCCCGAGACCATGACCGCGCTGGAAGCGCGCATTCTTTCCCGACGCCAGATCGCGAACGTTCCCAGCTCGCTCGAAGTCTCGCGCAGCGGCCTCGACCTGCTCGTCGCTTTCGAAGTCTCTTCGCCTGCCTACTACGAGAAGAAGCTGCGGCGGCCGTGCTGGCCCGGCGGCGAGAGTGGCGTGACGGTCGGCATCGGCTACGACGTCGGCGTGACGAGCGCGAAACAGATCGAGCAGGACTGGCGCGGTCAGCTGGCCGACGAAGCGGTCGACCGCCTCCTCAGCGTGCAAGGCATCGCCGGCCTGCGCGCCAAGCAGCTCGCGCGAGTTTTGTCGAGTGTCGAGGTGCCGCTCGATGCCGCACAGACAGTGTTCTATCGATGCACGGTGCCGCAATTTGCTCGCCGCACGCTGGAAGTCTATCCGCGCGTCGACAAGCTGCCGCCCGACGCACAGGCGATGGTGCTCTCTCTTATCTATAACCGCGGCACGCGCCTGACGGGCTCGCGTCGCCAGCACATGGCAGCGCTCAAACCGCTCATCGCGCGCGGCGATCTCGACGCGATTGCCGAGCAGTTCGAGCTGATGACCGAGCTGTGGCCCGATCTGCCCGGTCTGGTCACGAGGCGTCGCAAGGAAGCCGCGATGATCCGCGGCGCGGACCGCCGCTACAGCGAAGACGAGATCGTTCGCGTGTGAGACGCGCGATCAGCAGTCGCCGATCATGATGCTGTCGCCGTCGGGATTGTTGTAATACGAGCAGTTGGCGTCGCCGCCCCAGTTACCGAACGCCGTGTTGCTGTTCCATCCCGCATAGCCGCCGCCCTGCGAGCGGGCCCGTGCCTGCGCAATGTTGACGAGTGCAGGTCCGCCTTCGAACCCGGCGTTGCCATGGGGATCGAGCCAGTAGCGGCCGGGCTGCACCGGCCCGACCAGCTGCTGTAACGCGTAGAGCTCGACACGCGGCAGTCTGCGTCCGTTCACGACGACGCCGGTATCGCCGTTCGATGCATTCGCCGCAAGCGCACCGCCCAGTTGCAGTCCGGGCTGCATTTGTCCTGCGAACGGCTCGCCTTCGCGTCCCCACAAACCGGAAGCCGCGTCGTACCAATAGCGTCCGCTGGGAATCAGCGTGCGATAAGCGAATTGCAGCGCGACGACGGCAGACTGCGGCAGCCGCTCGCCGTTGACGATGACGACTTGCTCTGCGGCCGACGTCGATTGCACTACGGCGGCGAACATCAGGGCCGCCAGGAGGACTTTCAGGAATGTGCGCATGGCTGCAACCCTCGCAGCCACGCGCGCAAACGTCCATCCCGCGAATATGGGAGGGATCTACAGCGGACGGTCCCCCGGGCACAGTCCGATCTTGTCGCCGTGGCGCAGGTGCGCGTCCATCGCGTCCGGGAACCCGACGCGCAACGTCTGGCGGCCGCGGCTGCCGTGGCAGACGAACACCTGGTCAAGCTCGAGCCGGTAGCCCTGGTAGTAGTCGGCCGCGAGCGGGAACGCAGTGCCGGTGAGCACCTTGCCGTTGCCGGATACTCTGGCGCCGAGCACCTGCCAGCGCGACATCTCGAGCACGCCCTGGCTCGCCAGGAAATCGCTCATGAGCATCCAGCCGAGACCACGGGTGTAGATCGCGGCATCGTCGATGCCGAGACTGAGCAGCCGCGAAGAGCCGGTGATCACCTTGCCGTCGTTGGAGAGCGAAGTTGCGATCGTCTCGCGATCCTCGCACGTCTCGATCGGCTCGCCGGTCTCCCAGTCGTACGTCGTGTAGCAGACGTACCCCAGGTAACGACCGATGTTGACCATGCCGTCCGTGCTCGTCCACTTATAAGCGTCCTTGTTGCCGACACCGGCGCCATAGCCGACCGCCATCGTGCCGCCGGCGTTCATCGCCATGATCTCGCTTACATAGCCATAGGGATTCTGCGGCTCCGGATCGGTGAGCAGCATCTGCTCGCGTCCCTGCCAGACCGAGCCGACACGGAAACCGAACGCTTCGGGAATTTCTTCCCAACCGCCGACCACGTTGCCGTCGCCGGAAACTGCGTTCGCTCTCGCCGCACCAGCACTGGTCTTCGACAGCCGGCGCATGCCGTTTCCCGCAGTCCACTTGAAGGCGTGGGCGTGACTGCAGTCCTCGAACAAAAGACCTACCGCTGCCGAGCCGTCGCCGTTCACGTCGAACACGCTGGAGTGGAAGATGTCGCAGCCGGGGAAATGCTCTTCCGCGATCGAGCGCCAGCCGCGCTCGCGGGTCCACAACGCCGCGCGCTCCTGATCGAATGGCCCGAACTCCGTCTCGACGCGGCGGGTGAGCGTGCCGCCGACCGCGCGGCCGTTGCCGGAGATCGCGCCCATGAAACCGCTGCCATCGATGTTCTGCATTCCCGTGCGCTTGCTCCAGATCCAATACGGGGACTGGAACGGGCCGTACAGGCCGGCGACGCGCTGGCCGTCGTCGGAGAGATCGAGCGGCAGCGAGTACGGCAGATACGTGAACGCCGGAGCATGCTCGATGCCATTCATGACGATGCGGATGCGGCGCGTCTCGCCGCGCGCGAGCACTATCGAGCCGGCGGCGCACGCATCGTCGTCCGTCGCGTCGCCGCTTTCGTTCCAGTTCCAGTATTCCTCGGGTCCGAGCAGGATTGCCTTCGGCGTGCTGAAGCCGCCGGCGCCGAGCTGATCGATGTGGACGATGTACTTCGCCCCCGGCGTGAGCCCGTTGATCTCGAAACTGCCGTCCGGACCAGCCAGGCCCTGCGTACGATCGCCGGAGATGCGCGAGACCGCATCGAACGGATCGGCGACATTGCGGGCGATGACGTTGATCCCGCTGAGCGGAGTCTCGCCGTCCTGCGCGAGCACGCGGCCGGAGATGGTGCCGCTGCGCTGTCGATAACCCGGCGCCGGATACAGCGCCGAGAGCGCGGCCTGGTCGTCGGCGATGTTGACCGTCGCCATGCCCGGGCTGTTGTAGGTCGGGCTCCACGGATACGGATCGATGAACGGAAACATCGTCTCGACCTGCTCAGTCGTCGGATACGCAGTGACTTTCGCCGGACACTGATCCGGACCCGCGCGCTCGGAGCCGGCGGGCAAGCCCCAGGCCTCGATCGGCTGATTGCGGAAATACAAGCCGTTGGTCTGCGTATGCGCCAGGCCGATGACGTGGCCGAGCTCGTGCGTGATGACGCCGCTGAGCGGCGCGCCAGTGACGACGTCTTCGACGCCCTCGCCTTCTGCGGTGATGATCACCCAGCCTTCCACGATTCGCGTCGAGCCTTCGGCTTCCAGAAACTCCGGCGTCGCAATGCCGAGCACGCCATCGCCGACGCCGATGAAATCGCGGAGCACGCTGCCGTCGCCATCGAAGATCACGTGAATGCCGCCGCCGTTGTCCGCGCCGATGACGCTCCCTGCGTTCGCGCCGGTGATGTCGCCCAGACCGAGATCGCCCATCGTGCCCACGACCTGCGCACGGAAGCTGCTGGTCGGCACCGACGACCATTGCTGCAGTGAGCGCTTCACGAGCTGCTTGGCGAGTGCGTTGTCGACGACGCCGAGCGTGCCGAGATCGGTGTAGACATTCACCGTGCCCTGCCATTTCGCGGGCTGCAGGCCGTGGTCAGTCGGAACCACGAGCAGCGGACCTCCGGCGATCGACGGCAGCGCCGCGCACGACAGGCACAACGCGAGGGCCGCGGCTGCGAGCTTCTTAGCGCGCATTGCTGATGCTCCCCGGCGCCGGCCGTTCGGCCGCTGCGCGGCGGATGAAATTCCGCAGCGTCTCGCTGCTGACCGGCCCGTTCTTGGCGTCGAACATCTTCTGCTCGTCCGCGCTCAGGCGGCCGCGGTCGATCTCCACGTTGGCGAACAGACCGACGTTGTCGAAAGCATTCACGGCAACGCCATTGCCCATGCCGAGCTTGCCGTAGCCGAGGCCGACGGTCGTTTGAAAGCCGGTGACGCGCGCCTTGGGATAGAGGAACAGCAGGCTGACTTCGCCCACGTTCCAGATCGGCCAGCCTTCAGGGCGGCCGCCCAGGTAGACCTTGCCGTTCGGCAGAGTGCGGGGCGCACTCAGGCCGAATTGGCGGAACGTCAGGGTCTCGGCCTGGGCGCCGCGAAAGCGATCGATCACGCGCACGGTCACTTCGGTGTACGGCATGCCTGCCGCGGTAAAGCCGTCGACGACGTGCTCGACCCGGCCGGCGACGATGGTGTCGGCGCGATCGATGAGATCGAGAATGTTCATGGGCCGGACTGTGGTAGCGTGGCCGCTCGCCACCCAGCACAGACAAAAAAGAAGCGCCGACGCGCGTGCGCGTCCGCCTGGTCGAGTCATGGAAATCCCCTGTCTGGATGCGCGGCTTGGAGTAGCGCGCTATTGAGCTTTTTGTACACTAGAGGGTTACTGAGGACTGCACACGCTTGTGCAGTTGACTTGTCATGACCCGGAAACCCGGCGCGAGTGCGGTCCTTGCCGATCACGGCTGGCTCTCGTTTACGCCGCCGCGCTTTCGCGCGCAGGTGCTATCGCTGCTGCGGCTGCGGGAATTCAAGAAGGGTGATGCGGTGTACCGCGCCGGCGACCCGCCGGGTGGCCCGTGGGCAGTCGTCAAGGGGGCCGTGGAGATCGAGTGGCCGCCGCAGGAAACCGCTCCGCACCTGCTGTACTTCGGGACCCCCGGCTTCTGGTTCGGCGAGGCGCCGCTGATCGTCGGCAACACGCGGCTCGTGACCGTCATCGCGTCGCGACCCTCGACGCTGGCGACACTGCCGCTGTCCGCGTGCCATGCAATCCTCGAGGACGATCCGTCCGCGTGGCGCTGGCTGGCGCTGATGAGCGTGATGACGACCGAGCTCAGCGTCGGCTTCGCAGCGGACGTGCTGTTGCGCGATCCGGCGAAGCGCACCGCGGCCGTGCTTTTGCGACTGTCAGGTGTGCGCAATCGCGTCTTCGCATCGAGCAAGCCGTCGCCGATCTATCTCAGCCAGGACAAGCTCGGCCAGCTCGCGAACCTGTCGCGCAACTCGGTCGGCCCGATCCTGCGCCGCTTCGTCGCGCGTGGCTGCATCCGGATCCGCTATGGCGCAATCCTGATCACGAACGAGCGCGCGCTGTCGCAGACGATTGCGGGGTGAGCGATCACTTTCTCCAGCGCACCGTTCTGAGAGTCGACGCACCTCGCGTCTTCTGATTGCCCGGCGCTGTGGCTGCGGCAGTCAATCCCGCATCGGTCGGCACGACCACGAGGTTGCGGTTGCCGACGAACAGCAGCGCGCCGCCGTCCGGCGTGATGTTCGCGTAGGTGGCGCTGAAGCAGTCCGACCTCATGCAGCCCGGGTAATCGTCGAACTCGAAGTAACCGAGCACCGGCAGCGTCTGCGGTGCGGTCACGGGCGCACTCGAATCGAACACATAGACGCGCGGATCGTGAGTCGGAGTCGGATTGTTGTAGTCGGTTCGCTCGTACGTCAGCAGGTACACGCGCGTGCCGTCCGGCGAGATCGCGGCGATGAGCGGGTCGTAGGCACTCGCGCTCGGCGGCAGGACGATGTCGCCGAAGTCCTGGAGCTGTGCGTCGAGGACCTTGAAATAGTTGATCAGCACGCGCTCGCCGTCATCGCTGAGCATGATCTGCGGATACGCCATGACCGGATCCGCCCGGTAGTGCAGGACGGAGTCCGCGGTATCGAGGTAATAGAGCGGGAAGGTTTCGAACGCGACGGGCGACGACGACCACTCGATGCCGACGATGCGCGCGCCGTTGCGAGACATGGCCCGTGGTCCCTGCTGACAGCAGCCCGGCGTGCCCGGCGCCAATTCCGTCACCCGACCGGTCGTCAGACTATCGAGCTGCAGCCAGTGGAAATCGTCGTACCACAGGCGCGAGTCGTTGCTGACCATCAGGCCGAGCGTGCCCATGGGGAACAGGCCGTAGATGGCAGGACGCAGATCGATCGTGTCGAGCTCGCTGCCCGGCACCACTGCGAGCGTGCCGGGGTCGAGCAGAGCGAAACGCGTTTGGTCTCCGGTCACGTAGTTCGCCCCGTCCGCAGTCAGGCCGAGCAGGTATCCGCCGGCGCCGGGCAACGGTTCGGCAACCGTGGAAGCCGAGGTCACGGGGAAGCGGAGCAAGCCGAAAAAGTTCGCCTGGATAAAGGCGTTCTGCCGCTCGGCGTCGTACATGAATGGCCACTGCACGAAGCTCGTGTTGAACGGCATCGCCTTGTAGGCGTAGCTCGCGACGGGGATGACTTTCACGTTGCGCCTTTGCAGTGCGCGGTTCAGCGCGTTCGTGACACGCACGGTGTGCGTGCCGAGCGCCAGTGCGCCGACATCCACGGCGAGCTGCGTGTCATTGACCCGCGTCGCGGAGACAGCTGCCCCACTGTCGATGCGCAGACGCGCGAATGGGTCGGCCACGTGCTCGAAGCCGCGGCCGCGCACGATGACCTTCGACGACTGTCCCTCGATCAGCAGGTAGGGCCCGATGCCGGTGACTTCGGCCATTCGCAGCTGCACGTTCACGTCGCAATCGATCGGCGTCAAGGTGGACGAAGCGCCCGCGACATGAATCGTCGCAGCGTGATCGGTGAAGTTGTCCCAGGCATCGAAGGTCGCGCGGTCGATCGTGAACTCCACGTCGGTTCCGGTCAGGCCCGTAGCGCGCGTCAGCGTCAGCCACGGCACGGCAGTGGATGCAGTCCAGTCGATCGGCGAGCCGTCGTTAACGTCGATGCGGATGCGGCCGGAGAGTTGCGCGGGCGTCGAATCCGAGTCGAGCTCGATCACTGTCGGAGCGGGTTGGACGAAACCGGGGCCGACGGTGAAGGTGACCGGCACGAGCACCGCTTCGTATTCGGGTACGGTCAGAATATGAATCTGCGCGGAATAGCTTCCTTGTGCGAGCGAGGCTGCACTCGCAGTCACCGTGAAGCCGTCCGTGGTCGGCGTCACCGTGAGCCAGTCGACCGGAGGTCCCACGACCGGAACGACGGCGGTGCGCAGGCCGGGATTCCAGGTCGGCGGCGTGACCAGCATCGTCCCGCTGACCTGCGCGCCCTCGCTGGTGCTGAGGGCAAGGCTTTGCGGAGCGAGAATGCCATGAGAGCCGCCGGGCGGCTCCGTTACGGTGTATTCGACGCGCAGAACCGCCGTCGAGCCGAAACTCGAAGCGCTGATCACGCCGACGTAGTTGCCGACCGGGAGCGAGGTGGCAGAGACCGTGAACGTCTGTGCGCCTGGGTTCGGTACGCTCAGCCAATGCAACTGCGTATCCGACACTTCCATGCTGTACGCACTCGCGCCCTCCGGCAGTTGCACGCTCACGCCGTCCGACGTACCGAAGCCACTCACGCTCGTCAGCTGCAGCACCGGCGGATTGAACTTGATGCCTGTCTTGATCGTGATGGTGTAGTTCACCGCGAGCGGAGTGCCGCCGACGTGGTTGTTGCAGAGCTCGTCCGAGCAGGCGTGGAGAATTATGCGGCCCGAGTAGCTTCCCACTGCGAGCCCGGATGCCGCGTTCACTTCGATGCGCGCACTCGTGTCGCTGAGGATGATGACCTGGATCGTGGGGTCGATGCCCTGTCCTTCGACCGTCGCGCCGACGAACAGCTCGTCGTGGGTGTACTCGCCGTGCGCGGTCGCGAAGATCATCTGCGTGGCTGGGGAGCCGCCTTCGAACGCCTCGAAAGAGATCGCCGTGCGGTCGAGCGTGATCGTGAAGCCCGCATCGTTGCCGCCGCCGGAACTGGAGCTCCCGCCGCCGCCGCCACCGCCGCAGGATTGAAGCAAGCACAGCGCGAGCAGGCTCGCCGCCATACGTAGCAATCTCATAGTCCTGCCCTCCCGAAGGGCCGGTCCGTTTCCGTGGATTCGTTATTGCGCCTGGCTTCGGAAGCGACCGGCTGCCCGCGACTTTCGCAAAATCGGCACGGCTTGTCGAACTGGAATGGGTCGAGCCGACTGAATATGTCTCATATACTTCGCCGCTCCCGTGATCACGCCTGGTGGACTGCAGTATGAAATTTTCCGTACCCGTTGCCCTCGCTGCCCTGCTCTGGCTCGCCGCACCTGCGGTCACACCCGCTGCCGACGAGCCGCCGGCGGGACAGGACAAGCAAGAGAAGAAAGAAGAGAAGCCGATTCCCGAACCGAAGGTGTGGACCTCGAAGCACCAGATCCGCCTCGGCGGCAAGGCGATCGACTATGAGGCGACGACCGGCACGCTGATGATGAAGAACGACAAGGACGAGCCGATCGCCTTGTTCGGCTTCACCGCATACGTCCGCCAGGGCCAGGACGCGCGCACGCGGCCCATCGTGTTCGCATACAACGGCGGACCCGGCTCTGCTTCGGCGTGGCTGCACATGGGCATCCTCGGCCCGCGCCGCGCCGTGCTCGAAGACCTCGCCAGCAACACGCGCGGTCCGTTCAAGGTCGTCGACAACGAGTACAGCTTCCTCGATCGCGCCGACCTGGTGCTGATCGATCCGGTCGGCACCGGCTTCTCGCGCCCGGTCGGCAAGGCCGAGGGCAAGCAGTTCTGGGGCGTCGACAACGACATCCGTTCCGTCTCCGACTTCATCGTGCGCTACCTCGGCGAGTACAGCCGCTGGGGCAGCCCGAAGTTCATCCTCGGCGAGAGCTACGGCGGCATCCGCACCGGCGGCGTCACCTACGACCTGCTCACGCGGCACAACGTTGCGCTCAACGGCATTATCCTGGTCTCTCCCTATCTCGACTACATCACCGGAACGGCGGGCGGCAATACCGATGCGGGCGATGCGAACTTCATCTCGACCTACGCCGCGACTGCGTGGTTTCACAAGGCGCTCACTCCGCAGCCGCCGGAGCTGCTGCCATTCCTGAGTGAAGTCGAGCAGTGGGTGGACAGCACCTACCGACCGGTCCTCTACAAAGGCGCGCGGGCGACGGCGGAAGAGCGGCGCGCGGCGCTCGAGGGTCTTGCGCGCTACACGGGTGTGAGCTCGCAATACTGGGATGGCTCCAACCTGCGCATGGATGAAAACCATTTCCTGCAGGAGCTGATGCGCGCGCAGGGCCAGACGATCGGCCGCATCGACTCGCGCTTCGCCGCGGGCATGCCGAGCCGGATCGGCGAGACGACCGCGTTCGATCCGTACGCGAGCGCCGTCGCCCCGGCAATCGTCGCGACCTACAACGACTACGCGCGTCGCGAGCTCAACGTGGTCTCGGAGTTGAAATACGAGCTCTCGGCGGGACTCTACAAGGATTGGGATCTCGGCCACGTGCAGCCGGATTCGAACGGCCGCAAAGTCCCGTACCCGAACGTGCTACAGGACATCTCGTACGCGATGACGATGAATCCGAAGATGAAGGTGCTGGTGCAGTCGGGCTACTTCGATCTCGCCTGTCCGTACGGCACAGTGAAGGACGCGATCGACCATCTCACGATCGCGCCCGAGCTGCGCAAGAACGTGCACATCGAATACTACGAGGCTGGGCACATGATGTACGTGCATCCGGGATCGATGGGCAAGTTCAGCGACACGGTCAAAGCTTTCATCGATGGGAACGTGAACTGAGCACGAGGTCCCCGGAAGCAACAACGCTTCCGGGGACGACAGCTCACTTGTTCGCGGAGAACGGATACTCGCCGTAGTTGCCGAATGCGGCAGCGAGCACATTGAACGTCCCGGCCATGTGCATTGCGCCACTCGCATCTTGCGAGACGCTGCCGGTGAAGGTGCGCATGGTCGCCCCGCTCGACAGGTTGTTGTGCAGGAAGTGGATGCGGCCGCTCTTCGGGCAGTAGTGACCGCGGATTGGCGCGACACCAATGGTGCCCAGGATCACGCGGCACTCGACCGCGCCCGGGGCACCGGGTCCGCCTTGATTCGATATGTCGAGCGTCGTGTAAGTCTGATCCGCGAGAATCACCCACGAGCCCACGACATTGGCCGGCGGCGCGGCCATCGCGCCGGATGTCAGTGCGAGACCGGCGGTTGCGGCAAGCGCGCGTAGTAGATGTCGATGCATTGAGAGTCCTCCATCGTTTAGGGAGAGGGCCCACTGCCCTCTCCCCATGTAACGGAATCGATGCATCGAAGCGGACTGAGACCTTCGGGCAATGACCTCAAGCGCCACTGCTGCGCGCATTCACCACTGTGGCGACTACTTCGGCGCCGGCAGGCTGGCGCACTTGTAGTAGATCACTTCGGGATCGTTGAAGGCGTTGACGTTCAGGGCGCCGACGGTGGCCTCGCCGGGCAGATGCAGGTACGCGTAGTTCGCGCCCTTGCCGGGCGCTGCCTCGACCGCTGTCTGCGTCAGCTTCTCGATTGCAGCGGCCTTGTTCATGCTCTCCTTCATGCCCCAGTCGTGGGCTTCCTCGACCAGCTTCTGGCACTGATACTCGCTCTTCGGCTCCGCCTGTCCGGCCATCACGCGCTGACCAGAAGCGGCCGTGTGGTCCTTCACTGTGATGCTTCCCATCGTGCCGCATCCGGCGACCAGAGCGGCGAGCGGGATTACCGGCCAATATGCTTTGCGCATGCGCGTCTCCATTCAGTTGAATCGTGACACGCAAGAGTAGAACTGCGATCGTGAGGCCAAGGTGACGCGCATCTCATTTACGAGGCGGACCGCGCTCGTCCGTGCGCGCGGCCGGCCAATTGTTCTCACGCGATCCGCGGATGCAGCAGATCCTGCAAGCCGATGCGCCACAGCAGCTCGGCTCGCACGCGATCCGCGACGCCGTTGACGATCTCTGCGCCGTCCTGCGACGGATCGATGTGCACGCGGAACGGACGCTTGCCGAACGGCGCATCGACGACTTGCACGACTGCGTCCGCGACGGTCGCGGCATCGGCATCGGCGGGCTCTAGCGCCGCCAGTCCCTTCAACGCGATGTCCGGAATGTCGCCGGTCGGCCCGTTCGCATACTCGGTCGCGCGCGACGCATCCGCCGGCGCGCCAGAGTGCGCGAAGTGGTTCGTGCCTTTCGTGAACGCGCCCGGCACGATGATCGACGTCTCGATGCCCCAGCGCGCAAGCTCGCCCGCATAAGAGACCGCCAGCGAATCCATCGCCGCCTTGGCCGCGAAGTACGGCGAGAGATACGGCGGCGTGCCGCCGCGCGCGCTCGATGAAGAAATCCAGACGACGAGGCCGCGACCCTGCTTGCGCAGCTGCGGCAGCGCTGCGCGATTCACGCGCTGCGTGCTGAGCACGTTGATGTCGTACAGCTCGGCGAACTGCTCCGGCGTGAACGCTTCCGCGGGGCCGAACGACATGTGTCCGGCGTTGTGAATCACCACGTCGATGCGGCCGCACTCCGCGACGATCCGTTCGATGGCCGCCTTGACCGACGCGTCGGACTGGACGTCGAGCTCGACGCTGCGCAGATCGACGCCGTGCTCCTGCGAATAAGCCCTGGCCTGCTCGACCTGCGCCGCGTTGCGACCTGTCGTCGCGCGCATGCCCGCGTAAACCGTGTGGCCGCTGCGCGCGAGCGCGCGAGCCGTGAGAGCACCGAAGCCGCTCGATGCGCCCGTGATGACGATGACCTGTTTCATGATCGTGGACTCCTGCAATCGAGGTTAAGAAATTCGCTCAGATGATTCCGCCGTTGGCGCGCAATGTCTGACCGTTGATCCACGCGCCATCCGGGCCGGCTAGAAAGGCGACGGCGGCGGCGATGTCCTCGGGCTTGCCGAGGCGCTCCAGCGGTGCGAGCTTCGCGAGCCGTTCCACCAGCTCCGGCGATTTGCCGTCGAGGAAAAGAGCGGTCGCGGTGGGGCCGGGAGCGATCGCGTTGACCGTGATGCCGCGCCCGCGCATTTCCTTGGCGAGCACGCTCGTCAGCGCTTCGATCGCCGCCTTGGTGGCGGCGTACACGCCATACGTCGGCTGCAGCAGCCCGACGACGCTCGACGAGAAGTTGATGATTCGCCCGCCATCGCGCAGCCGGCGCGCGGCTTCGCGCATCGTGTTGAAGCTGCCCTTGAGATTCACTGCGACGTGGCGATCGAACAGCGCGTCGTCGCTTTGCGCGAGCGGCGCCAGCGCCATGATGCCGGCGTTGTTCACGAGCACGTCGACGCCGCCGAAGGCAGCTTCGGCCGCATCGAACATGCGCTTGACCGCTTCGGGACTCGCAACGTCACCTTGGGCGGCGAGCGCCCGGCCGCCAGCGGCCTCGATCTTGCGAACCAGCGCCTCTGCGGGCGCCTGGCTCCCTGCGTAGTTGACGACGACGGTGAAGCCGTCGCGGGCCAGCCGCTCGGCCACAGCCGCGCCGATACCGCGCGAGGCACCTGTCACAATCGCTACTTTGTTGATTTTGCTGGTCATTGGTCGGTCCTCCAGTCGCTGAAGCCCGATCGGGCTCGATGTGGGAGCGACTATGACTCTTTTCCTCTGCCGGATAATCCAGCAGGATTCGCCATGACTGTTCGGCTGGGAAGAACAATTCAATGGACAGATTCGGGGAATTGAAGGTCTTCACGCGGGTGGTCGAGCGACGCAGCTTCACGCTGACCGCGCAGGATCTGAGCCTCCCGCGCTCGACCGTTACCGACGCCATTAAGCAGCTCGAAGCCCGACTGGGCGTACGGCTCCTCCAGCGAACGACCCGGCACGTGAGCCCGACGCTCGACGGCGAGGCGTACTACCGCCGCTGCCTCGCGCTGCTCGCGGATCTCGAAGATGCCGAAAGCGCGTTCGCCGGAGTGAAGCCGAAAGGGCTGTTGCGCGTGGATGTGCAGGGCACGCTCGCGCGCCATTTCATCGTGCCGAGCCTGCCGTCGTTCTTCGCGCAGTATCCGGACATCGAGCTCTCGATGAGCGAAGGCGAGCGCTGGATCGATCTCGTGCGCGAAGGCGTCGACTGCGTGCTGCGCTTCGGCAATCTGCCCGACAGCGACCTGGTCGCACGTCGCGTCGTGACGCTGACGCGGCTGACCTGCGGGGCGCCGTCCTATTTCGAACGCTTCGGCACGCCGGCGAGCATCGACTCGCTCGCGGGTCATCGCATGATCGGCCTGCGCTCGCTGACGACCGGCCACCTGCGACCGCTGGAGTTCGTCGTCGACAGGAACCTGCGTCACGTGACGTTGCCGACGACGATGTCGGTGACGGGCACGGAGAGTTATCTTGCGACCGCGCGACTCGGCCTCGGGCTGGTGCAGATTCCGCACTTCCACGGCGCGGGCGACTTCCAGCGCGGCACGCTCGTGCCCGTGCTGACGGAGCATCCGCCGCCGTCGGTTCCGGTCTCGCTGCTCTATCCGCGCAACCGGCAGCTTTCGCCACGCGTGCGCGCATTCATCGATTGGGCTGCTCAGGAATTCGCCGCTCGCGGCGCGGCGTGAAGATGTCTGCACGCCCGCGCCTGCTGCTAGCACTAGCGTTCGTCGCCTTCATCAGCCTCGGGCTGCCCGATGGCCTGCTCGGTGTCGCGTGGCCGTCGATGCGACGGACGTTCGGTTTGCCGCTCGATGCGCTGGGGTCGCTGTTCGTCTCCACGACCGCCGGCTATGTCACCTCGAGCTTTCTGAGTGGCGCGATCCTGCGCCACATGCGCCTGGGTGCATTGCTCGCGCTTTCATGCGCGGCGACTGCTGTCGCGATGATCGTGTACTCGCTGGCGGGGGACTGGGCCATCGTCGTAGCGTTCGGCGTTCTTGCCGGGCTGGGCGCAGGTGCGATCGACAGCGCATTGAATACATTCGCGGCGCACAGCTATTCCGCGCGCACCGTGAACATGCTGCACGCGTTCTACGGATTCGGCACCACGATCGGTCCGGCGTTGATGACAGCCGTGCTGCTCGCGAACGCGGGCTGGCAGCGGGGATACCTGATCGTCGGCATCGCTCAGCTCGTGCTGGCGATCGGCTTCGTAGGCAGCCGCCGTCTTTGGCCTGCGGGAAGCGGCTACGGCGACGCGCACGGTGCGCGCGCATCGCTCGCCGAGACGTTGCGACTGCGGGCAACTGTACTCAGCGCCGTGGTGTTCATCTTGTATTGCGGCCTCGAAGCATCGAGCGGCGCCTGGCTGTACACACTGCTTCACGAGGGACACGACATCGACACCGCATCTGCAGGCGCGGCAGTCAGCGTTTTCTGGGCGTCGCTCATGGCCGCACGCGTCGTGTTCGGACTCGTGCAGGTCTCCGGCCCGGTCGCACGATGGCTGGGGATGTGCATGAGCATCTGCCTGTTGGCGGCTGTCGGCCTTGGCTTCGTCTCGCATTCGTTCGCGGGTATCGCGGCGAGCGCCGTGATCGGCTTCGCGTGCGGCCCGATCTTTCCGTGGCTGATCGCCGCAACGCCGCAGCGACTCGGCGCCCGGCACGGTGCGAATGCAATCGGCGTACAGATCGGGTCGGCAGCCATCGGGCTCTCGCTCGCACCCACGCTGGTGGGCGTCCTCGGCGACCGCTATGGCGTGACCGCTATCCCGTCGGGGCTGGCGGTCCTGGCTGCGTTGTTGCTGCTCGCTTTCGG
>Ga0111538_10004727_pt1 | contig 18794 bp, 17 predicted proteins | sample SoiMethybrSBSTD1_FD_79669 | JGI IMG/M metagenome (GOLD analysis project Ga0111538, IMG submission 79669) | Bulk soil microbial communities from a Populus tree surrounding site in Tennessee, USA - Soil MetaG P. TD hybrid SBSTD1 (version 2)... | ecosystem: Environmental > Terrestrial > Soil >...
CGCCTCCATCCATGCGAGGCACGCACGTCGGACGGGACTTCCTGCAGGACGCGCGGTATGCGGTCCGACTGCTGATCCGCAACCCGGGATTCACCTCCGCCGCGATTCTCACGCTGACGCTCGGCATCGGGATGACGGCGGCCATCTTCACGGTCATCGACGGCGTGCTGCTACGGCCGATGCCATATCCCGAGCCATCGCGGCTGGTGATGGTGTGGGAAACCGATCGAGACAGCGGGACGTCGCGCGAGCCTGGATCGTTTCCGGACTTCCTCGACTACCGGCAGCGCAGCCGCGTCACCGATCGCCTCGGCGCCCTCGTGCCATTCGATGCGAGTCTCCAGCCTGACGATGGTGATCCACTCCGCGTGGCTGCGCTCGCGGCGAGCCCCGATGTGTTCGAGATGCTTGGCATTCGACCGGTGAGCGGACGGTCTTTCACGCAGGAAGACGATCGCAGCGGCGCACCGCCGACGGTACTGATCAGCGAGCGCCTCCGTGCGGCCGCCTTCGCCGGAGGCAGCATCGTCGGCAAGACGATTCGCATCAACGATCGTCTGCGAACGGTGATCGGCGTCGTGCCCGGCAATGCCGACGTGGGAATCACGCAGCTGCTGCGCGCGGCGAACTACGGAGGCGGATTCGCGACGCGAGATCCTCGTCTGCACGTCGACGTGTGGGCGCCGCTCCAGGGCGACGAGAGACGTTGGCCACGGAGCACCCATCCCATCCTGCTGATGGGACGCCTGCGTTCCGGAATCGATCGCGGCGCAGCGCAACAGCAGCTGGCCGCGGTCGCTGCCGATCTCGAGCGCGAATACCCGATGGACAACGACGCGCGTGGCGTGTCCGTCGAGTCGCTGCAGGACGTGATCTTCGGTCCCGTGGAGCCTCCGCTCGCGCTGCTGATGGCCGCCGTTGGTGTCGTGCTCGTGATCGCGTGCGTGAACGTGGCGAACCTGTTGTTGACGCGCGGCACGCGGCGGTTGCGCGAGGTCGCGGTCAGGTCGGCGCTCGGCGCCGAGTCGTCGAGACTCGCTCGCCAGTTCGTCGCCGAGAACATCGTCATGACCATGGGCGCGGGCGTGCTGGGGGTCATCGTCGCGATTGTTCTGGTGCGCGCATTGCTCGCCATCGCGCCGGGAGACATTCCCAGACTCGCGGACGTCGCCGTCAATGGACGGGTGATGCTCTTGGCCTTTGCCGTGGCCGCGGCGATCGGCGTCGTGTTCAGTCTCGTTCCCGTTGCCCAGACGCGGCGCGGGGCGTTGCAGCCGATCCTCAGATCCGAAAATCCGCATGTGTCCGGCGGACGCGACGGACAGGTCTTTCGCGCAGCACTGGTGGTCGCCGAAGTCGCGTTCGCAGTGCTGCTGGTCACCGGCGCCGCCCTGTTGATCAAGAGCTTCTGGCATCTCCGCTCGACGAGTCCCGGCTTCGAGATGTCGGGCGTGCTGAAGGCGGAGTTCGAGTTACCCGCCAGCCGCTATCCGGTCGAGCAGAGGCCGATGCCGACGTCGCCGGCCATCCTGCGTTTCAATGACGCGCTCGTGCAGCGCGTTGGCGCGCTGCCTGGTGTGCAGGCGGTGGCCTTTGCCGCGAACCATCCACTCGACGGCGGGTTCGCCAGCTCGTTTCTCGTCGTGGGGCGGGAAGAGGAGTCGCGCAACTGGCCGGAGATCTCGATCCGCCGCGTGACGCCCGGATATTTCGACACGCTGCACATCCCGATCGTGCGCGGCCGCGGACTCGAGGATCGCGATGCCGACCCGAAGAGTCCGGGTGTTCTCATCAACCAGACGGTCGCCGATCAGTTCTTCAAAGGCCGCGAGCCGGTCGGGCAGGCGATCGGCTTCTTCGGGCAGCCATGGCGCATCGTGGGCGTCGTCGGCAGCGAACGATCGCAGGGTGTGGCCAAGGAGGCGCCGATTGCCGTCTATCTGCCGCTGGCGATGGTGCCGTCGAGCGCCGAGGCGTTGATCGTGCGCTCGTCCGGCGATCCGGCTGCGTTGGCGAATGTTGTCCGCGCAACGATTCGCGAGCTCGATCCACGGCTGGTCGTTTTCGGCCTCGAGCCGCTGCAGGAGACGCTGTCGAAATCGCTGAGCGAGCAGCGATTTCTCATGCTGCTGCTCGGTCTGTTTGCGGCGCTCGCGATCGCGCTCGCGGCGATTGGCGTGCACGGGGTGCTGAGCTGCACCGTCGCACAGCGTACTCGCGAGATAGGGATCCGCATGGCTCTTGGTGCCAGCGCGAGGGAAGTGATCGGGCTCGTGGTCCTGCGCGGTGCGGCGTTTGCCGCCGTTGGTCTGCTCGTGGGGCTTGGCCTTGCGCTCGCGTTCGCGCGCCTCATTTCGGGGCTGCTCTACGGGGTGAAGCCCACCGATGGCGCAACGCTCGCCGCCGTCGTGCTGACATGCGCGGTCGTTGCGGCGTTATCACTTTGGCTGCCCGTTCGTCGCGCGGTGAGCATCGATCCGCTGGTGGCGCTGCGTCAGGAGTGACCTCGTGCGATTGTTCCGCCACGTGCTCATGGCAATGGTTGCGATCGCGGGAGCCCGCGTTGATGCGGCGCGTACCTTTCCGGTCCGCGAAGCGCATCCGGCTGAAACCGCCAGCCTCGAGGTGACGCATCGCGATCTGATCACCGCGTGTGTGAATGGCACGCCAACAGATCGTCGACGCTGGAACATGGGGACTACTGGAGAACAGGCCCTCGTTTTCACGATGGCGACGCGGCCGGCGACGAGAGGCGCGAGGCCCTCGGATCCCGGACATGCCCTTGTTCGCTTCGTGCCCGAGGCAGGACACCGATACGAGGTAGAGGTTCGCACAGAGCGGCCAGAACTCTATGGGACACGCCGATGGGAACGGGGCGTGTGGAAACCGGTCGTGCGCGATCGCACGATCGAACGAGGTCCGGATGCTGACGAACGCATCGTGAGCGCGGATCCCGAGTGGATCGATCGCGCATGCCCGTGAGATTCGCCGTTACTGACTGGCCCTGAAACTCTGCGACGTTTCCACACGGATCGTCGGCGCCTTCGCAGGCGTCGATGAAACGACGAGCATCCACACGGTGATCGCGACGGTCGCGGCGGCCGTCGCGCCGACGAGAGGAAAGCCGTAGGCCCAGAGCAGCCGCGGCCACGGCCACGTGAGCGGATTGTACCAGCGGCGCCCGAATGAATCGTGGAGCAGCCGCAGGAAGTCGTCCGTGATCGGCTTCGGTTCGACGGCGCTCCACAGCTCCCACATGAACCAGCACGCCACACCCATCAGCAGCGATCCACAGAGCGCACTGAATGCCGCATTCAGCGCTCCGCCTCGGTAGACGATTCGGTCGCATGGAAGAGGGATCGGAGGCGGGCCATAGCAGCGGTTGAGATCCGAAATGGTGAAGATGCGGTCGGGAGAGGTCGCGATGAGGGCCACACCCACGCCCGCAACGATGCTGATGAGGATACCCATCCAGATTTCCCACGCGGCGAAATGGAGCCAGGCCTGCGCCGAGTTGGGAGGAATTGTCAGCGCGCGTCGGCCCCACGGTCGCATGTCGGGCACCAGGTCCCGCCACGGGTCTGTCGCTGCGTGGTCGCGGCGACTGCTTCGTCGCCAGGGAAACGCCATGAGTCAGTCCTCGATGGTAATGACCTTGTTCATACCGCGCTCGCCCCATGGTGGTGGTGGACCGTCGCCGACGCGAATCGTGATCACGGGAAACGGGGGCACATCCTCCGGCCACGGCGTCTGGCAGTCGGTGACGACGACCAGCAGATCGACCAGATCGTTCTTGCGGTCGGTAAACCAGCGCAACCCGACACCGATGTCCGTGCCGCCGCCACCATACAACTGCAGTTGTGCCGCCGTGAACACCTTTCTCACGTCGTGCACAGCGGCGTCGCAACATGCGACGAGGACGTCGGCTCCGTACCCGAGTTGCCGCGTGAGACCGGCGAGCTCGGCGACGGCTCGCGCAAGCTGCGTGTCCTCCATCGAGGCCGATGTATCGATCAGGAACCCGGGTCTCGGACGCGGCTGGTAGAACGAGGGCATGAGGAACTCGCCATACGCCGCCTGCCGGCGATGTGGACGCCGGTAGGTGCGATCGTAGCGACCGAGCGTACTGTCACGCAGCGCCTTCCGCACGGCGTGACGGATCGTCGCCATGTAGTCGACCTTCGGCGTGAGCACAGTCCGCGCCCAGCGCCGCCAGCCGAGCGGGGCGTCGCCGGCATCGCCCGACCGGTCGAGGATGCGTTGAGCGACTTCGCGTTGCACGAGCTGCGCCTTCACCGGATCGACTCCGGGAACACCTCCGGAAGTCCCGTCGTCATCCGGCAATTCCCACGGCCGACGCTCGCCGTGCGCGCCGGACCCGCAGTCGTGGTCCAGTCCGCGAATCGGTTCACGACGACGCTGCGGCGGTTCTTCGGGCGGGACGAGCTGCGCGTAGTAGCGTTCGGCGGTTTCTCCGACATTCAGCCCGAACTTCTCGGGCCCCGGCGGATCGCCCGGCAGCGGCAGGCTCTCTGCTGCCAGGTCGTCGTTGATCTCGCAGTCTGCAGCCGTGTTCCAGAGCGCCGGCAGCTTCGCCGCTGCGGCTTTCCTGCGCTTCTCGTGATCGCGCAGCAGATGACTGACCTCGTGAATCAGCACGGCAGCGTTTTCTTCCACCGTGTGCGTCGCGACCCAGGTCTCGTTGTAATACAGCCGCCACTGTGCGTCGACAGCCATGCTCGCGATCAGATCGGTCTTGACGGGGACGAGGTTGAAGAGGGCAGGCGCGAAGTACGCCCGCTGATACGAGGCGCGGACTCGGGCCGCCTGGAACGCGCGCGAGTAGCCGCCGGACTTGCGATCGAGGCCACGAATCAGACTCGCGAGGCGATCCAGCATGGTTAGGCCAACCACGAAGGCCTGTCGGCGTACACGAAGCACACGAAGAAAAGAATTGTCTTCGTGGTCTTCGCGTTTGTCGCGCAGCGACCTTCGTGGTTCATATTAGGCTCAAACGCCCGGCAGCAGATTGGCGAGCTTCATCAGTTCATAGAACGGCCGGCATTCTTCAGGCAGGCGAAGCGGTCCATCCGGCCGGTTTCTCTTGTCGCACAGCGTGCGCGCCGCCGCGGTTGGTATGTCGGCATTCTTCCGGCACGCGACACCGAGCGCCGTCATCGCTGCCTGCCATCGCTCCGGCGTCTTCTTGTTCAGCACGGCACCGACCAGCGAGTAGCAGACCGCGTACGCACGATCGGTGCGATCGGGAAGTACGAGACTGCGCGGGTCCTTCAGGATGTCCTCCGGGTCAGGCAGGTTCAGTGCCTCCCGATACTCGAGGAACGGCAACGCCTGATCGCCGACGAGGCCCGCCAGTGCCGCGGCTTGCAACACACGATTGCCCGGCGACACGGCTTCGACGGCCGCAAGGAATCGCGAGGCGAGATACCAGGTGCGACCCGACGGCCATGGGCCACTGCGCCGTGCCGGATCGTCTGGTGGGGCGAGCCACGCATCGCGCCCTGCGGCCTTGATATACGCAGCGATAAACGCGCGTTGCCGGTGATGGTGTTCCCGCAGGTAATCGGCTGGCACTTCCGGCAGATCGCTCGGCGGCGGGAAGTCGCTCACCATCATGTCGCACCACGTTTCGTGGTCCATGGGAAACTCGCCATGCCACAACCGGTTCGCCATCGGCGCCTGAATCTCCTGTCCGCCCGCCGCCCACTCGACGGCGTTGCTGGCGCACAGGTAGACGACTCCGCCTTTGCCAGGCTCGTAGTTGGGAAGCGCGAGCTCACCGCAGACGTTCTCCGTGAGCAGTCGCAGCATCGCGGCTTGAGTCGTCGGTGGGACAGTGGTCAGCTCGTCGAGGAAGACGATGACAAGGTGGCCTTCTTCGGCGAATCTCTTCGCGTCGCGTGCCCACGCCATCGGCAGCAGCCGGACGCCGTCGGGCGTCGAGACGGGGAAGCCGCCGAAGTCCTGTGGCTCGCGAATCGATCCGATCAGGATGATGACCTTGCATTTGATGCCCGCGCGCTCGAATCCCGCCTCGAGGCTTTTGGTGAACTCGGTCTTTCCGACACCAGGAAAGCCCGTCATGTGCATCGGAATGCGTGCCTGCAGGCCGATGGCAACCAGCTGAACGAAATGTCTGAATTCCATTGGAGGCGCCGGGCTGATTAGACACCGCGGCGCGAAAAATGGGCCGGCGTCTCGACGAACGATGTGTCTAGTGCGTTCACGGAGGCGCACCCGAGCAGACGCATCGTTCTGGTCAGATCGGTGGTCAGGATCTCGATGGCCCGCGCCACGCCGGGACCTCCGGCAGCGCCCAGCGCCCACGCGTAGGCACGGCCGATCAACACGGCGCGCGCGCCAAGGCTCAGCGCCTTGACGATATCACCGCCGCGACGCACGCCACCATCCATCAGCACATCGACTCGATCGCCGACAGCCGCGACGACCTCGGGCAGGACGCGAAGGCTCGCGGCGACGCCATCGAGCTGACGGCCGCCGTGATTGGAGACCACGATCGCGTCCGCCCCGCCGTCGACGGCCTGACGAGCCACGTCGCCGGTGTGCACGCCCTTGACGACGAGCGGGCCGCCCCACGCGTTGCGAATCCACGACAGGTCTTTCCACGTGACGTTGGTCTGCGCCAGCAGAAGACTCGTGTCGCCGGCCGGCATCGGACCGCCGCCAGGCAACTCGACGTTCGGAAACACCCGCGGCGCGCCGTCGAGCAGGTAATCCATCAACCAGCGCGGATGCGTGACGAGCTGCCAGAGATGCGGCAGCGATGCCGCGACGTCGCCCTTGAGCAGCGGACCGGCGCCGCTGCGGATATCACGCTCGCGCATGCCGCTGATCGGCGTGTCGATGGTGACGACGAGCACGGAGTAACCCGCGGCCCGTGCTCGGGCGATGGCCGCTTCAGCGACCGCGCGACCACCAGGAACATAGAGTTGATACCAGAGCACACCCGGCGCCGCCGCGCGCACGTCTTCGAGGCGCGTCGCCGAAAACGTCGAGAGGATGTAGGCGGTGCCGGCGGCGTTTGCCTCGCGCGCGGCGACGCTCTCGCCTCGCGGCCAGAACATCCCGCAGAAGCCAACGGGCGCAAGCAGAAACGGCAGGTCGAACGTCGTGCCGAGCACCGTCGTTCGGAGATCCGGGTTCGGTGTCTCAACGCATTGGCGAGGTCTGAACGTCACCTCTTCAAACGCCTGCTCGTTCGCACGCAGCGTGATCTCGCCCTCCGCGCCACCATCGATGTAATCGAAGACGACGGGCGGCAGACGACGACGTGCGAGGCGGCGCAGGTCCGCCACGTTGACAACGCTCGAGAGTCGCATCAGGAGAGATTGTAGGAGGTGCTCGGCCTCGAAAGACGAGGTGGTCTTCGCGACAAAAAGTCCGTAGTCTTCCGACTTCTCAAAGTCAGGCATCGACGATTTCGTAAGTGCGCGGTGCGACGATGTGCGCTCGCGTGCATCTAACTCCCAGGGTATACACGCTTGCGAAATGGCAGGCGCGTTGCCAAAGCCAGTGGCCCAGGGAGGTCCGATGACGTCGATTCGACGAGCAGTAATCTTGATGGGCATGGCGGTGGCCCTTGCACACGCAAGTGCCGCGACGGCCGCGCCGATCACACTTCAGTTGTCCAGCGGTGCATCGGTGGTGACCGTCAGCGATGGTGGTCTCGGCGATGTGAACCCTCTTGCCGGCGTGATCACGTACCTCGGCCCGGTCGGTAGCTGGTGGATGAACTTCACGACAGGTGTGGACGAGAACGTCCCCGGAGCGGCGATCATGGATCTGGTGTCGTTCAACGGCGCGCCGCTCGGCGCCAGCGATCCGCTGACGGTGTTGCTGACACAGATCGGGTTGATCGGCCCCGCGACCGGCTTCGTCATGGATTTCGGCGGCACCGGTAGCAATCTCGCCAGCGTCCTGTACTCGGCCTATGCCGACGACTCCAACGCGGCGTTCGGGCTATCGCAGCTGATTGGCACGTTGGGACCGTACGGAACGAGCTCGTTCTCCGGCACGACGTCGGGGTCCGTTTCCGTCAGCGGATCGTACTCGCTGACCCAGGCGCTCACGATCCAGGCTGGGCGTTTCGGTGCAGCGTCATACAGCGGCGACGCACAGCTCACTCCCGAAGTGGAGACGCAGCAGGTTCCCGAACCGGCGTCACTCACGCTCTTCGGCGGCGGCCTCAGTCTGCTCGGCGTCGCACTGCGTCGCCGTCGTCAGACGACCGAGTAAATCCTCTCTCGTTGTCGCGGGCGTCTATTTCGCGCCCGCGACGACGCTGCGGACGCGCGCGATCTGACGCAAGTGCAGAAGATCGTGGCCTGCATACAGCCGCCGCAGGTGGCCCAGGCTCTCTTCTCCTCGTTCCGTGTGCACGCCGACACGTTCGAGATCGTCCGGTGTCGCGCGATCGAGCAGCCGCATCGTGGCGCGCCGGAGGGCGCTGAATCTCTCGAGCGCTTCTGCGGGATCACCGTCGCTGTAATGCAGGCGCTCGGCCCAGAGGTCCTGGTCGTAGCCGGTGAGCGGCGGACGATCCTGCGCCGCGATCAATCGCATTCGCCAATTGCCCACGAGCTCGCTGTCGGCCAGGTGCTGCAGGATCACGTTGATCGACCACTTGCCCGGTGCCTCGGGCCGGCGAAGCTGCTCCGGTGACAGTCCGTCGATCGCACGCGACAGCGCCGCTGGCATCTCGCGTAGCACATCGCTCGGGTTGCGATCGCCGAGCAGCCCCAGAACCGCTGTGACATACGCTGCGGCCTGATCGGCCGCGCCGCTCGACGGATTCGTGAAGACGGACATCTCATTCGATCCTTGTCAAATCCCAAATCCCAAATCCCAAAGCCCCAAGCGACTCCCTATCGCACTGCCCCGCGAAACAGGAGTAATCCGAGCACACCGATCCACGCAAGCGCAACCGAGAGGCGTCGCCATCCGGCGTGCTCGTCGACGGGTTGGCGAGGGATCGACCGCTTTACCAATGCCACGAGCTCAGGATCACCATACAGTTGTCCCGTCTCGTCGAGCGCGACGGTCCGCCCGTTGCGAATCGCGTCGAGCACACCGGCCTCCGTGCGCTCGCGGACGAAGAGAAAGGTTCGGCATGTGCCGACCGGCGCGGGCATCGCGTGGAAATCAGACGAGCCAATCGCCGCGACACGCGGATTGAGGCGACGGGCCCGTTCGTAGAACGCGACGAACTCGTCGCGTTCGCGCTTATCGTCAGCGGGATGCGCGGCCTCGGTGCCATCGAGCTCCCTGATGGCGTCATCCGTATAGCCGACGAAAACCGGTCCGGGATGCGCCGCGATGGCGATGCCGCCTTGCGCGTGAATATCGGCGATTGCCCGTGTCGCTGGTTGAGCGGCGTTCACCTTTTGCGTGATCCCGACCGCAATCAAGTGATAGTCGCGATTGGTGACCTCTTCGCCGGCGAGGACGAGCGGACCATTCGTGTCCGTCGCCTGTCGCTGCGCCAAGCGGGCAGTGAACGCCTGATTGTGATTGGTCACCGCGAACACGTCGAGTCCTTCACGCGCGGCCTCGTCGCGCAGGGTCCATGGCGCAAGGCTGCCGTCTCCGGGAAACGCGTGCACGTGGAAATCGCCGGCGAGGATCCAATAGTCGCCGACACGCGGCGGCACGCGAGCAGGCGTGACGTTCGCACGGGTTCCCAACAGAACGCCTGCGACGACGCACAACGCGCTGAACGCTCGAAGGGGTTGACCGATCACTGCAGAAGACGGCTGACACTTCCGGTTAACTGAAACCAGCCGCCGGAGGTCAACGCCGCGTATCCCAGACCTGTCACCCAGACGACGGCCTGATGTGCGGCAGCACGCCGCCGCGCCGTCGATGGCGTGTTGCCCAACACCCTGCGGCAGAACGCCGCGACGATCCACGCCGTCCACACAGACGGCACGAGCGCGGTCGCGAACAGGAACGTCGGATCGACGACGCGCGAATTGGCCGCGAGTGCTGCGACCGCGAGCATCCACAGACTGTACGGGAGGTGACCGGCAAACCAGAGATCGAGCGCGTGGAGCAGATCGATGCGTCGCGCGCGTGCAGAGACGATCACGCCCATGGCGACACCGATCTGAATAGCGACGACGAAGCTCCACGACAACGCCGCAACCGCGACAAGGCTCGCCGTCACGCGTTGCACCGCCATCACCGGAACCACAATCGCGATCGTGAGGAGGATCACGAACAGACGCGCGACCAGGCTTCGCGCGTGTGCCGTTCCGGTGTTCGTTACGAGGCGCTCGAACGTCTGATCAGGTGAGAAGGCAATCGAGACGTCGCTCGAGAGGAGACCGGCCGGAAATGGTTCAGCCATCGTGCGGATCAGCTGGGGATTGTATCCAAGTGCTTGCTCCGATGAGCTTTACGCGCATCACAATCATGTGTATCTTTCCGTCCCAAATGAGTAAGACGCTGACGGCAATGTCCTGCCATGACGTCTCGGGCGGCGCGGTTCCGTCGATCGGACACGGACAATGAAGCTTTCACGCGTGGCGCACTGGTTGCATCGTTCCACCCTCGGAAGCTCAGGGTCACCCATGGAGACACAGGTCGTGCACGCCGCAACGGACGAAACCAACCGATCCCCGGAACCACATCCCGACGACGTTATCGCGGCGTTCGACCGTGAGGCTGAACTGGCGCAGGAGCTGAAGCGGCGCCATACGGAACACGTGCGCAGTTCGCGCGCCGACGACCGCCCGGTCCGCATCGAACGCCGTCGTCATCCGCGCTAGGACGCGACCGGCCGCTAGACCCGCGAAGGTCTCCCCACCCTACGGGCGAATGTTCGACGTTTCGATCGCGACGCCAGCGTCGCTCGCGGACATGTGTCTCTGGGCAAACGCGCCAGTCGTCTCTTGTCTTTGGTCTCCGGTTCCTGGTCATCGCACGTCGCAGACTCGGAGAGCCGAGAGGCGAGAGACCAGACCAGAGACGAAAGACCAAAGACGAAAGACGAGTTTGGTCCCACCTGTGTCAGGATCGATCTCCTCTCATGGTCGTTCAGAAATTTGGCGGCACATCGGTCGCCGATCCGACTGCTGTTCGCCGCCTGATCGAGATCGTCCGCACTGCCCGCACGCGTGATTCCAAGGGGCCGGTCGTTGTCGTCTCGGCGATGAGCGGCGTCACCGATGCGCTGCTGGCGATTGCGGCGGCGGCCGGTGCGGGCAACGACTCCGACGCGACCGATCGCGTCGCACAGCTTCGAGAGCGTCATCTGGCTGCCGCGCGCGATCTCGCGCCGAGCCAGCGCGACACGCTCGAGCCAACGCTGGGCGGATCGTTCGATCAGCTGACCGCCGTCGTCAAAGCTCTTGCCGTCCTGCGTGAAGTGTCGCCACGGACGCTCGATGTCATCGCGGCGATGGGTGAGCTGCTCAACTCGCGCATCATTGCCGCCGCTCTCTGCGACGCCGGCATTCCTGCCGAATGGGTCGATGCGCGGCGCGCGATCGTCACCAACGACGATCACACACGCGCGGTGCCGCTGATGCGCGAAACGCGTGCGGCGATGCGGGCGACAATCACGCCACTCGTCGAAGCGGGTCGTGTTCCCGTGCTCGGCGGCTTCATCGCCTCGACCACGGAGGGGCATACGACGACGCTCGGGCGGGGAGGGTCGGATTACTCGGCGGCGCTGGTCGGGGCCGGCGTCGATTCGCGCGAGATTCAGATCTGGACCGACGTGGACGGGATGCTCACCGCGGACCCTCGCATCGTCAGCTCGCCGCGCCTGGTGCCGGAACTGTCGTTCGACGAAGCCGCGGAGCTCGCGTATTTCGGCGCCAAGGTCCTGCACCCGAGCACGATCCTGCCGGCCGTCGAGCGCGACATTCCCGTGCGCATTCTGAATTCATCGAAGCCGGAGGCGGCCGGCACGCTGATTACTGCCGCAGGGTCGCCCGACGGGACGGCATTGGCCGGACTGGCCAGCAAGCGCGATGTGACCGTCGTCGATATCACGTCCAGTCGCATGCTGATGGCATACGGCTTCCTCCGCCAGGTGTTCGAGGTGTTCGAACGTTTCCGCACCGCGGTGGACGTCGTCACGACGTCGGAAGTGAGCGTCTCGGTGACGGTAGATGATCGGCGGCATCTCGACTCGATCGTCGAGGCGCTCCGTGAATACGGCGAGGTGTGCGTTGAACCCGAGATGGCATTGCTCTGCGCGGTCGGCGACCGCCTGCGCAATGAACCGGAGATTGCCGCTCGCGTGGTCAGCGTGCTCGAGGAGGTGCCGCTGCGGATGATCTCGCAGGCGGCGTCGCGACGAAACATCACCGTTGTCCTGAGGCAGGCGGATCTGAAGCACGCGATGGAGCGGCTGCACGAGGAGTTCTTCGCATGACCGACGCGTCCCCGCACGGCGGCCAACGACCGAAGGTACTCCTGGTCGGCTACGGAAAGATGGGGCGGCTGGTCGACCAGATGGCCGGGGAGCAGGGGATCGACGTGGTTGGTCGTGTCGATCTCGACGGTCAGGGATGGGCGGATGCGGATGTGGCGGTCGATTTCACGACGGCCGACGCGCTCCTCGCCAACTTTCCGAAATACGTCGAACGGCGGCTCAACGTGGTGATCGGGACGACTGGGTGGGGCCCTCACGAATCGAAGCTTCGCGGCGAGGTGGAGCACGCGGGGCTGGGCGTGGTCGCGGCGGCGAACTTTTCGATCGGCGTCAACCTGTTCGAGATGCTCGTTCGAGAAGCTGCGCGCTTGATGCAGGCGCACGACCAATACGGCGCGTGGATCCATGAAGCGCATCACGCGGCGAAGCGCGATGCGCCATCAGGCACTGCGCTTGTAATGCGTACCGCGATGACCGACGCCGGCTACCGCAGATCGATCGACATGTCGTCGACGCGTGCGGGTATGATCCCAGGTATTCACACGGTCGGATTCGACGGGCAGTCGGATACGATCGAGCTGACGCACACGGCGCGCGATCGTCGTGGGTTCGCCGGCGGCGCGCTGCTCGCGGCGCGGTGGATTCATGGGCGCCGAGGTTGGTACTCGATGGCGGACGTACTGAGAACGTAGCCGTGAACGACAAGGATCACCTTATGCGTACGCAATTCACCGGTGTTGGCACCGCGTTGATTACGCCGTTTCGCAGGGACGGCTCTGTCGACGAGGCGGCGGTCACGCGCCTGGTGCGCCGGCAGATCGACGCCGGGATCCACTTCGTGTCGCCGTGCGGCACCACCGGCGAGGCGCCGACGTTGAGTCACGAGGAGAAGCTGCGCGTCATCGAGCTCGTGGTGGATGCGGCCAACGGCAAGGTGCCCGTGCTGGCCGGCGCCGGCGGCTACGACACGCGCGAAGTGATCGCGTTCGCGCGTGAAGTCGAGCGCACCGGGGCCAACGGGCTTCTCTCGGTTACGCCGTACTACAACAAGCCGACGCCCGAAGGCCTGTATCAGCATTTCAAAGCCATCGCGGACAGCACGCCGCTGCCGATCGTGTTGTACAACGTGCCCAGCCGCACGGCGATCAACCTCGATGTGAAGACCACGGTGCGCCTGGCGGAGATTCCCAATATCGTCGGAATCAAAGCGCCCGGTGATCTGGTGCAGGTGTCGGAGATCGTCTCCGCGACCGCCGACGACTTCATCGTCCTCAGTGGCGATGATCCGGTGGCTGTGGCGCACATGGCCGTCGGCGGCCGCGGTGTCGTCTCGGTCGCGTCCAACGAGGCGCCGGCGGAGATGGTGCAGATCGTCGAGCTGTGCGAGCGCGGCGATTATGCCGCGGCCCGCAAGCTGCACCACTGGCTGCTGCCGTTGATTCAGGTCAACTTCGTCGAGTCGAATCCGATTCCGTGCAAGGCGGCGATGGCGGCGATGGGGTTGATCGAGGAATCGTTCCGGCTGCCGCTGGTGGCGCCCAGCCACGCGACACGAGACAAGATCATGAACGTCCTGCAGCAGTTGAAGATGCTCGGCGCCGCCGCGCGCGTCGCCGGGTAACGCGGACCATAAAGGTCCGCGCCGCATCTACGGAGACCGGCTCGCCGCGTCAGATGCGTTGGGCTGCGGCGCGGACCGAACGGCGGGGTGCCGGTGGTCCGCGAGACATTGACGCGATCCAACGACGATCATGAGCCTACAAACGACAATCACCCAACTCTTCGAACAGGGTTCGTCCGCGCTGAAGGACGCAGCGCGCGCGGCGTTCACGGAGCTGCGAGAAGAACTCGCGTCCGGACGTGTTCGCTCCGCTGAACCCGATCCGTCTTCGCCCACGGGATGGCGGGTCAACGTGTGGGTGAAGCAGGGCATCCTCCTTGGATTCCGCTTCGGCGACAACATCGACATGGGGATCGGCAAGGGGCGGTGGCCGTTCTTCGACAAGGACACGATGCCGCTCAAACGGATCGACGCGTCGGTGCGTGTCGTGCCCGGCGGCTCGACGATCCGCGACGGCGCGTATCTCGGCGCAGGTGTGATCTGCATGCCCCCGATGTACATCAACATCGGCGCTTACGTCGGCGACGGCACGCTCGTCGATTCGCATGCGCTCGTCGGCTCGTGCGCGCAGATCGGGAAGCGCGTGCACCTGAGCGCCGCGGCGCAGATCGGCGGCGTCATCGAACCGGTCGGCGCGATGCCGGTGATTGTCGAAGACGACGTGCTGGTTGGTGGGAACTGCGGTGTGTATGAAGGCGCGATCATCAAGACGCGCGCGGTGCTCGCATCCGGCACGATCATCACCGGGTCGACGCCCGTCTACGATCTGCCGAACAGTCGCATCATCAAGCCTGAGGCTGGAGAGCCGCTCGTCGTGCCCGAAGGGGCCGTCGTCGTGCCCGGCGCACGCGCGGTGACCGTCGGCGCCGGTCGCGAATGGGGCCTGTCGCTCGCCACGCCCGTCATCGTCAAATACCGCGACGAGAAAACCGACGCTCGCACCGAGCTCGAGCGATGGATCCGGTAGCGCTCACGCGCACCCTGGTCGACATCGACTCGACGACCGGACGCGAGCGCGACTGCGGTGAGTGGCTGGCGCGCCATCTTCGCGATCGTGGCTATCGCGTCACCGAGCAGCCTGTCAGCGAGGATCGGTTCAACATCTTCGCGGAGCTCGAGTCCGCGCCGCGCGTCGTCCTGTCCACGCACTACGACTGCGTTCCTCCCTTTTTCAACAGCCGCGAGCAGGGCGGGATGATCTTCGGCAGGGGAGCCTGCGACGCGAAGGGGATCCTTGCGGCGCAGGTCACTGCCGCTGAACGCCTGCGTGCTGGTGGCGAGACGCGCTTCGCGCTCCTGTTCGTCGTCGGCGAGGAGCGGGGGAGCGACGGCGCAAAGGTCGCGAACGAGCGCGCGGCCGAAGGCGTGCGGTTCCTGATCAATGGCGAACCGACGGACAACCGGCTCGGCGCCGCGACGCGCGGTGTGTTGCGAGTGCGTCTGCACGCCCACGGTCGTGCCGCGCATTCATCGTTTCCCGAGCTCGGAGAGTCCGCGATCGACAAGCTGCTCGATGCCCTGATGGTCGTGCGCGGGCTCGATCTGCCGCAGGATCCTTTGCTCGGGCGCACGCACTATACCGTCGGGCTGATCGAAGGCGGCGTCGCGCCGAACGTCGTCTCGCCGCACGCGTCGGCGGAGCTCCTCTTCCGCATCGTCGGTGAGGGCGCGCCGGTCCTCTCCGCGCTCGCGCCGGTCGACGGGCTGGTCACGATCGAGCATGTGCTCGACATTCCCGCCGTCAGAATGCACGTCGTCCCCGGATTCGATACCGCCGTGTTCCCCTATACGACCGACGTCCCGTTGCTGACCCGTTGGGGAATGCCGCTGCTGCTCGGGCCCGGATCGATTCACGTGGCTCACACCGATGACGAGCACCTGTCGATTGACGAGTTGAAGGAAGCCGTCGATCTGTACGAATCGCTCACGCGTCGCCTGCTTGCGGTAAACTGATAGTTCGCGCGCGTCGTGATGAGCGCGACTGTGGGTGGGTCGCACCGCGGCCCGGACCCTGTGCAACTTCAGCCTGCGAACCGCGTCAGGGCCGGAAGGCAGCAGCGCTAAGTAGACCCTGAGGTGTGCCGCAGGTGCACCGGGCTGCGGTGGGACCCATCCATAAGTGGAAAAGTAGAAAAGTAGAGAAGTGGAAGAAGTGGAAAAGTAAGTGGCGCCACTTTCCACTTACTTTTCCAGTTTTCCACTTTTCCACTTCTCACTTCTTCCACCTGGATGTCGTATCAAGTACTGGCTCGCAAATGGCGTCCGCAGCGGTTCGACGAGGTCGTCGGCCAGCAGGCGGTCACGCGTACGTTGCGCAATGCGATCGCCAGCGGGCGCATCGCGCAGGCGTTCGTGTTCGCCGGTTCGCGGGGCTGCGGCAAGACCACGACCGCGCGAATCCTCGCGCGCGCGCTCAACTGCATCAACGGTCCGACACCGGATCCATGCGGTGAGTGCGATGCCTGCATCGAGATCGCGCAGGGGCGCGACATCGACGTCCTCGAGATCGACGCCGCCAGCCACACCGGCATCGACAACATCCGCGAGGTCGTGATCGCCGGCCTCGCGATCTCGCCGGTCCGCGACAAGTACAAGGTCTTCATCATCGACGAGGTGCACCAGCTCTCCACGCCCTCGTTCAACGCACTGCTGAAATCGATCGAGGAGCCGCCTTCGCACGTCGTCTTCATGATGGCGACGACGGAGCTGCACAAGATTCCGGACACGATCCTGTCGCGGTCGCAGGTGTTCGAGTTCAAGAACATCCCGACCAAAGCGATCGTGGGCCAGTTGCGTCGCATCTCGGACGCGGAAGGGATCGAGATCGACGATGCGGCGCTCGGTCTGATCGCGCGGTCGGCGGAAGGCAGCATGCGCGATGCGCAGAGCGCGCTCGATCAGGTGATTGCATTTGCGGGGCAGACGATTTCCGTTGAGGACGTTTCGACCGTGCTGGGGCTGGTTGGACGCGACCTGCTCTTCGACCTGATCGAGGCGGTCGTTTCCGAGGATGGCCCACGCGCGTTTGCGCTGGCCGATCGTGCCGTCGAATCGGGTCACGACCTGAAGCTGGTGTGCCGCGAGCTGACCGTCGTCGTCCGCGACATGATGATCATGGCGGTCGATCCTGGTCGCGCCGGTGATTTCGATCTGGCCGAAGGCGAGCGCGAGCGGCTCACGGAGCTCGCCTCCCGTTTCTCGCGCGAGGACCTGATGCGCGCGTTCGATCTGCTGGCGAAGACCGAGCAGGATATTCGCGCCGCCGCGCATCCGCGGTATCACCTCGAGATGGCGCTCCTGCGCTGGATGCATCTGCGCAAGCTCGTGCCGCTCGAGGATCTCCTCGATCAACTCGGCAGCGGATCGTCCGCGTCTTCTCGCCCGCCGACGGCCGGCTCGCCCGCCGCGCGATCCGTTCCCGCCGCGTCGACAGCAAGTGCTCGCACCTCCGCACCGACCAGCAAAGCGAGTGTTGCACCGACCAGGGAACGAAGCATTGCACCGACCCGCGAAGCGGGTATCGCACCGACAAGCGAAGGGAGCGTTGCACCAGCAGCGAAAGGCAGCGTCGCGCCGACCAGCGAAGGAAGCCTGAAGGATGCCCTGCTCGCCGAGATCCGGGCGGCGAAGAGCACGCTCTACAATTTCGCGATCGCGCAGGCGCAACGCATAGACATCCGCGATGACACTGTCACGTTCACGTTCGCGACGAACCAGAGCGTCTTGCGCACGCAGCTGGAACAGAATCGTCCCTGGATCGAGGCGGCCGCGCAGCGGATCGCCGGCCGGCGCATCGCCGTCGTGGTCGCGCAGTCGGAAGGTGCCGCGCCAGGACCGACGCAGACGCCGGCGTCAGCGGACAAATCGAAGGCGGACGAGGGCGGCGGCAAACGCGATTTGAAGTCCGAGGCGATGGCATCGCCCGCCGTGCAGGCCGTGCTGGACGTGTTCCCGGCGGAGATCCGGGACGTGGAAGAAATGTAGTCGGCTTTTGGCTTTGGGCCTGGAGTAGATCTGTGGTTCGATTTTGTGAGCACCGAGTGCGCTCGATAAATGTAGTGTCCGGCCTCAGCCGGACCTGAGTCCCAAAGCCCAGAGCCTAAAGCCCAGAGCCGTTCATGAATATCCAGCAGATGATGCAGCAGGCCAAGGAGATGCAGGACCGCCTGCAGAAGCAGATGGCCGACATGCGCGTCGAAGCCACCGCCGGCGGCGGCATGGTCACCGTCGTCGTCACCGGCACCAAGCAGCTGCAGTCGATCAGGATCGATCCCGAGGTCGTCTCCAAGGACGATGTGGAGATGCTGCAGGATCTGATCGCGGCGGCGATCAACGACGTGAACCGCAAAGTGGACGAACAGCTCGGTCAGTCGATGTCCGGGCTGATGGGTGGCCTCAAGATCCCTGGACTCTTTTGATGCTCGTCAACTTCCAACTCCCAAAAGGCCCAACGCCCAAACGTTGGGAGTTGGAAGTTGGATCTTCTTGTCCTGTTGGGAGTTGATTTCGGCTTGTCCCTTCCCGAGTCTCTCGCGAATCTCGTCGAGCAGCTGCAGAAGCTGCCCGGCATCGGCGCCAAGAGCGCGCAGCTCCTTGCGTTCCACATCCTGAAGACTCCGCGCGAGGACGCCGATCGGCTCTGCGACGCGATCCGGGACGTCAAGGATCGCGTCACCTATTGTACGACCTGCAACAACATCACGGACACCGATCCCTGCACCTACTGCGTGAACGAGAGCCGGGACC
>Ga0111538_10004728_pt1 | contig 18789 bp, 15 predicted proteins | sample SoiMethybrSBSTD1_FD_79669 | JGI IMG/M metagenome (GOLD analysis project Ga0111538, IMG submission 79669) | Bulk soil microbial communities from a Populus tree surrounding site in Tennessee, USA - Soil MetaG P. TD hybrid SBSTD1 (version 2)... | ecosystem: Environmental > Terrestrial > Soil >...
CGCGAGTACGGCCGCGGATCGGTGCCGTACGACTCTGGCAATCCGTGGCGCCACAGCGGCGGCACCGTCTCGACAGTCTCGCGTGCCGCACCGACGCGATAGCACTCTACGAAGTCGAGCTTGCGCGCCAGCTCTTCGAGCGCGACGCCGCCGAACGGCGTCGCACCCTTGCAGCCGAGCAACCCGACGTCGACCCAACGATTCTCGGCGTCGTGGTTCCAGGACGTCACACGGTGCTGCAGTTCCTCGAGCAGCTCCACCATGCGCTCGCGGTCGAAGCGCCGCCGCGCGAGCCACGGCCCCAGCAGCGAGAAGTCGTCCTCGAGCAGCGCGAGGCGCACCTCGTCCGTCAACGGCGCGCGCTCCGGGAGCCCGTGCTCGCGCGCGTACACCTTCCACGCCGTCTCGCAGCGCTCGCAACGACACAGGTCGAACGGATCGCCGTTCGGCGTGAGCGAGACCTCGTCGCCGAGCACGAAGCCGAGCCCGGGGTGCTCGCCGTGCTTCGCCAGCGTCGCGTCCAGCGTCGCGTTGAGCTCGGCGATCGTCTTCGGATCGCGCAGGCACGGCTCGCGCACGAGCAGCTTCTCGTCGTGCGTCTCGATCCAGCGCTCGACGCGCTGGTTCCAGGCCTCGTCCGCGTCCAGGTGCAGCGCGTCGCGCCCCGCGACGTTCCAGACGAGGTAGGAGAGGCCGCGCTCGCGCGCCCAGCTCGAGTCCTCGCCGCGCATCAGTATCACGCCGCCGTAGGGCTCGGCGAGCTCGGCCGGCAACGGCTTGCCGGCGTACTTCTCGCGCCACACGAACACCGGGAACTCCTCCCAGCCCCGTGCGTGCGGTTCGAGCGGCTGCGGCGCAACCTGCTGCGCCAGGAGGAGGAGCGCGGAGAGCATCGGGGCGCCGGTCATTCCCTACCACGGGGCGCCCGGCCGGCAACAGCTGCCCGGCTGGATCCCCTGCGGCGGAACCCTATGATCGACCTCGCCGTGCCCTTCTCGATGGACCCCCAGCGATTCGCCCAGCGCGTGGGCTCGTGGCTGCAGGTCGAGGGCCCGGAGGCCGACGTCGTCGTCTCCTGCCGCGTGCGCCTGGCGCGCAACATCGACGGCTATCCGTTCATCCTGCGTCTGGACGACGCGCAGGCCAGGGAGCTCTCGGACAAGCTGCGCGGCGTCCTCGCGGAGCAGCGCCTCGACGGCGAGACGGTATGGGTCGGGATGGAAGAGGCGCCGCCGATCGTGCGGCTGCTCTTGCGCGAGCGCTACCTCGTGTCGCGCGACCTCGCGCCCACCGATCCGCGCTTCCCGGTGCGGCCCGGGCGGGGGGTGGCGTTCGGCGAGAACGAGACGCTCTCGATCATGGTCAACGAGGAGGACCACCTGCGCCTGCAGGGCCTGTCGCCGGGCTACTCGCTCCAGGAGGCATGGAAGCGTGTCCGCGACCTCGACCAGAGGCTCGAGGCCCAGCTGCCTTTCGCGCACAGCGCCGACTTCGGATACCTGACGGGGTGCCCCACGAACGTGGGCACGGGGCTGCGCGCGTCCGTGATGATGCACCTGCCGGCGCTCGGCCACGCGAAGAACGAGCTCGAGAAGGTGTTCAACGCCGCCCAGCGCACGGGTCTGGCAGTGCGCGGCATGTACGGCGAGGGCAGCCGCGCGGCCGGCGACCTGTACCAGGTCTCGAACCAGGTGACGCTGGGCGCGTCCGAGGAGGACCTGATCAGCGAGCTCGAGGAGCTCGTGCCCTGCATCGTCGACTTCGAGCGCCGCGTCCGGAAAGTCCTGCTGGCCGAGCAGCGCGAGGCGCTCGAGGACCGCGTGCGCCGCTCGTACGGCATGCTGCGCACGGCGCGCTCGCTGGCCACCGAGGTGGCGCTCATGCACCTCTCCAACGTGCGCCTGGGGGCCGTGCTCGGGATCCTGGCGGGCCTCTCGACGGCCGAGCTCAACCAGATCTCCGTGCAGATCCAGAAGGGCCACGTGCACATGCTCGTGGGCGGCGGTACGGGACGGCTCTCGGAGGCGACCGAGCGGGACAAGCAGCGCGCCGCGTTCCTGCGCCGGCGCTTCGCCGAGTTTTCTGCCTGACGGGCACTCCTTTCCGTCCCCGCGGAAAGGACGTCCGATCGGCTTCGATTCGGAGACCGGCGCTGCCGATCCAACGGGCATGCTCGCGCACGCCCTGCTCGTCTTCGCCGCCTGGATGGCCGCACCGGGCACGGACGCCGTGTCGCTGCGCGTCGTCACGGGGCGTGCCGAGCTCGCGACCGCGGACGGCGTCCGCACGCTGACGCCGAGCTCCGGCGCGGTCGAGCTGTCGGACCCGACCTACGCGGAGGCGGGGGCTCTGTCGGAGCTCGAGCTGCGCTGGTCCGGCGTCGCCAGCGCCGAGATCGAGGGTCCCGCCGCGCTGGAGGTCGGTCCGGGCGAGCGCCTGCACCTCGTGCGTTTCCACCGCGCGGAAGTCGAGGTCCGCCGCGGCTCGCTGACGCTCCTCGTGGGCGAGGCCTGCGTCCTCGAGCTGTCCGGGGGCGCCGTCAGCCTCCGCGAGCTGCCCGAGGGCGGGCTCGAGCTCCGCAATCGCGGCGGTCGAGCGCTCCGCGTGCGCCTCTCGGGCTCGTCGCGCGAGCGCACGCTCGAGCCGGGCGAGACCGTGCGCCTGCGCCGTCGCGCGCCTGCGGCCTGAGCCGGCGCGGAGGACGCCAGCGGAGCTAGTGGTAGAGCGCTTCGCAGCGTTCGAGGAGGTCGAGCACCACGGCGCGCAGGTCCGCGCCCTGGACCTCGGGATCCACCTCGAACGTGCGATCGCCGAGCGCGACGCCCGTGTGCACTGCGGCCAGCCGGCAGCCCGCGCGCCAGCCCGCGACGAGCTCGAGCGTGCTGTCGCCGATCACCCAGCTCTTCTGGAGCTGGATCCCGTCCGTGTGGGCCGCGTGATAGAAGGCGCCGGTGTTCGGCAGGAAGTACACCGAGTCGTTGCGCCGTCCGGGTGCGCCTTCGGGGTGGTCGATGCAGGCGTAGTTGCGGGCCACGGCGATGCCGGCGCGCCGCAGCTCGGCCAGCACGTGCTGCTCCACCGCTTCCCACGCGGGCAGCGGGAGCCGTCCGGAGGCCACGGCGTCCTCGTTGCCGAGCAGGTAGATCCTCCAGCCGGCCCGGGACGCGCGGAACAGCGCGTCGAGCGCGCCCGGGGTGAAGCTCACTTCATCGGGCGAGCGTGCAAAACCTTCGGCCGGCGTCTGGAGCAGCGTGCCCCAGCGATCGACGAAGAGAGCGCGCGGCTGGGGAACGGTTCCGTCCAGGGGCGGGTAGGGTGAACGATGAGTACCGAGCATGCGTGGCCGTGGCGGGGACGGAGCCCGTTGTCGGCACACGGCGCACAAACCTGAGCCCTTCAGAGCGGAACGCGACGAATCCGAAGTAGCGCCCGAAGAAACTTCGGATCCGAGCGCCCAATCAACGACTGCGTTTCGACGATCACCCCCGTGTCCAACCTGCGCGTCGCACTGCTGCTCGATCCGCTCTCGTTCTCGCTCGACGCGAAGGGGCTGCGCATCAAGTGGGCCAGCCACGCGCCCGAGCTGTCGCGCGAGTTCCTGGGGCGCGGCTACAGCGTGCGTGGCTTCGGCGCGCCGCCCGGCCTGATCCCGCGCTCGAGCTCCGACGACGGGCCCGAGGACGGAGCGGCAGGCGGGAAGCTCCTCGGCTTCGCTCCCGACGTCATCGTGGCCTACGACGCGCTCTCGCCGGCCGCCCTGCGCGGAGCGCGCATGGCGCGGCGCCTGGGCGCGACGCTGGTCCTCGTCGAGGGCGGCTGGAAGGGCGGCCTGCGCTGGAAGGACCGCACGCTGCGCGGCATCGGCGGACGGTTGTGGGGCGTCTACGTGCGGCGCACGGCGGGCGCGGTCGTTGCGCTCGACCCGCTCGCGGAGGAGCAGGCTCTGCGCGACGGCTTCTCGCGCGACCTCGTGCGCGTCATCCCGCACGGCGTGGACGTGCAGGCCTTCCGCCCCGGTCTCTCGAGCACGCTGGTCGCGCGCCACAAGATCCGCGGGCGCATCCTGCTCTATCTCGGCAAGCTCGTCCTGGACCGCGGCGTCCAGGAGCTCCTGGCTGCGTTCGCGCGCACCGTGGGCCAGCGCTCGGACTGGAACCTCGTCTACGCGGGAACGGGCCCCGAGCGCGGCGAGCTGCGCGCCATGGCCGACCGGCTCGGTGTCGGCGACCGCGTGCACTGGGTCGAGCCGCGCGACGAGGAGCTGCCCGGGTTGCTCGGCGCCTCGACCGTGCTCGCGATCCCGGCGCGCGGCCACGACGTGGTCGGACGCTTCGCGGCGCGCGCGCTGGCCTGCGGCCTGCCGATCCTGGCCTCGGACCTGCCGCGTCTGCGCGCGTTCGTCGAGCAGGACCTGAACGGGCTCCTCGTGCAGCCCGGCTCGGTGGACGCATGGGCCGAGGCCGTGCAGCGCACGGCGAGCTCGCCCACGACGCGCAGCCGCTGGGCGCGCAACAGCCGCACGCTCGCCGTCGAGCGCTATTCCTGGCCGGCCGTGGCCACGAACTTCGAGCAGCTGTTCGAGGTGGCGCGCAAGCGCGTGCAGACGAAGCTCGCGCGCGCCAGCGTCGAGACCGCGCACGGGTAGCGGGGCCCCGGCGGGCCCGCGGTCACTTGCGCTTCTCGGTGGCCGAGCGCAGTTCCTTCTTCAGGAACGCCATGTCGGCCGCGTACTGCTTCACCGCTGCCAGGGTCTCGGGCTCGAGCTGGCTGAAAGTCGCCGCGAGCTTGATGCCGTCCGGACGCTCCTCGACCTCGCTCACCGTGACCACCGCCTCGCAGTGGCCCTTCTTGAGCAGCGGGACGCGGAATCGCACGGTGAGGTCGGTGCCGAGCGAGAGCATCTGGCCCATCTCGAAGGGCGAGAGACGCGTGTTCCCGCCGTTCCAGGTGAAGCGGATGCTCTCGGCGTCGAGCGCCAGCATGCGGCCGATGCCGCGCCACACCGCGCCGTAGGTCTGCCCGCTGACGGGGTGCGTCTTGCCCATGCGCACGTCCTCGGGGATGAAGTGCTCGACGCGCGACGAATCGGTGGGGGAGAACAGGATCGAGGTGTCGTCCTCGGGCTCCTCGGGGATGCGCGCGCGCTCGGCGCCGGCGGGCTTGTTCGCCTGGAGCAAGGCCTCGCCGGCGGCCTCGTCGGAGTCGAACATCGGCACCACGCGGTCGAGCCCCACCTTCTCCATGATGTCGCGGCAGAAGACCGAGGGACGCGCGATGACGAGCTTGCCCTTCTGGGAGGCCAGGGTCTTCGAGGCCTTGATGATCGCACCCAGGGCGGTCGAGTTGATGAACTTGACGAGGCGCAGGTTGAGGGCCACGCGGTTCACGCCCGACGCGATCAGCCCGTCGATCTCCTTCTGGAGCAGCGGGCAATAGAACGTGTCGAACTCTCCACGCAGGTGGAGGATGGTGAAGTTCTCGCGAGGCTCGACGGTGACCTGCATGTCCGCGCTAACCTTGAAACCCTTCCGGTGGACCGTGGATGGCCCGGCATCTTCGGCTGGGTCGCGGCGCCGAGGCAAGCATTTTTCCTCCGGTGCGGCGGGCGCCTTGGGGACCGCGAAGCGCGCCTGCTAGACTTCCCGCCCGTGTTCTTCAAGCGCAAGAAGACCCCCGCCGCCGAGCCGGCGAGCACGCGCGCGGAGCCCACGGGCGAGCAGACCAGCGTGGACGGTCAGCCCGCGCCCCTGGCCGGTCCTTCGACGCAATTCCTGACCGGCGAGGCCGGTCGCGACCGCCGCACCGTCCAGGTGCTGCTCGAAGCCATCGCACGCGTGTCCGAGGCGCGCGACCTCGAGTCGCTCTTGATCGACATCGTCGACAGCTCGATCGAGATGACCGGCGCCGAGCGCGGCCTGCTCGTGCTGCGCGGCGCGAAGGACGGTGAGCTCGTCGTGCGTGTCGCGCGCCAGCGCGGCAAGAAGGCGGCCGCCGGCGACCCGCGCTACTCGACCACGGTCGCCGGGCGCGTGCTCGGCGAGGCGCGGCCGCTGCGCGCGCAGGTGCACTCCGAGTCCGAGGCGCTCGAGCTCGGCCGCTCGGTCTACGACCTCAAGCTGCGCGCCGTGATGTGCGTGCCCCTGGGCACCCCGGCCCAGGACGGGCAGCCCGTGCCGACGCCGCGCGGCGTGCTCTACGTCGACTCGCGCGCCGCGACGCGCCAGTTCACGCAGCAGGACCTGGCGCTGTTCGCGGCCCTCGGGCAGCACATCTCGATCGCCATGGTCAACGCGCAGCTGCAGCTCGACTCGCTCGAGAAGGTGCGCCTCGAGCAGTCGCTCGAGCTCGCCAGCGCCATCCAGCGCGACCTGATGCCGCGCGTGCCCTCCTTCGCCGGCTGGGACCTCGCCGGCTGGTACGGCCCGGCGGAGCAGACGGGCGCCGACTTCTACGACTTCCTGCGCGTGGGCGACGCCCTCGCCATCGTCGTGGGCGACGTCACCGGGCACGGCATCGGGCCGGCGCTCATCACGGCCTCGGCCCAGGGCTCGTTGCGCACCTCGCTGCGCCTCAATCCCGATCCCGGACGCGTGGTCACGCTCCTCAACCAGGACCTGTGCGAGCGCATCGAGGACGGGCGCTTCTTGACGCTCTTCCTGGCAACGCTGGGGAGCAAGGGCGAGCTCTTCGCGCTCAACGCGGGCCACTCGGAGCCGTTCCTGTGGCGCGCCGACGATCGCTCGATCCAGTCGATCCGCAAGTGCGGCCCGGCCCTGGGCATGATCGCCGACGAGGTGTACAGCGCGCACCCGCCGCTCACGATGCGCTCGGGCGACGTGCTCGTGGCCTACACCGACGGCCTCACCGAGGCGCGCAAGCCCGGCACCGAGGACGAGTTCTTCGGCGAGGAGGGGCTCAAGCGCGTGCTGGACAGCGCCGCGGCCGACGGCCTGCCTTCGCGCGAGATCTGCACGCGCCTGGCCGAGGCCGCGCTCGAGCAGTCGGGCGGACGGCGCGAGGACGACGTCACCGTGGTGGTGGCGCGCCGCGCGTGAGCGCAGCGCCGACGGGCGCGGTCCCCGGGAGTGGCGCCGAGCACCCGGGCGGCGGCGACCTCCTCGTCCGCGACGCGCGCAGCTATCCGCCCGGGACGGGCGCCGTCGCCGTCGACGCGCGCATCCGCGGCGGACGGCTGGTCGAGCTCGGCAGCGCGCTCGCGCCGCGCGGTGAGCCGGTGCTCGACGCGCGCGGGCTCACGCTCATCCCGGGCATCGTGGACGTGCACGTGCACTTCCGCGATCCGGGCCTCGAGCGCAAGGAGGGCTGGGACCACGGCTCGGCCGGTGCGCTGCACGGCGGCGTGACCTCGGTGGTCGAGGTGCAGAACAACCCGCCGCTCTCGACCAGCGAGCGCGCGCTGCGCGAGCGCATCGAGCACGTGCGCGCGCGCTCGCGCGTCGACTTCGGGTGCCTCGCGAACCTCCTGCCGGCCTCGCTCGATGCGCTGGCGGCGATGGCGCCGCTCACACCCGCCTTCAAGCTGTTCTTCGGCGGGTCCACGGGGATGGGCGGACAGGAGGACCGCGAGACCGTGCGGACGCTCTTCGAGGGCGCGGCGCGCGCCGGACGCATGATCGTCGCCCACTGCGAGGACGAGCAGCTCCTGAAGGAGGAGAAGGAGCGCCGACGCGGCGCGACGGTGCTCGACCACCACCTCGTGCGCTCCCACGCGGCCGAGGAGCGCTCGATCGACACGGCCATCGAGCTCTCGCGCGCCACCGGTGCCGAGCTGCACGTGTTCCACATCTCGACCGCCGGGGGCGTGGCCCGCGTGCGGGCGGCGCGGGCGGCCGGGCTCGAGATCGGCGCCAGCACGGCGCCGCACTACCTCTTGCTCTCGTGCGACGACGCTCCGAGCCTCGGTAACCTGCTCAAGGTCAACCCGTCGGTGAAGACGCGCGACGACGCCGCGGCGATCCTCGCGGGCCTGCGCGACGGCACCGTGCAGGCGATCGGCACCGATCACGCGCCGCATCCGCTCGACGAGAAGCAGCGCGCGTACGAGCACGCGCCCTCCGGGATGCCGTCGGTGGACCTCTTGTGGCAGCTCACGTGGGAGTGCGTGCGCCGCGGCCTCCTCGCGCCCGACGTGGCGCTGGCGAGCGTGACCTCGGCTGCGGCGGACTGCCTGCACCTCCCCGGCAAGGGCCGTCTCGAGCCGGGCTTCGACGGCGACCTCGTGCTCTTCGACCCGGAGGAACGGCGCACGGTGCGCGGCCGCGAGCTGCCCTCGCGCTCGAAGTGGAGCGCGTACGAGGGCTGGGAGCTGGCGGGCTTCCCGCAGGTCGTCGTGCGCCGCGGGATCGTCGCCTTCGAGCACGGTCGCGTGCGCGGCGACGCGGGCGGCGCGCCCCTGCGGCTCGAGCCGCTGCGCCCCCGGGAGCGCTAGGAGCGGCCCCGGCCGCGCTACTCTCTCTCCGAATGATGCGCCCGAGAGCCGTCGAGCTGCCGTCGCCGCACGTGCGCTTCGGCCCCGACTTCCTCGGGCGTCTCGGACGGCTCACGGGCCGTCTCGCGAGCCTGCGCGAGCGCCGCGAGGGCGGCGGCGGAGCACGGCTCTTCGGCGTGGGCGCGGAGTTCGTCGCGCACCGGCCGTATCGAAGCGGCGAGGACCTGCGCGGTCTCGACTGGAACCTGCTCGCGCGACTACGGCGTCCCTACGTCCGCGTCGCCGCGCGCGAGGCCAGCGAGTCCTGGGGCCTGGTGCTCGACACGAGCGCCTCGATGGGCACGGGGCGGCCGGGGAAGCTGCAGCTCGCGGCGGAGGTTGCGCTCGGCTTCGCGGCGCTCGCCGTTCAGCGCCGGGCGGCGGTCGAGCTCCTGCTCACGAGTCCGGCCGAGAGCCTGCGCCTCCGCCGTCGCGGCGACCTCACGGGCTGGCTGCGGCGTCTCGAAGACTGCCCGGCGAGCGGTTCGGCCGGGCTCGGCGCGCTCGCGAGCGACTCCCGCCTGCGCCGCCACGGGCGCCTGGTCCTCGTCGGCGACTTCCTCGACTGCGAACCGCGCGACCTGCTCGCGCTGGCGACGGCCGCGCGCGAGCTCGTGCTCGTGCAGGTCCTGGCGCGCGAGGAGCTCGCGGCGCCTCCGCCTGGAATCGTGCGCTGGATCGACGCCGAGAGCGGCGCGGAGCGCACGCTGCGCGTCGACGCGAGCGCAGCGCTCGCGTACGAGCGGCGCCTGCAGCAACGGCTGGACGCCTGGCGCACGTCCGCGACTCGAGCGCGCGCCTTCCACGGCCTGTGGACGAGCGACGCGGTCTTCGAGGACGTCGTGCAAGCGAGCGGAGCGTGACCCGGAGCATGCCTCGGACCGGCACGAAGCTGTGCGTTGCGCTCGCGAGCCTCGCGCTCGCGCTGCTCGTGTCCGAGGGCCTGCTCTCGCTCTTCGCCGGGACGTCGTGGCGGCTCCTGCTCGGCGGTGGAAAGCCCGAAACGCTGACCGCCACGGATGCCGAGCGCTTCCACGCCGCCGCGCTGACGCCCGGGCCCTACCGCTGCACGGAGGATCCGTTCGTGCCCTACACGCTGAAGGCCTCCACCGAGGTCGACACGCTCGAGGGGCGTCCGGAGGGAGTGATCCACACGGACGAGCTGGGCATGCGCCTCCGCACGGGACCGCCGGCGGGGCCGGATCCGCTGCGCATCGTCGTGCTCGGCGACTCGGTGGCCTTCGGCTACGGTCTGCGCGACGACGAGGTGCTCGCCGCGGCCCTCGAGCGGTGCCTCCGCTCCGTGCTCGCGCCCGGCGCGCGTGAGGTCGTTTGCTCCACGGTCGCGACGCCGGGCTGGAACTACCGCAACGCGCTGCGTTTCCTGCTCGACCATCTCGAGGCCCTCGATCCGGACCTCGTGCTCTACCTGCCGGTGAAGAACGACCTCGAGGACAGCTACGGCGTCACCGAGGCGGGCCAGCGGCGCGAGGCGAACGATCCCGTCGTCCCCGGCGCGCGCCTCTACTTCCGGCCCGAGACCGGGATCGTGCTGCTCGCTGCGCGCAAGCGCTTCGCGGGGCGCTTGCCCGACACGGCGTTCGGCGGTCCCGAGGTGCACTTCGCCGGACTCACCGCGAGCTCGCGCTGGCGACTCGCGGACATGGCCGAGCTGCTGATCCGCACCGAGGAGCGCCTCGAGCGCCGCGGCGCGCGACTCGTGCTCGTCCCGCACGCGCAGACCGATTACCACCGGCTCCTGCGCTGCGAGCTCCTCGACCGCGGTCGTTCGCTCCCGGTCGTCGCGCTGTTCGAGAGCATGGAGCCGACCGACACGCTCGGCTGGGATCCGCACCCCTCGGCGCGCACCGTCGCGCTGATGGCGCGCTTCCTCGCCGGATCCCTGATCGAGCGCGGCTGGGTCGGTCCGGCCGCGTCGGCACTTCCCGAGCTGACCGAGGGGGAGGCCGCGCGGCGCGCGCGCGAGCTCGGCGACGACGAGCTCCCGGCCTGGCGCGCGGCCTATCGCGAGCGCACGGTGGCGGAGCTGCGCGCGCGCATCGCGCCCGAGGACCTCGAGGGCATGCAGCAGGTCTACGGCGGGCTCAACCTCGACGCTTCCATGGCGACGGATCTGGCCGCGGTCTTGCCGGCGGGCCAGCGGCTGCGCGTCCATGTCGAGGCGATCGAGGAGGCCGCCGACCTGTATCCGCTCGAGCTGCGCGTGCGCGTGAACGGGCACGACGCCGGAATCGTGCGCGTCGAGAAGGGCGCCGAGAGCGAGCAGGTCCTGCCCGTGGAGGCACGGGACGCCGGCGCGCCGTTCGAGGTGTGGATCGAGGCCGCGGACTGGGCCAGCGTGAAGATGCGCGGGCGCTCGTTCCTCGTGAGCGCGCGCCTGCTCGAGCTCGAGAGCCTCTCGCGGTGAACGCGGTGCCGGCTCTCCTCGGGCTGGACGCTGCGCGACCCGCCGCAGCCTGGGCGCTCTTGCTCCCCGTGGCGTACCTGCTCTTCCGCGGAGCGTGGGCAGAGTCGCGCACGATCGTCACGGGGACCTTCGAGCTGTGGCGTGATCTCGCGAGCGCCGCACCGGCGCCGGGAGCGCGCGCGCTCGCTCGTCCGCCGCGCTCGGCCTGGATCGTCGCCGCGGCACTGCTCGCGGGTGCGCTGGCCTGGCTCGGGCCGCGAACCGCGCGAGCGGAGGATGCGCGCATCTGGACCTGCGTCCTCGACCGCAGCCCGTCGCTCGGCTTGCCGATGGACGGCGCCACGCGCCAGGTCGAGGCGCTGGCCGCAGCGGAGACGTGGCTGGCGGAGCACGCGCGGCGCGGCGACCGCGTGCGATGGGTGACGCCGGGACGCGAGCCTCTCGAGCTCGAGCGCGGTGTGCGGCTTCCTGCCGGATGGACGGCGCCCGACCGCTCCGCCGCCGAGCCGGACTGGAGCCTCCACGACGACCCCGGGACGCTGTGGATCACCGATCGCGCGCCGGCCAGCGCGCCGCGGCACGCGGGCCTCTTCGCGAGCGGCGGTCCTGCCGTTCCCGGCGCCGTGGCCGCCGACGGTCGCGAGAGCGTCGTCTGGGACGGTCGCGAGCTCGTGCGCCGTCCAGCAGAGGGGCCTGCGCGTCCGGTGATCGTCGGCGGCGGCGCGCACGCCGTGCCCGCGGTGATCGCACGCATGGTCCAGGCGTGGGCGGACGCGCGCGGGTTCGCGGTGGGCGGCGACGCGCGCCAGGAAGCCGTGCTCGAGGTCGCTGTGACGGAGAGCGCGGAGCCGACGCTGCCGGTCGTGTTCGGCCGCGACGGCTGGCAGTCGAGCGGTCGGGCGCGTGCGCTCACGCGGCCGGCGGAGGGTGTGGCCGAGGACTGGCTCGTCGCCGCGACCGACGACGGCCCGCTCGTCCTCGTCCGCGCGGCGCCGGGGCGGATCGAGTGCGCGCTGACCGAGATGTCGGAGCCGAGCGGCGATCCGGCGCTCTTCGCGCTGTCGTGGGCGAAGCTCCTGGACCGCTGCGCGCGCGCGGGGGAGGACGTGCTGCCGCTGTCCGAACGCCGCGACGCGGGACCCCGGGTGAACGTCGGCGGCGAGGAGCCCGACGAGCCCGCGGGAGCCGGCGCGGCCGGACCCTACGTCGACGCGGCGCTCGCGCTCGCGGCCGCGTTCCTCGCGGCGCTCGGTCTCTTCGGCGGCGAGGTGCGCGCGCGGGCTACTCCGTCCAGGGCCGCGACACCGAGAGGTGCGAGCCGTCGCTCAGCGTGACGTCGAGCGCGAGCCGACCGAACAGCGCCTCGACGCGGAGATCGACGCCGCCGGGCACCGGCGCCGTCTCGCCCTCGATCGCGAGCCGCGCGAAGGCCGGATCCGTGGCGGCGCGCTGGCGCAGCCCGGCGACGAGCAGGCGCCGTGCTTCCGCGTCGTTGGGCGCGCTCGGCCGCCACGTGCGGCGCACGCCGACGGGCGCCGCCGGATCGCGATCCACCGTGACCTGGGCCATGTGCGCGTCGCCGATCAGCTGCAGCTCGAAGTTCGCGCCGCCGTGCACGGGAATCTCCTCGCCCTCGATCGTCAGCGGGCCGTACTCCGGATGGCTGGCGACGATGTCGCGCAACGCGCGTGCGAGCGCGAGGCGCGCGTAGTACGTGTCCTCGATCGCCGCAGCGGCGTCGGCGTCCGCGCTGAAGCGGCAGCCGTAGAGCTCGAGCGCCGTGCCCTCGTCGGTGCGCCGCGCGGCGGAGCTCTCGAGCAGCACCTGCCACAGCGGCCGGCCGAGCTCGCTCGAGCCCTGCACCGCGGGCAAGAGGAGCAGCTCGCCGGAGGCCTCGGCGGCCTGCCGCGCGATCGTGGGATTCGCGAAGACCCGCCCGAGCTTCAGCGTCGGCGGACCGCCCGGCGTGCTCACGGCCGCGCGCTCGAGCAGCGTCTTCCACAGCGGCGGAGCCTCGGGCGCGCTCTTCGCGGGGACGAGATCGAGGAGCTCCGGGGCGGCCGCGACCGCTCGGCTCTCGACCGAGTGCCGGGGACGCAGCCCGACGCCGGCGCCGATCAGCGCGAGCACCAGCGTGGCGAACAGGAGAGGGTGGACGCGTTTCCGCTTCATCGAGGGCGAGCCTACGGGTTGCGGGGCTGCACTCCAGGGGCGCGTGCGCTCCTGGTATCCTGCGGCGATGTCGCTCGTGGACGGCGCTCCCGCGTTCGCCCCGGCCGAATGGTGGCCCGACGCCATGCTGTGGCTGGGGTTCTTCGGCCTGGTCGCCGCGATCGCTGTAGCGGTGGGGGTGTGGGGCCTCGTCGGACGCCTGCGCGCCCTGGGCGAGCGCGCGAAGGCGCTCGAAGGCATCGAGGAGATCCGCCAGGCGCTCCAGCGTCTGCTCGCCGTGCGCGAGGAACTCGACCTGCGGCGCGTCGAGCACCTGCTGCTCGACCTGCGCGACGGCTCGCGGCGCCTCGAGGAGCTGCTCCTGCGCGTCCCGGAACGTGCGGCGGCGCAGGACGCGCTCGTGCCGGCCGTCCCGACCGTTCCGGGAAACGTCGCCGAGCGCGTCGTGAACCGCCTGCTCGCGCTGGGCTACGAGCGCGTGGAGCTCATCGGCGGTGCCGAGGAGCTCGCGTCGCTCGGCCAGGCCGACGGGCAGGTGCTGGTCGAGGCGCGCCGCGAGGGCGTGCCGTGCAAGGGCCGGGTGACGATCCGCTCCGGCCGCATCGAGGCCGTGCACCTGCAGCCGGCCTTCCCCGCGTTCCCTTGACCCCGACGTCCGTCCACCGCATGAGCGCTCCTGCCGCCGTTCCCGTCGCCACCATCGAGCGCCTGGCCGAGCACGCCGGCAAGACCGTGCGCCTCCGCGGCTGGCTCCACCACAAGAGCTCGAAGGGCAAGCTGCACTTCCTGCAGCTGCGCGACGGCACCGGTTTCGTCCAGTGCGTCGTGTTCCAGAAGAACGTCGCGCCGGAGTTCTTCGATGCGGTCGGGAAGCTCGGACAGGAGTCGAGCCTCGTCGTCGACGGCGAGGTCACGGCCGACGAGCGCGCGCCGGGCGGCTTCGAGGTGCAGGTGAAGGGCGGCGAGATCGTGCAGGCCGTCGAGGGCTTCCCGATCACGCCCAAGGAGCACGGCCCGGACTTCCTGCTCGACCAGCGCCACCTGTGGCTGCGCTCGAAGCGCCAGTGGGCGCTCCTGCGCATCCGCGACGCGGTGATCACGGCGTTGCGCGGCTTCTTCGACGAGCGCGGCTTCGTGTGCATGGACTCGCCCATGTTCACCCCCAGCGCGTGCGAGGGTACGTCCACGCTGTTCGAGGTCGGCTACTTCGACCGCAAGGCGTACCTCACGCAGTCGGGGCAGCTCTACGCCGAGGCCGCGGCCATGGCCTTCGGCAAGGTGTACTGCTTCGGGCCCACGTTCCGCGCCGAGAAGTCGAAGACGCGCCGGCACCTCACCGAGTTCTGGATGCTCGAGCCCGAGGTCGCGTTCGCCACGCTCGAGGACATGCTCGAGCTGGCCGAGGACATGCTCGTGCACGTCGTCCAAGAAGTTCTCGCCCGCCGGCGCACCGAGCTCCTCGCGCTCGAGCGCGACCTCGCGAAGCTCGAGGTGATCCAGAAGCCGTTCCCGCGCATCACCTACGACGAGGCGGCGGCGATCCTGAAGCAGCACCCGCAGTCGACCTTCCGGCCCGGCGAGGACCTCGGCGCTCCCGACGAGACGATCCTGTCGCTGAAGTACGACCGGCCGGTGATGGTCACGCACTATCCGGCGGCGGTGAAGGCCTTCTACATGAAGCGCGAGCCCGGCACCGACAAGGTGAAGTGCGTCGACGTGATCGGCCCCGAGGGCGTGGGCGAGCTGATCGGCGGCAGCCAGCGCGAGGACGACCTCGAGCTCCTGCTCGAGCGCATCCGCGAGGAGAAGCTGCCCGAGGCGGCCTACCAGTGGTACCTCGACCTGCGCCGCTACGGCTCCGTGCCGCACTCGGGCTACGGGCTCGGCCTGGAGCGCACGGTGGCGTGGATCGCGGGCGTCGAGCACGTGCGCGAGGCGATCCCGTTCCCGCGCACGATGTACCGCATGGAGCCCTGAGGCTCCCGGGCGGCGCGTCTCACTCCTTCTCGGCGCGCTGCGCGCTGGCGAAGCACCACAGGTGATCGGCCGTGCGCAGGATCATGCGGTTGCCGGCGATCGCGGGCGTGGCCGCGCAGAACTCGCCCAGCGCGCTCTTCCCGAGCTCCTCGAGCGCGGGTGTGGCCGCGAGGACGGTGACGACGCCCTCGTCGCTGATGGCGTAGATCTTTCCGCCGCCAGCGACGAGCGAGGACCAGTAGCGGCCCTGTTGCAGGCGCGTCTTCTCCAGGATCTCGCCCGTCGTCGCGTCGAGGCAGGCCATCATCCCCGTGTCGTTCACGGCGAACACGTGGCCGTCGACCACCACGGGCGAGGACACCTGGGGCGAGAACTTCTGCGTCTGCCACACGACCTCGGCCCTGGTGTCCTTGCCCGTGCCCGAGAGGCGCACGGCGGACGTCGAGGTGTCGGTGTGCGTTCCGCCGGCGACGTACAGGAGGCCGTTCGTGTAGCACAGGCTCGGCACCATCTGGTGGATGGGCAGGCGCACGCTCCACAGGAGCTCGCCCGTGCGCGGATCGTGTCCCACGGCGCGCACGCCCGACGCGGCGACGATCTCGCTCTGGCCCTCGCGCGAGAGCACGAGCGGCGTGCAGTAGGAGTCGCTCGCGTAGCGCGGATGGACGCGGAAGCGCTCGCGTCCGGAGGCCTTCTCGAAGGCCACGAAGTGGGACAGGGGGCCGTGCTCGCGCTCCTGCAGCACGACGAACGTGTCCTCGAACATCACGGGCGAGGCGCCGCAGCCGTAGCGCGAGTTGGGCGCGTACTCGTCGTCGCGTCCCTGCCACAGGACCTTGCCGTCCATGTCGAGGCAGGCCCAGCCCGAGCCGAAGTACGCGAACACGTACTCACCGTCCGTGCACGGTGTCGGCGTCGCGAACGAGTTGATCTCGTACTTCTGCTCCTGCGGAGCCACGAAGAGCGGCGCGTGCCAGAGCTCGCGCCCGCTCGCGAGGTCGTAGCACAGGACGGCGCGCATCAACCCCGCGCGCGGCGCCCAGATGTCGATCGAGAAGAAGAGCAGCGCCGCGGTCGCGACCACGAGAGCGGAGGCCAGCGCGCTGCGCGGTCCACGTCCGTCGGCCGCGCGCTTGCGGGCCCACGGGAAGAGCGCCGTGTGCCACAGGACGCCGAACACGGCCGGTGCGACCATCACGGCGCGGTACTGCGTCTTGAAGGCCAGCCCGTACGAGTTGAGGCCGATGTTCCGGAACAGGACCACGGCGGTCGCGGCGAGCGCGACGACGCCGAGGAGGCGCACGATCGAGCGCGGCCGCACCCAGCCGATGGCGGCTGTCAGCCCGACCAGGGTGATGCCACCCGTGTAGAACCAGGCCCAGCCGAAGACGCCGTCGGCCCAGGCCGGGAAGGTGCTCGGCGCGAAGATGGCGAGCAGCATCGTCCCGACGAACGCCACGGTGAGGGCGCGAGTGACCCAGCCGTCGATCACGAAGAGCGTGCCTTGCGCGGCCGGCTCCGGCGTGCGCCGGCGCAGCGACGCGAGCGTGAGCCCCAGGAGGAGCACCGCGAGCAGCGGCAGGCCCCAGTTCTGGAGCGCCGCGACCCGGCCGCCCTCGGTCCCGGGGTAGGCCGTGGTGAGCAGTACGCGGTCGCCCTGCACGATCGGCGAGGAGATGCCGTCGCCCTTCACCTCGACCTTCCACTGGAGATCGGGCGAGCTCGGCCCGAAGTCCACGGGAAGCTGGGCCGTGCGCGCGACGCCCTGCCCATCGGCGCCGCGGAATTGCGGCCAGTCCTGCGCGCGCGCGGAACGTGACAGGCACGGGACGGGCACGCAGGAGAGCGCGACCACCGGGCGCCACGGAGCCGGGCCGAAGGAGACGGTCATGGCCGTTCGGAAAAGAAGTGCGGCGACTCGCCTTCGTCGCGGGACGCGGCGCCCTCCATCCTACCCGTGCCCCGCAGGGCCCCTGGCCGCAAGGCGCGACGACGAATGCCTGGCCCGAATAGGTCGGGCTAGGGGCGGGCGTCTTGCGTGCCGCCCTCGGGGACGGGCTGCAGAGTGAGCCGCTCGGCCAGGCGCTGCGCCTCCGCCTCGCGGCTCGCCAGCGGTCCGTCGAAGCGGTAGGTGACCGGAACGCCTGCGTACTGCGAGAGTGCCTCGGCCGCGCGTCCTCGTGCCCACGCCGTCGTCGGGGACACGGCGAAGTCGCGCGCATCGGCCAGACCGGCGGAGGTGTCGATGCGCAGCACCTGGAGCAGGAAGGGAACGCACTGATCGAAGCCCGCGTACAGCGCGGTGGCCGCGCACTCGACGCGCGTCTCCAGATCGGGGTGGGGATACGGCCCCACGGCGAGCGGCACGAGACGCTGCGCGTAGCGCCGCGGGTCGGGGAAGCGCGCGAGCGCGGCCGCGGCCAGCGTGTCGCCGCAGTCCGAGTGGCGCGCGGGGCCGAGCGTGCGGCGCTCGAGCCGGCGGATCAGGATCGTGGCGCTGGTCGGATAGCGGCTGCGGCCGAGGATCACGGCGGCGCGGACGGAATCGAGGTTCATCTCGTCGAGCGCTGCGGCGAGGTCGCGCAACCCGGCCTTGTCGATCGGGGTGGCCTGCTGCTCGGGCAGCGTCTCCTCCGTCCACAGCTCGAACTCGTGGGACGACATCGTGCGCCACGTGGGAGGAAGCGCGAGCGTCGGACCGCGCGGGAGCAGCGTATCGGCCGAGGCCGTGTCCCCGGCCGGCGCGCGACAGGCGGCGAGCAACGCCAGGAGCGCGACCGAGCGGAGGAGCATCGGGCCATGGTAGGCATTGGACGCGCGGAATTCCCCGCGCTCGCGAGCAACCGGAGCGCGAGCGGTGCGGTCGTGGGGCCCGGAGGTGAAACCCACCATGCACATGGAATCGATTCGTGTCCGGTGCGCCGGCCCGTGGACCCTGTCGGCCCGTGGCCTGCGCTCCCTGCCTTCGTGGCTCTTGCTCGCCGCTCCCGCGTTCGCCCAGGGCACGCGGGTGGCGGTCTCCACCACCGACGACGTGCTCGCCGGCCCCGCCGTGCCCTTTGCCGTCAACGACGGCGACCTGGTGTCGGCGGGCGATGCCCTGGGAGTCCGCCCGCACTTCTGTGAGACGCACTTCCAGGCCTCGTGCGGATTCGTGCCCGGCGACATCGACGCGTTCGCGCGCCGGCCGGGCTCGACACCGGGCCGCGCGGACTCGATCGTCTTCTCCTTGCTCTCCAACGAGGGCGGCTTCCTCGACGGTGACCTCATCGGCGTGTCGCCGAACGGCGGTGCGGTGCTGCTCGTGTCCGAGCTCCAGCTGGCCACGGCGCTCGGCGATCCGGCGGCCGCGATCGACGTCGACGCGCTCGCCTACGACGACCAGGGGCGCGTGCTCTTCTCGCTCCAGACCGACCAGGCCTCGGTCGGAGTCCTGGACGGGGACATCCTGCGCCTCGAGCTGGGCATGACGAGCGTGACCAAGGTGCTGAGCGAGAGCGACGTGCAGCAGCGCTTCACGCAGGCCACCTCGCTCGCCGACGCGATCCTCGACGTCCAGGGCCTCGAGTTCGAGGGCGGCGAGATCTGGGTGGCGGTGCAGTCCCCGAGCTCACAGGACGGAGCCGTGATCCAGGTCACCGGAACGCCGCACGTGGTGCTGGACGAGAACGCGATGGGGCTCGGCGGCGCCGAGATCGACGCCCTCGCACTCGTGCGGCCGGGC
>Ga0111538_10004730_pt1 | contig 18785 bp, 15 predicted proteins | sample SoiMethybrSBSTD1_FD_79669 | JGI IMG/M metagenome (GOLD analysis project Ga0111538, IMG submission 79669) | Bulk soil microbial communities from a Populus tree surrounding site in Tennessee, USA - Soil MetaG P. TD hybrid SBSTD1 (version 2)... | ecosystem: Environmental > Terrestrial > Soil >...
ACTACCGAAGCCGCTTTGCCGAGCACCTGTTCAACGCCCGGGCGCCGGCGCGAGGGCTCGCCTGGCGCGCGGACTCGGCCGGGCTCGAGCTCGATTGCAGCACGCGGAACCCGGGACCGATCTCGCGCATGGCCCTTCAGGCGCTGAACGTGCGCGGTATCGGCGTGCCGGCGCCGCACCGGCCGCCGCGCGACGTGGAACACTGCGATTTCGAAACGGCGCGACTGGTGATCGCGCTGAAGGAAGCGGAGCACCGGCCCCTGCTCGAGGCGCGCTTCGCGGCGTTCGCGCCTCGCGTCGAGTACTGGCACGTCGACGACGTCGAGGATGCGCCGCCCGAGCACGCGCTGCCGATCCTCGAGCGCAAAGTGGACGAGCTCTTGTTGCGGCTCGGCTAGGCGGCCCGCGCGCGAAAGCGGAAGGTACCGCGCCCGACGTCGACGCGTGGCTCGCGGAACCCCGCCGCTTCGAGTCGCGCCGGCAGACCGCCCGGATCGACGGGCACCAGCGCGTCGAAGGTGTGAATCATCCGGAAGAACCGGCTCGACAGGCTGTCGGAGCCCACGAACACGCCGCCCGGGCGCAGCACACGCCGCACGTTCGAGAAGATCCGGTCCTGGAGCTCGGCGCTCGCCACGTGGTGCAGCATCGTGCAGGCGATCACGGCCGAGAAGCTCGCTGCCGGGAGCTCGAGCCGCGTGGCGTCGCCGTGGAGCACGTGGGCGTTGGTGCCGGCGAGCCGCGCGGCGAGGCGCGTCGCGAGGCTCCGGTCGATCTCCACCGAGGTCAAGCGCGGTACGCGGCGCCTCAGCACGTCCGTGGTGATGCCCGGACCCGGACCGAGCTCGAGCACGTTTTCCCCCAGATCGACCCCGGAAAGCACCCAGGGCAGCAGTTTGCCGTCGACGATGCGGGTCCAGTGCCCGCTCGAGCAGTACCAGCGGTGGAGCAGGTTCATGGTCCGGATTGTAGGTTTTCCGGCTGCGGCCGTCTCACGCTATTCTGTCAAATAATGTCGAAAATAGGACAATCGCCCATTGCGCCGGTGGCGATGCTAGAGCCGGTCGTCGCGCTCGCCGTCTCGTACCCCGACGGCGTGCGGATCCCGCGCCACCGCCATCGCACGGCGCAGCTGATCGCCGCGGTCTCGGGCGTGATGACCGTGACCACGCGCGACGGCACTTTCGTCGTGCCGCCGCAGCGCGGCGTCTGGGTGCCGCCCCTGGTCGAGCACCGGATTCGCATGACCGGCGAGGTCGCGATGCGCACCGTGTACGTCTCGCGTTCGCGCGCCAAGAAGCTTTCCGCGCGCTGCTGCGTCGTCCAGGTGACGCCGCTTTTGCGCGAGCTCGTGCTGCGTGCGGTGGAGTTTCCAGCGCGCTACCGCCGCGGCGGCCGCGAGGCCAAGATCGCGGCGCTGATCGTCGACGAGATCGAGCACGCGAGCGTCGCACCGCTGCATCTGCCGCTGCCGGTGGACGCGCGTGCCCAGCGCGTGACGCGCGCGCTGGCCGCGAATCCCGGCGATCCGCGCTCGTTCGCGGACCTGGCCAGGGCGGCCGGCGCGAGCTCGCGCACGCTGGCCCGGGTGTTCCGTCGCGAGACCGGGATGTCATTCCGCGCCTGGCGGCAGCAGCTCTGCTTGCTGCGCGGCCTCGAGCGACTCGCAGCGGGCGAGTCCGTGCTCACGATCGCGCTCGAGCTCGGCTATGACAGCCCGAGCGCTTTCATCGCCATGTTCAAGCGCGCGTTCGGCGTCTCACCTGGCCGCTATTTTCGCGAACGAGCGCCGGTGATACCCTCGACCACCTGATGCCCGCAAACGAGGCGAACGCACTGGCGGAGCTCGCGGCGACCGCAAACAGCCTTTGCGACTACGAGCGCGGCGCGCTCGAGCTGATCGGCGCCCGCGTCGGCTTCGACGTCGCGATGTTCAAGCGGGCGGGCGGCACCGGCCCGTACACGCCGGGCCTCGATCTCGGGATCAAGCGCGCGTGTATGCCGTACTGGAAGCAATTCGGGGAAGAGATCGCGCCGGTCGCCGCGGTCGCGATGCGACAAGGTCGCGTCGCGGTCGACGTGGAGGTGTTCGGGCTGCGCCGCATGGAGCGGCTTTCGTACTACCAGCTGTTGATGCGCCCCCACGGCGGCACGTCGACCGCGATCATTCATTTCACGCGCCGCGGCTCGATCGTCGGCTGCCTGTCGCTCGGCCGCACGCGCGGCAGTTTCGCCGCGTCGGAGCTCGACTATCTGCGCACCCTCGCAACCACGCTGTCGGTGTGCGAGGCGAGCGTGCTTGCGGCGCCGTCGCCGGTCTGGACGATCGCGGCCGCCGCCTCGCTGACACCGCGCGAGCGCGAGGTGCTCGGCTACCTGCGCTTCGGCTACACCAACGCGCAGATCGCCGCCGCCCTCGGCAGCGCCGAGCGCACCGTGCGCAACCAGCTGAGCAGCATCTACGAAAAGCTCGGCGTAGCCACCCGCGCGGAAGCTGCGGCGCGCTGCGCGGAGCTCGGGCTGGCCGCGGATACGTGACCCCGCATGGGACGATCGTCCCATGGTGCACGCCGGGCGCGTCCCGCATGTTCGCCGCATGCAAGCCATTGCCTCCGCCCGGGCGCTCCGCCCGCTGATCCTCTCGCTGCGTGACGAAACCGAGGCGAACCGACGCTTGCCCGCGCAACTCGTGGCGGCGCTGATGGACGCGGGCCTGTTTCGCCTCGCGGTGGCGCGTGCCGACGGCGGTCTCGAGGCCTCGCCGCTGGAGGCGCTCGCGGTGCTCGAGGAGCTCGCGGCCGCAGAGGCGTCGGTGGCTTGGATCGTCTGGAACAACACGCTGCCCGGACTGCTGAGCAAGTTGCTTCGCGCGGAGGCGCGGCGCGAGCTGTTTGCGCCCCCGCGCACGCTAATGGCGAACTCGACGCGGCCGACGGGGCGTGCACTGCCGGAGGACGGCGGCTTCCGGATCAGCGGTCGCTGGTCGCTGGTCTCGGGCTGCGAGCTCGCCGATCACATCCTCTTGCGCTGCGTGGTGCCGCCGGACAACGCGCTCATCATGGCGTTCGTGCAGAGAAGCCGGTGTCGGATCGTCGATACCTGGCACTCCGGGGGCTTGCGCGGCACGGGAAGCCACGACGTGATCGTCGATGACGAGCTGGTGCGAGCCGACGCGACGCTGGCGTTCGGCCGCCCTCCGGTGCTCGACATTCCGCTCTACCGCATGCCGTTCGCGGCGACGCTGTCGGCGGGCTGCGGAGCGATCGCGCTCGGCATCGCCGGTGCGGCGATCGATGGCTTGCTCGAGCTCGCGGCGACCAAGGTTTCGGTCGACACCGGCGCCGCGCTGCGGGAAAAGGGCGCATTTCTGGTGCGGCTCGCGCGCATCAAAGCGCAAAAGGGGGCGGCGCGGCTGCTGCTTCACGCCGCGCTCGACCGCGCCTTTTCAGCGTGTTCCACGGGGCAGGCGGTGACGCTCGAGGACCGCGCCGAAATCTGGGCGGCGGCTCACCACGCGGCCCTTGCCGCGAAGGAGATCGTGCGCGAGGCCTACGACCTGTCGGGAGCTCCGGCGCTCTACACGTCGTCCCCGCTGGAGCGGGCTCACCGGGACCTGCACGCGGTCTGTCAGCACGTAATCCTGCAGGAGCTCTGGCTCGAGGACGTGGGACGAGTCTGGCTGGGGGCCGCGCCGCTCGCTCCGCTGTTCGCGTCCTGAGCTCGGCGGCGAAGGCGCGAGCCGGATCGTCAGCGCGTTCAAGCGGTGCAAGAGGTCGAGGCGAAAGGCTCCGGCCGCGGCCAGGGCGCCGAGGTCGCGCGGGGAGCCGGCCACCACGCGGACGTCGACTGCGACTTCGTCGGTCGTGCCGACCCTTCGCACCTTGCCGCGGTCGAGGGCGCGCAGCAGCGCCGACTGCGCCCGCGGGGAAAGCGTGTCGATCGAATCCAGAAATAGAGTGCCGCCCAGGGCGCGTTCGAAAACGCCCGGCAGCTGGGGGGCGATTCCGAACAGCGCGCCCTCGATCGAGTCGGGGCGGAGCGCCGCGCAGTCGAGCGTGACGAAGGGCGCCTGCCGTCGTGGACCCTGTTCGTGGAGCGCGCGGGCGAGGCCGGCCCGGGAGCTTGCGGGTTCACCGAGCAAAAGCACCGAAATTCGGCTCTTGGCCGCGGATTGCGCGAGTCTGTCGATGAAGCCCATGATTGGCGAACGCGTCGAGAACTACGCTCGGCAGCGACGTTTTCTGCCAGGAGGGCGCGTTTTTCTTCGTCGCCCGCGTCCGTCACCGCCACGGGTCTGGACCAGGTAGGCATTTTTTGCGAGGTCCACTTTCCCTGCTCGCGCAACTGGGGCTCAACTGAGAGAAGCCTTTCATGAGAAGTAGCGAGCGATTCAGGGGTCTCCTCCAGCGGCTGTGCGCCGGCGCGATCGTCTTGACCAGCGCCGATCCGTCGGAGGCCGTGGACGTGCAGGTGGACCCGAACACGCGATACCAGACGCTCAAGGGGTGGGAGTCGATCCTGAGCGGGTTCGAGGTGAACGAGTCGGACGGCTCTTACTCGCCGGCCTGGGTGCAATCGGCGCCCAAGATCATGAGCTATCTCGTCAACGAGATGGGGATCAACCGCGTTCGCATCGAGCTTCCGAGCGGATCCGAGAACCCGGTCGACTACTTCGCGCGCTTTCAGGCGGGACAGCTCGACTACGACGGAATGAAGGCGCACTTCTACGACAAGATCAACGACAACGGGGATCCCAACGTTGCCGATCTGGGCGGCTTCCACTTCGGCCTCCCGGACTTCCGCATCGAGAACGAGCTTCTACCGATCAAGCGCGCGGTCGAGCAGAACGGCGAGAAGCTTTACATCTCGGTCTGCTACGTCGACTTCAATGGCAATTCCCAGGGCTCGCTCCGGCACGGCACCACGCCCGCGGAGTACGCCGAGCTCGTCAGCGTGTTCTTCGATCACTTGAAGACGAAGTACGGCATCACACCCGACGCGCTCGAAATCATCCTCGAACCAGAGAACACCGCAGACTGGAACGACGGAGGAAACGTCGGCCGCGGCGCCGTGGCCGCAGCGGCAAGGCTCAGAGCGGGCGGCTACGACCCCGAGTTCATCGCGCCGTCGACGGTCAGTGCGGCCAACGCCGTCCCGTTCTTCAACGCCGCGGTCGCCGTCAACGGCGCGGCGAGCCTCTTCTCGATGCTCTCTTATCACCGCTATTCTTCCGGCGACTACGCGGCGATCTACCAGGCAGCGCGCGCCCGCGGCGTTCAGACCGGGATGCTCGAGTTCTTCACGGCCAGCGTCGACGACCTGGTCCAGGATCTCACGGTCGCGAATGTCTCGGCCTGGGAGAAGTACGCGATCGCGGCGCCCAACCCGAACAGCGACTACGCCTACCTCTACGCGAACGTGAGCAACCCGGCGAACCCCGTGGTGAGCTTCGGCGCCAAGGCCGCGCAGATGATGCCGTACTTCCGCTTCGCGCGCCTGGGCGCGGTCCGTGTGGGAGCGACCAGCAGCTCCGGCGGCGTCACGCCGGTCGCTTTCGTCAACACGAACGCCACTCAAGTGCTCGTGCTGAAGGGGGACGCCGCAGAGCTCACCGTTCGAGGCATGAAGGACGCCGTCTACGGCGTGCGGAGCGTCGCGAACGACGGAAGAGTCACGAACGGGGCGGACATCACCGCGTCCGCGGGCGTGATCAACGTCACGGTGCCCGCCGGGGTCACCGCGATCTACGACAAGAACTCGACGCGCGGCGGCTCGGGCGGGACAGGCGGAACGTCCGGCACGGGCGGCGCGCCAGGCACCGGCGGCGCGTCCGGCACCGGCGGTACGAGTGGCGGCGGCAACGCGGGGAGCGGAGGCTCGCAGAACTCGAGCGGAGGCACGGGGGACGCAGGCGTCACCGGCGGCTCGAGCGGCGCGGGTTCGGGCACCGGTGGGCGTTCGTCGACGGGCGGCGCCGCGGCATCGACTCCTGACGGCGGCAACGGAGTGCCCGCCAGCCCAGCCGAAGACTCCGGTTGCGGATGCCGGCTTCCTGGCTCGAAGCCGCCTGTTCGCCTCCTCTTGCTGTCGCTCGCCGGCGTCTGCCTTGCCGTTGCTCGTTTCGCGCGCCGGCGCCACGCCGCGCGCTGACGACGTTCAGCACCCGTAACAGGTTCCGGGGCACGGCGTAGTACCGGGAAGCCAGCGCCAAGCCAACGCTCGGCTCCATTCGGAGGAGAAGTGACATGGACCTGTACAAAGGTAGAGCGGTAGCGGCCGCTGCGGCCGTCCTGCTCGCCGCGGTCGGTTGCGGCAGCGACGACGGGGAGAAGAGCCAGCAGCAAACCCAGGAAATCAAGTGCCTGGGCGGCAACGAATGCAAGGGCATGAGTGAGTGCAAGAGCGAGGGCGGCAACGAGTGCGCCGGGCTCAACGAGTGCAAGGGCATGGGCTGGACGTACACCGGTACCGAGGAAGAGTGCCGCATGCACGGCGGAACTCCGGCGACGTGACTCCCGTGGACCCGCGACCCTGTACCGAGCGCGCACGGGGGGGAACCGGTATCGGTTTGCGGGTCCGCCACTATCGCGAGTTTCTCGAGCGCGGCTACGATTTGCCCTGGGCCGAGGCCATCACCGAGAACTTTCTCGGCCGCGGCGGGCGCCCGCGGGCCGTGCTCGAGCGCGTGCGTCGCGATGCACCGCTGATTCTGCACGGCGTTTCGCTCTCGATCGGCGGCACGGATCCTCTGCGCCGCGACTACCTCGCTGCGGTGCGGGCGCTCGCCGGGGAGATCGACGCTGCCTGGGTGTCCGATCACCTGTGCTTCGGCGGCTTCGGCGGGCATTTCGCGCACGATCTCTGGCCGCTGCCGTTCACGGAAGAGGCGCTCGAGCACGTGTGCGTGCGGGTGACCGCGGTCCAGGAAGCGCTCGGAAGGCGGATCCTGCTCGAGAACGTGTCGAGCTACGTCACGTATCGCGCCAGCGCGCTCCGCGAATGGGAGTTTCTCGGCGCCGTGGCCGAGCGCGCGGATTGCCTGATCCTGCTCGACCTGAACAACGTGTACATCAGCGCGAAAAACCACGGATTTTCTTGCGACGACTACCTGTCGGGTCTGCCCGCCGGCAGGGTCGCGCAGTTTCACCTCGCCGGACATCGCGACTGCGGCGACTTCCTGCTCGATGATCACGGGTCGGCGGTGCCCGACTGCGTGTGGGAGCTCTACCGGCGAGCGCTGGCGCGCTTCGGATCGCTGCCCGCGATCGTCGAATGGGACGACGCCGTACCCGAGCTCCCGCGCCTGCGCTTCGAAGCGCTGGTAGCGAGCGGTATCGAGCGCGAATGCGCTGGGAGCCGAGCGTGACGGCGAAGCTGTTCGAGCTCGAGCGTCTGTTCTGGCAATCGGTGCGCGGCGACGCCGAGGCGGCCGACGTGGCCGCAAGCTTCGTCGGCGGCGAGCGCCTGGCCATTTACCGGCGCATGTACGTCGCGCGTCAGGTGCACGCACTCCGCGACGCGTACCCGAAACTCTCGGAGCGACTGGGGAAACGCTTCGAGCGCGTGGCGCGCGAGTACCTTTTGGCGCACCCTTCGAAGGAGCCCGCGATCGAATGGGTGGGCGCGAGACTTCCGGATTTCTTGCGGGATCGCGAGCTCGCGCTCGCGGCGCTCGCTCGGCTCGAATGGGCGCGCAGCGAGGCGTTTCTGCTGCCGGATCCGCCCGCGGTCGCCGCGCGTTTCGAGATTGATCCGGCGCGGTTCGCGGCCGCACGGCTCGAATTCGTGCCGGCGCTGCGCGTCGTCGACGCCACGCGGGCTGCGCTCGACGCCTGGGATCAGCCGCTGAAACCGTGGTCGGCTGCGACCGAGCCGGTGCCGGTCGCGGTGTGGCGCGCCGAGCACCAGGTGCGTCACTGCGAGCTCGACCCTGACGAGGCGGCGGCGCTCAAGAGCGCGCAGCAGGGGGCGGCGCTCGAGCGCGTGTGCATTTCATTTTGCGACGCGGCCGCACCGGCGCGGCGGGCGTTCGAAGTGCTGCGAAGCTGGTTCGAACGGCGCTGGATCGCGGCGCTGCTCGTGGCGTGTGCGATCGTGGTCGCGGGCTGTTCCGGCGAGGCGGAGCCGGAGGTCGTGGCCGAGCGCACCGGCCCGTTGATGCGCCCGGGCCAGGATTGCCTGCGCTGCCACTCCGAGCGCTCGTCGAGCGGGGCCCCGATCTGGACCGTGGCAGGAACGGTTTTCCCGGACCGCGCTGCGGCCGCCGATCGCGGCGTGAGCGGCGTGCACGTGATCGTCAGTGACGCGCGGGCACACAGCATCGAGCTCGTGAGCAACTCCGCGGGCAACTTCTACAGCGACGAGCCGCTCGAGGTGCCGCTCCGGATCGCGATCGAGTACGAAGGACGGCGCCAGGAAATGCCGGTGCGTGCGCCGAGCGGCGGCTGCAACGCCTGTCATTCGCCGCAGCCGATCGGGGGCACGGAGGGGCGGCTCTACTTGCCGGGAGCCCATCCGAGCCGTGCGAGCTGCGGCAGCGACTCGGAGCTCGTGCTCCCGACTCGCGACGGTCGCTACAGCTGCGCGCCCGCACGCTGCGTCAATGAGCCCACGCCGCACTGTTTAGTGTCGGAATGACGGTCACCGACCGCTCTCGGCCGCCGTACGCGACGTAACAAAGTTGGACGCTCGAGCGAACGAATTCGATGACGGCGGTCCTTCGGACGAAGCCCTGATGGCGGCCTACGCCGCGGGCGATCTGCGCGCTTTCGACAGGCTTTTCGCGCGCCTTGCCCCGCGCGTGCACGGCTTTTTCCGGCGGGCTTTCGGCGACCCAGGGCTGGCCGACGATCTGATGCAAACCACGTTTCTAAAGCTCCACCGCGCGAAAGACAGCTACGACGCGGCGCGTCCGCTCGCCCCCTGGCTGTTCACGATCGCCGCCAGCGTGCGCCGCGACGAGCTCCGGCGGCGCTACCGGCTGCCCCCCTGGGCGGGGGAGGAAGAGCTGCTCCAGGCCGAAGCCGCCGATGCCGATCCCAGCGCGCAGCAGGCGCGGGGCGAGGCCGCCGACGCGGTGCGCGCCGCGCTCCAGCGTTTGCCGGAATCCCAGCGCACGGTCGTCCACCTCCACCGCTACGAGGGGCTGACTTTCGAGCAGATCGCCGAGGTGCTGGGCACCACCAGCGGCGCCGTGCGGGTGCGAGCGTGCCGGGCTTACGAGCGCTTGCGACTGGAGCTCGGTCCGTGGCTCGCGGCTCAGGGAGAACCCCGACAGTGACGGGCTCCGAGCACATCGCCGATCGCGCCTTGTTCGTCGCGGCGCTCGATGCGGAAGACCCGGAGCGCACGGCGGCGAACGTGCATTGTCGCTCCTGTGCCGAGTGCGCGCTCGCGCTTCGGGATGCACAGCGCCTGCTGGTGGCGCTCGACACGGCGCTGAGCCTCGATGCCCCCGAGCCGGCGCCGCTCGCGCGGACCGCTTGTGCCGTGCACGCCGCCGAGCGCGCCGCGCGACGGCATGCGAGCGCTAAAGCCGCGGTCGCGACGCTGCTTTCGGGCGTCGCGCTCGTGCTCGTGTCGCGGCACCACGCCCCCGATCCGAACTTTTTCCTTTATGCCGGATCGCTCGCGCTCGCCGCTCTGCTCGCGGCGCTTTCCATCCATCGCCCGTGGCACGTGCTTTCGGTGCTGGGCGCGCTGGCGCTCGGACTCTCGGCTGGAGGTGAGCCCGCGGAGCTCTCGATCGGGCTCGGGCTCAAGTGCGTTGGGTTCGAGCTCTTGGCCGCCGCCGCCCCGGTGCTCACTTTACTGGTTCACACACGCCGGCACGCGATGGCGCTCGCGCCGATCGAGCTCGCGGCGCTGGCGGGAGCGGGTTCCGTGGCGGGTCTCTGCGCGCTGCTCGTCGCGTGTCCTGCGAGCCACGCGCTGGGTCATGTGATGCTTTTCCACGCCGGCGGGGTGGTGCTGGCGAGCTGCGCCGGGCTCTCCGCGCACCGATTTAGCCACGTTGCAAAAGTTTAGAGACAAGCTGGGGTGGATCGAGCCCCTTTATCGTTGGGGAGGAGTCGATCCCGAAAATGAGTCGATCTCGCGCCATCGCGGTCGTGGCCCTGCTGCTCGGATGTGGTTCGAGCACCGAAAACGGAGGAGGAGCAGGGGGTAGTGCGGGCACGAACGGGATCGGGGGAGCGGGCGGCTCCGCAGGAGTGAGCGGAAGCGCGGGAGCGGGCGGAAGCGGAGGCGAGAGCGGAAGCGGAGGCGCAGGCGGAAGTGGAGGCGAAAGCGGAAGCGGAGGCGAGAGCGGAAGCGGAGGCGCGGGCGGAAGTGGAGGCGCAGGCGGAAGTGGAGGCGAGAGCGGAAGCGGAGGCGCGGGCGGAAGTGGAGGCGCGGGCGGAAGCGCGGGCGCGGGCGGGAGCGGAGGCGGCGGGACGGGTGGAACGGGCGGCGGCGACGCGTATCCGTGCAATGGGAGCTCGAATGGGTACGACGCGGTGGTGAGGGGATCGGGCTCGAGCTGGGTGGCTCAGCGGGGCAGCAACACAGTGTACAGCGGCAGCGACATGCGAGCCGCGGTGCAGGCCGGGATCGATAGTCTGAGCTCGGGGCGCACTGCCAAGCAGCGCGTACTCGTCGAAGGCTCGGGCACGATCGCGGCAAGCGCGCGGATCAGCGTCGCAAGCTTCACCCTCCTCAACATTTGCGGGACGATCGACGTCACCGGGAGCGGTTCGGGGGACATGGCGCCGATCTACGCCCGAGGCCGCACTGACATCGAGATTCCTCACGTCACGATCACGGGCAGCCCGGTCTACGGCATGTTCTTTCGCGACGTCGACAACCTGACGCTCGGGCAGGTCGATCTGCGCGTGACGAGCGGGCTCGGCATTCGCATCGACAACCATGGCCGGGCCGATCGATCGAACAAGGTAAAAAACATCCGGATCGGAGCGGTTCACGTCGAGGGTACGTCGACGCAGGGCGTCGAGACCTACGGCGTCGACGACATCAGAATCGGAAGCGTGGTGGCGCGCAACGTCGGCGACTCGGGGCTCTTGCTCAACGACACCACCAACGCCGTGGTCGACCTGGTCGATGCGGCGGACACCGCGACCGGCACCGGCTACGCGGCGTTCCGGATGGCGAACCGAAACGGCCGCATCGGCGACGCCTACCCGACGAACATCCGCGTCGGGCAGGTGATTGCGCGCCGCGGCGGCCGCGGCATTTTCTGCGTTTCCGAGAGCGGCGGTGCCGTCATCGATCGCATCGACATCGCGGACGCGGGCAACAACTCGATCTTGATCGAGAACTGCTACAACGTGAACATCGCGGCAGTGAGCGGGAGCGTGACGGGCGGGGGCGACGTGCGGATCGCCGCGCGCACGGAGTTTGCCAACACCTCCGACGTCACGATTCAGAACCTGACGGTCACGAACAGCGCCATCGTCGAAAACCCGTGTGCGACAAACAGCGTCTTTCGCAACAACACGCTGGTGAACTCGCGCAACAGCGTGTGTCCTTGACTACCAGAGCACGCCCAGCGACTCGCCGTCCTCGGCCGCGAACACCTCGAGCCGCCAGTCGAGCGCGAGGTAAACGCGCGTCGCGCTCGCGCTGAGCGCGATCGAGTTCGAGCCGAGTCGAGCCCGCGGCGCTTCGTGCGACCAGGCGACGGCGCCGGTGCGGCTGTCGCGCGCGCCGAGCAACCAGCGCCCGTTTTGTAGCTGATAAAATCCGTAAATGTGGCGGGGCGTGATCTCGGTCGAGAGCTGGGGATTTTCGTGGAGCGGCTCGCTGGTGAAGGCGAGCGGCCCTTCCCAGAGCACTTTGCAGGTCTCGGGGTCGAAGCCGAAGAAGGTGTTGCGCGGCAGCCGCCCGTTCCCGAAGTCGTGGCCGATGCCGGTGCCGTCGACTTCCTGAATGAAGAAGGCGTGGTGTTTGCCGATCGCAGGCCGGAGCTTCGAGTGGCAACGCGGGGACCCGCTCGGCGTGTAGGGTGCTTCTCGAGCTTCGCACTCTGCCGGACGTGTCCCTGGTGTCGCTTTGCCGTCGCCGTCGATCGTCATGCCGTGATCCTCGTGCGGCCCGACGTCGCGGTCGTTCAAGATCCAGATCGCCGGTGTTCCAGAGCGCACCGCGCACACGTGGGTCGAGTAGGCGACCGCGATCGCGGGGTGCACTTCGCGCCCGTTCGTCGCATCGTAGATGTGCAAGAGGCCCTCGCTGTCGGTCAGAAACAGGCGTCGGGTGCTCCGGAGCAGGTGCGTGCGCGGCGAATGCCACTGGCTCTTGATCGGCGCGGTGTGCCAGAGCATGCGAAACGTCGCGCCGTCCGTGGCGACTACCGAAAGCGGGCGGGCGTCCTGGTTCGAGCTCCAGCGCAGCCCGATCACGTCTTCGGTGCCGTCGCCGTTCAAGTCGATCAGAATGGGCCGTTGGCTCGGGTACCAACTCAATCCCGTTTGTACGTCGGTGCGCTGTGGCTCGAGCACCAGTGACGATGGAAGGGGAGGCGGGGGCTCGTCTGTGGGAGCCGTTCGCGAGGCCACGAACCCGGCGCTGATCACCGCCAGCGACGCGAGCACGCTCGAAACGCGGAGCTGGCGCCGTATCAGCGGCCGTACCAAGTCGGGGTTTCCGATCAGCACCAGCGCCTGACGCTCGAAGCTGCGATAGGCCGGACCAAGCGTTCGACCGCAGCTGTAGCGCTCCTCTCCAATCCCCAGGTCGAGCGTCGGCGCCGAGCTCGGCGCGGGCTCGCTGTCGCTCGGCTCGACATTGGCGAGCGCCGCGTCGAGTTGCCGGTATGCGGTCCAGTCGCTGGCCGCGATCGCGAGTACGGCAATGGCGGCGGTGAATGCAATGGCGCTTCGCAACGAGCTCGGTGCGTCGGCGGTGAGAGCGACGAACGCGCTCAACGCCGACACCGCAAAGGCCGTCGCCAGCCAGATGCGCAAGCGATCGCCGCGATCCACGATCGAGCCGGGACGCGCCCGCCCCGACCAGCGGTTGGTGGTGTGCGTGAACAGCAATACGGCGACCGGCGGCATGGCGACCGCGACTCCCAGAAAAACGGGTAACACCAGGCGCTCGAACGACCACCTCAGGCCGGAGGCCAGCCCGAACAGGCCGCAGGCCAACACGATCGCCAAGCACAGCACCGCCCAGCGATTGCGGCAGGCGCGCACCATCGCGAAGCCGGCGGCGAACGACAATCCAGCGCAGGCCAAACCCTCGCCGGGATTGGCGCGGCACAGGCCGTCGGCGACGACCCAGCCAGTTATCCCGGCCACCCCGGCGAACGCGCCGGCCGGGCTCCACATTTTCCCTTCCATGGGCAAGGCTCCCCGAGTTTGACCCAACCGAGCGGGATCGGTTGGCAGCGCCGATGGAGATCCGAAGGAGATTTTTGGTGGCCCGATTTGTGCCCGTCAGGTCTTGGTGTTTCGCTGCGTGGTCACCACGGTCACCGCATCCGGCCCAGGTCCCGGCGCGGCCGCGGGGCCCGACGCGCGGAGGGTGTGGGCGAAACGCTCGCATTGCGCGATCAGCGCCGGATTCTTGGTGCCGCGAAACCACACGTCCATCGCGCGCTGGTGCTGCTCGAGCGCCGCGGCATCCCCCTGCTTCAGCGCGACCTGCGCCCGTGCGCGGTGCAACGAGCCGAGCGTGATCGGGCCCTCGTTGGCACGGTGCTCGGCCAAGAGCTCGTCCAGGCGCCGCGCGGCGTCCGCGGTTCGGCCGAGGCCGGCTTCTGCGACCGCGAGCTGAATTTCCACGCGCAGGTTCATGGCGACGATCATCCGATCGGCGGCGCTCAGGAGGCGCAGCGTGTCCCGGCAGAAATCCGATGCACGCTGGTACTGGCCGGTTTCGTTGTAGGCCGCTGCCAGCGCACCGGCCACCGCACACCAGCCGATGAAGGAGCGCGGCTCCACGCCGTTCAAGAGTGCTTCGAACTCGGAAATCGCGCTCGCGTATTCGCCGCGCAGCGCTTTGACGGTAGCGCGGGCAAAGCGCGCGTGCCGCGACAGGCTCGGCACTTCGAGTGATAGGCGTTCGAGCTCGTCGGCGGTGCGCTTCATGCCGATCACGTCGCCACTCAGGGAATACGCGATGATGCGGCTGCTCGGGGCCCAGACTTCGGCCTGCCAGGCCGAGCCGCTGCGCACGGCGTAGCTCTCGACCCGGCGCTCGTATTCGGCCGCGAGCGCGGACTCGCCGCGGCACGCGTGATAATTCGCCCGCACCTGATTCGCGACCATCCCGTACAGCTCGAGCCCGCAACTTTCGAGCTGGTTCGCGCGCTCGAGCGCGAGCGGGGCGTCCATGAAGCTCTCGAGCGCGCCGAGCGCGAACAGCAAACCGCCTTTCATGATCGGTCGCACCCGCTCGGGCAGACGGAGCACGCCGTGCGGCGTGTCGAGCTGAGCGAGCAAGTCTTTCAGTCCGCCGATCGTCTCGGCAGCGCGGTCCTGTGTCAGTTCGGCGAGACGCCGGGCCAAGGCGTGCGAGAAGGCGCCGGCGTGGCGCCGGCCGAGTGCGCTGAACGGTTCGAACACGGCCGCGCGCCGGGCTGCGCCCTCGGCATCGAGGCAGATCGTCGCGGTACCGGTCAAGGCGCTGCAGATCGCGCCGAGCATCACGATCCGCTCGCTCAAGGCGCGCGGCCCGCCACGCCCGTCGAACAAGTGGCGAATCGAGGCGCTGCCGAGGCCGATCAAGAGGCTCGGGATGCTGCCGAGGCGCGGGCGCAAGCGTGCGGTCAGCGCGAGACCGGTCTCTTCGGCGAACAGCGCGATCGTTTCGTCGCCGTAGCGATCGGCGAGCCGCCGGTCGACGTAGAAGCCCGCGAAGGCGATCGGGCTCAATAGTCCCATCAGCTCGTGATTCGGACGCTCGAGCTTCCGATACACGCCGATCGCCGCTTCGAGCGCGGGGACCGCCTCCGGCAGGTCGTCGGTTTCGACCAGCTCGAGCCCGACCCGGCGCAGGACGTCGGCGCCGCGCTCTTCTTCGCCGCCGTGGAAGAAGTGCCAGCCGGCCTGGAGCCTCATTGCCAGAGCGGATTCGCCGCTTTCGAGCAGCCGCGACCCGAGCAGGCGATGCAGGCGCTTGCGCTCTTCCGCACCGAGGCGGAGCAGGATGCGCTCGCGCAGCGAACCCTGGGCGAGCCTGTGATTTTGCCCTTGCCCGACCAGCACGCCCGCGGCGGTGAGCTCGTCGAGCGCGCTGAACGCGTCGAAGTCCTCGGCTTCGGCCAGGAGTACGCAGGTGTCGAGCGAGAGTGCGCCGTCGTGCACGCTGAACGCGAGGGCGAGCTTCAGTGCGCCCGGGCTGAGCTCGTCGAGCCGGCTGTCGAGCACTTCTTCGACTCGCGTCGGCAAACCTGGCGGCAGTTCCTGGGGCAGGATCCAGGTCCCATCGACGTAGCGCGCCAGCTGTTTTGCCACGAGGTACTGCGAAAGTTCGGTGAGGTGCAGCGGGTGACCCGCGGAGAGCCGGTACAACCACTGCGCCAGCCGCTCCAGGTTGGGCACGTCGCCGAACAGCGAGCGCAACAGCGCGTACGTGTCCTCCGGCGATAGCGCGCGCAGCGTGGTCGATTCGCCCGCGGCGACGAGCGCATTCACCGCGGTCGGCGCGAGGATCGCGTCGTCTTTCCTCAGCGTCGCGACGAGCGCGAGGTGATGGGGCCTAGCTGCCGCGGCCAGCGATGCCAGCAGCGACGCCGAGGCCTCGTCCACCCGTTGCAGGTTGTCGATCAGGAGTACCAGCGGCTGCTCGGCGGCGAAGCCGAGAAACCATTTTTCTGCCGCATACTGAACGCGCATGCGCCAGAGCCCGGGGCTCACCGAGACGTCGACCGGCAAGGGACGCGGCTCGAGGCGCTCACCCTCCTGCGCATCGAGCCAGCCCATCGACCGTATCTCGTGCGCCTCGCTTGCCTGCGCGGCCTCGGGCACGGAGCTCGCGAGCTTCGCGGCCAGCGCCCTCGCCACGGCGTACGGGCCGCGGTGGGCCTCGGCGTCGACGTGCAGCACGGTGGCTCCCGCCAGCCGCGCTTCGAGCCCGATCTGACCGAGCAGCCGCGTCCCGCCGGTGCCCGGTGCGTGATGGATCGACAGCACCGAACCTTCCCCTTCGACGGTGCGCACGGCGAGCTGTTTGGCGCGCTCGAGCTCCGCCGTGCGTCCCACGAGCTGGGCGCTCGAGAGGTAGCTCTGGGCGGTCCAGGGTCCGGGATCGGGTGTGAGATCGGCGATCGCCTCCAGCCGTTCGATCACCTCCGCCGCGCTCGAGGGTCGCCCGAGCGGATCCAGGCTCAAGAGTGACAGCACCAGCAGATCGAGCGCCGCGGGCACCGCCTCGAGCGCGGACGCTGCGGCGAGCTCGGCGACGCGAAGCGAGGGCGGCGCGGGCGGCGTTCTCCAGAACGCTTCGAGCTCGTCCAGCGTCTTGGCCGGGTACGCGTGGCTGCGCGTGAGCAAGTAGTAGGCGAGCGCGCCGAGCGAGAACAGGTCGGTCTTCTGATCGAGCGGCAGCCCGCGCAGCGATTCGGGCGGCACGAACGGAGCCGTGCCGACCAGCGTCGGCGGCGTGCCGAAGGGTGCAAGTGCGCCGAAGTCCAGCAGCTTGCAGCGGCCGTCGCTGGTGGCGCGCACGTTGCGCGGCGTGAGATCGCGGTGCAATAGACGATGCGCGTGCAGAAGCGCGAGCGACGACGCCACGTCGCGCAGGTAAAGACAGGCCTCGCGGAAGGAAAGCGGTGCGAGCGCCCGCAGATCCTGCCCGTCGAGGAGCTCCATCGTGAAATAGGGCCGCGCGTCCGAAACCCCGTAGTCGTAGACCTCGATGATGCGCGGGTGCCGGAGCAGCACCAGCGTGTGGTACTCCTTCTGGAACAAGAGCGTGGGCGTGCGCCCGGCGTTCGGCAAAAGCTGCTTGAGCGCGAGCACCCTGCGGCTCGACTCGTCGAACACGCGAAACACCGCGCCCATGCCGCCGACCGCGAGCTCGGTTTCGACCCGGTAGCGTCCGGCGATGCGGCGTGCCTGCCCCGTACGGTTCGCGTGTGCGGGATCGGCGTACGAATCTAAAGCCCCGGCAGGTGACATCGGCCCAACAACGAAATCTATCGCGTTCCGTCACCCGTAGCCAGTAGCGCCGCGTTGCGCCGAGCTCACAAGCTCTACAACAGCGCTCACCGCACTCAGGTCAAGCGGTTAAAGGCAGCTGTGCGAACGGCTCTCGGCTGGGTAGAAGGTCCCGCTGATGATGCACATCTCGTTGCTCGCGGCCGATTCGCCGAAGCTCAGCGGGATATCCAGGTTGTTTTGATAAGTGCAGGTCCAGGTGATGTCGGTTTCCGTGCCGAGCTCTAGCCCCGGATCGAACGTCGCCGCCGTCGGGTGATCCCACTCCTTGCTCTCGTAGAGCACCTTCCCCGATTGGCTCTTGGCGACGACGTGCGTCGCCCGCATGTGCATGTGGCTGACCAGATCGAGGATCTTCACGTTCGGAGGCGCGGAGCAGGTCTTGGTGGCCGTGCCCTGCGCGTGCGGCGCGACGTTGATGTTCATGTTGTTCATGAACAAGAAGCCCGCGGCGTATTTGGCGCTGCCGGCCGCTCCGGCCGTGAGCGTGAGCTCGGTGTGCACGGTGATCCGTTTGCTCGAAGTGTTGAGCCAGTGCATGTTGAAGCGCAGCCCCTCGTTCGCGTTCATGCGCAGCCCGACGCCCGGGGGGTACTCGTGCACGTAGTCCGGAACCTGCGCGCTGTGGACGCGATCGCCGAACTCGAGGCCGCTGCAGTCGTAAACGGAGCCGTCGCTGGCTTCCGTCTCGAAAAACGCGATCATGTGGTGCGAACCCTGCGGCATGTGAGACTCGGAACGGAAAACGTCGACGCTGGTGCCGAACGGATTCCGGAAGGTCTGACATTTGAAGGCTTCGCCGCCGGCCTCGACCACGAAGTCGTCGCTGCGCAGCGTGATGGTGCGCGTACCGCTGAACGAGCCGCCGCTGCCGCCCGCACCATCCGCGCCGCCCACTCCCGCCGCGCCACCGCGCCCGCTCGACCCCGAGCCCGCGGCGCCGCCGCGCCCGCTCGTGCCGCCGCGCCCGCTCGTGCCGCCCTTTCCGCTGACGCCGCCGCGTCCATTCGATCCCGCGCCCACGGTGCCGCCTTTCCCACCCACGCCCCCGTCGTCACCGCTCGGGGAGTCGTCCACCCGCCCACCACAGGCCGAAAGCACCACCGCCGCGCCGCCGAGGACCCACCACCGGTTTTGCATCAGCAAGTCCTCACCTGCGCTGCCGTTCAGGTGAGTATCCCATGCCGCCTCCGACGGAGCCAATCTGGTCCCCTGGCGCGGCAAATCACACCATTTTGCCCCATGGCACGCCGCGCGCTCGTCGTCGGGACGGCGCGTCCGCGGCCTTTGCCGCTCCGCCGCCGCTACCGGAGCTGGACGTTCTTGAGCCACTCGTCGCGGAGGCGCTCGAAGCTCTGAAAGCGCTCCCTGCCGAGCAGCAGCTTCATTTCCTTTCCCGTCTCGCTTCGCAGTCGTGGGCGGTCATCGGCCGGTGCCGTCTTGAGCGCTATGGCGAGATTCGCCAAGATGGCGCGAAAGCGCGTTTTCTCGTCCGGGTTGAGCTCGAGGGTCTGCAGCGCGTGCTCACCCATCTCGATCGTGGCCGCCGCAAGGTATTCGCCCGGTACCCGCGCCATCAAGTCGTCGGCGGCCTTTGGCGTTGCGCTCGGAACTTCGAAAAGA
>Ga0111538_10004733_pt1 | contig 18783 bp, 14 predicted proteins | sample SoiMethybrSBSTD1_FD_79669 | JGI IMG/M metagenome (GOLD analysis project Ga0111538, IMG submission 79669) | Bulk soil microbial communities from a Populus tree surrounding site in Tennessee, USA - Soil MetaG P. TD hybrid SBSTD1 (version 2)... | ecosystem: Environmental > Terrestrial > Soil >...
GTGATCTCGGATCCTGGTATCGGGGACGCGCTCGTCGCCGCTGGTCTTCCCAACGTCGCGACGATCTTTGGCTCGGCGCTGGACGACAACACGGAGCCGGTCGCGTACGCGCCCACCTACTATCCGGGCGTCTCCTCTCCCAGCGAAGCACGGCCGGTCACGTTGGGACTCGGCGCCGAAGCACTCGATATCGACTTCAACCTGCTGCTCGTCCGAACCTCAAGAATCTCGGGTCGCGTCAGCAATCCCGACGGCTCGCCGCTTACCAATGGCAACGTGAATCTGGCGCTCGATGAATCGACTGGACGGGGCGGCCCCGCTGGTGGAGCGTTCGGCGAGAGCTTTGGGAGCCGCGTTCAAGCGGACGGGAGCTTCTCAATCGCCAACGTCCCTCCCGGTCGCTATATCCTGCGCGCTCGCAGCACTCCAGGCGGCCCTGGAGGACGGGGCGGGCGCGGCGGCGGCGGCGGCCGAGGTGCGGCCAGAGGAGCCGACCCCGCGGGCGCCGCCGATGTGCCCCTTCCACAATTCGCATCACAGAGCTTGACCGTCAGCGGCGATTTGAGCGACCTCATGATCACCCTCGCTCCAGGCGCCACCATCAGTGGAGCCGTGGTGCTTCAAGCGACGCAGGCCGGGAGTCCGCCGAATCTGACTCAGGTCCGAGTGATGGCCCAGGCGACTGATTCCGCGCTCGGCACGAACATCAACGCCCAGGTGCAGCAGGACGGAACGTTCACCATGCTTGGGGTTCCTGGCGGAACGCACTGGATCCGGGCGCAGGCGCCGCGCGGCTTCACGCTGAAAGCGGTGACCGTCGGCGGACGAGACGTGATTGACGAGCCGTACGAAGTGCGGAGCGGCGAACGCGTCGATAACGTCAGCGTCGTCTTCACCGACAAAGTGTCGGAAATCAACGGAACCATCACCGACAGCCGAGGCGCGGCAGTGACCGACTACACGGTGCTCGCCTATCCGGAGGATTCGCGGCTCTGGCGCCCGCAGGCGCGGCAGATCATGACGTCGCGGCCGGATCAGAACGGGAAGTTCCAGATTCGCGGCTTGCCGCCCGGCCGCTACTACCTGGCCACCGTCGATCCCGCGGTTGCCGGCGAGTGGTTCGAGCCGGCGTTTCTGGAGCAGCATCGCGATACCGCGTTACGCCTCTCGCTCCTTGAAGGGGAAGTGAAGACGCAGGACTTCAAGATGAAGTAGAGCCGAATCGTTCACTGGGTTCACGGTGAATCCCAGAGGAACTGTAGGACGCTGAGCGCCGCGACTGGTACGGCGTCCGCGCGCAGCGTCCGCGGGCCGAGGGTCATCAGGCGGAACCCGCGGGCCCTCGCGGCAGTCCACTCCTGTTCCGTCCAACCACCCTCGGGCCCGACGAGGAGCGCCACATCCGACGGCGACGGCGTGCCACGCAGCGATCCAACGCCTTCCACCTCGGTGCCAGCCTCAGGTTCGATCCACATCAATCGAAGCGCGGAGCCTGGCTCGTCCAGGTAGGTTTCGAAGCTCAATGGCGTGCGAATCTCCGGAAGGACTGCGCGCCGCGACTGCTTCGTCGACGCGAGCGCCACGCGCCGCCATCGTTCGAGGCGATTGCCGCGCAGCAGCGCCGCGACGGTTACTTCGGAGCGCTTCGTGACCACGGGTTGAATGGCGGCGACGCCGAGCATCACGGCATCCCGCACAACGTCGTCCATTTTGTCGCCCTTGAGGATGGCCTGCGCGAGCGTGAAGCTCACTTGTGATTCGGCGGCGGGTTCGACCCGCGAGATCAGTTCCACGCGAACGGTCCGTCCCGACGCTGCAGCGACCCGCGCCAAAAACTCGTGCCCGCGACCATCGAATACCGTCACCGTGTCACCGGGCCCCAACCGGAGCACGCGTGTCAGATGCTCGCTTTCTTCCCTCGGCAGGGTCACGACCGCGTCACCGACGTCGAGAGTCGGAGCAAAGAATCGGTGCACGTCGGGGATTATCTGCAATCCACTCTGCCCTCTGCAATCTGCCCTCTGCAATTTCAGCGACTGATATACTCCCCCCAACTCGATGTTCTTCCGCGGTCAGATCATCGGCAAGTACAAGATCCTCTCGACCATTGGCAGCGGAGGCTTCGGTACGGTGTATCTGGCGGAAGATACCTGGATCGACAAGAAAGTCGCCCTCAAGGTTCCACACAAGCAAGGCGTCGACTTCGGAGAGCTGCTGCGCGAGCCGCGGCTCCTGGCGACCCTCAATCACCCCAACATTGTCACGATCCTGACCGCCGAAAAACAGGAGAACGTCTTCTTCATCGTGATGGAGTTCGTCCCGGGAGAGACCCTGGAGTCGATCATCGCGCAGGAAGGCGCCCTGGACGTGTCGCGGGCGCTCGACTTCACGTGCCAGATCTGCAACGCCGTCGATCACGCACACCGCCAGGGGGTGCTCCATCGCGATCTTCGACCATCGAACGTCATCGTCTCCGAAAATCGCATGGCCAAGGTGGCCGACTTCGGCACATCGCGGTTTCTCGAGATCGCCGCGCACGGCACGACCGTGATCGGAAGCCCGCCGTACATGGCGCCCGAACAGTTCCACGGCAAGGCGGTCTTTGCGAGCGATCTCTATTCGCTCGGCGTGACGATGTTTCAGATGCTGACCGGATTGCTGCCGTACGACACGCCGTCGCCGGCGGACTTGGATCGCCTGATGCGCGGCGAATTCCAGATCGCGCCACGACTCAAGAATTCGAAAATCCCGAAGGCCATCAACGACATCGTCGTGAAGGCGATGGCGCCCGAGATTCACGCGCGGTATCAGCGGGCCAGCGATCTGCTCGACGATGTCCTGGCTGCGCGGGGTTCCCGACGCACGCCGCGTCCGGCGGCCGCAGAGGCCACATCCGACGAAGCCCAGGACATTCAGACGCGTCTCAAAGCGCGGGAAGCGCCGCAACCCCGCTTCTGCTGGCATTGCCGGAAGCCGCTCCACGCCCGGTCGGACCGGTGCCCGTTCTGTGGAGAAGGGCAGTAGGGATTGGGTAATTGAGTAATTTGGTAATTTGGTAATCGGATCAGGATGGCATTACGGCTCCCGACGCTTGAGGTTACGACGTGAAGTGCCGTACGAGGCTGAAAAAATTGCTTCGAGCTGATGCGCCTCAGCGAGCATCTTCTGCACGTCGGCCTGAGGCCCGCGGCGACGCGGCGCAAGCAGCTCTATAGTTTGCCGCGACAGCATTTGCGGCACGCACAAGTTGCCGCGCAAGGTGCCTTGTCGACTCGTCGTGCGGCAATTGCTCGACGAGTGTCATGACGGCCAGAGCGAACTGTTTTGTGCGGCTCTTTAGTTCTTCGGCTTGAACTCCCATGTTGCCCGACTCTGCACGGCAAATGCCGACGTTGACTCAATTGCCCAATTACCAAATTACCCAACTACCCACTTACGATAGAATTCTTCTAAGGAGTGATTCGATGGGGTTTCCGGGCACGGGCAAGATCTGGATGAACGGCAAGCTGGTGGAGTGGAAGGACGCGACCATCCATATCGCGTCGCACGTCATCCATTACGGCAGCGGCGTGTTCGAGGGCGCGCGGTGCTATGCGACGCCGAAAGGGTCCGCCTGCTTCAGGCTCGACGAGCATCTGCAGCGGCTGCAGGACTCAGCCAAGATTTACCGCATGGAGTATCCGCTGGATCTCGCCGGCTGGCGTGACGCGGTGCTCCAGGTGATTCGCGTCAACGACATGAAGGCGTGTTACATCCGTCCGATCGTCTACCGCGGGTACGACAGCCTCGGCGTGAACCCGATCGGCAACCCTGTCGACGCCGCAATCATGGTGTGGGAATGGGGAGCCTACCTCGGAGCGGATGCGCTGGAGGCGGGCGTGGACATGAAGATCAGCAGCTGGTCGCGCATGGCGCCGAACACGCTGCCCGCGATGGCGAAGTCCACGGCGAACTATGCCAATTCGGCGCTCATCAAGATGGACGCGCTCGCAGACGGCTACACGGAAGGGATCGCGCTCGACGTGTTCGGGAACGTCAGCGAAGGCAGCGGCCAGAACATCTTCACCGTGCGCAACGGCTCGCTGTTCACGCCTCCCCTCTCCGCGTCGGTGCTCGCCGGCATCACCCGGGACGCGGTGATGACACTGGCGCGAGATCTTGGCTTCTCCGTCACGGAAGCGAATCTGCCACGCGAGTCGCTCTACATCGCCGATGAAGTGTTCGTGGTCGGCACGGCAGCCGAAGTGACGCCGATTCGATCGATCGACAAGATCGTCATCGGCAGCGGCCGGCGTGGCCCGATTACCGAAGCGCTGCAGAGCGCATTCTTCGCCGTCATCAACGGCGATGCGCCCGACACGCATGGCTGGCTCACGTTTGTGTATCCCGAGGAAGCGGCCCTGCGAAAACCGCTACAGACGGCTTCGGGCGGCAGGGGGTAGAAGTTCCCACCCCTTATGAATATGAACGTCAACGACCTCCTCAAGATCGCGGTGGAAAGCGGCGCGTCCGACCTGCATCTGAAAGTCGGCAGCTACCCGATGATGCGCGTTGGCGGGACGCTGGCTCCGGCAACTGAAGCCAAGCGACTCGATCACGAGGACGTCGTGGCCATGAGCGCGGCAGTCATGTCCAACGTCCAGCGGCAGAAATTCAAGGACGCCCAGGAAGTGGACCTCGCGTACAGCGTGCCCGGGCTCGGCCGCTTTCGGTGCAACGTCTTCCAGCAGCGCGGCACGGTTGGCTTGGTCCTGCGCGTCATTCCGATGCAGATCAGGACGATCGATGAGCTGGAGCTCCCAACGGTCCTGAAAACCATCGCCAGCGAAGAACGGGGCCTGGTGCTCGTGACCGGCACCACCGGCAGCGGCAAGAGCACGTCGCTGGCCGCGTTGATTGATCACATCAACCGTTCCCGCTGTTCGCACATCATGACGGTCGAGGATCCGATCGAGTTCCTCCACCGCGACAACCAATCCATCATCAATCAGCGCGAAGTCGCGGTCGACACGCGCTCCTTCGCGCAGGCGCTGCGGAGCGCCCTCCGGCAGGATCCCGACGTGATTCTGGTCGGCGAAATGCGCGACTTCGAAACCATCGAAACCGGCCTGCTCGCGGCCGAGACCGGCCATCTCGTGCTGTCGACTCTTCACACGCTCGACGCCACCGAAACGATCAACCGCATCATTGCCGTCTTCCCGCCGCACCAGCAGAAGCAGGTCCGTCTGCAGCTGGCGAGCGTGCTGAAGGCGGTCATCTCGCAGCGCCTGATGCCTCGCGCCGACGCCAAAGGCCGGGCTCCAGCGGTGGAAGTCATGATCAGCACGCCGTTCATCCGCGACTGCATCGTGGACAAAGAGCGGACGCACCTCATCAACGGTGCCATCGCGGCCGGCACGTCGCAGTACGGCATGCAGACATTCGATCAGTCGATTTTCGGGCTCTTCCAGCGGGGACACGTGAGCTACGAGGAAGCGCTGCGCTGGGCGTCGAACGTCGACGAATTCAAGCTCAGGGTGCAGGGAATCTCCACGACATCCGAAATGAGCCGCGATCAGATGTCCAGCTCGGTGACCGGCACCCCCGAGATCAGTCGGTTCGGCCGCTAGCCTGGTTCTCGTAGTGCGGGACTTTAGTCCTGCCCTTGGCTCTGCGCTTTGTCGCGCAAGCCTCCGCCTTGCTGACCATGCCTTCCTCCACTGCCTACCTCGACGGCCTCAAGATGCTCGCGCGGCGTGAGCTGTCCGAACAGCAGGTGCGGCAGCGACTCGTCCGCCGCAACCACGACGGAGACGCCATTGACGAGGCCGTCAACCGCCTGAAACAGGAGCGAGCGATCGACGATGCGCGCACTGCCGGCGCCATCGCCAGAACCGAAACGAGCATCAAGCGGCGCGGGAGATTCCGCGTTCAGCGCAAGATTGAGAGCGCCGGGATCCCCAGCGCCACGGCCAAACACGCGGTCGACGAGGTCTTCAGCGCGATCGACCCAGCAGCGCTGATCGAGGCCGCACTCGAGAAGCGACTGCGGGGTCGAACCCGTATCAAAGACGAGGCGGAATTCAGCCGACTCTATCGGTATCTGATCGGCCAGGGCTTCGAGGCCGACCAGGTCATGAAGGCGCTGGGGGCGCGGCGAGTCGCCCGGTTCGACTGAAGCCAGAGGCTCCGTGCAGAGATGCTGCAAGACAGTGTAAAATAAGGGTTTCCTCCGGCACCGTTTTCTCTATCACTGGTTGCGACGAATGATTTCAGTTCAGGGTGTGTCGATGCGGTTCGGGTCGAAGGTGCTCTTCGACGATGTGAATGCGACCTTCTCGCCGGGCCGCCGGTATGGCCTCACCGGGCCGAACGGCGCCGGCAAGTCGACGTTCATGAAGCTGCTCACCGGCGAACAGCCGCCTCAACGCGGGGTGGTTGCGACGCCCGAGAAGATGGGTGTGCTGCACCAGGATCAGTTCGCCTACGACCGGTTCCGGGTCATCGACACGGTGATCATGGGCAACCAGCGGCTCTGGCGCGCGCTCGAGGAGCGCGAAACGCTGTACGCGAAGCCCGAGATGACCGATGACCAAGGCATGCGCCTCGGCGAGCTCGAGGGGATCGTCGGCGACGAAGACGGGTACACGGCGGAAAGCGACGCGGCGATCCTGCTGCAGGGCCTCGACATTCCCGATGCGTTGCACCTGCGGACGATGGCGGAGTTGCAAGGCGGGCAGAAGGTCCGGGTGCTGCTGGCCCAGGCGTTGTTCGGCCACCCGCAGGCGCTCCTGCTCGACGAGCCGACCAATCACCTCGATCTCGATTCGATCCACTGGCTGCGCGAGTTCCTGGTGCGCTACGAAGGGACGCTGATCGTCATCTCGCACGACCGCCACTTCCTGAACGCCGTCTGCACGCACATCGCCGACATCGACTACGAGACGATCATCACCTACACCGGCGGCTACGACGACATGGTGGTCGCGAAGACACAGATCCGCACCCAGGTCGAAGCGAGCAACGAACAGCGCGAGAAGAAGATCGCGCAGTTGAACGACTTCATCGCGCGATTCGGCGCCGGCACGCGCGCCAGTCAGGTCACCTCGCGAAAGAAGGAAGTCGAACGCCTTCAAACAACGGAGCTGGCGCGGTCGAACATTCAACGGCCCTACATCAAGTTTGCGATGAACCGCCCGTCCGGCCGCCTGGCGATGGAGTGCTCGGGCGTCACGAAAGCGTACGGTGGGTCGCCGATCGTGTCGAACTTCGGTGCCATTGTGAACCGGGGGGAGAAGATCGTCCTGATTGGCCGAAACGGCCTGGGCAAGACGACGATGCTGAAGGCACTGCTCGCCGACGCGCCTGGCGTGGCGGCCTCGCCGGGTGATCTCGATCGGGGCGCCGTCCGGTGGGGCCACGAGGTGTCGATCGGGTATTTTCCGCAGGACCATACCCGCGAAATCGAAAAGGGCCTGACCGCAGTCGAGTGGCTCCACCGCTTCGACCCCGATGCGGCACGACAGGACATTCACGGCCTGCTCGGGCAGATGCTGTTCAGCGGAGAAGAAGGCCTCAAGCCGACCGAGGCGCTGTCGGGCGGCGAAACCGCGCGACTGCTCTTCTGCCGGATCATGCTGCAGAAGCCCAATGTGCTCGTGCTCGATGAGCCGACGAACCACCTGGACTTGGAAGCTATCAACGCACTCAACATCGCCCTGCAGCGGTTCGAGGGCACCGTGTTCCTCGTCACGCACGATGAGGACCTGATGGAAGAGGTCGGCACCCGCGTCTGGAGCTTCGAGGCGGACGGAATTCGCGACTTCAAGGGCACCTACGAAGAGCACGTTGCAGCGTTGGCGTGAGACAGACCATGACGGCGAACGACATCCGCGCGTCCTTCCTCGAGTTCTTCAAGCAGCGCGGGCATCGCATTGTGCCCAGCTCGTCGCTCGTGCCTGGAGACGATCCGACGCTGCTGTTCACCAACGCCGGAATGAACCAGTTCAAGGACGTCTTCCTCGGGCGGGAAACGCGGGACTACACGCGCGCGGCGAGCTCGCAGAAGATCATGCGCGTCAGCGGCAAGCACAACGATCTCGACAACGTGGGCCCGTCGCCCAGTCATCACACGTTCTTTCAGATGCTGGGCAATTTCTCGTTTGGGGACTATTTCAAGGCAGACGCGATTCCCTTCGCGTGGGAACTTCTCACCGGCGTCTGGAAGATGCCTGCCGAGCGGCTTCACGTCACCGTGTTCAACGGAGACGCCGGTATTCCCAGAGATGAAGAGGCCCGCAAGTACTGGCAGGCCCTGGTTCCCGACCAACGGATCACCGAGCTCGGGCTCGACGACAACTTCTGGCAGATGGGCGACACCGGCCCGTGTGGACGCTGCTCGGAGATCTACTACTTTCGCGGCGACCACGTTCCGTGCCCGGAACCGGTGTGCCGCGGCGTCGCGTGCAGCTGTGCCCGTTATGTCGAAATCTGGAACAACGTGTTCATGGAGTTCGATCGCAGCACCGACGGCACGCTCACACCACTGCCCGCCCCCTCCATCGATACCGGGATGGGTCTCGAGCGTTGCGCGGCCGTACTGCAGGGGAAAGACTCCAACTACGATTCGGACCTCTTTACGCCAATCTTGAAGGCCATCACCGAGCTCACCGGCGTTCCATATGGCCCGTTGTTGGGCGGAGGCAAGACCGGCGACGGCGACGTCCACATGCGGGTGATAGCCGATCACTCGCGCGCCATGACATTCCTGATCGCTGACGGCGTTATTCCGTCGAATGAGTGGCGCGGCTACGTCCTCCGCAAGATCATGCGACGCGCGATGAGGCACGGCAAGCACCTCATGATGCGGGAGCCGTTTCTCTTCAAGCTGGTCGACGTGATCGCACGGGAAATGGGCACGGCGTATCCCGAACTGCGAACCAATCGGGAGATGGTGGAGCGAACGATTCTGGCCGAGGAGCATCGCTTCGAAGCGGTGCTCACGGAGGGCCTGCCCCGTCTCGAGGCCGAAATCGCGAAAGTGCTCAACACGCCATCCAACGTCTTCCCTGGGGATGTCGCCTTCCAGCTCTACGACACGTTCGGCGTACCGTACGACTTCATCGAGGACACCGCGGCGACTCAGAGCCTGAATGTGGATCGCGCGGCTTTCGAACGCGCGATGGAGGGACAGCGAGACAAAGCGCGGGCACAAAGCGCCTTTGGCGGCTCGAAGAAGCGGGAGGAATTCACCATTGCCGACGAGGCCTCGTTGAAGGCTGTCGGCGACCAGTTCGACGGCTACACCACCACCGCGGTTGCCGACGTCCCGGTCGTGGCGCTGTTCGACGACGCCCGTCGACCGGTTGAGTCGCTGGCGAGCGGATCGGTGGGATACGTGGCGCTCGCACGAACGCCGTTTTACCTCGAGGCCGGCGGCCAGGTGTCGGATACGGGGAAACTGATCGACGGCAACGGTGCCACCGCGACCGTCGAAGGGCTTGTACGGGTCCGGCCCGGTCTGCCGCGTGCGCATCGCGTGCACGTTGCAGGAGGAGCGCTTCATCTCAGCGACCATGTCACGGCGGAGGTCGACGCCGCGGTCCGCGACGCGACGCGGCGCAATCACACCGCGACGCACCTGCTCCATGCGGCGCTGCGACAAGTGCTCGGGACGCATGTCAAACAGGCTGGCTCACTCGTCGCCCCCGATCGGCTGCGGTTCGACTTCAGCCACTTCCAGGCCATCACGCCGGAGGAACTGGAGCGAATCGAGCGGATCGTGAACGAGCAGATTGTCGCGAACGCGTCGGTGCAGACAGAGGTCCGGTCGACCGACGAAGCCATCAAGTCGGGCGCCATGGCGCTGTTTGGCGAGAAGTACGGCGACAAGGTTCGCGTGGTCAGCATTCCAGGCTTTAGCGTGGAGCTCTGCGGCGGTACGCACGTCCGAGCCACGGGCGATATTGGTCTGTTCGTCATCCTTTCGGAAGGCGGCGTCGCGTCAGGCGTCCGCCGCATCGAGGCACTCACGGGCCTCGGCGCTTTCACCTGGGCCCAGCAGCAGCGCTCCGCACTTCGTCGCGTCGTCCAGACCTTGGAAGTGAACGAGGATCAGGCAGTCGAAGCCATCGAGCGTCTGCAAAGTGAGACCAAGCGACTGGCGCGCGAGCTCACGCAAGTGAAGACAAAGATGGCGATGGGCGGCGGCGGAAGCGCGGCCGCGGACGACACGGTCGACGTGGGCGGCATCCGACTCCTGCGCCGCAAGGTTGCGGACCTCGACAAAGACGCCCTCAGGAATCTGGCCGACTCACTCAAGACCCGTCTGGGCTCCGGCATCATCGTGATCGCCGGCGCAACCGACGGCAGGGTCCAGATCATTGTGTCCGTCACTCCGGATCTCACATCGAAGGTGAAAGCCGGCCAGATCGTCAAGGAGCTCGCCCCGATTGTGGGCGGCGGCGGCGGCGGCCGGCCTGATTTTGCAGAAGCGGGCGGCAAGCACCCGGAAAAGATCGACGAACTGCTCGCGGCGGCCGAGGGTGTCCTGAGGAAGCTCCTCACTTAAGCCCTGAGCCCCTGAGTCCTGAGCCCGAGCCCTGAGCCCTGAGCTCCTGAGCCCTGAGCCCTAACCTCTAACCTCTGTCCCGCCGATACCCATACTGTCGGGTTGTGACTCTTCCGGACGGAGTGTAAGCTGAGCCTTCAGATTATGGTTTCCACGGTTTGGACAAGTAAGGCTAAAGCCTTGCGGTACAACAATATCTGCGCCTTTTTGGCCCTGCTATTGGCGGTGTTGGGGTTCGCGCGCCCGGTCCATGGACAAGGGCTCAAGACCAGGATCGACGAGTTCGGAACCATTCACGTGACCAATCCGGTGACTGGAAGCACTGCCCGGGTACCGTCGAGCTCAGGCCCTTCCCTTCAGAATGTCGGTCTCCCCGCTAGCGCGCGCGAAAGCGCGTACGACGACCTGATTGTCGAGCACGCCCGTTTGAATAGTGTCCGGCCGGATCTGATTCGCGCGGTCGTGAAGGTGGAATCGGGGTTCAATCCCTACGCGCAGTCGCCGAAGGGCGCGATGGGATTGATGCAGTTGATGCCGGCCACTGCCCGCGAATTGGGCGTCACCAAGCCCTATGATCCCGAGCAGAACATTCGAGGCGGCTCGATGTACCTGCGGCAACTGCTCGATCGATACGACAACAACGAAGCGCTCGCGCTCGCCGCGTACAACGCCGGCCCGGGCGCCGTGGACAAGTACGGTCAGAGCGTTCCGCCGTATCGCGAAACCCGGCACTACGTCGACAAAGTGAGCGAGATGGCCGGTGAGGGTGAGAGCGGCGACGTCGTCAAGCGAGCGACCACCAAGTTCTACAAGGTCGTCGAGATCATCGACGGCCGCGAAGTCGTCAAGTACACCAACGTCAAGCCCAACTGAATCCTCCTAGTCCGTCCGCTCGATCGCTGTCAGATCGAGCCGCTCGTACGCTGGACCAAGCGCCTCGGTGACCAGCAGGACTTCCACAGCAATCGCCAGAGCGCACACGGCGGCAGCCGGGACCAGCGCAGCCGCGCCGATGAAGCGGTAGAAGGCGAACCAGATGATGCCGCCGAGCAGCGTACCTGGAACCGCCGCCAGCACGACCAACAACGTCGTCCCGCCAACCACGATGAGCCGCTGCCCCACCGCATCCACGCCGCGTGCCCGCCAGCCGCCGAACGACACCCAGGCCGGGAACAGCAGGGCGGCCGAGTTGTGAATGGCCAGTTGCGCGGCGATGAGCATGGGGGCGACGAGACACACCCCGATTGCCACGGAGACGCGCAGCGCGAGGCTGGCGCTCGAGAAGACCGCGGTCGACAAATACAATGCGAGGCCGGTCATCGACCATGCGATCGCGCTCAACAGGGCGGCAGGCCAGAGCATTTCACCGCGCACGAGCTCGGCAGCACGCACCGGCCACGTCTTGAGTAACTCGAGGTGCTGGAGATCCTGGCGCAGATCGATCCGAAGGACCAGCGGGCCAATCATCGTGCTCATGACCACTCCGATCATCGCGAACGTGCCGAGCGTCGCGGCAGCCCCGCGGCCCGCGATCGATGCCACGACACCCATCCAGAGCACAAAGATGGCCAGCCGGACCAGGATCCGAATCTGGACGACGCGAAAGGTCTGCAGCACCGCTTTCCACACGAATGCGGGCTCCGCGCGGCCGCTCGGCGCCAGCGTCCAGCCAAACTTGCGCGCTCGATAAATCGCCTTCTGCCGCTGCGGCTGGTCTCTCTGCTGCTCGGCCACCTCGCGGGTAATGTCTTCAAACGCCTGGTCGTTGATGAGCACCCACGCGATGGCCGCGGTGAGGACAACGAGGGCCCCAGGGAGCGAGAGCACGAACTGCGTCCAGTCGGCCGCGAAGAACGGGCGGATCAGCGCTGTGAACGGCCACAACGCAACTCTGGGCATCCCGTGTGCCGATGCCACCGCGATACGGGCGAGGACGTCGTTGACGCTGGTGATCGGCTCGCCCAGCAGTGCGCGTCCGAATGACAAGGCGGCGATGGCGAGCGCACCCGCCACGAGCACGAGCGGCAGGCGGGCGAGCTGCCGCTTCCGTGCGTCGCGCGATGTGAGACGCTTGCGCGTAAGTGCGACGCCGGAGAAATACGCGCGCGCCGAAAACAGCAGAATCCAAAGCGCGACCGCCATCCGGACCCTGGTCTGGTTCGACCCGAATGGAACCACTACAGCGAACACGAGAGGGCCGAACAGCAACCCGAGCTGCGACCGCATCATGCGATAGGCGATCAACTTCCGCCCCGACACTGGTGCCGGGAAGAGGAACTGCACTTCGGCGCGTGTGAAATCCAGCAGCGTCCCGGTGCCCGGGAAGAGCCAGCTTCCGGCCGCCACGACCAGCACCGCGAACCCCGCGACGGCAGGCCCGGCGAGCGCGAAGGCAGGAAACTGCTCGGTCAAGGATCGCGGTGGACGACCGCCCCGCGGGCGCTCGGTCCGCGAACGCAGGCGGAGCTGTGAGTTGATTACGAAGGAGATATAGGCGATGCCTGCAATCACGGCCACGAGATAGCGGGGCTCCCTGAGCCGCCTGATCCAGCGCCGCACTCGATTCCGCGTGCTGCACGCAATGATGTAGAGGCTGGCGGAGACCACGATCAGCGAGCCATGTCGGCGGTGCCGTGGCCAGTGACCCGGAGGAAGATCTCTTCCAGCTTGGACCCCGCCTCCGCGAGGTCCGCGCGCGAGGCGAGCTCGGCCACGGTGCCATCGGCGATCTTTCGTCCGCGATCCATGATGATGACGCGGGTGCAGATCTCCTCGACCAGGTGCAGCAGATGCGACGACAGCAGAATCGCGGCGCCACCACGCGCGCGCCCGATGATCGTCGTCCGCATGCGGCGAATGCCGATCGGATCGAGCCCGGTCAACGGCTCATCGAAGAGCAGCGTCGTGGCATCGCGCACCAGCCCGCAGGCGATGACGACTTTCTGTCGCATGCCGCGCGAGAGCTCGTTGGGAAGCGCGCTTTCCTTCCCCGTGAGCTCGAGCTCACTCAGCAAGGCAGCAGCACGGCGATCCACGTCGGGCACACTGTACAGTCGACCGATCAGGCGGAGGTGCTCGGTGACGGTCAGGTACTCGAACAGGTGCGGCTCATCAGGCATGAATGCCAGGCGTCGCTTGGCTTCGAGCGGCGCGCCGACAAGGTCATGCGTGTCGATGCGCACCAGGCCCGCGGTCGGCTTGAGGATTCCTGCCAGAGACCGCAGGGTTGTCGTTTTCCCAGCACCGTTGGGGCCAATCAGCCCGACGATTTCGCCGGCCTGGACTTCGAACGACAGGTCGTCAACGGCGGTGAAGTCACCGTAAGTACGGCGCAGATTCTGAACCGAAAGAGCCATCTCAGGCTGGTCTCCCGCTCAAGTCGTCCTACGATTTGGTCGCTGACAAATCCACGGGCACTGTTATCGTAGCCCGTTCTCTGCGGACTCTGCCCGCCTTCGCTTAGCTTCAGCGAGGCCTCGCCGAAGCGCGCTTCTACCCCATCGCGCGGAGGCGGGCGTCCAACGTCGTTCTGATGTGCGGATTCTGGGCGGAACCTCGTCCGATTGCTTGTGCTAAGATCAGCGGTTCCGGAGGTAATCGATAACGTGGCTTCGCATGCATCGGCGCTGAAGGCGCACCGTCAGAGTCTCAAGAATCGTGAAAAGAACCGTCAGTTCCGCGCCCGGCTGCGGAATGCCCTCAGGAGCATCCGCACGGCGATCGACGGCAACGACCTCGCCGCCGCCAAGGGAGCGCTGAAGGAGACCATCTCGCTCATCGACAAGATGACGAGCAAGGGCGTCATTCATCGCAATGCCGCCAGCCGCTACAAGTCGCGGCTCACCACCAGGCTGGGCGGAAAGTCGAAGGCCGCGTAGGCCGGCCTCTGTTACGCCCGAGCTGAAGCTCGGGCCTACGATCTCGGGCCGACGGCCCGAACACCACCGCACAATTCCACCACCAAGCGCTCGAGCAGGACCCGCGGATCGCCCGCCGACCGTTTGAGGTCGAGGTCCGTCCGGAACACGGCCTCGACCGACTGCCGCACGCGCGCGGGAGCCGCTGCCGGTAACTTCGACCGTACCAGCCACCCGAGCTGCCCGAGGATTTTCTCAGGAGGAGCCCCAGACTCCAGGAGCAGCGCGAGCTGCTGAAGGGCGGCCGCTCCATTCCCTGCCTCAATGGCATTGGTCATCGCCCAATCGTCCTGCAGCGCCGCCGGCCCCACCATGTCCCGCACATCGTCGCGGGCGATGACCTTCTGGCCCATCGCGTACAACAGCAGCCGATCGAGATCGTTGCGCAGTCGCTTCAGGTCTGTGCCGCAACGTTCGGCGAGCAGCCGAGCTCCCGCGGCTTCGATCTCCATGCCCGCGGTCGCGACACGTGCTCTGATCCAGCGCTCGGCGGCCGCCTGGTCTTCGATGGTGCCGCAATCGACGAGCGTCGCCTGCCGGGCAAGCAGCTTGTACATCCGGCTTCGTTTGTCGAGACCACCGGCGACGAGCACGAGCGCGGTCTGTGGATCCGGCTTCTTGAGGAACGCTTCGAGCTCGTCGAGCGCACGCGTCGCCGTGTCGCTTTCGCGTTTGGGCACAAGCAGGCCCTCGGCCCGCAGGACGACGACCACGCGTTGCGGCGACATCATCGGCAGGGTCCTGGCCGCCGTGATCACGGACGCCACCGTGGAAGCAAACTTGTCCCCGGTGCCCAGATCGCCAACGTGAATCCGCTCGACGTTGAAGGGCCGGAAGTCCTCCTCCACCAGCTGCTCGAACTCGTGCGCCAGTTGAGACTTCTCGACCTCGTCTTCACCCTGCAGGAGGTAGACCGGGTCGGGCCGGCCGCTTTCGATCTGCTTCCTGACCGCGGCGGGGGTCGCTACCGGCATCTCGGCATGAGGAATTCACGAAGGTCGAGGGGCGAGCACACTTAGAAGGCCTCGAGGATCGAACTGACGATCGTGCGGGCAAAATCAGTGGTCATGCGTTCGAAGGCGGCCTCGTCCTGTCCGAAGAACGCCGCAGGGTTGAGGTCGGTCGCGCCGCTCTGAACCGGGAAGTCCTGACTGAACACAAGACTGGGGTTTTCCCACAGCACCTTGTTCTCCTTCAGGTCGCGCAGCTCCACCCGGGCCGTCATCTGGACCTTATAGCTGGACGCCAGCTGCTGACTGCTGAAACTGGTTGGGATCAGGACCACGTTCAGCACCTCCGCGGTGAGCACGGCGTCGACGTCGGTGGCATCCGGGACAATCTTGTATCGCCCCCGGCCGATGAACTCCGATCGGACCTTCTGGGTCAGCTGGGTGTCGAGGTTGAAGACGGCCGTACGGTTGGTGATCGTCGGCACGCCAATTGTCTGAATGTAGGCCGGCAGAAACGAGCCGCGGCCGGCGAGCGAGTAGCCACATCCGGACACACCAAGGGCGGTCAGCATCAGCGCGGCGTAACCGAGTAACGAAACTCCTCGAAGCCTCATCCCACCACCACCGACACCAAAGGTCCCTTCGCGACGACCACCTTCCGAATGGTCTTGCCATCTGTGTGTGCACGCACCGCCGCATCGCCGAGCGCTCGCTCGCGCAACTCATCGTCCGAAAGGCCGGCCTGTACGGTGAGCCGCGCGCGCACCTTCCCGTTAATCTGCACCGGCACGACCACCTCGACGGCTTTGGCCACCTCCGGATCGAAGGCGGGCCAGGACGCGCGTGCGAGCCCCTCAGCGTTGCCCAGCGTGTGCCACATCTCTTCGGCAATATGCGGCGCGAACGGCGACAGCATCACGACGAGGGCATCGATCGCCTCGCGGAGCACACCGACCGTCTGGGTCCGCTCCATACGCGCGACCGGCGGCTCACCGCGACTCGGGGCGCCGTGCGGCGTCTGCTCGCTGAAGGCGTAGAGCTCGTTCACCAGCTCCATGAGCGACGACACGGCGGTGTTGAGATGCATCCGGTCTTCGATGTCGGCGGTCACGCGCCGAATCGTCTCGTGTGTTTTCCGCCGCAGGGCGCGTTCGGCACCGGAGCAATCATCTCCACAGGCGGGGATGCCGTCGCCGCCAATGGTCTCACACCAATGATCCACCAGCCGCCACACGCGCAGCAGGAAGCGGAAGCTGCCTTCAAGCCCGGCGTCGCTCCACTCCAGCTCTTTCTCCGGCGGTGCCACGAACACCATATACAGTCGAAGTGCATCGGCGCCGTATTTCGCCACCATGTCATCGGGATCGACGACGTTCCCCTTCGACTTGGACATGACTGCGCCGTCCTTGAGCACCATGCCCTGCGTCAACAGGTGCGTGAACGGCTCGTCGAAGGTCAGCAGTCCTACATCCCGCAGGACTCGCGTGAAGAAGCGGGAGTAGAGCAAGTGCAGAATCGCATGCTCGATGCCGCCGATATAGAAGTCGACCGGCATCCAGTACGCGGCGGAGGCGGCCGAGAACGGCAGATCGGCATTCCGCGGATCGCAGAAGCGCAGGAAGTACCAGGACGAGTCGACGAACGTGTCCATCGTGTCGGTTTCCCGCCGTGCGGGGCCGCCACACTTCGGACAGGTCACGTTGACGAACTCCGGGACGTGCGCCAGCGGTGAGTCGCCGCGTCCGGTGAAGGTCTGGACGATGGGGAGCGCGACCGGCAGCTCTTGGTACGGTACCGCCACGACCCCGTCTTTCTCGCAGTGGATGACCGGGATCGGCGTGCCCCAGTAGCGCTGCCGTGAAATGCCCCAATCCTTCAGACGAAACTGCACTTCGCCGTTCCCGATGCCCTTCTTCTCCGCATCGGCAATCATGCGGCTCTTGACGGCGGGTGATTCCTGTCCGGAATAGTCACCGGAATTCACCAGCTTGCCGTAGGCCGCGGACGCCTCCTTCATCTCGTCCGCCGTCGGCAGTTCCGTTCCCGACTGGACGACGTAGGTGATCGGCAGCTTGTACTTCTTCGCGAATTCGAAATCGCGCTGGTCGTGCGCTGGAACCGCCATGATCGCGCCGGTGCCGTACTCGGCCAGGACAAAGTTCGCCACCCAGATGGGCACCTGCTGGCCGGTGAACGGGTTGATGGCGGTTCGCCCGGTGTCAAACCCCTCTTTCTCGATCTCGCCGGTCAGGCGGGCCTGGCGATCGAGCGCGCGGAACTTGGCCACGCGCGCGCGAAAGGCGGCCGGATCGGCGCTTTCAGCGGCAAAACGGTCGACCACTTGATGCTCTGGAGCCAGCAGCACGAACGTGGCGCCGTAAATGGTGTCGATGCGGGTCGTGAAAACTTCTATTGCCTCTCCGGGGGCTGTACGCCCCGGGAGCATGTCACTCGAACCCGCGATCGGGAACTTGATGCGGGCGCCTTCCGAACGCCCGATCCAGTTCCGCTGCATGGTAGCCACCTTCTCGGGCCACCCGGGTAACGTGTCGAGCCCGTGCAGCAGCTCGTCGCCGTAGGCCGTGATCCGGAAGAACCACTGCTCGAGATCGCGGATGACGACGGTCGTGCCGCAGCGCCAGCAGGCGCCGTCAATGACCTGTTCGTTCGCCAGAACCGTCTGGCAGCTCGGACACCAGTTGACGCTCGAGCGCTTGCGGTACGCGAGCCCCCGCTCGAACATCTTCAGGAAGATCCACTGGTTGAACTTGTAGTAGTCGGGCAAACAGGTCGCGATCTCCCGACCCCACGCGTAGCTGATGCCGAGGCGCTGCAGCTGCCCCTTCATGTAGGCGATGTTGTCGAGCGTGGACGTCTCGGGGTGCGTGCCGGTCTTGATGGCGGCGTTCTCGGCCGGCAGGCCAAACGCGTCCCAGCCGAACGGGTGCAGCACGTTGTAGCCGCGCAGCCGCTTCGTCCGCGTCATGACGTCGCCGAGGGTGTAGTTGCGAACGTGCCCCATGTGCGCATGCCCGGACGGGTAGGCGAACATGTCGAGGCAGTAGTATTTCGGACGGGAAACATCCGGCTCCACCTCGAAGGCGTCGCTGGACGTCCAGACCTGCTGCCACTTCTTTTCGAGCTGCTGTGGTTTGTACTCGGCCATAGGACCCGGGTCTTCATTGTAGTGTAGGCGCAGCGCAGGACTTTTGTCCTGCTGACGGGCAGGCCTAAGGGTCTGCGCTACGAGTACGCACGGCAGACCTGAAGGTCTGCGCTACGAGTACTCAGGCCGAGCAACCCGAAGGTCTGCGCTACGAGTACCTCTACGTCGTTACAATGTCGGTCCGCCGCCTTCAGCCCGCCA
>Ga0111538_10004736_pt1 | contig 18779 bp, 11 predicted proteins | sample SoiMethybrSBSTD1_FD_79669 | JGI IMG/M metagenome (GOLD analysis project Ga0111538, IMG submission 79669) | Bulk soil microbial communities from a Populus tree surrounding site in Tennessee, USA - Soil MetaG P. TD hybrid SBSTD1 (version 2)... | ecosystem: Environmental > Terrestrial > Soil >...
CGCCGGCGCCACGGATAGCGGCGTGTGCCTGCTCGACTTCACGGATCGACGGATGCTCGAGCACCAGCTCGTCGCGGTGCGGCGACGCTTCAAAGCCGGACTGGCGCCGGGCCGCCACCCTCACGTCACGCTGCTGCGGAAGGAGCTCGGCGAGTACTTCGCCGGTACACGACATGTGTTCACCGTGCCGGTCGACATGCGCGGTACGCCATTTGAGATGACGGTATGGCGCGCGCTTCAGGAGATTCCATACGGCGAGACGCGCTCGTACACCGCCATGGCGCGTCGTGTGCGCAACCCGACAGCCGTTCGCGCCGTGGGACGCGCCAATGGTCTCAACCCGGTCTCGATTGTCGTTCCATGCCACCGGGTGCTGAGCAAGAACGGCGACCTCACCGGCTACGGTGGCGGGCTGTGGAGGAAGCGCCGGCTCTTACATCTCGAGGCAGTCGGCGCAAACAAGTGGCTTCCGGAGTAGGCCGGAAGCCACCGGTTTACCTGAGGCGAATGCGAGCTGTCGAAGTACGTCTCGCTCAGTAGAAACGACCCGTTGTGATCGCCTTGGGGTTCGCCCCGTGGACCTGGTGCCAGCCGCCCACGTCCTCCCAGGACCACACGCCGGGCGCGCCAAAGTCGATGATCACCTCGTCATGTCCGTTGCCGTCCAAGTCACCTGTGGTGATGCCTTCGGTCGTCAAGTAGTGCAACGGCGCCCAGGTCGTGCCGTTCTTCCGGGTCCAGACGCCGTAGGTGGCGCCGAAATCGACGATCAGGTCTGACATCCCATTGCCATCCAGATCGCCCGCCGCCAGCCGCGTCACGTCGAGCTGATGAATTTGCGCCCAGGTCGCGCCGTTCATGTAGGCCCACACGCCGTATCCCGGGAAGTTCACGACGAGATCGCTGCGGCGGTTGCCGTCCAGATCGGCGACGACGATCGACGTCACGTCGGACGGATGGAGCTGCGCCCACGTCCCATTGCCATACACGACCCACAGACCGTAGCCGGGGAAATCGACGATCACGTCGTCCCCACCGTCACCATTGAGATCCGCGGCGGCCAGGTGAGAGGCATTGGACGGGTGCAGCTGCAACCACTCGTCCTCTCCGTCGAACAGCCACAGGCCCTGGCCCGGGAAATCGAACACTGCCGAGTCGACTTCCCCATTACCGTCGAAGTCGACGCCCACCATCGCTGACGGACTCTGGGTGTGGACCTGGAACCAGCCTTCCTCGCCGTCGGCGTCCTTCTCCCAGAACCACACCCCGACTCCCGGTCCGAAATCGAAAAGCATCCCGTCGTGGTCGCCACCGCGAATGCGAAGCATCGCCTCCGCCGTGTACGGGTGCAACTGGCTCCACTCCTGTCCGCGACGCACCCAGATCCCGTACTGCGGGCCGAAGTCGACCACCACACTCGACGCAATCGGCGCGTTCGTGCGAATCGTGTTGTTCCGACTGTCGGCGACGTACATGTCGCCTCTCGCATTCACGGCGATACTCTGGGGCCCGTTGAATAGGCGCCCATCACCTCCGATACATCCTGGGCAGCCCGCAATCGTCGTCACCACAGCGCCGGCAGTAATCTTCCGGATCGTTTGGTTGTTGCTATCGGAGACATAAATGATCCCTGCGGCGTCGTCTACCGCAATGCCCCCGGGACCATTGAACCGCGCCGCGCTGCCAGTGCCATCGTTCGATCCGTTCACTCCGGCCAGGCCCGCCAGCGTCGTCACCACACCGCCGGGTGTGATCTTCCGGATCGTAGAATTGAACGTGTCGGCGACATACACCACGCCAGCGCCGTCCACTGCGATCCCTCTGGGGTTATTGAATCGCGCGGCACTGCCAGTGCCGTCGCTGCTCCCGCTTGTTCCCGCCAGGCCCGCGAGCGTCGTCACCACACCGCCGGGTGCGATCTTCCTGATCGTCTGATTCTGGGAATCAGCAACGTACACGGTGCCGGCACTATCGACCGCCAGGCGGTTGGGCAGATTGAATCGCGCGGCACTGCCGGTCCCATCAAGACTCCCACTCGTACCAGCGAGGCCCGCGAGCGTGGACACGGCGCCGCCGGGCGTGATCATCCTGATCGTGTGATTGTTGGTGTCGGCGATGTACACTGTGCCGGCATTGTCCACGGCCGCCCCCTGAGGCGCATTGAATCGCGCAGCGCTACCCGTTCCGTCGGCGCTTCCTGGCGTGTCCGCAAGGCCCGCGAGCGTCGTGACGTTGCCCGCCGGCGTCACCTTACGCACCGTCTGGTTGGAGCGGTCCGCAACGTAGACATTGCCGGTCGCGTCGACCGCCACTCCATAGGGATACGCAAAGCGGGCAGACGATCCTGCGCCATCGACCGCACCCAGACTCCCATAGAAGCCTGCCAACGTGGTCACCACGCCCGCGGGCGTCGTAATCTTCCTGATCGTGTCGCTGGTCGTATCGGCGACATACACAACACCGGCGCTGTCCACCGCTACTCCTTCGGGATTATTGAAACGTGCGCCTGCGCCGGTCCCGTCGAAGCCGCCGAGTAAACCCGAGCCCGCCAGCGTCGTGACGACGCCGGCGGCTGTCACCTGCCGTATCCGGTTATTGTTCGTGTCGGCGACATACACATTCCCCGCGCTGTCGACCGCCACGCCGCGCGGATTGGAGAACCTTGCGGCGCTGCCCGTTGCATTCGTCGATCCAGATGTGCCGGCCAGGCCCGCCAGCGTCGTCACGACGGCACCTGCCGTGATTTTCCTGATCGTGTGATTGTTGGAGTCACCTACATACAGAGCGCCCGTGCTGTCGACGGCGATCCCCCGAGGAAAACTGAATCGCGCAGCGGTACCCGTGCCGTCGACACTTCCTGGCGATCCGGGCAGGCCCGCGATCGTCGTCACGAGGCCGCCGGGAGTGACTGTCCGGATCGTGTGATTGTTGGTATCGACGACATACAGCATGCCGGCGCCATCGACCGCGATCCCGCGCGGAGCATTGAATCGCGCGGTGCTGCCCGTCCCGTCAGCGCTACCAGGCGACCCTGCGAGCCCCGCCAGCGTGCTCACCACCCCGCCGCTGATTTTCCGGATCGTGTGATTGAAGGTGTCGGCAATGTACACCGTGCCCATGCTGTCAACGGCGGCCGCAGACGGAATGCTGAATTGCGCGACGTTGCTTGGGCCGTTGGAATTTCCACACGGCCCGTTCGAGTTGGCAGTGCCTGTGAGGGTGGTCACCGCCCCGGCAGGCGTGATCTTGCGGATGGAGCAATTAGAGGAATCGGCGACGTAGAGCGCGCCTGTACTGTCGACCGCAATTCCGGTCGGGAGGTTGAATCGCGCGGCGCCTCCCGTTCCGTCCTGGCCCCCGGCAGGCGACGCCCCCGCCAGTACTCGAAAGTCTGTCCCTTGAGCCGATGCGTCGTTGACGCCAAAGCCAAGAACCATCAGTGCGAGGACCGCCCATCTGCCCAACATGTAACCGCCTCCTTTGCATGAAGACACTCGCGCGCGGCGCACATCCGTTCGGACGCTCACGCCTAGCGCTTCCAACAACCCGCCGCCGTCGTCGGCCTTTCTCTCGATCACGAGAGTCGAGCCGAGACGGCGGCTTGTGAGCCTCCTGGAGCTCAGTTAGAAGCGCGCCGTCGTGATTGCTTTGGGGTTCGCCCCGTGGAGCTGGTGCCAACCGCCCAGGTCCTCGTAGGACCACACACCTGGTCCGCCGAAGTCGATGATCACCTCGTCGTGTCCGTTGCCGTCCAAATCACCTGTGGTGATGCCTTCGGTCGGCACGTAGTGCAGCTGCGCCCAAGTGGGACCGTTCTTCCGCGTCCAGACGCCAGCGCCCGCGCCGAAATCGATGATCAAGTCCGACATCCCGTTGCCATCCAGATCGCCCGCCGCCAGCCGCTTCGCGTCGAACCCGTGGATCGGCGCCCAGGTCGTGCCGTTCATGTAGGCCCATACACCGAATCCCGGGAAATTCATCACGACATCGCTGCGGTGGTTGCCGTCCAGATCGGCGACGACAATCGACGTCACATCGGACCCATGCAGCTGCGACCATGTTCCCTTGCCAAACACCCAGAGGCCGTAACCCGGGAAGTCGGCAATCAATTCCTCTCCTCCGTCACCGTCGAGATCTGCCGCGGACAGGTGCAAGACACTGGACGGGTGCAGCTGCGACCACTGGTTACTATTCCCATCAAACAGCCACAATCCGGCGCCCGGGAAGTCGAACACCCCCGAGTCGGTTTCGCCGTCGCCGTCGGTATCGACGCCCACCATCGCCGTCGGACTCGACGTGTGGAGCTGGAACCAGAACTCCTGGCCGTCTTCCTTCCCCCAGAACCACACCCCGATGCCTGGTCCGAAGTCGACAACCAGGGCGTCGAGGCCGTCCTCACCGTGAATGCGAAGTATCCCCTCCGCACTCAGCGTGTGCAGCTGGCGCCACACCTGCCCCTGAAGCAGCCAGATGCCGAGGCCCGGGCCGAAGTCCGCAACCAGAGTCGATGGTGGCGGGGCGCTCGTTCGAATCGTGTTGTTCCGCGTGTCAGCCACGAAGACGTCGCCTCTCGCGTTCACAGCGACGCCCTGGGGTCCGCTGAAGCGTCCCCAATTCTCGCCTCCGGGACAAAATGGGCAACCCCCGACTGTCGTCACCACCGCGCCGGCGGTGATCTTCCGGATCGTCTCCGAGCCGGTGTCGGCTACGTAGAGGGTCCCCGCGGCGTTGTCCACGGCAATGCCACTGGGTCCGGCAAACCGCGCGGCGCTCCCGGTGCCATCGCTCCACCCAAACGCTCCGGCGAGGCCAGCCAGCGTCGTCACCACGCCGCCGGGTGTGATCTGCCGGATCGTGTTGTTGCCGGTGTCGGCGACATACACCGTGCCCGTGGTGTCCACCGCCACGCCCTGGGGACGATTGAATCGCGCGACGCTACCCGTGCCGTTGGCGCTTCCGGAGTTTCCCGCCAGGCCCGCGAGCGTCGTCACGATGCCGCCGGGTGCAATTTTCAGGATCGTGTGATTGTTTTGCTCCGCCACATACACGTTACCCGTGCTGTCTACTGCAACTGCTCGTGGGGAATTTAATCCTGACGCCGGGCCCGCGAGCGTTGACACGACGCCGGAGGGAGTGATTGTGCGGATCCTGCCAACGCCCTCGGCGACATACACCGTGCCGGCACTGTCCACTGCTACCCCAAAAGGAGAACTGAATCGCGCGGCGCTGCCCGTCCCATCGGTGCCTCCCGGGTTGTTCGCCAGGCCCGCGAACGTCGTGACGTGCCCCGCCGGGGTGACTTTTCGAATCGTGTGGTTGGTCCGGTCCGCGACGTAGGTGTTGCCGCTCGCATCGACCGCGACCCCAAAGGGATACGCGAAGCGCGCCGTCGGTCCCACGCCATCGTCCCAGCCGAGACTCCCGTAGAAGCCTGCCAGCGTGGTCACCACACCGCCTGCTGTAATCTTCCGGATCGTGTCGCTGATGGTGTCGGCGACATACACGACGCCCGCGCTGTCCACCGCCACAGCTTCGGGACCATTGAACCGTGCACCTTGGCCGGTCCCGTCGAAGCCTCCCTGCACGGTCGCGCCTGCGAAGGTGGTCACGACGGCAGCAGCGTCAACCTTGCGAATCTTGTTGTTGTTGGCGTCGGCGACGTACACGTTCCCCGCGCCATCGACCGCCACCCCGCGTGGACCGCTGAACCGTGCGGCGGTGCCCGTCCCGTCGGTGTTTCCGGACGTGCCTGCCAGGCCCGCCCACGTCGTCACGACGGCGCCAGCCGTGATTTTCCGGATCGTGTGGTTATTGTTGTCCGCCACATAGACGGTACCAGCGCTGTCGACTGCCACCCCCCGTGGTTGATTGAATCGCGCGGCAGTGCCCGTCCCGTCGACACTCCCAGGCGATCCCGGCAGCCCCGCTATCGTGGTCACAAGACCTCCGGGCGTGATCGTCCGGATGGTGTGGTTGTTGGAATCGGCGACATACACAGTTCCGGCGCTGTCGACTGCGATCCCGCGCGGAGCATTGAATCGCGCGGTGCTGCCTGTCCCGTCGGCGCTTCCCGCCGACCCCGCGAGCCCCGCCAGGGTGCTCACGACGCCGCCGCTGATTTTCCGGATCGTGTGATTGAACGTGTCGGCGACATAGATGGCGCCGGTACTGTCAACGGCGGTTCCTGACGGACCCGAGAATTGCGCGACGTTGATCGCGCCGTTGGAATTTCCGCACGGTTGGCCCGTGCCATTGATAAAGCCGCCCGAGAACGTGGTCACCACGCCTGCGGCCGTGACCTTGCGGATCATGCAATTCTGGGAATCGGCGATGTAGAGCGCGCCCGTACTGTCGACCGCGACTCCGGTCGGCACGTTGAATTTCGCGGCGCTTCCTGTTCCGTTGACATTTCCAGCTGGCGACGCGCCCGCCATCACTCGAAACTCGAGCTCCTGAGCCGACGCGTCGGCGGCGACGCCAACGAGAAGAACCATCAATACCCGGATCGCCCATCTGCCCAACATGTCACCGCTCCTTTGCGTAAACCAACTCGCACTCGCCGCACGACCTTCGGATGCTCGCGCCACGCGGCTTCCAACAACTCGTCGCCGTGATCAGTGAAACCGGCGAGGCCGTCACGTTTCCGCCCGCCGGGGACCTGCCTGCCACGCTCGTCGATCGGTAACTGGTGAATCGAGGATTGTCACGAGCAGAGAGAAACGAAAGTCACGCATCGAGTCGGCCTCTCACGAACGGAGCGATATGCTTTGACTGCCAACCAATGAGAACGCGGCACGGGCGAGAACAGCAACGGCAATGCCGGTGACAGAGGAGAGCGTGCCGCTCTCGATGGCAGAAGCGCGTCTCTGAATTGAGCGCACGATGAGGATCGAGTCGTCGTTACGAGGTCGACGCGTTGAAGGTATCCTCGCTACCGCCGTCGCTCGTAAGCGTCACCTTGCGGGTCTTGAGCACGCGGTGCATCGAGGCGCGGCTGATCCCCATCGCTGCCGCAAGCGCACGCACGGTCCAACGACGCGCAGGCGGGGGCATCTCGAGCAATGTGCGCATGCGCGCATCCGCGTTGACGGTCACGGTCGCTTTGCGGCCTCGGCCTGGTGCATCACGCATCAGGGCATCAGGCCCGCTTGCCTGAAACCGCCGCCGCCAGAGCGCCACAGAATGCGCACTGATGCCGAGTCGCTGTGCGATCGTGCGAGCAGAGGATCCTTCAGCGGCGAGCAACACGATGTGCGCGCGGCGCGCGATACGCTGCGGCGTCGTACCCGCACGAATCCATGCCGTCAGACGCTGGCGATCGGTCGCAGTGATAAGAAATCGTTGTTGCCTCATGGCGGCAACAGCATTCCGCAAACCTCGAAGCCGCCGCATCCTGCAAATGGAGGGGATCCCTGGGGTGTGAATGCGCTCATTTTTGAGACAACACCATCGCGCACGATCGCGATGAGTTGTTCGCTCGCAATCAAGTCGCTGGGACGCGGAACTATTGTCTGCCTGGAGAGCCCAACGCTTGATCGCTCTCGACCGGTAAACGACCGGTCCGGCGCCGCGCATTTAGGCTCTACAACGATCGGCACTGTAGGTCAGACCAACGCATGGACTCGCCGGAGCGTACGCATCGCCTATTCGGAACATCTACGCAGCGGCGGCTGATGAACTGCGCTGGCCAGTCGCCCTCGAGCGGTCGGCCGACGAGTTCGGAGGCGGCGTGGCCGGTCTCCAATACCGCGTTGGGGCCGAAGGTCACGTGCGGTCCGCGCATTTCGTACGCATGGACCCCGAGCTGCTCCACACCTATCGAACGCACTTTGCCACTCGAAATCCATGAACACGGCTGTCGCAACCTTTGTACCGCACCGGCTTCGTCTATACGCCCGAACGCATACTCCCGCTCGCAGAACTCCGGCGTACCGAGTTTTTCGACGGCGTGCTTCGACCCGCAGGTGTCGTGCACTGTTTTGGGGCATGCGTCTTCAGGAGAGACGACAACGTTCTGAGTTTTACGGTTGTCCGCTCGCAGCGGGGAGGTCCGTTCGACACAGCTGAACTGATCATCACTCGTCCTTCAATGAGACGCGCGTTTCTCGTCCTGGTGACTCCTTTTCCTCTCGCTATCGACGGCAATCAGCCCTCTACATGTCCACGATTTTCATCTCCGATCCAGAGGTGCAGCTGGAAGCGCGGGAGCAGTTTGTTCGCCGACTTTGTCAACTCACCGAGACTGAGGCGCGCGTTGCAATGACATTCGCTGCGACTGGCAACCTGGATCACGTCGGAAATCAACTCGGAATCAGCCGCGAGACGGTCTGGTGGCATCTCAGGCACCTGTACCGGAAGACCGGGACTCACCGCCAGAGAGCCCTGCTCAAGCGACTCATGGACGGTCCTTCTCGGTTTGCGTTGAACGCGCGTCATCACCCCTCGTGAGCCGGGCGTAGTCACAACCGCGGATCAACGACGACATTGGCGAATCGATCGGAGAGATCTACGACGCGGTCGGCGATGCCGACCGCTGGCAACGTCTCAGCAAACGGCTCGCCGCGACACCGCAGCTGTCGATAGAGCTCGAACAGCACTTCGCAGCTGCTCGTCGCGCGCACAAGGAGCACATGCACGCGAGGGACCCCGACATGACTTTGGTTAGCGTGCGGCGTCAGGACGGGATACCACTGTCGGTATGTGTGCTTCCCCCGATCACGCCTGCAGTTCGCGTTTTCGAGGACCAGCTGCCAGCCACTCTTCTTGTGATCGACTCCGAGCCGGCGATCGTGCCGCCAGACACGCACCTGGATCGGCCACCCATTTCGTCGACATCGTGGCGCAGTGGGTAGCTAATCGCCTTGATCGAGCGATGCCAGTCTCAACTGAGTGGAGAGCCTGGGTCGGGCCTGCACTCCAGAAGTGAGGCCTCCGTTCGGTTATCACTCTGGCTCCCGCTCGCCAGAGTCAGCTTCGCAGCCTTGAGTACGCGATGCACCGAGGCACGGCTGATGCCCATGGCGGTCGCGAGTGAGCGGACGGTCCAGCGCCCGGCTGGCGGCGGCGTGGCAAGCAAGGTGCGCAGGCGCGAGTCGGCGTTGGCAGTGACAGTGACCTTCCGGCCGCGGCCCGGCGCATCACGCATGAGCGCGGACGACCCGCCCGCCTGAAAACGCCTGCGCCACAACGACACCGTGTGCGTGCTGACGCCGAGTCGCGATGCGATTTCGCGCGAGGAACACCCTTCGGTTGCAAGAAGCACGATCCGCGCGCGCCGGACAATTCGCTGCGCTGTCGTGCCTGCGCGAATCCATCCGCCGAGGAGTTGCCGATCGCCGTCGGTGATCCGGAGTCCCTGGCGCCCCATCGTGCGACACGATGCTTGAAGTTCGCCGCCAGACGCATCCTCCAAATGGAGGGGATAGGGCAAGGCACGTGCAATTCTGGACAGGTTGCCGCGGCCTTCTTTGATAGACTTGCTGTTGGGCTATCTTGACTCTGAGCGAATCCGACCTCATAGGTCTGATTGGGCTTGTTTACGACGCGACCGAGAACCCCTCCCTCTGGCCCGAATTCCTCCAGCGATACGCCGGGGCTTTTGGAGCAGACCTCGCGTTCTATCAACTCCAGTGTGTCGGGATCCGCGCGTTCGAGATGATCTCCGCAATTGGATTCAGCCTGCCGCTCGTCGAGCCCGACATTCGGAGCTCCCCTCGCCTGACGCCCGAGTATGCGCGTCATCACTATTTGCGCGGCAGCGTGATCCTGGACGATCAGATGTGCCCCCGCCCTGATCGGGTGCGGTCAGAGTTCTACAACGACTCTTCGGCGCCGATGGGCGACGTACACGGTGCAACCGAGATGGTTGACGGCGACGGCAGCGACGCGCTCCTGCTGGCGGCGATGAGAGGACCTCAGCGGCCGCCCTTCGGCGAGACCGAGCGCAAGGGTCTGCAGGTGCTGCTCCCGCACGTCACGCGCGCGAAGGCGGTTGGCGCACGTCTGCAGATGTTCGATGCCTCGACATCGGTGCTCGACGCGCTCGACGTCGCGATCGTGTTCATGACCAGCAACGGAGAACTGATCCATTGCTGCGAGGCCGCCGAAACGATCATCGCGAACGCCGATGGACTGTCGGTGATCAACGGCAGGCTTCACGCGACCGAGCCACGGCTGGACGCGCGCCTTCGCGAGGCGCTCCGCGCCGCGGCCTGCGCCGGACGCGCGATCGATTCGCCCGCAACAGTCACCATCGATCGCACGTCAGCGAAACGTCCGTATCAGCTGTTGCTGTCGCCGCTGCGGCATGGGCTCGCAACGTTTGCAGGTGTGCGACAGCCCGAAGTCGTCCTGCTGATCGTCGATCCCGAACACATGCGTCCGGCTGCCATCGACGTGCTCAAGCGCGCGTTCGGGCTGACCAGGCGAGAGGCCGCGTTGGCATCCGCGCTCTCAACCGGGAAGCCGATCGATGCAGCGGCGGACGAAATCGGCATGGCCTACGAGACGGCAAGAAGCCATTTGCGCCGCATCTTCGACAAGACCCAGACGTCCCGTCAGACCGAGTTGATGACGGTCCTCGCCCGCCTGCCTAAAGATTAGGGCGTTCTCCGCAATGGAAAACGCTAGTTTTTGGACGCGCCTTCCGCGGCACGTTTCTCCTCGGCGCGCGCGCCGGCAAGGATGTTCGGCAAGCCGTAGTTGCCTTCGTGGCACGCGTGCTCGAACAGCGGGCCGATCGTCTTGGCCCACGGGACTTCGGCCGACCACGGCCTCGTCCACGTCGACGGATCATCGACCGTGAATTGATAGCGGATCGTGTCCTCGTCCACGCGCGTGAACCGCTCGATCAGCTTCATGTTCTCGCTCGAGCCCTGGAACGGGTTCTTGCCATTGAAATTCGTCGACTCGACGACGAGCGTATCGCCGTCCCAGTGACCGCGGTAACTGCCCGTCCACTGCCGGACGTTCGCAGGCAGCTGCGGCCGGCCATCGAGCGGGATGATGCGGACGTCGTGGATCATCTCGACGAGGATCATCACGTAACCAGGAACCTGGACGATCTGATAGTTGTTGTTGTAGGCACCCGCGAGCATCGGCGGTCCGATGCGGTCCATGATGATGCAGCGCACGCTGAGCGGCTGGTTCTGCGCCGCGTCCAGCGGCCCTCCGGCGCGCTTCCTCGCTTCGGCGCGCTCGGCGTTCCGCTTCATTCCCTCCGCGGTCAGCGCAGGAATTCTCCCGTCCGGCGGGTCGACAATGAGCGAGGTCCGTAGATTCAGGGCCAGCGCGCTCTGGCTGCGATCGAGCCCGAATTGCGTGAAGTCGTAGTGCACGTCGGCGACCGTTCCGGGCTCGGTCTGCTCGCTTTCAGTGGCCGCGGCATTCTTGATGTTCTCGGCCACTTCTTCTTTTGTGTAGAACTGCTTGGTGACGTTCTTGGGCCGCTCGAGCGGAACGTACGTCGTGTTCGTCCAGAACCCCTGCAAGTCTGGCTGACCGTCAGGCGTGCGCGATACTTTCCACGGCTTCGAAGTCTTTGATGGTGCTGCCGCCCCCGGGGCCTGCGCCGTCACGAATGCAGGCACGAACAACATGAGGGCGATGAACAGGCTGACCAGCCCGAGTGGAGTGAGAACGCGTCTAGCCATCGGAAGCCTCCAGGAATACAGGCGCCGAAAAGTAGGGTCCCCGGGCGACGACGAGAATTGCGTGAACTATAGCCGATGTGGCCATGGTCCGGCTAAAGCCGGACACTACGTCTACACGACCGCCTCGACCTGGCGACCCAGCTACCGAGCGACCCAGCTACCCAATGGCCATCAGATCGAACTGTTCGTGGTGAAGCTGGGCGTCAGGACGCAGCGCGATGTCACGCCCGAGCGACTGCTTCAGGTCCTTGAACACCGCACGCTCCTCGTCTCGAAACGCGCGCGCGATGTCGGGATTGACCCGCAGCACGAGGCTCTGCCCATTCAGATCACCGCTGATCTTCTTCACTTCAGAGAGAATCTCGTAACAGATCGTCGACGCCGACTTGATCACGGCGCTGCCCGCGCAATACGGACACGGTTCGGTCAACACGCGCTCGAGGCTCTGCTTGACGCGCTTGCGGGTGATGATGACCAGACCAAAGTCGGACACCTGCAGCGCCTTTGACGGCGAACGATCCTTCCGCAGCTCCTGCTCGACCGTCTGGAAGACCTTCAGCCGGTTCTTCTTCTCCTCCATGTCGATGAAGTCGAGGACGATGATGCCGCCGAGATCGCGCAAGCGGATCTGACGCACGATCTCCTTCACGGCTTCGAGATTGGTCTTGAGGATCGTGTCTTCGAGACGACCGGCCGTTTTCTTGCCAACGTAGCGTCCGGTGTTGACGTCGATCGCCACCAGGGCCTCGGTCTGGTTGATGACGATCGAGCCGCCTGACTTCAACCAGACCTTGCTGCGCAGCGCGCGGTCGATTTCCGCCTGCACGCCGTACTCCTCGAAGATGGGGTACTCCTTCTCGTACAGCTTCACCTTCGACGCGAGCGACGGCATGATTCGCTCGATGAGCTCGAGCACGCGACGGTACTCGAGATCGTTGTCGATGCGGATGGCCGAGTAGTCGTCGGTGAGCAGATCCCGGATCAGCTTCGCCACGAGGCTCTGTTCCTGGTAGACCACGGCCGGGGCGCGCGACGTCTCGGCCTTCTGGCGAATGTCCGTCCAGACGCGATGGAAGTAGCTCAGGTCGGAAACGATGTCTTCCCTGGGCCGCCCCGCCGCGGCGGTTCGGATGATGAGGCCGCCGGCAAATCCGGTCTGCTCACGGAACTCACGGACGATGCCACGCAGCCGGGAACGCTCCTCGCGCGACTCGATCTTTCGTGACACACCGACGTGGTCGACGGTCGGCATGAACACGAGGAAGCGTCCCGGCATCGTCGCATGCGACGTCAGGCGGGCTCCCTTGGTGCCAAGCGGTTCCTTGGCAACCTGGACGATGATTTCCTGTCCCTCTTTGAGGAGCTCTTCGATCTTCGGTTCGGGACCTTTCTCCCGGTCCCGATCGCTTCTCGAGTCCCGGCGTCCGCCAGGGCTCGAGGGGCGATCCCGGCGTTGGCCACCACTCGAACTGCCGGCCTGGGCGCCGTTCCCGCTGCCGGGTACCGGCACTGCTCCCGAATCTTCCTCTTCGGTTTCGAAGCGGTCCAGCTCCTCGATGGCCGCGACGACGTCAGTTACGTACAGGAAGCCGTCACGTTCGAGCCCAAGATCGATGAAGGCCGATTGCATCCCCGGCAGCACCTTCGAGACCCGGCCCTTGTAGACGTTGCCGACAACGCCGCGCGACCGCTCGCGCTCGATGAAGATCTCCGCGACCTGGTCGTCCTCGAGAATTGCGACCCGTGTTTCGTGGGCGCTCGAGGAGATGATCATCTCCTTGCTCATGCCCGTAACTCCGTGGGGCCCGTGGGACACCGGTGCCTTCGACGACAGACGTGCACAGCAACACGCACGTCAGCACGATCGCGAAGAGCAACGTAATCACGCGATGGCCCTCAATTCGTAAACCGCCGCATCCGCACGTTGAGAATGAGGCCGAATCCTGCCAGGGTGGCAATCATGGAGGAGCCGCCGTAACTCATGAGCGGAAGCGTCAGACCCTTGACCGGCGCGAGGCCGGCCGACATCGTAATGTTGTACAGCACCTGGAACGTGAAGCTGGCCAGCACTCCCAGCACCAGGTACGCGCCAAGTCGGTCCTTTGCCAGGCGGGCCGACTCGATAGCCCTCAGAATCACGAACAAATACAGCCCGAGCGCCACGAGGACGCCCGCAAATCCATGCTCCTCGGCAAAGGCCGAGAAGATGAAGTCATTATGTGCCACCGGAAGGAAACGCAGCTGACCCTGTGTCCCCTTCTGAAATCCTTTTCCCCACGGCCCGCCCGACCCGGTGGTGATGCGGGCTTGAAGTTGCTGATACCCGGCTCCCCGAGCGTCCGCCTCAGGGTCCAGGAAGGTCGAGACGCGCTCTTTCTGATAATCCTTGAGCGCGAATTTCCATGCGATCGGTGCGGCCATCAGACCGACCAGCGCGAGGATCCCGAAGATGCGCATCGGCATGCCGGCCGCGAACGCGACGATGAAGAGAATCGGCAGCAGCGTGGCCGCTGTGCCGAGGTCCGGTTGCTGGTAAATCACGAGGAAGGGCACGAACGTCATCGCGCCCGCGATGATGAGATCGCTCGGTACGACGGCGCCGCGCCGGCTCTCGCCGAAGTACTTGGCGAGCACCAGGGCGACCGCGGCTTTGGCGAACTCCGACGGCTGCAGGTTGAGAGGCCCCATATCGATCCAGCGCCGCGACCCGCCGCGAACGACGCCGAAGAAGAGCACGAACACGAGAAGCGCGACGATACCCAGGTAGATAAAGTGCGACTTGTCGGCGAGTGAACGATAGTCGAGGGTCAGGCACACGACCAGCGCGACCAGGCCAATCGCAATGCCGTACAACTGCGTTACGTACAGGCTGGATCCACCGGTGGCACTGTAGATCTGAACCACCCCGATCAAACACAACGCGAGGATGGCGGCCAACATCGCCCAGTCGACGTGATAGTAGAGGCGACGTTCGAACATTCCCTACCTCGCCACACCCGTCGCGGCAGGCGCGGCATCTGCGGGACGCTGGAGCAGCGCGATCTCGCGTTGCGCTTCGACAGGTCCCGGATCATCTGCCGGTATCGCCGGCGGATCGGGATACTCACGCGGGCCACTGTCGCCGGCGGAATCGGAGAAGTCGAGCCGCATTTCCTCCGGCTTCGGCGCCGGCGGGAGCGGACGACCGTCCTGTTTCGCGAAGTACGTATCGAGGATGTGATGTGCGACCGACGCGGCGTTCGGCCCGTGCATCCCATGTTCAAGAAATACGATGCCGGCGATCGTTGGGTTGTCGCGCGGGGCGAAGAACGAGAACCAGCCGTTGTCGCGGAGATCCCGCTTCCCGCGGGCCGCCGCGCGTCCCTGGTTCGAAATGACTTGCGCAGTACCTGTCTTGCCGGCAATGTCCTTCCCGGCGACACGGGCCCGGCCGCCGGTGCCGCTGCCGTTGACGACCGCCCACATCCCGTCGCGGATCGCCTGCAACTTCTCGGGCGTGATGTCGAATTTCGATTGCACGGGCGGCGCCGCCACCGGCGTCCAGCCGTTTCCGGTCCCGTCGTCCATCGCCTTGACGAGGTGCGGCGTAATCCGCGTGCCGCCGTTGGCGATCGTCGCCATGTACACCGCCATCGATACCGGTGTGACCGAGACCGCGCCCTGGCCGATTCCGACCGAGATGGTCTCGCCGGCGTACCACTTCTCATGCCGCGTTTCCTGCTTCCACTTGGTCGACGGCACGAGACCCGTGACCTCGTTCGGCAGATCGATACCGCTCTTCACCCCGAGCCCGAGCAGCGTCGCCCACTTGTTGATGCGGTCGACGCCGAGCATGTTGGCGACGGTATAGAAGTAGACGTCGCACGATTGCGCAATCGCGGTCTTGAGGTCGACCGACCCGTGGCCACCCTTTTTCCAGCACTTGAAATAGCGGCCGTAAAAATTGGCGCCGCCGCCGCAGTTCACGTGGAAATTCGGGTCGATGACGTCTTCCTCGAGACCGGCCAGCCCAACCGCCATCTTGAAGGTCGATCCCGGCGAGTACCGCCCCTGTATCGCGCGGTTGTTCAACGGACGCTGCTGGTCGGTGTTCAGCGAGGTCCACGTTCCACGATCGATTCCCGCGGCGAATGCGTTCGGGTCGTATGTCGGCCGGCTCGTGAACGCCAGCACCTCACCCGTGCGCGGATCGAGAACCACGGCCGCGCCCGCATTCGTCAGCCCCGCCATGCTCACGGCGTTGAACGCTTCTTCTGTCGCCCGTTGCACGTCGTAGTCGATGGTGAGCTGCATCCGCTTGCCTTCGGTCGGCCGCTCTTCCTGCAGGACGCTCATTTCGCGCCCCATGCTGTTGACGACCACCACGCGGGCGCCGTCGGCACCCTTCAAGGCCGCGTTATAGATCTTCTCGATCCCAGACTGACCGGCGATGTCACCGCTCTTGATCTCCGGGTCGGACGCCACCTGCGTGTCGCTGACCTGGCCCACATAGCCGAAGAGGTGTGCGGCGAGCGATTCCGGGTACTTGCGAGTGGGCACCTCTTCGACTCTCACGTCGGGCAACTCGAAGTCGAGCCGCCGGGCGGTGATCGCCGCCACCTGCGCCAGCGTCGCATCCTCGACGATGACGATCGGCCGGTACGATGGCTCACCGCGATGTCGCTCGATGAGGTCCTGCACCTGCTTCAGGTCGAGCCCCGCCACGCGCGCGAGGAGCCGGGCCGTCTGATCGAGATCTTTTGAGTGCTCGCGCAGGATGGAGATCGTAAAGGAGTGACGATTCTCGACCAGCACCCTTCCGTTGCGGTCGAACAGAATCCCGCGCGGCGCACGTAACGCGAGCGTGCGCTGATGGTTGTTCTCCGCCATCTCCTGGTACTTCGCGTGCTGGACGATCTGCAGCACCCAGAAACAGATCCCGAGCGCGGCAAACACCACGATGATGCCGACCTGGAGCCCCACCAATCGCTCGCCGATTCGTCTGCGATTTTCACCCTGGGACATAACTGGCTATCCTCGCGGCCGCCGGCCCATCCGCCGGCGCTCAATGACCCCGGGGAGCGCTTCGATGATGGCGAAGGCAACCATACCCACGACCGCATTTCCAACGGCCTGGCTCGCGACCGCCTTCCATGGCGACGGGAACGCGCGCAGCCCGAGGCCCACGTTCAAACCCATGAACAGCGCCGCATGCGCGACCGTCGCGCCGACAAACATCAAAAACCGCGGCAGTGCCGATGTCAGGATGAACTGCTGGCTGATTGCACCAGCCAGGAATCCGATCACCGACTTCGCCAACCCGCCGATGCCGAGCACACCGGTCGACAACGAATCCTGGATGAGCCCTGCCATGCTGCCGGCGAGCATCCCACCCACCGGCCCCGTCGTCAGCGCGACCGAGACCACCGCAACGAGGACGAGATCGATCGCCGCCGACCCCCCGACGAGCAACTTCGCCAGCGTGGTCTGAAGCGCCAGCGCGAGCGCTACTGCAATCAGCCCTCCGACAGCTCTCACTGCGCCTCGCCGGGCGTCGGAGTCACGACCACGAGCACCGTCTCGAGCTCGGAAAACTGCACCGCCGGGTCAACCACGACGTTCGTGAATTCCCCACTTTGGCGGTCAATAGATTGTATCTGACCGATGAGGAAGCCTTTCGGGTAAATCCCTTCGATGCCAGACGTCACAACGCGATCCCCGACCTGAATGTCGGCCGCTCCTGGCACGTGGTCCAGACGAAAACGGTCGGTCCCCGTTCCAACGACCACACCCTGCGCTCGTGAACGCTCGACAATCGCGCCGGCCGCGGCGTCGCGATCGATGAGCAGCTGGACCTTCGCCGCTCGCCTGGCAGGCATGATGATGCGACCGACGACGCCGGCCGGCGCGAGCACGGCCATATCGGACGCCAGTCCATCTCCAGTTCCCTTGTCGATCGTCATCGTGCGGAACTCTGGGCTTGCACCTCCGGCAATAACGGAAGCCGACGTCGTTTTCAGTTGAACGGCGGTCTTCAGATCGAGCAGGCTTTGCAGCGTGCGCGACTGCTGCGCGAGTGCACGCTCCTGCTGGAGCCCTACCTGCAACGCCGCGTTCTCCTCTTTGAGCCTGGCGTTCTCGGCGCGGACGTCCTGCAGCGCGACGTAGTTGGTCCAGTTGTCGCGCACCGTGGCAATGGCCGAGGTTGCCGCCCGCTGAACCTCAGCGAAGGTCCCGAAGGTCACTTCCTCGAGCAGCGGCACGCCCCGCTGCGTATTCACCTGCGCCGAAATCAGGAGGATGTGTCCGACGATCACGGCCATGAACAACCAGCCGGTGCGTTGTCGGATGTCGAGTACTGCCATCAGTCAATCGAGATCTTCCGGAGAAGGTTGAAATCCGAAAGCATCTTGCCCGCCCCCAGCACCACCGAGGACAAGGGATCTTCGGCCATCGCCAGCGGCAAACCCGTTTCCTCGCGCAGTCGCTTGTCGAGATTCTTGAGCAGCGATCCGCCACCGGTGAGCACGATGCCGCGATCGACGATGTCCGCCGACAACTCTGGCGGCGTGCGCTCGAGGGCGACGCGGACGGCGTCGACGATGACATTGACCGTCTCGGTGAGCGCCTCGCGGATCTCCTCGTCGCTGATGGTGATCGTCTTCGGCACCCCCTCGATCAGGTGCCGCCCTTTGATCTCCATCGTCATCTTCTCGTCGAGCGGGAACGCGGATCCGATTTCCATCTTGATCTGTTCGGCGGTGCGCTCACCGATCAGCAAGTTGTACGCCTTCTTGATGTATTGGATGATGGCTTCATCCATCTCGTTTCCCGCGACGCGCACGGCCTTGCTGTAGACGATTCCTGCGAGCGAGATCACAGCGATGTCAGTGGTGCCACCGCCGATGTCGACGATCATGTTGCCGGACGGCTCGGTGATCGGCATGCCGGCGCCGATGGCTGCCGCCATCGCCTCCTCGACCAGGTGAACCTCGCTCGCCTTGGCGCGGTAGGCGCTGTCCTTCACCGCGCGTTTTTCAACCTGCGTGATCTCCGACGGCACGCCGATGACGATGCGCGGGCGGACCCAGACGTTGCGGTTGTGCGCCTTCTTGATGAAGTAGGTCAGCATTTTCTCGGTGACCTCGA
>Ga0111538_10004737_pt1 | contig 18779 bp, 8 predicted proteins | sample SoiMethybrSBSTD1_FD_79669 | JGI IMG/M metagenome (GOLD analysis project Ga0111538, IMG submission 79669) | Bulk soil microbial communities from a Populus tree surrounding site in Tennessee, USA - Soil MetaG P. TD hybrid SBSTD1 (version 2)... | ecosystem: Environmental > Terrestrial > Soil > Tree...
CCCAGGTCGAGACCGGTGGTCGGCTCGTCGACGACCACCACGGGGGGCGAACCGAGCAGCGCCCGCGCGATGCCCATCCGTTGGCGCATCCCTCCCGAGAAGTCCACGACTTTGCGGCCTGCGTGTTCGGCCAGGCCCACCTCGGCGAGACGCCGAGCGACCTCCTCGGCCCGCGCACGGCGGTCGCCGATGCCGCGGTGCCTTGCCCACCAGTCGAGCAGCTCCTCGGCCGTGAAGCCAGGGTAGACGCCGGCGTCCTGCGGCAGGTAGCCGACGAGCGGGCGATAGGCCACGAGGTTCTCGGCGGTCAGTGCCACACCGCGGAAGAGCACTCTGCCTCGGCTCGGCTCGAGAAGCCCGGTGAGCAACCGCAGGAGCGTCGTCTTGCCCGCACCGTTGGGGCCGAGCAGACCGATGATCCCCGGCTCGAGGCTGACCGACACCCGATCGAGCGCACGCAGGCCAGCGCCGTAGACCTTCACCAGGTTGCGGGTGGCAAGAACGGGCGGTCCCGCGCTCCACGCCTCGACGCTGCGTCGCCGATTCTCCGCCACCTCGGCGCGGGCGCGCAGGGTCGCGATGACCGCAGCGCCTGCCGGCGCGACGGCGAACGTCGCCAGGGCGGCTGCGGCGATGGCCACCGCAGCCGCCACCAGTGCCACGGCCCAGGGATCTCGGGCCGAGGCCGCGCCGGCGGCCGGCACCGCGAGCAGAACGACGGCGGGCAGCGCACCGGCGAGCGCCCAGCGCTCGACGTGGAGCAATGGTCGATACGCCGCCGCGGGGCGCAGCCCGGCGGTCTTGCCGAGGAACGAAAGGGCGATCGGAAGCGCGGCCGCCATTGCTGCGGCCAGCGAGACCAACACCAGCTCGTGGGCTTGGCCGACCATCGCCGCCACCGCCGGTGCGGCCGCCAGGCTACCCAACCCGAGCGGCACCAGCGCCACCGGCGCCAGCACGACCGAATCCAAAACGATGGCCGCCAGGGCGAACAGGAGCGCCGGCAGCAGGCCGGCGAGGGCCCAGAGCCGGAGCCGCTCGCGCTCGATCGCCGTGCGGCCGAGCGGCGGACGCTCGAGATCCGTCCCTGGCGGCCTCGGCAGCCGAGCCAACGCACGATCGACGTCTCGCCGCGTGGCGAGCCTGATGGCCTCACTGACGTGCGGCAGTCGCACCTCGACCGGCACGACGAAGCGACCGTCCTCGCGACGGACCCGCGAGCTGACCGGCTCCTCTCGCACCTCGAGGAGGGACGCGGCGACCACCGGTATGCTGCTCTCGCCGGGCAAGGCCGTCGCCAGGAGGACCTCTTTCTGGGGCAGCTCGCCCTCGCCTCGCGGCGCTCCCGCCACCCGCAGCCGGAGGATACGGTCCCGGTCTCCCGCCAGTTGCACGGCTGGGGGGCGTTCGCTCCTGCGGCGGAGCTCCTCGGCCAGGGCGACGCGCTGCTGCAAGGTAGTCCCTGGCCGCGGCTCGAGGCGCAGTCGCACGCCGGGCTCCTTCCAACCCTCGATCCAGTGGCTGCGCACGTCGGCACGGGCAAGCTGCCCGATCAAGCGGTCGTACGTGCGCCGGAGGTCCGCCAGGTCGCCGCTGCGCAAGACGACGCGGTAGAGGTGCCCCTCCTCGTCCGCCCATGGAAGCGGCGGCAGCGCCTCCGCCCGTGTCACCGCGCGGGCCACCCCGGCCGATGCGTGGGCGCGTGCGCCGGCGGGCAGCGCCTGCCGCAGGCGGGTGAGCAGCTGCGCCTGGCGGTCGGGCCGCTGCCAGGCTTTGGCGACCTCCACCTCGAGCCAGCCCCAGCCCGGCCCGTAGGCGCCCCACGTCGCGCCGAGACCCTCGACGCTCGCCGCCGCCCTTTCGACGGTGGCGAAGTGGCGGGCGGTCTCCTCCGTCGTGGTGCCCGGGCTGAGCTCGAGCTCGATCGCCAGGTTGCCTTCGTCGGCCTGCGGGACGCCCAAACGAGGCGCGAGCGCCGATCCCCAGACCGCGGCGAGAACCGCTGCCGCCGTCGCGGCCGCGAGCAGCGCCGAGCCGGGGTCTCGCAGCGACCATCGCGCCAGCCATCGGCCACTGCGTCGAGGTAGCTGGCGGCGCCGGCCGGCGCGTGGCAGCAGCGGAAGGACGACAGATCCGGCCGCCACCGCGAGCAGGAACGTGCGGGACGGAACCGTCACCGCAGGTCCCAGCTCGCGGCTCGCCAGCGCAGCGACGAAGGGCGGCGCGGCGGCGCACAGGCACCAGGAGAGGCTAACTGCGAGAGGTGAGCGGCCGCCCAGCACGACCGCCGCCGCCGCGCCGCAGCTGGCCGCCATTCCAATCCACAGCGCCATGAGCACGGAAGCATCGGCTCCCCCGCCGAGCGCCAGCAGGGCGAGAAGCGCGGCGGCCAGCGATGCCGGTGGCATGACTGCCAGCCCGGCAGCTCCCGCGACGCCGCCCAGCCAGCCACCCACGAGGCAGCCGATGATGCTCGCCAATCCCAGTCCCAGCCCCAGGTAGATGACCAGCCGCGCGAGAGCCTCGGCTTCACGCCAGCCGACCTCCGCCGCCAGCTGGGGTGGCAACCTCGCCACTGCCTGTCGCAGCCGCCGGTCGGCGGCGAGCACCGAAGCATTCGCCTCGCGGAAAACGACCAGCGCCACGGCCGGTGCGCCGCGACGGTGCAGCGCAATGGCCGGCGGCGACGAGCGGCGCTCGATCGTGGCCAGATCGCCCAGCGCCAGAAGGGGGCGATCGGATGCACCGCCCAAGGGCAGGGCAGCGAGCGCGTCCGGGCTCGGCAGCAAGGGTGGCACCCACAGGCTCCGGCGCGACCCCTGCTCTTCCCACCAGCCGAGGTCGCGTCCCCTGACGCCGGCGGCGACGGCCTTGGCCAGTCTCCGGGAGTCGAGGCCGGTCCCCGGCAGGCCTTCCGGCAGCACCACTTCGATCTCCTCGCGACCCGTTCCCCACGGCTCGACCGCGCGCACGCCCGCGACCCGTCGAAGCTCGCGCACCGCCGCCGCGACCGACGCGGGGTGCGAGCGCTCGCGGATCCAGACCAGCGCCAGCACGTCGCCCTCGGCTCCATGTGCCGGCGTCACTCGCAGCAGTGAGCCGGGCGGGAGTGCGCGGCGGATGCCGGCCAGATCGGCGCTCAGCCGGGCCGCCTTGACCTCCGCGTCAGTCCCCGGCTGCAGCCGAATGGACAGCTGCGCGCCCTCCGCGCTCACCTCGCCGCTCGTTCCCTCCACGCCTCCGAGCACGCGCACGCGCTCTTCGAGAGGCTCCAACCAGTCGCGAGCCACGGCGCCGGGGTCGGTGGAGCTGGGGAGACCCAGCAGCACCAGCAACTCCGGTCTTTGCTCCCGGGACTCGAGGAGCAGCGGCAAGCGAGCGGCCGAGATCCCGCCGAGACCCAGAAGCGCGCCGAGGGCGATCCCCTTGGTCCAGGCACGGGAGCTCGTGGCGTGGGAGCCCGCGGTGTGGGAGCCCGTGCCGGTCATGTCGCCGGGGTGTCGGCCGCCGCAGCCCCCCCGCCGGTCACTCGCGAGGCACGCCACGTGGCAAGCACGGGCAGCACGACGAGGGATCCGCTCAGCGCGCCGAGCACTCCGCCGATCACCGTCACGGCGAGCGCGCGCCGCAGCTCGACGCCGGCGCCGCCCAAGAGCGCGAGCGGCAGCATGCCGGCGAAGGTCGTCAGGGTGGTCAGCACGATCGGTCGATAGCGTTCGAGCGCCGCGGTCTGGATCGCCTGGCGCTGGGGCAGGCCCTCACGCCGCAGGCGAGCGGCACGGTCGAGCAGGACGATCGAGTTGTTGGTGACCAAGCCGCCGAGGAGGATCAAGCCCAGAAACGACATCAGGTTCAGGCTCTCGCGGCTGAGGGCGAGGGCTGCCGCGGCGCCCGCGGTCGCGATCGGCACCGTCGACATGACCAGAAGAGGCATGCTCAGCGACTCGTAGATGGCGGCAATTGCCAGGAAGACGAGCAGCAGCGACAGCACGAGCGCGAACCGCAGCTGCCCGAACGAGCGCCGGAGCTCCCACGCGGCGCCGCCGAGGCGCAGCTCGCCCGTACCCTCGCGGTCGACCCGCGCGAGCTGGCGGGTCAGCTCCGACAGTCTGGCGTAGCCCGGCTCGACGACCAGACGCGCCACCGGGCGGCCGTCCTGCCTCTCCACGAGCGCAGGCCGCATCTCCTGCCGCAGATCGGCGACCGCGCCGAGCGGCAAGGCAGGGCTCGAGGCGTCTTCCGACGTCCGCAGCGGCAGGGCGGCGAGGGAGGTGGCAGCCGCAGGCTCGATGCGGACGTCGGGCTCGACGCCCGGCAGGTCGACCCGTCCGCTCTGGCGCGGAGCGGCCGCTGCGGCGAGCTGAGTCGCGAGGGCCTCCGGCTCGACGCCGGCGCCGGCCAATGCCCAAGGATCCCAGCGGACGCTCCAGCTCGGCTCCGGCGCAGTGCCCTTCACCCGGCGGCTGGGGATCCCCAGCGCTCCGAGCTCTTCCTCGGCGCGCCTGGCGAGCCGCTCGGCGCCGGCCGGAGTCTCACCCACGGCGACCACCTCGACGCCCCGCGCGGCTTGCACCACCGCCTCCGCGACTGCGCTCGGCCGGGGCGCGATCTCGCCGCGTCCGGAGCTCCAGCCGGCGAGCGCCGCCTGCAACGACGGCAGCGCTTTCGACGCTGCCTCGGCCGTGGGGAAAACCATGCGGACGGTGCCCGCCTCGCCGAGGCGTCGCTCTGGCGCGTCCTCGGGCCAATGCACCCACAGGATGCGGCCGGCGGGTGCCGCAGCGGCGAGCCGGTGCACGAGAGAGGCTGCCATCCGCTCCTCTCGCTCGGGTGCCAACCCGGCCGGCAGCTCGTACCGTGCGTCCAGCTGGGCAACGGCGCTCGGCGGTAGGAGCTGCCGAGGGAGGCGGGCGGCGATGAGGAGCCCGCCACCGGCCAGCAGGAGAGCGATGGCGAGGGTCCGTCGGGGAGCGGCCAGAGCCGCGGCGAGGACTCGCGCGTAGGCAGCGCGTCCGATCGGCCGGCCGGTGGCCGAGCTGCCGCCGCCGAGCAGCGGCGTGATGGTGAGGGAGAAGGCCAGCGAGAGCAGCAGAGTGCTGACGATGGCGAACCCCTGGACGCCGAAAAAGGCGCGCGGCAACCCCCGCAGGTAGAGCATGGGGACGAACACCACCGCGATGGTGACGAAGGAGGAGGTGAGCGCCACCGCCACCTCCCGCGGCCCCGCCACGCGCGCCTGCGCGGGAGCCATCCCACGCTCGCGGGAGACGGCAATCGCCTCGACGACGACGATCGAGTTGTCGACGAGCAGCCCCGCCGCCAGCGCCAGGCCGCCGAGCGCGACGACGTCGAGCGACAGCCCCCACAGGAAGAAGGCGCTGAAGCTGGCCGTGATAGCGGCCGGCACGACGATCGCCAGCGCCGCGGTGGCGCGCCAGGAGCCGAGCGCCCAGCGCAGCGCCAGCGTGCCCAGCACCAGACCCAGGAGTGCGCCGCCGGCGAGCTCGAGCACGGCAGCCAGCACCTCGCGGCTGCGATCGTCGACCAACTCCACCGTCATCCCGGCAGGCGCACGTTGGGTCAACTCGGCGCTGCGTTGCCGCGCCGCCCGGGCAAGGGCGACGACGTTGGCACGCGGAGCGCGGTAGAGCCGCACCAGCGTGCCGTCGCGGTCCCCGGAGCGGAATCGCCCGCCACCGGCGAGCTCGGCGAGTCGCACCTCCGCGAGGTCGGCGAGCAGGCTCGGTCCCGAGGGACCCTCCACGCGCAGGGCGCGCAGCTCGTCCAGCGATTCGACGCGCTCCTCCAGGACGAGCGGCCGCACGGCGGCCCCATCACGGACGCGGCCCGCCACCAAGGGTGCGCCGATCACGTCCAGACGGTTCGCCAGGTCGGTGACGGTGAGGCCGCGAGCCGCGAGCGCCGCCGGCAGCGGCGTGACCGTCACGTGCAGCGGCCGCTGGCCGATCGTCTCCAATCTTCCGGCGCCCCGCAGCCGCGCCAGCTCGGGTACCAGCACGCGCCGCGTCCAGGCGGCACGCGCCGACGCCGACCGCCCGCCGAAGACCGCTATCTCCAGCACGGGAGATGCGTCGTCGGAAGACAGATCGGTGCGCACCTGAGCGCCGGGCAGATCGGCGAGGGCATCGAGCCGCCGCTCGACGTCGAGGTGGAGCCGATCGGCGTCGGTCTGCCACTCGCTGTCGACTGTGAAGCGCACTCGCCCGTCTCCCGTCGTGCTGCGCACGGCGACTACTCCTGGAACTGCGAGCAGGCGACCCTCGACCGGCTCGGTGACCCGACGCAGGACCTCCGCCTGATCGAGCCCTGGAACCTCGACCACGACGTCCATTCGCGGCGGGTCGATGGCCGGAAGCAGAGAGACCGGCAGCCGCGCCAGCGACACCGCACCGAGCGCCACCACCGTCCCCGCAGCGACAAAGCAGGAGATAGGGCGCGCCAAGGCGCGCTGGATCACGGCCGCACGCTCTCGTCCTCGACCACCGGCTCCCACCGCGGAGGCGTCGGCAGGCGCTGGTCCCGCACCTCGCTGACGCGGTCGCCGTCGGCGAGGAACGCGACGCCGTCGACCGCCACCCGCTCGCCCTCGCGCAGCCCCTCGATCACCTCGGTCCAGCCGTCTCGGCGCGCGCCAAGCACGACGGCCCGCCGCCGCGCCAGCAACCCTGCGTCCTGCCGAACGGTCACGAACACCGACGATTGGTCGCCGTCGATGACCACGGCCTCGATGGGAACGAGCAGTGCGGTGGGCCGCAGCGCCAGCTCCAGAGAGACCTCGGCGCCTTCGCCGGGAGGCGGCAGCGCCGCCGCATCCGCCACCTCGATGACGATGCGGACCGCACCGCCCTCCACCGCCGGCGCGACGTCGCGGACCGTGCCGCGGGCGGTGCCGCCGCTGCGGGGCCCGCGGATCGTCGCCGACTGCCCCTCGTGGACCGACGCGCGGTCGCCGGCGGCCACCCAGGCTTCCACGCGGCCGCCTTCGGAGGCCAACACCTTGGCCAGCACCGTCCCCGCGCCGACGTAGGAGTGCGGCGGGAGCTCGCGCACCTCCGCCAGCACTCCGCTTACCGGTGTGACGAGCCGCCGGCTCTGCACGCGCCCTTCGGCCCCCTCCAGGCGAGCGGCAGCGAGCTCCGCCTCGGCGCGGTAGCGGTCCATCGTGGACTCGGGCGCCACGCCCGCGTCCCAGGCTTTACGGAAGCGCTCGTATTCGGCCCGCGCCTCCTTGGCCATCAGCCGCGCCTCGGTCAGCGCGCGGCCGTCCTCGCTGTCGACGAGCCAGGCCACGGTCTCGCCAGCGGAGACGCGGGTGCCGGTGTGCAGGCCGGCGGCGAAACGCGGCGGGTAGCTCACCTGGCCGGGGAACGGAGCGACCAGCTCGGCCACCGCCGCGGCGCGTACCACCCCAAAGGCGGTGAGCGCCGGCCGAAACGGCTGCGGCGCGACGGCGAGTACCGTGATCGGCTGTTCCGGCGCCTCGTCGACGGGCGGCGCGGGCGAGCCGCACGCCGCCACCAACAAGACGGCGGCGAGGAGATGCGGTCTCCGGGAAGTTGGTAGCACCGGTGCCAACCGCTCACCTCCTTCGCTCGAGATCAGTCGAGCAAGCTGGCCGGGCGACGCAACCGCCGCCTGCCGTAGTTCATGAACAAAACGACTGCTGCCGTCAACACCATGAGCGCCGGAGCCTGCGCCGCCGCCGCCTCGAGGCTCGGCAGCAGCGTACCCCCGTCCCGCGGTCCTTGCGGGATCGGAGAGTAGAAAAACCAGCGGCCCAGCACCAGCAAGGTCACCAGCGAGGCGAGCCAGGCGGCGCCGCCGCTGTGCAGTCGAACGGCCCAGAAGAACGTCACCGCGGCGGTGAGGGCGGTGCACACGGCGAGCTGCGCCACGACCGCGCCCAGTGAGAAGCTCCTTCCGCCCAGCACCCAGACGAACAGCATCAGCATCTCCCCCTGGACCAGGAGCAGGGCCGCCACCAGCGCCACGCGGACGAGGAAGTAGGCCTCGCCGGAAGGCGCCGTCAGCGCCAGATCCAGGCACCCCGACCGCCGCTCGACGGCCACCAGCTCCGCGAGCGCCGGGATGCCGAGCACGAGTAGGGCGCCGAGGGCGCCAAGGGCATACACCGATCGCTCGGCGGCGTCTCCCGCCAGCAGGGCCGCCACCACGCTCTGCCCGAGCCAGATGAAGTCGAGGATCACGAAGAGCGTCAGGTGTCGCCCGAGTTGCAGGTTGAGCACCTGCCGCAGCGTCCGCCCGACGTCGCGCGCGGTTTCGCGCCACGACGACTGCAGGCCGGCCGCGACGAGGATCGAGCGGCCGACCGTTTGCCGGGAGCTCCTCCGCGGCTCAGCCACCGGTCGCCTTCGCGAGGTCGATGCGTTCGCGCGCCACCTGCGAGGAGCGGTAGCGGAAGCAGCGGCCGTCGGGGTCGAGCAGGGCAGCCTTGGGGGGGTGCCGAGTGAAGACGTCGAAGGCGCCGTCGCGCTCGACCATCACCTCCACGTCGAGAGCCGACAGCTCGGTCACCACGCGGAGCGGACAGACGGCGTGGCCGTCCCCTTCGTTGACGACCCGCCCGCGGACCGACCAGCCGTCGTTCACCCGCACCGCGGTGACGTCGCCCAAGGCGAGCTCGGGCAAGGCGGCGCCCCGCAGCAGCTGCTGCAGAAAGAGCGGGAGCTCGGGACCCTCGAGCCGGCCGAACAGGCGCTCGAGCGTCAGCGGCTCGTCGCCCTTCTCCGCCAGCATGGCGAACAACGCGCGCCGCAGCGGCTCGTCTCCCGCTCGGTGCCGCAGGTCGACGACGAGTTGTGGAAAGCGCGTCGACCAGTAGCCCGAGTGCTCGAGCGCCTGCCCGCCGGCCAGTCGGTAGGCTGCGGCCCCCCACTGCGTGGGACCGATGACGGCGCCCTGGGCGGGCAGCTTTCCCGCCAGCTGCTCGATCAACTCCAGGAGGAGGTTGCGCAGCAGCAACCGGTCTTTCTCCGCGAAGGGCCTGGTGTTGGCGAGCCGCGGCGCCAGCAGAGGGGGAATGAGATCGTCGGGCTGCAACACCTGGCCGCTCGCCAGGTAGCTCTCCGGCACCCGGACGAGCCGATGGTCGATGCGGATCTGCGGCAGAGTGCTGCCGAACTCGGCGCGATACCACGGCCGCCAGCGGGCCCACTCGCGGCGCCCGGGATCGTCCGGCCACTCGAGGGTGAAGCTCTCGGTCAGGGCCTCGTTGCTGGGCCAGATCTGATCGAGAAGCCGCTGCGCCTCACCTATCGTCGAGAGAAACGTTGCCGCCGCCTCCCGGTGGCTGGGGAGCACGGCGGCGCGGACGGCGGCTCCCGGCAAGAGCCGCTGTGGCCCACCCACGACCACGTAGTGGGAGGGCGACAGCTTGCAGGTGCTGCGCAGCACCGCCCCTTGGGCCGGTCCCGCCACGCTGCCGCAGGAATCGACGAGCAGCGCCGGTTGCCGAGACCGCAGCTCGACGTCGAGCGCCGCGGGGGGAAAGGCATTGTCCGGCGCCAGCCCCCCACCGCCCAACGCCGGCTCGTAAGGCGTGTAGGCGAAAGGCGCGTAACGCGGCACCGGCAGCAGCGACCCGGCGGGCAGCTCGATGCGAGTCGGCGATAGCGCGGGCACCTCGAGTGTCAGTCCGGGGTCTCGCAACTCGCCCGGGACCGCGGCCGCCTGCTGCCGCCGCCAGAATGCATGCAGCGGCGAGACGCTGGCGCCGAAAGTGACGGGAGGGTCGAGCCGGCCGGGTCTGCCGCGCAGACGCAGCGTGAACCGGACCCGCTCCCCCGGCGGCAGAGGATCGGCGAGGACGATGGCGATCCGGTCGAGCCGCCGCTCGTAGGTCTGCAGGGCACGGTCGGCGCGCAGGTCGACCACCTCGAGCGCGGAGTTCAGCACCCACGCGATCTGCCGCCCCGCCTGCCGCCCACTCGATTGCACCATCTCCGCGTCCAGCGCGACGTCGACGGTGCGGCGTGCAAGCTCGCCCCGCAGCCGCCACCGCCCGGGCACCAAGCCGGGGCTCGTCGGCGGTGGCCAGCTCTGCCGCTCGGCGGCCGACTGGCGGCTCGCGAGCCGCAGGATCGCCTGCCCGCGCGTCAGATGCAGCGCGAGACCAGCCAGCGCCAGCAGCAACCCGAGCGCGAGCAGGACGCGGTCACTGCGCGCCAGCGCCGCGTCCGGGGTGTATCGCTCGCGCAGGCGGTGGAAGTGAAGCGAGAAGGTACGCAGCGACTGCTCGCTGCGCGTGCGGCGGGGCGGCACGTCGGGAACGGTTCGCCGCAGGTACGCCACGGCGGTGACGAGGAGGAGCGTCGCGAAGGCCAGCGTGGCGAGTCCCCCTTGCAGCGACTCGCGCAGCAGCACGGCCGCGTCAGCGGGCGCATCGCTGGTCGACAGCGGCACGATCGGCAAACCGTCGACGAAGCCCGGCGTCGCCGCTGCGGACGACCGCGGCGCGATGCTGAGCGAGAGCCGCTGCAACTGTAGCGAGAGGCTCTCGATACCCAGCCATTCCCCGGGGCCGGCGAGCGACAACCGAAGGGGAAAGAGCGCTCTGCCGACCAGGGCGGCGAGGATCGCCCAGCTGACGGCGGCGAATGCCAGGCCGCCCACCAAGCCGCCCATGATCGTGGCGGCGCCGAAACCGATGGCGCTGGCCGCGACGGCGACCGGTACCACCGTGAGCAGCCATGGCCAGACGAAGTGTCCGGGCGCGACCGGTGCGCCGGAGACGACGGCGAGTGCCGCAGCGAGGAGAAGGGGCAGAGCGGTGAGCGGGATGACGATCGAGAGGACGGCCACCCAGCGCCGCAGCAGGTAGCCGGCGCCGCTCATCGGGTTGACCGACAGCACGAGCCACGAGCCGTCTGCTCTCTCCCGCACCGCGGCCTCCGCGGCGAGCGGCAAGGCGAGCGCGAAAGTGAGGAGGGGAAGGTAGACCATCACCTCCGCGGCCCAGGCGGCGCCGCCGAGGAAGTGCGGCACTCGGCGCGCATTGAGGGTGCTGACGAACGCGGGCAGCGCCGCAAGCGCGGCGTAGAGCGTCGCCAGTACCTGGAAACGTAACGATCGCCGCTGCGCCCGCCATTCGTGGGCGATGAAAGCGCGCAGAGTCCTCACGTCGCTTGGCGTCTCTGGCCCACGAGCAGCAGCGAATAAGCGTCCTCGAGCGTCGCCGGCCGCGGCTCGGCGTCCGCCGGCGGCACCTCGGCCCAGACCACCTCGCGGACGGCACCGCCTCGCCCCGCCCGCCGCCCCAAGGGGACGACTCGGTCGCTCGGCGGCCGCTCGCCCGGCAGCTCCCACAGACGGTCCTTGGCCTCGGCCAGCAGCGCGTCCGGAGGTCCGTCGTAGGCCAGGCGGCCGCCGGCGATGATCGCCAGTCGTGGGCAGATCGCCTCGACGTCCTCGGCGATGTGAGTGGACAGCACGACCGCGGTGTGCTCGGCGACCTCGGCGATGAGGTCACGGAAGTGCACGCGCTCCTGCGGGTCGAGCCCCGCCGTCGGCTCGTCGACGATCACCAGCCGCGGCGCGTGGACGAGCGCTTGGGCCACGCCGAGGCGCCGCTTCATGCCGCCGGAGTACTGGCCGGCACGGCGGTCCGCGGCATCCTGCAGGCCGACCGCCGCGAGCAGCTCGGTGATGCGGTGGCCCAGAGCGTCGCGGCCGAGGGCCACTCGCCGCAGCTCGGCGCAGTGCCACAGGTACTCGCGGCCGGTGAGCCACGGCACCGGCTGGAAGGACTGCGGCAAGTAACCCAGCAGCGAGCGGATGGCGGAGCGGTCGGCCGTGCGCTCCGCCTGCAGGCCGTCGTAGCGCACCGCGCCCGCGGAGGGCGCGAGGTGGAGGGCGAGGATCGACAGCAGGGTGGTCTTGCCGGCGCCGTTGGGACCCAGCAGCCCGAGCATGCCGCTACCGAACGTGATGTCGATCCCACGCAGCGCCTCGGTGCCGTCGGAGTAGCTCTTGCGCAGCCCAACGATCTCGATCATCGATGCGGCGCGTCTACGCCCTTCTGACGCCGCCCGTCGCCGCGCGCGAGTCGGCTTTCGTAGACGCGATGGAGGAAATCATAGATCACCAGCTCGTGCGCGCGCGGCGCCTTGGAGAAGAAGCGCTTGGCGTTCATGTGGAGGAAGCTCATCGCCAGCTCCGTCAGGCTCGCGGTCAGCTGTCCTTCGGCGCTGCGCCGGCGCAGCTCTGCCGCCACCAGCGCCGCGCGCTGCGCGCGGCGGTCGAGAAGCAGCAGCGCCTCCTCCATTCCACCGCGGTCGCCGATCGTGCCGTCCAGGACGGCGCCGAGCGCCTCGCGCGCGCCGCGGAACTTGCGGCCGAGGCTCTGGCGCAGCCGATCGTCGCCACGGTGCTCTACAAAGTAGCCATCGCTGAGCTGGCGGCACAACGCCAGCTTGCTCGGAGCGTCGAAGCCGAGCTCGTCGAGCAGCATGTCGGCGCTGCGCGCTGCCAGCAGCCAGCGCGCCTCGCCGCTGTCGTCAGCTGCGATCACCGGGACGGCGCCCAGCACGGCTTCGCTGTCGATCCAGAACAGATCCTCTGCCAGCTCGATCCCCTGCGGCCCGCCGTAGCGCTCCACCTCCCGTTCGTAGGTGTCGAGGACCAGCCGCCAGAGGTCGTTGCTTGCCAGCAGCTCGCCGGCGCCGCGCTGCAGCGCCGGCAGGAGCTCGTCGTGTAGGCGGTCCGGGGCGCCGCGAAAGCGCACGCGCAAGTGGAACTCCGGGTCGTCGTAGCGAACGAAGAACCAGCGCTCGGCGGCGCCGAGCTCGACGAGCGGAGCCACCAGCTCGAGCAACAAGCGCTCGGCGGCAATCGGGCTGCAGTAGAGCTTGGCGTAGAGCCAAGACGACCCCGGAGCGAAGCTGCGCTGGATCTCCGGCGCGCTCGCGCGATCGCCGCACGCCGGCAACGGCGGACGGGCAGCCGGCGCTGCATCGCGCCGCTCGCGCACGAAGGGGACGATCAGCTCGTGCGCCAGGAGCCCTTCCGGGCTCTCGACGCAGAGCTCGTCGGGCTCGGCGAGGAGCTCGCGGACGACCGTGCTCTCGACGTCGCCGGCCAGCTGCACGAAGGTGTCTACGCAGAGAGTGTTGTCGAAGTCTATCGGTACGTACTCGTCTCCCGCCGCCACCGCGGCCACTCTTGGCAGGCCGAGCTCTTGCCGCAGCCGTTGCACCGCCACGAAGCGCTCGACCGCAGCCATCGCACCGAGGGGCGCCACCTGCTCCTTGGTGAGCCGCCACTGCGCCAGCGAAAGGATCAGCTTGCCGCTGATGACGCGCGGCAGGAAAGGCGCGTCGTCGAGCGGCCCCCAGCTCCAGGCGACGCCCCCCGAGCAGCCCTGCTTCTGGAGGGCGAGGAGGAACTTGTAGAGGCCCAGGCCGTTGGTCTCCGGATTGTGAGCGCAGGTCAGCCGCGGCACCACCTCGCGGTCGTGTCGGCACGACCGCAGCCGGATCCGCTGATCGACGACGCTCACCGTCAGGTCGGCGACCGGGATCTGACGCTCCTCGGGAGCTCCGGATCGACCGAGGAAGGTGAGCTCGAACTGCCGCAGCACCGGGCGGCACACGACGTTTGCCGCGCGGCCCTGCGGCAGATGCACGATCTCCGCGAACAGCACCTCCGGGCGGTGGGCCTCCTCGTCGGCGAGATAGCCGACGACGGCGTCGCGCAGCTGAGGGTGGACGTGGCAGAAGCGGCCCAGTGTCCGCGCGCCCGGCGGTCCGTCGACCCACTTCAGGTGCAGGCGTGGCTCGCCGCCGCGAAGCTCCTCCGGCGAGCCGACCACGCTCGCGGCGACGCTGAACGCATCGGGCAGCGGCAGAGCCGTCTCGGCCGCCAGCCGCTCGACGTCGGCAGCAGTCAGCGAGATCTCCCGCCGGCCGGCCGTCAAGGCGTCGCACAGCAGCCGGTGGAGGTGACGCTCGCGCTCGCCCCAAGCGACCTCGGGCGGCTGCTTCTCGGGCGGGAAGGCGATCCCGTCGAGCAGCGGCGAGGCCTCGGCCATGGGGCTGGTCGAGCGCGCGAACCCGATGCCGGCTTCCTCGTCGAGCGCCTCGAGCAGCGGCACCTCGCGGTCCTGATAGCGCTCCACGAAAGCGTCGCGGAAGCGCTGAAGCTCGCGGTGCCGAGTGCCGCCGCGCAGGCGGTGGAGCAGCTGCGCGCCATCCAGCAACCGGGCCGCCAGGCGTGACGAGAGGGTGACCGTGGCGTCCGCCGTCAGCATGTCGACCTGGAAGAGGCGCTCCTCGGGCCACGACTTGAGCAGGTCGAGCGGCAGCAGCTGCAGGAGCTCGCTCTCGCTGGGGAAGACCTCCTGGTACCGCGACGGCGGCAGTCCCAGGCCCTCTGCGTCCATGGCCGACAGGCGGCGCTGCGCCTCGCGGAGCAACGACGCCAAACCCGCTACTTTGTCGTGCGCTACCTTGTCGTGGGCGGCGAGCCGCTCGAGCTGGGCCAGGATCTCGTCCGCGGGCTCGTCGCCGGTGACGGTCGGCGTAAGGTCGGAAACGAGGGCGTGCACGTCGACCAGCTGTTCGACGAACGCGCGCGCTTCCTCGACGGCGATCTCCCCCGCCGGCCGCGAGGCGACGAGCGCGGCCGTGAGGTCCGCCAGCGTCGCTCCGGCGCCGGCCCGCGAGAGGACCGCTTCCAGGGCGTCGCTGTGCTCAACCGCCACCAGCCGATGGGTAAGCCGCGCCGTTTCGACGACCGGTTGGGCGTAGCGATAATGAGCCCCGCGGCGGTAGAGGCTGCCGTTCGGCCGATACGCTAGGTCTTCACGCAAGCTGCGGTCGCCCCGCAGGTCCTCACAGACGGCGAAAAGGTAGGGCTTGTCGATCCGCGTCACCCGACGGTGGCGAGAGCGGCTGCGCAGGACGAGGGCGTCGTCGCCTTCGATCCTGCCCATCGAGCACCCGGAGAAGCAGCCGAACGGCGTGGCGCGCATGCACATGCGCCCGAAGTAGGAGACCAGCGAGCGTTCCACTCGCCGCCCGCGCTTGCTCTCGGGATCCTCGCGCCAGTAGCGCAGGCTGCCGCTGAGGCTCGGCGAGGCGACGAAGAGCCCCTCGGCGACGGCGGGATCCTCGACGATCTCCTGCAGGCGCGCCCGTAGGAGCGCCCGATCACTGGCCAGGGCAGCCGGCGGCGGTGCACCGACGGGCCCGACAGCGCTTACCGAGAGGCCGGAGCTCCAGCGCTCGAAAGCGGCCACCGGGAGGAGCGGCGTCCGCAGCAGGAAGAAGCCGGCATGGCGAAACGCCGCGTCCTTACCCATCGTTAGCTGTCTACGGGCGCCAGGGACACCGCGAGCAGCCGGTGCCAATCGGGCCGTACGTCGCCGATGACGCTGAGCAGTGCGAGCGCCGTCCCGGCCGCGCCTTCGAGGAAGCTCGGATCCGCCTGGGGCGAGTTCGTCCCCAGGTAGGACCAGAAACCGCCGACGCCCGCGTCGTCGCCCCAGCGCATGTCGAGGGCATGGTCGGTCCAGCGCGCCGCCGCGGCGGCCAGGGAAGGGTCACCACTCTGGTGGTACATGCGGGCGAACAGCGTCGCCAGCCCGCTGGCGCCGTGACACACACCCGGCTCGTCGATGATCTTGGGGTCCGGCTCGCGCGCCGCGACGTTGCGGGCGAGGTCGAGAGCCTCGTACTCCCAGCGCCGTTCGCCCATGGCTCCGGCCACGCAGAGCAGCGCCGCCGCGATGCCGGCGTCGCCGTAGCACCAGCCCAATCGCGCGGCGGGCGGCTCCACTCCCTCCGGCACCCATAGCGGGAAGATCGAGCGCTCGTTCGGCGGCAGCTTCTGGCGCAGCAGCCACGCCACACCGCGCTCGACCAGCCCGCTCGCTACGCTCGCGTTGACGCCAGCCCGGGCGGCGCCGCTGAGCACGGCGAGCACCCCCGGCAGCCCGTGGGCGACGCCGAGGTTGTAGTAGCCTCGCGGCGCCATCTCGCGCTGCCAGTCCGGCATCTTCTCGACGGGAGTGAACCAGGCGACTCCGCCCGGTACTTCCTGGGCCCGCTCGGAGAGACGGTCGACGAGGGCGCTCAAGGCGCGCACCGCAAGCGGTCGCGGCAATCGCTCGAGGAAGTAGACGCCGAGCCCGGCGAGCCCGTTCATCAGGTCGAAGCTGCCGGTCCATGGCGCTTGCTCCAGCAGCCCCACCACCTGCTCGTCGAACTCGTCGTTGGGGTCGGCGGCACCCCCCGCGAAGAGCCGGTCCTGGAGGTGTGCCGTCACCCAAGCGACGTGGGTGAGGCCCTCGTGCAATGCCAGCGAGCCCTCGCCGGTCTCGAGCGACATGGCCTCCACGAGCCAGGCGAGAGCCGCATCGCCGTGCCCCTGGCCGGGATCGAACTCCTCGAGGTAGTAGAAGAACAGCGCGAGCTCCGCCGCGCGGATGCGCGACGGGGCTTCGAGCGCGGAGCTCGGCGACTCTCCCGCCGGTGCCAGCACGCGAGCGACGGCGAGCACGGCACGACGGGCCCGCTCCGCGGCCGCCGCGCGCGCAACTGGTGCCCATGGTGCGGCTGGTGAGTCGATCGCCAGCTCCATCGGTCCTCCAGCGTCGAGTCGAGGGCGGTTGGCGGGCGGCAAGGGTAGCATGCGGTCCACGACGGGCCGGGCACCCCGCTCGACTCGACAGCCCCGGGGAACGTAGGCTTCGCTGGCGCCCGCCGGCCGGGAGCTTCAGCATGGACTGGACCATTCCTTACATCACCTCCCGATCGCTGACGCTCACCGTCTCCAGCGACGGCAAGCTGCTGGCGACGAACTCGATCTCGCGGCTGCCGTGCGAGATCGAACCGGGGATCATCCCGTTGCTGCAAGCGTTCGCCGCCGGCAGCACGCCGCGCGCCGCCTGGGAACGCCTGGTGGACAGCTGGGACGTCGACGAGCAGGCCTTCGCCGAGTCGGTCGCCGAGCTGATCGCGCAGAACCTGTTGACGGAGGATGCCCCGGCCGCCCGCGGCGCCGCGCTCGCTCGCTGGGGCTTCGCCGTGCCGCACACCCACCACTACATGTTGAAAGACGAGCCACGGGTCAATGCCTACCGGGCCGCCATCGAGCGCCACGCGCCGGGCCGGCGGGTGCTGGAGATCGGGTGCGGCGTCGGCGTGCTGTCACTGTTCGCGGCCCGCGCCGGTGCGCTGCGCGTGGATGCCGTCGAGGAGAGCGAGATCGCCACCGCCGCCGACGAGCTGTTCGCCGCGAGCCCCTGGCGCGACCGCGTCTTCCTGCACCGCGCCAACAGCCAGGACGTGTCCCTCGACGAGCCGGCGGAGGTGCTGATCCACGAGCTGTTCGGGACCGATCCGTTCGCCGAGAACGTGCTCCCTTCGCTCGCCGACGCGCGGGCGCGGCTGCTCACTCCCGATGCGCGCTTGCTGCCCGGCCAGCTGGAGGTCGTCTGCCTCGGCATCGATGGCGACGCGAGCGATCTCGCCAGCCCCCGCCGCTTCCGCCGCGAGGCCACCCAATACGCGGCGCTATACGGCCTCGATCTCGGCCCCTGGATCGAGCGCCTGGCGAACACCGATCTGCAGTTTCAGACGCTGGTCACTCCCGACCGGCCCGTCCGCGTGCTGTCCGACGAATGCCTGGTGGCGTCGATCGACTTCGCGCACGACGACCTCGCGGCGGCCCATCCGCTGGCCTCGCCGGTCCTCCACGTCCGCGAGCCCGGCACGCTCGAGGGCCTCCTCGTCTTCTTCCGCGCGCGTTTCGACGGCCACACCGAGATCTCGACCGCGCCCGACGCTCCCAAGACCGCGTGGGGCCAGGAGCTGCGGATGCTGAGCGCGCCGCGCCCGGTCGTCGCCGGCGACCGCGTGCCGCTTGCGGCCTACATCGACAACGTCTTCGGCCGCCAGGGGCTCAACCTGGAGCTGGGCGAACGATGAGCGCAGCGCCGGACATGCGCAAGCTCATCGACGCCGTCGTGGCGAGCTTCCGCCCCATGGCGCTCGACGGCGGTGGTTGGCGGGACCAAGAGCTGACGCTGCTGACCGACCTGCGAGAGCGGTTCATCTGCGCCGGAGCCGCCCACCTGGAAAGCGTGCAGAACCCGCAACGATGGCTGCAGGTCGGCGTGCGCTTCAAGAGCCAGAGGCAATGTCGGAGCTTCCTACAGGGCGGACTGGGACCCAGCGCGCGGAGATGGCTGGCCGAGCGGCGGATTCGGCGTTTCTTCTTCATGGTCAAGCCGCCCGGGCTGCGGTTGCGTTTCTGCGGCGCCGCGCTCGACCACGACCTCGCGCCGCGGCTGCACCGGCTGCTGCAGCGGGAGCGCACGAACGGCACGTTGGTGGGCTACGAGCCCGGGGTCTACGACGCCGAGACCTACCAGTTCGGTGGCGAGATCGGGTTGGACATCGCGCACGACCTCTTCACCTACGACAGCCTCGCGATCCTCGACCTGCTGCGTAGCGAGGCGCCGCGCGAGACGTTGCCGGTACTGTCGCTGACCGTCCTCAACCACCTGCTGGCACAGCTCTGCGCCGACCCCTGGGAGCTGTGGGACGGCTGGTGCAAGCTGCAGACCTCGTACCGCGTGCCGGGCGGTGACCCGCCGTACCAGTGCGTGCCCGACGGTGCGGCGTATGGCGATCCGCAGGTCGACTTCGGCAAACTGGTGCTGTGCACGTCGGAGTGGTCGGCGGGCACGTGCGAGCTGCAGAACTGCGATGCGCAGGATCCCAGCTGTGCCGGCC
>Ga0111538_10004741_pt1 | contig 18770 bp, 12 predicted proteins | sample SoiMethybrSBSTD1_FD_79669 | JGI IMG/M metagenome (GOLD analysis project Ga0111538, IMG submission 79669) | Bulk soil microbial communities from a Populus tree surrounding site in Tennessee, USA - Soil MetaG P. TD hybrid SBSTD1 (version 2)... | ecosystem: Environmental > Terrestrial > Soil >...
AGTCCGAAGATGTCCGGCCAGACGAGGACGGCGGGCGCCGTGCCGGTCGCCGGGTGAACGAAATAGGCGTCGCACATGCCGTCCGGCGTCTTGACGGTGACTTCCGATTCGGTCACCGCGACGGCGTTGACGACCTGCGGCAGCAGCATCGACACGCCCGCGCCCAGCAACACGCCGAACTGGCGACGCGTCACGAGTCCTTTGGCTTCGAACTCCTTGAGATCGTCTTCAAAGTGATCCTGATCGCACATGTTCGCTCCTTATCGTCGCCGGTCCGGCGCGGAAAAACATGAATGACGCGTGATGGTATACCACACGGGGCTGGCAGCCGGTCACTCGCCGGTGTTGCGATTCACCGGCCAGTGACACCATCGGCACCATCGATCGGCGCGATCGATCGGATGCGCACAGGCCGGGCACTGCAGCTGCGGACCATCCGGCTTCCGTGCAGCTGTAGACGGCGCCCGGCGCCCGAGTTTAGCCGTCGGGGCGCGGCGGGCTGCCGGCGCCGGCGGTTTAGGCCGCGCGCCCGGCAGGCGGATATGGCAGTGAGGGCAGTGTTCAGGCCCTGACTCCAGAGTCTTGCGACACAGCGGGCACGAAATGGTAGGCACGTGTCAGGGAGTACGACGGTTCTGGCTAGAGCAGCGAACGCACCTGCCAGTCAGGTGCGTTCATCAGCTCCTCGTATTCAGCGGCTGAAATGGATCGCTTGGAATATCGACACGCGACGACGAACATGTTCTTGCCCTCGTCCCAGTCCTTCCTGACCACCTCGCACGTGAACGCACCGCCGGAGCCGACCACCATTTCAAGAACATCGCCGGGCTTCGGGGCGGCCTCGAGCTCGATGCGCTTCCAGAAGCGCACGTCACTGTTGGCGATGGTTTCGACGACATCTTTCCCCGCCCGCTTCATGCGCAGGGAAGGAATCCTGAGGCTTACCTCGACTGTTTGAGGCATGAAACTCCAGACCAGCGCATGCACACATGCAGATGGCGGTCGATGAGGGCGAACGCGGCGGTTACGTCGACGTGCGGCGCACGTTTTCCGCCCGTGGCCCCTTCGGCCCCTGGCCGACATCGAATTCCACGCTGTCGCCTTCGCGCAAGTTGTCGATGCTTTCACCGTAAACGGCGCTCTGGTGGAAGAAATACTCCTTCCCCGACGCGTCCTTGATGAACCCGAAGCCCTTGTCCACTCGAAGCGATCGAATCGTTCCCGTCACAGTCAACCTCCCGAGCGAGCTCGACGACCGATTGGTCCGTGCCCGCTACAGTGTCTTGAGATACGCGAGCAGGGCCCCGACCCGCGAGCCGAGAAGGCGCGCCAGGCCGGCCGTATCCGGACACAGATCCGAACCGAACGTGTGACCCGTGTTCGCCGTGCTCGGCACCGTCGTATCGTATTCCTTCACGAGAATCATGTCATTGGGGTCGACGCCGAGCATCTTCGCCCGGTAGATCATCTCATTGTTTGGCTTGTGGCACCCGCATCGTTCATGCGGTGTCGATAGACCCGGCTGCGAGGCCTGACGAGTTGGGTATGATTCGCGGGGCTCGACAACTCGATGAACCGCCTCCGCGCCTGTGCGTTCGCAGCGGCCCTCCTCCTGTTCGCACCGTCTGCCGTGGCCGCTCAGAATCCGCTTTCGTCCGAGCCGCTCGAGCTATTGACGCGCGACTCGGAAGGACAGACGACCATTCGCGCCGTGCGGGTCATGGAGTCGATGCGGATCGATGGCGCCCTCGACGAGCCGCTGTACGCGCTGCCATCGATGGCCGACTTCACGCAGGTCGAACCACAGCTCGGCGCGCCCGCCACGGAACGGACCGAGGTCTGGCTTGGATTCGACCCGGAGAACGTCTACATCTCCTTCCGCGTGTGGGACAGTCAGCCGGAGCGGCGCGTCACGAAGGACCTGCGTCGCGACGGTTCGGCGATGTTCTCGGGCGACGATGTCGTGTACTTCTTCCTGGATACGTTCTACGACCGGCGCAATGGTGCCTCGTTCACCATCAACTCACTCGGTGGACGCAGCGAGGGGCAAGTCACGGGCGACCAGTACAACGCCGACTGGAATCCCATTTACGATCTGGCGACGGGCAGGTTCGACGGAGGATGGACCGTCGAAGTGGCGCTGCCGTTCAAGTCGCTGCGGTACCGCGCCGGCCAGGCGCAGACCTGGGGATTCAACGCATCGCGGACCATTCGCTGGCGAAACGAGATTTCGGTTCTGGTCCCGGTGCCACCATGGCGCGGACTGAGCTCGGCGCGCCAGCCGCAACTGGCCGGGACTGTGGTCGGCATCGAAGCACCGTCCGGATCGAGGAAGCTCGAGATCAAGCCGTACGCCGTCTCGAGCGTCACCACGGACGTGAATGTCCTGCCGCAGATCTCGAACGACGTGACCGGCGACGTCGGGATGGATGTGAAGTACAGCCTGACACAGAACCTCGTCGCGGATTTCACGTACAACACCGACTTCGCGCAGGTCGAGGCCGACGAGCAGCAGATCAACCTGACGCGATTCAGTCTTTTCTTTCCCGAGAAGCGCGAGTTCTTTCTGGAGAACCAGGGGACGTTCGCGTTCGGCGGCAGTATTCCGACGGGCAGCGACACGCCCCTTCTGTTCTACAGCCGGCGCATCGGCTTGAACGCCGGGCGCCCGGTACCGATCGCCGGTGGTGGACGGCTCACCGGGCGCGCCGGCCGATACAGCCTCGGGCTGCTCGACATCAGAACCAGAGACGACGGCGCAACGCCAGCGACCAATTTTTCGGTCCTGCGGCTGAAGCGCGACGTGCTGCGCCGCAGCAGCGTCGGTGTGCTCTATGCGGGACGCTCGGCCACGCCGATCGGACCTGGCCGCAACGACGCCTACGGCGTGGACGGCGTATTCAACTTCTTCAACTACCTGACGATTTCGAGCTACTGGGCGCGCACGCAGACGAGCGGACCCGCTCGCGCCGACGACACCAGCTATCGCGCGCAACTCGATTACGTTGGCGATCGGTACGGCGTGCAGCTTGGGCGCGTGGCAGTCGGCCGCGGCTTCGACCCACAGATCGGCTACGTGCGCCGAACCGGGATCCGGCGCTCCAACGCGGAGTTCCGGTTCAGTCCGCGCCTCGTGTCGAGCCAAGTCATTCGGAAGCTGTCGTGGACGGCTGGTGTCGCGTACACCGAAGACGGCTCAGGGCGACCCGAGACGCGCGATCGCGACGCCGAGTTCGCGATCGAGTTCGAGAACGCGGACCGCTTTGCTGTGACGTACAGCGGCACTTACGAGCTCGTTCCGTTCCCGTTCAGGATTGCGTCGAATGCCATCGTTCCGGCGGGAGGCTACAACTACGACACCGCATCGGTGAGCTTCAACACGGGTCCCCAGCGACGCATGACCGGCAACGTGCGTGTCGATTACGGCACGTTCTATGGCGGACACAAGACGGCGGTATCCGCGACGCGTGGTCGACTCTCGTTCGGCCCGCAGCTCTTCGTCGAGCCGTCGTATTCGGTGAACTGGATCGATCTGGCGGAAGGATCGTTCACGACGCATCTGACCGGCGCCCGCGTGACGTACACCATGACGTCACGGATGTTCGTCAGCGCGCTCATTCAGCACAACTCGGACAGCAACACCGCCGCCACCAACGCCCGCCTGCGATGGGAATATCGCCCGGGCAGCGAACTGTTCGTCGTCTACAACGATGAACGTGACACGCTGACGCGCGGTTTCCCTGCGCTGGCCACACGCTCGCTGATCGTGAAGGTGAACCGCCTTTTCCGGTTCTGACAAATGCAAACTTTGGAATTGCTCGCAAATCTCATCGTTTTGAAGTTTGCATTTTGCATTCAGGTTGTGGGTATTTCAGCAACCTGTCAGAGCGTCTTGAGATACGCGAGGAGCGCCCCGACTCGCGACCCGAGCAGGCGCGTCTCGATCTCCTTCCGGTCCCGCGTCGGATCCAGACCCGATGTATCCGGACAGAGGTTCGCGCCGAACGTGTGTCCGGTGTTCGCCTTGCTGGGGACCGTCGTGTCGTATTCCTTCACGAGAATCGTGTCGTTGGGACCGTATCGTGCCGTCGGACGATTCACCCACTCGAAGCCGACGAGCGCTTCGTCGTAATAGAGATTTCCGCGCAGGAACTTCGCCGGCCGCGTGGACGGGCACATCAGCTGACCGATCGTCGGCACCGATCCGTTGTGCAGATACGGCGCCTGCGCCCAGATCCCGTGGAGCATGTCTGCCTTGTAGCCGTTCGTGCCTTCGGCCACTCGCCGCGGCGTGTCGCGGAAGTATTCGTCCTGGCGCGCGTTCCAGTCACCCTCGGGAATGCACCACTGCGCGCCCGGCTTGCCCTGATTGTTCAGCCCGTAGATCGTGCACGCCTCCATCACCAGCGCGGTCAACCCGTATCGCGACACATCGGTGTTGACCATCGTCCGGTTCGGATCGACGCCAAGCATTTTCGCCGGGTAGATCGTCTCGTTGTTCGGCTTGTGGCACGACGCGCACTGCTCCTTGAAGATCGCCTTCCCTTCTTTCGCGCGCGCGAGGTCGACGCTGGCGAACGGATACGGCGACGCAGGCAGATTGTTGATGAACGGATTCAGCGGCTCGTGAATCCGGACGTTGACCATGCGCGGGTCGCCGGTCGCCGACGCGCCGGAGGCCAGCGTGCGCGACGACGCGCCCTGGTTGCCATCCCAGTTCGCGTGATAGCGCTGCCTCGCCCAGTTGACGCTCTTCACGTCCACCGGTGCGGGCACCGGAGGCGCCCATGCCGAGAGATTCTTGACGACGCGATCCCCTGCCGCTTTCAGATCCGTGACCGGCTCCGTCATGCCGGGTGTATCAGTCGGCAATCCGTTCGCCTTGGAGAAGCCAATCAAGAACGGGCTCTTCGGATTGTCGCGCTGGACGAACTGCATGTAGCTGTTGTCCGGCCGGCGCGTGTGAATCGCGACGAGGCCCGAGGCGATGCCGAATGCATCCATCTGACCGGGACGATCCTCGAGCACATCAGGCAGCGGCGCCTTGTACGCGTTGTTACTGGCGACGACGTAGTAGATGAAGTGCGTTTTCACCGCGACGGCCACGAGATCCTTCATCACGTCGGGAAACGTGTTGGCAACCGCCAGCGTCTGCTGCTTGCCGCGCGCGATCGCCTCCGGCGAATCGCCGTAGAGCGTTTCCGGATGGTGCAGGGCTTTGTCGATCATGGCGGCGTAGAGTGCCTGCACCGCGTCGCGATTGACCTCGATCTTCGCGGGATTCACCGGCACGCGTGACGTGACGTCGAAGCCCGACTTGACCAGCGCCGCGCCGCTCAACATCAGCAGCTTCGAGTAGTACTGCGCCTCGATCTGCGTGTTCGGCATCCCCGGCAGGAACTTCATCTTGCCGTTCACCATCACGCGTCCGACATGACACGCCGCGCACGAGAAGAAGGTGCGGTCCATCGAGCCCGGCGTGCCAAAGCCGGGACGATCCGTTTCCCATTTCTCCTCATGGTCGACCGTCTTCAGCTTGGCCGCGAGCAGGAACGCCTTCTGCGCCACCTCACGTGCGCCGAGCCGCGTATCGATGAAGGCGCGCCGCGCGGGATCCAGTGGTGCAAACGTCTGCGGGTTTTCGAACGCGAATCCATACGGCACGGATGCCGGACTCGCAGGTCGCGCGACTCCGTTGTCGTAATCGCTCGGTCGCGGGCTGATCCCGATGTGGTCCATCGTCCACGCCTCGCCGCCGGAGGCGGTCGGGACCGTGGCCTGGTGCTTCCAGATGCGGGCGATCGTGCGCAGCGTCGGGTTCGAATCGTTCGGATCGAGATCGAACATCGTCTTCAGCAGCACGTACGGGACGCCGTTGAAGCCGACCGGGTTGTTATTGAACCAGTCCCATGCCATTTTCGGGTTCTGGCCACTGCGAAAGCCGTATTTCTCCGCGCGTCCGGGATCCGAGTCGTTGAGGTATCCGTCGATCGCCCGATCGCGCTTCTGGATTTCCGCGTTCCAGTCGGTGACTGGTTGGCCGTCGACCCACGACATGATGTCCGGAGCGGAGTCGTCCTGCAGTGGAGCGACGAATCCGCTCTTGGCTGCGTCGGCGGCGGCCTTGTATTCGGGAGCGTCATAGCCGGTCGTTCGCCCGCACGCGACAACCGCAACCGACATCATGAGGACTGTGATGGACCTGGCGTTCAGCATGAGACCTCTTTCGCGCACAACCTGTCCCGCCGTCGCCCGTGGCGAAGGCAGAAGGTCCACGATACCAATAACGTCCGCGACGCACCGTCCTGACACTTTCAATGAGCGGTCGGCGGATAGAACTGTCGCGTCGTTCCCGAATCGGAGAACTGCAGCGAAAACGTCGTCGCGTACAGGTTGTTGTCATCGAGCTGCATCCGCCCGAAGCGCCGCTCGAGCGGGAACGATCGCTCACCCGGTCTGGGCTCGGGACGCTGGAGCCCTTCGAGCGCGAGCACCGCGGCCACCGATTCGATGATGATGACCGGTGAGACGTGCTGCCCGAGGCACGTGTGCCGGCCCCAGCCGTACGGCATCGACTGATCGCGCGGCCGGTTCAACACGAACGCGTCCGGCTCCGGCACGTCTTTCATCGCCGATCCGTGCGAGACGAACACGAGCGTGCCTGTAGAGATCGGCCGGCCGTCGGCAATGCGTGCGCCTTCCTTCGCGCACTTTCGCAGCAACACTTCGCCCTGCGGCTCGAGCCGCAACGCCTCCATCACATAGCGATACAGCTTGTGTCGAGCCTGCTGCGCATGCGAACCGTTCATCACGTTGAGCGCGAGGTGACGGACTTCGTCGAAGCTGCCGTAGTGGTGATCTGCCGCGCCCGCCGATGTGTATTCGCCGGCCTGGAGCTTCATCATCGAGTCGAACACGCGGCAGGTCGCTTCTTCTTGTCCCGCGACCGCGCCGACGATCGTGCCCATGACGTTTTCCGCAATGCGGAGATCGCTCACGAGGCGCGGATCGAGATCAGCCGGACGGGCGGCGCCTGGCGCCGACTGACCGAGCTGAAAGCGCACCAGCCGGGTCAGCATCGTGTCTTCGACCGGCTGCCCCGCCTTGATGCGCGTCCGCTGAATGTCGATCTCGCGCAGCAGATACGCGAGCAGCAGACGACACGAGCGCAGGCCCCGCACCATCACTACGGGATCCTTCTGCACGTTGTTGAAGAAGTGCTGGAACGCCGCCTTGATCCACTGATACATCGTCTGCTCATCGGGAATCACGCCATCCCCGCGAGCGAGCGCGGTCTCGGCCACGCCGTCGACCGGCTGACCGTAGTACGTCAGCATCTCCGGCGTGAGCTCGAACGAGCCCGGCTGCGGCGTGACCGGCACGCCGAGATAGTGGTGCCCCAGGAACACCGGCACATATCTCGCCACTGCCTGGACGATGTCCATCATCGGCGAGCCGGACGCACGCGCCTGATCGACGGCAGCGGCAACGCGACGAACACACTCCTCGTGCAGCAGTGACGTCACCCTGCCGGCGTCGTGCTCATTGCAGACGGTCGTCAGCAGCTTCTTGTCCGGTTCGAACGCGGCGCCGTCATCGGTGCTGAGGACGAAGGTATCGAAGCCGCCGTTGTAGGCCGGCGACATCACCTTCTTCATCTCGACGCCGTACGGGTCGACGGTGAATTCGTCGTGACGATCGAAGACCTCACGGACGGTTGCGCCGTCGACTACGACGAGCGGTCCGAACACCGGCTGGAACACTTTCATCTTCTGCCGGATCTCGGTCAGCATCGGGTACGGCTTGAATTTCAGGAAGAACCCGATCACCGCACCGACAGCTTTGCCCTGCCGAAGCGCCTGCAGCTTCAGCGCCTGCAGCTCTGCGCCCTGATCCGGCGTCAACGTTCCAGCGCGCGCCAGTCCGGCGAGCTCCATCAGGCGCGGCACTGCCACGGGGTTCGCCGCGACGATGCGGTCGAGCGTGCCGAAGAACGATTGCATCGCCGTTGGAAATTCGTTGATCAGGAAGCTGAGGTCGGGTGTCGAGGGATCGAGCGGCACGGTTGCCGCGGCCGCCGCGACAGTGGCCTGCGCGGGCGCGGCCTCGCCCATCGGATCGGGAACGAGTCGCATAACTGGACCTGGCGGCGAGGGGGACGTCTTCGCCGGAACGCGCGTACGGTATCACGATCGCGCCGCTACTGGCTCGAGGGGCGGGTGAACATGGTGTCGTCGATCTCGACGTTGTGCTTCACGCTGGAGAGCGTCGCCACAACGGTCTGCACCGGGTTGCTCGTGCGGGTCACATGCGGGATCTTCAGGCCATCGACATCACGGAAATCGGAAAAATCCGAGACCTGTTCGATGGGACCGCCGAGCTGGGGCACGTTGATCTTCGTCGCTGTTCTGACGAGAAGAAAGCTCTCGCGATCGATGAATACTCTGACGCCCGGACCAGACTTCGGCGTCAGCGTGATGATGTAAGCGGGCTTTCCGGCAATGCTTTCCTCGCCGGCCAGCGCCGCTGTCGTACCGTTCTCCTTGTATGTCAGCAACGGTGAGGGAAAGCTGCCGTTGCGCATGGCGTCGAGCGCGTCACCGGTAATTTCGCGATTGCCGTTGAGTGTGTCGATCAGGTATCCGGTCGTCCCGTCGAAGCGCTGATCGTTGATAACGGCTCCCCCGCCCACGGACGACAGGTCGACCTTGATCAGCGTCCGCGTCTTGTTCGGCGCCTTCGAATAGCCCTCGATCGTGCCGCCGAGTTCTCCGATTGGCGTACTGATCCTGATCGCGCCCGTGATGACGCGCGATTTCACCGCGCTGATTGCGGCACGACCGCCGGTCGCCGCCAGGTGCTTTTCGATGATGTCGTCGGCGGTCTGCGCCAGCGTGGAGGTCGCCCACAGGAGGACCATCGACGCCGAGACCAGCCCTCGGAACAATGCCTTCATGACCACCTCGTCGGGTTTGAGAGAATGCTAACGGAAGAAGAGGTGCCCGTCGTTGGAAATGTCGACCGACGCGTTCGTCGCGTGACTTTCTCGTGGTGACCTTGTGGTCTAATTGCGCAATGCGCGGTCGCACTCCGTTCACTGTCTTCGCTGTTGTCGCGTGCCTCGGGGTGGGCCTGTCCGCAGGCGCGCAATGGTTGCATCAGCCGATGGCCGGTGCGCCGCGAACACCCGACGGACAGATCAACATGACCGGGCCCGTGCCCATGCTGGATGGCAAGCCCGACCTCTCCGGGATCTGGCAGGTTCAGGCCGAACCACGTGCTCCCGGCGGGCTCTTCGGACTGGGCGAGTCGCCGAACTCGAAGTACTTCCGCAACATCCTGTCCGACTTCAAACCCGACGAGCAGCCGCTCACACCGGCTGGCGCCGAACGGCTTCGCCAGCACACGCAGCCCGGCACCTTCAATCCGTACACCAATTGCCTTCCGGACGGACCCATCCACGGGGATCTCTTGCCCGAGCCCTTCAAGATCATTCATTCGCGGGGCGTCATCGTGATGCTCTACGAGGTCGAGGCGACGTTCCGGCAGATCTTCATGGATGGACGCAAGCCGCCGGTCGATCCCTCACCCGCCTGGCAAGGCTATTCGGTCGGGCATTGGGACGGCGACACGCTCGTGATCGAAACGACCGGCTTCAACGATCGTGGCTGGCTCGATGCGCGTGGCACGCCACACAGCACCGAGATGCGCGTCGACGAGCGATTCCGCCGGCGTGACTACGGCCACCTCGATCTGACGATCACCATTACCGATCCCGCGACATTCACTCGCCCGATCACCTTCAGCGTGGTCGAGGAGCTCCTGCCCGATACCGATCTGCTGGAGCATTACTGCGTCGAGAACGAAAAAGACGACCCGCGCATGCCTGGCCGGCAGCGACAGTAGTCGAGTGCGACCACTATCAAGCGATCTGATGCGCGCAGCGCTGGCGTTTCTATCGGCTCTTTCGTTATTCGTGGCGTTTCCCGCGTCACAGACCCGGGCGGCGAAGGGCCTGGACATCTACGTCGTCGACGTCGAGGGCGGCAACGCTCAGTTGTGGGTCACACCTTCAGGCGAATCGGTCCTCGTCGACACGGGGAACGCCGGCGCCGCCGCTGTCCGCGACGCCGACCGCATCATGGCGGCGGTCAAGGACGCCGGGCTCTCCCAGATCGATCATTTGATCACGACGCATTACCACGGCGATCACGTCGGCGGCCTCCCGGAGCTCGCGACGCGGATTCCCATCAAAGAGTTCATCGACCACGGCGCCAACGTGCAGCCGAACCCTCAAATCGATCCGGTGCTCCAGCAGTATGGAGTACTTGCCGCCAAGGCGAAGCACACGATTGCGAAGACTGGCACCAGGATTTCCGTCACTGGTCTGGACTGGCGCATCGTCAGTGCCACCGGACAGATTCTGAAGACGCCGCTGCCTGGCGCCGGTGCGCCCAATCCATATTGTGCGGGCTTCAAGCGACACGACGTGAACCCTGTGTCAGGCGGACCGCTCGGCAACACGGAGGACGAACAATCCGTCGCAAGCCACATCACCTTCGGAAGATTTCGGGTCCTGTATCTGGCCGATTTCGACTGGAATCAGGAAGTCGAGCTGATGTGTCCGAACAACCGCATTGGCACCGTCGATCTCTTCGTGGTGTCACGCCATGGGCAGCCCAGCTCGAATTCGGAGACGCTCGTGCACGCCCTTCGGCCGCGCGTGACCATCATGAACAACGGACCCCGCAAAGGCGGACAACCCGCAGCGATGAACGTGCTGCTCAACTCGCCCCGTCTCGAGGATCTCTGGCAGATTCACTTCGCGCTGCTGGGCGGCCAGGAGTACACAGTGCCAGGGATATTCATCGCGAACGTGGAGGAGGGCGCGACGGTCCCGGTCGCGCCGCTGCCGCCAGCGCCGCGGGGCGCGCCGGCGCCGCCGGCACCCCAGCACAATGGACCGGCGTTCTGGATCAAAGTGTCGGCCCAGACCGATGGCAGCTTCACGGTGACGAACGCCCGGAACGGCTTCAGCAAAACCTACAGGGCGGGAAGCTAGCGCAATCTCTCAGCGCGGACCACCTGTCTCGCCGTACCTTCGGGGAAGGCGGATGGTCCGCGACTCGACTATGTGAGGAATCTCACATAGCGCGCTTCGACGGCGTCAGTCTTCGCGTAGCTCACCGCGTGCATCAGGATTCCCTGCGGGTTCACCAGTCGAATCGTTCCGCCGTTGTTCGAGAGCTGAGCTCCTGAACCGGACAGGACCACGGACACTGAAGCGCCCGGTGGCAGCAGGACGCCACGAAGCTTTTCGGCGGCGTTGTTGCGATCGACGATGCTCCAACCCGTGAGCTCGACGGCCTTCATGGTCGTGTTCCCGAGCACGACGACCTCTTTTCCAGGGTCCGCACCGGGAGGATTCAGCAGAGCGCGCTCGATGTAGACATCCGGGAAGACGGGATCCGGTTGTGTCGGTGGCGCGGGCGAAGGCGGAGTTGGTGACGGTGGCGTCGGGACTGGCACGTGAGGAGGCGTCGCCGACGGCGGGATCTCGCGCGAGACGCCAGGGATTCGATCGCCGTGCACGTTGTCGGTCGGCAGGAACTGCGTCTTGAACCGAAAGAACAGTCCCGTGACGCGATCCGGGAATTTCAGGATCAATCCACCATCGTTGAAGACGCCGTTGTCCTCGTCGTGCTGATGCGGCGCGTTTCCCTGATTCATGTGGATGTCGTGCATCCCGTCCTTCGTCCCGAACTCGGCATCGATCCCCGGCTTAGGCTGCGCGTCGTGGAAGTGGGAGCCAAACGCGAACAGCTCGCCGTTGCGCACCTTCAGCTCGGTCAATTGACGGCTGACCACGTCCTGCAGGTCGTCGTCGGTTCCCGGCCCTGTCGGTGGCAGTGCGATACCGGTCGGAAAATCGAACAACGGCGCGCGCAGGTAATCGAGCGCGTTCGACGCCGATCGGGCCTCGTGATTCAGGTCGGTGAGACCTGACGGAATCTCGTTGAGGCTCGCCACGATCGGATGGCTGAGCAGCGGATCGGCGCGGTGAAAGATGACGAGCGACTTCTCCGGATCCCCGGAGCGGACGTTGACGGGGATGCGAAACGGATGGCCCTGACCGTCCACCACTCTGATCTGCAGGTGCGGTGATCGCGTCGACCCAGGCGCGACGTCCTCCCGCTTGAATCGATCGACCGTCGCGCGCAGAACTCCATAGATCACAGCCATTGCTCACTCCTCGTCATCGAAGAACCACCGGAGGCAGCCTGGGTAGATTAGATAACGCCCCGCGCATGCACGCCAAACACCTCCCAGCCAAGATCGAGCTTGGCCGCCTGAGCGCGGTTGAACCATAATTCGCGCGTCGGCGGGGTCCCCGGCGCGTACGCCTGCGCGCCGGAGTGCCCGTAGGAGGCGCCATGATGCGTGGAGCTCGTCGTCGGTGGCTTCTGGGAGTCCTCGTTGCCTGTGTGGTGGCGTCATTCGCCGGGCACGCGCAGAACGGCGCCCGCGATGGCCAATGGCGCGTCTACAGCGCGGACGAAGCCAGCACCGGCTACTCGCCGCTCGATCAGGTCAACAAGGACACGGTCAAGAACCTGCAGGTCGCGTGGACCTGGAAGATGGACAACTTCGGCTCAGGCCCAGAGGTCGCGACCACCGAGACCACGCCGCTGATGGTGAACGGCGTGCTGTACTTCACGGCCGGCCAGCGACGCTCGGTCGTCGCCGCCAGCGCCGCGACGGGCGAGACATTGTGGGTGTGGCGTCCGAATGAGGGGCCGCGGTTCGACCGCGCGCCGCGCAAGGTCCATCGTGGCGTCGCCTATTGGACCGACGGACGCGACGAACGAATCGTCGTCGTCACGCCCGGATTCCAGCTCGTCTCACTCGATGCCAAGACCGGCATCCCGGCGGCCGCGTTCGGACGAAACGGCATTGTCGATCTGTTCAATGAGCTCGACAACGACGTCGGTCTTGATCCGATCGGCCGCATCGGGAACAGCTCGCCGCCCGTGATTTCGAACGACGTGATCGTCGTCGGCCCTGCGCTGACGCCCGGTGGACGCGTCAACATCTCGAACGTCAAAGGCGACGTGATGGCCTTCGACGTGCGCACCGGTCGCAATCTGTGGAAGTTCCACACCATCCCCCGTCCGGGCGAGCCCGGTTCGGAAACGTGGCTCGGCGACTCCGCGCAGTACACGGGCAACGCCGGCGTATGGGGCCCCTTCTCCGCCGATCCGCAGCTTGGATACGTGTACCTGAACGTCGAATCGGCAACCAACGACGTCTATGGTGGTCACCGTCCCGGCAACAACCTCTTCTCCGACTCGCTCATCTGCGTCGACATCAAGACCGGCAAGATGATCTGGTATCAGCAGCTCGTGCATCACGACATCTGGGACTACGACATGCCGCCGCATCCGATCCTGATCAACCTGACGGTTGACGGTCGACCGGTTCGCGCCGTGGTCCAGTTGACGAAGCAGGCGTTCGCATACGTCTTCGATCGAACCAACGGCCGACCGGTGTGGCCTCTCGTCGAGAAGCCGGTGCCGCAGACGGATGTGCCGAAGGAGTGGACCTCGCCCACGCAACCGTTTCCCTCGAAGCCGCCGGCGTTCGATCAGCAGGGCGTGACGAAGGACGATCTGCTCGACTTCACGCCCGAGCTGCGCGCCGAAGCGCTGAAGGCGACAGAGGGCTACCGTTTTGGTCCGCTCTATACGCCGCCCTCGGTGCTCGTGCCGAACGGCAACAAGGGCACGCTCGCAGCTCCAGGCCTGGGCGGCGGCGCAAACTGGCCCGGCGGCGCTGGCGATCCCGAGACCGGATTCATCTACGTCGGCTCGACGACGACGCCAGCGGCGATAGGTCTAAATAAGAACGACGATCACTCGAAGACGAACGTCGACGCCGACTACGTGATGGGCGGCACGGTCCCGACCATTCAAGGCTTGCGATTGCTCAAGCCGCCGTATGGCCGCATCACCGCCTACAACATGAACAAGGGCGAGATCGCGTGGCAGATCCCGAACGGCGACACGCCACCGGCAATCAAGCAGGCGGCGGCGAAACTGGGGTTGAACCTGCCGCCGACGGGAAGCCCGTCACAAGCGGGACTGCTCGTGACGAAAGCGCTCTTGTTCGCGGGCGAAGGCGCCGGCGGTCAGGCCGTGTTTCACGCGTACGACAAAGCAACAGGCGCCAGCGTCTGGCAGGCGGCACTGCCCGGTCCGCAAACGAGTCTGCCGATGACGTACCTCCAGGATGGTCGTCAGTTCATCGTCGTCGGCGTGCGGGGCTCGGCGAATGCGGGCGCCCAGTTGATGGCGTTCGCCATTCCGAAGGAACCGCAACAGCCGGCGCGTACGACAGGAGGAGGAGCGCAGTAGGAATCAGGATTCAGGTATCAGGATTCAGGGCTGGGCCAGGAAAGAGATCGACGGGAACGAGAGTCGCCATGCAGCGAAAGCCTGATGCCTTCGGACTGATTCCAGGCCCAGCCCTGAATCCAGACTCCTGAATCCTGATACCTTCGAGCGTTCATTGGCAGGCAGTTCCTCGAGCATTACCTCGAACGCGGCATTGGTCCAGCCGAATCCCGGCTCGTTCGATCGATACCCGAACCGCAGATCGTCGGCGACTTCAGTGCCCCGTCTGGTCACGTCATATTTCTCGACGATGACGCCCGTCCGCCGATACTGGTCGACGACCATCGTGAGGAACCTGGTCGCGACGCGAGTGGCGTCATCGTCGAATCCGTACCGGCGGAGCGCCTGCGTGGCGATCAACTGCAGCGGTGCCCATCCAAACGGCGCGTCCCACTGGCTGCCACTGCGCGTCGTGCTGGTCTGAAGCCCACCCGGCTGTTCGAACAGCGGCAGGTTCTTTACAACGCGCGCAGCACGTTCCGGCGTTGCGATGCCAACCCATAGCGGCCAGAACGACGTCAGGAACGGATAGCTGCGCCGCTGCTTCCGCGTGAAGTCGTAGTCGAGATACAACCCGGCGTCGTCGTCCCACAACAGACGATTCACGAGATCGGCTCGAGCCTGCGCGCGCTGATTCCACACGGCCGCATCGTTGCCTCGTCCCAGAATCGTGGCGATCTCCGCGCCTTCCTTCTCCATCAGATAGAGCAACGAGTTCAAACAGACCGGGTTGTAATGAATGATGTCGACATTGAAGGGACCAAAGCGGTTCGAGGGATCGAAGCCCGACTCACGCATCGAGCGATCGCCCTTGTAGAAAAGTGGCGTCAGCTGGTCGATCACCTTGTCGTAGTACTGGGCGATGTCGTAATCCGTGACGTCGTGCGTCCGGTAGTACTCGCGCACACGGTCGTAGTGCGTCCGGCCTGCTTCGTCGCGCTCCGACGACTGCACCTCGGGCGCCGGCCCTTCACCGGAATCCCAATAGCGTGAGAGGCCCGTCTCGGTGAGATGGGACCCTGAGGTCCAGTATCGATAATAGGTGTCGATCGCGGGGAGCTTCTCAGCCAGCCATTTCCTGTCGTGCGTGCGGCGATAGACGCCCAGCACCATGGACGTGAAGAAGGGTGGCTGCGAGCGCGTCAGATAGTAGGTGCGATTCGCATTGAGCACCGCGCCAAAATGGCGAATCTCATAGTGGAAGTTGTCGGTCATCGCCTTCGCGAGCGGAACGAGTCCGTCGCGAAGCAGACCGAGCTGGATGAAGTAGCTGTCCCATCCGTACATCTCATTGAAGCGTCCACCAGGCACCACGTACGGATTCGGCAGGTAGAGCAACCCATGAGCCCCGGGTTCGGGCGGCAAGGTGCGAATCACCACCTTCCGCAGATCCGCGCGTGACACCTGACTGAGGAGCGCCGCTTCGACCGCCGCGCGATTCTCAGTCGCTGGAAGATAGACCGGCCATCGTCCATCGCCTTCTGGCGCAAACTTGGGATCGACAGCGGCGATCGCGATCGTTCGGTTCGATCGCGTCAACGTGGTCCACGTCTGTTTGATGTAGTTGAGGATCGGAGACGGTGCGGCTGCGGGCGCAAGCTGTCCGAGGACGATCGTCAGGACGAATGCGCGCGCGCGGTACTTCATGGTTCAGTCGGCCGTCTTGGACTCTGTGAGAGCCTAGCATCGGCGTGTTCATCTTGTGCCCGGTCAGCGTTATTAGTGTCCGACTGCCACTGCATCGCGACGGTATCGCGATGCGGGCAGGTCATGTCGCATACCTTCAGGAGTCGCCACAGCCATGCCTGGACGAACATCTGGAACCAACGATCTTCGCGCCTCGACCACCGACCGCTACACCTATCGCGACGGTAAGCGCGTTCCGCTCAGCAAGCGGCCCGATCAGTTCGTCGTGCGCGCGGCGCCGGACGTCGCTGCACGCGAAGGATTCGGCGAGACCGAACAGGTCTCCCCGCATTCCACTCGTGTGACGACCGCGGCGGCGCAGCTCGACGAGGCGATGGCCCGCGCGCGTGCCATCGCGCCGACGCACCACGCCTACGACAACGCCGAGACGGGCGAAGAGTTCCTCATCACCGATCGGGTGTTCGTCACCTTCAAGGAGCCTCCCTCACAAGCCGACCTTGCGGCGTTCGTCGCGCGATACGGCCTTGTCGGGCTGCAGACGTATTCGCCGCGCGAGTTCCTGTTCCAGGTCACCGATCACACCGGGATGAACCCGGTGAAGCTGATCGTGCTGCTGAACGAACAGGAGCCGACGGTCGAGAGGGCGGATCACGATTTGAACCTGCGCGTGTCGAGAGAACAGTTCGCGTTGCCGACCGATCCCGCGTACGCGCGCGAATGGCATCTCCACCCGCGCTTCATCGACGCCGCCGTCGACCGGCGCGCCTGCTCCCGCTGCGAAGGGGCGTGGCAGGCGTTGAACCATTTCGGCAGCGCCGACGTGGTCGTCGGCGTCACCGACGATGGATGCCGCCTCGATCACGATGATTTCGATTCACCCGGGAAATTCGCGGCGTGGGGGTACTTCGAAGGGAACACGCTCGTCACGAACGGGTCGCCCGGAGCCGACCCCGCGAAGATGTATCAGCAGGGTTCCAATCACGGCACCGCGTGCGCGGGCGTCATCGCCGGGGAGGCGGATGCAACGCTGACCGTCGGCGCAGCGCCCGGAAGCCGGCTACTTCCCATCAAATGGGAGTCCAACGGACCGTCGCTGCAGATCACCGATTCGAAGTTCCTCGCCGCGCTCAATTTCATGGCGGACAAAGTGGACGTCGTGTCCAACTCGTGGGGGAACTCACCGACGATGACGTTCTCGAGCGTGTTGCTGAATCGCATCCGGCAACTCTCGGAAACGGGCGGACGCCGCGGGCGCGGCATCGTGTTCCTCTTCGCCGCCGGTAACGAGAACTGCCCCATCCAGCACACCGGCAATCTGGATATCCCCTTCACACGAGGATGGAATTCTTCGTTTACGACGTGGGTTGGCGTGCAGACGTCGCGCACGTTCGATCACAACCTCACAACCATCCCCGGGGTGATGCACATCGCCGCGCTCGCCTCGAACGCACAACGCAGTCACTACTCGAACTATGGAACCGCGATCGGCATCTGCGCACCATCGAACAACGTCCACGAGTATCGGCGGCTGGCCGTAGTCGGGCTCGGCATCACGACCGCCCAGGGCACACTCACCACTTCGATCACTGACACCTTCGGCGGCACCTCGAGTGCGACGCCGCTGGTCGCGGGAATCACAGCACTGGTCATCTCCGCAAATCCGCAACTCACGGCACTCGAAGTGCTCAGCGTGTTGAGACGCACGGCCGCGAAGGATCTGGACATGACGGCGTATCCGCGAACGCCGGCGGCGTCATTCGATCCCAATCCGACGTGGGACATCTCGCCCGCGGGCCCGTTTTCCAACGGTGCGTTCCAGAACATCGGAAGCCCGGATGGGACGTGGAGTCCCTGGTTCGGGCATGGCTGTATCGACGCGCAGGCAGCCGTAGCCGAAGCGCTTCGCCTCGGCGCGCCCACCCAGCAGGGACTGCGCCGTGCCAGCGCGCCTGGCCTCGCGATTCCCGACAACACGCCGGCCGGCGTGCGCGACTCGATCACCTTCACCGAGGCCGGACGCGTGGCGAGCATGAAGGTCACCGTCAGCATCTCGCACAGCTTCATCGGGGACCTCACCGTCACGCTGACGTCACCGTCGGGTCGCGTCGTGACGTTGCACAATCGCGCGGGAGGCAACGCGGACGATCTGAATCGCACGTACACGGTTGCCGATACGCCGCAACTCAGTGCGCTGGCGGGTGAAACGCTCGCGGGTGCGTGGACGCTGTCGGCGGCGGACGTTGCGCCCGCCGACGTCGGACGGCTGCTTCGCTGGGAGCTGGAGGCCACGCTTGGCGATCAGGCCGCCGTCGAACTGGAAGACGCACCGGGCTCGAGCATTCCCGACAACGATGCGACCGGCATCGAACGATCGCTGCTGGTGACGGCGACCGGGACGGTCCGTGATGTGTCGGTGAGCGTCGACATCACGCATACGTTCATCGGCGATCTCGAGGTCTCGCTCGTGCCGCCCGCTGGTGCACCAGTCGCTCTGCATCAGCGGACCGGAGGGTCCGCGGACAATATCGTGAAGACCTTTACGGCGACGAGCACGCCAGGACTGGCGGCCTTGCGCGGCGGCCCGATCCTCGGGCAATGGAAGCTGAAGGTTGCCGATCGCGACCGCCTCGATACGGGAAAGCTGAATCGCTGGGGATTGCGGATCGAACG
>Ga0111538_10004742_pt1 | contig 18770 bp, 19 predicted proteins | sample SoiMethybrSBSTD1_FD_79669 | JGI IMG/M metagenome (GOLD analysis project Ga0111538, IMG submission 79669) | Bulk soil microbial communities from a Populus tree surrounding site in Tennessee, USA - Soil MetaG P. TD hybrid SBSTD1 (version 2)... | ecosystem: Environmental > Terrestrial > Soil >...
ATCCGGAGGCGGAAGTTCAGGTGGGGCGTCTCCACTATCGCGTCCAGGCCGAGGTCCTGCACGGCGACGCGCGCGGCGATCTCTGGGACAGGCTCGGACGGTTCTATGCCGGCTGGGCGCACTACCAGACGCTCACCGACCGCTCGATTCCGGTCGTGGTGCTGACGCCGGTGAGCACGTGAGGCCCGCGCTTCTGGTGATGCTGGTCCTTCTCCTCGCGCCGGCGGCGGGCGCCGAGGACTGCATCGTCATCGACGACTTCGCCAAGGCGAAGGTCGGAGAATTCCCGCCGGACTGGAAGGTGCGGAAGGAGACCGGGAAGAGCGTCTACACCGTGCGGGAGGAGGCCAGCCTCCCCTTCCTCCACGCGACCTCGCAGCGCGTCGCCAGCCAGGCGGCGAAACAGTTCGAATGGGATGTGAACCGCTACCCGGTGCTGGCGTGGTCGTGGCGACCCATGGAGTTTCCCGAGGGCGCCGACGAGAAGGACGGGAAGAACGACAGCGCCCTTGCGGTCTACTTCATGGTCCCCTACTCCAGCTTCCGCGGTCCGAAGGCCGTCAAGTACATCTGGAGCGAGCGCGTGCCCGTCGGCACGCGGCTCGAATCGAACGTCGGCCTCACGCAGGTCCGCGTGCTCGAGAGCGGCACCGCGAAGCGCGGCCAGTGGGTCGAGGAACGGGTGAACGTGCGCGACGACTGGCTCGCCTACTTCGAGGAGAAGGAGATGCCGAAGCCCGCCGGCATCGCCGTGCTGACCGACTCGGACGACACCGGGTCGAGCGCGCAGGGCGACTACGCGAAGTTCCGCGCCTGCACCGAGTAGGTGAGCCATGCGCAATGAGGGCGTTCAGGCCGACGTCTGCATCGTGGGCGCGGGGTTCGCCGGCCTGACGGCCGCGTGGCGCCTCGCGCAGGCGGGGCGCTCGGTCGTCGTGCTGGAAGCGCGGGACCGGATCGGCGGTCGCGTGTGGACCGATCCGCTCTCCGATGGGACGCCGATCGATCGCGGCGGCGCCTGGCTCGGCCCCGGGCAGGATCGGCTCTACGCGCTCGCGGCGGAGATGGGGGTCGGCACGTACCCCACCTTCGTCGACGGCGCTCATCTCCTTCTCCGCCACGGCCGGCTGCATCGCTATCGCGGGCTCATCCCGCGCGGCATCGGCTGGGCCGCGCTCGTCGGCCTCGGCCTCGGCATACGGCGGATCGACGCACTCGCGCGGAGAATCCCGCTCGAGGCACCGTGGACGGCGCCCGGCGCCGCGGCGCTCGACGCCCGCTCCATCGGCAGCTGGATCGACTCGCCGTGGAACGTGCCGTCCTCGACCGCCCGCGAGCTGTTGCGAACGACGGCGATCGAGCTCTTCACCGCCGATCCGTCGGAGGTCTCGCTGCTGCACGTCCTCTTCCACATCCACGCCGCGGGCGGCTTCGCGCGGCAGACGAGCATCGAGGACGGCGTGCAGCAGGATCGCATCGTGGACGGGATGCAGACGGTCGTCGACCGCGTCGCGGCGCGGCTGGGCGAGGCGGTGCGACTCGCCACGCCGGTCCGAGAGATCCGCCAGGACGCGTTCGCCGTCGACGTGGTCTCCGATCGCGTGACAGTTCGGGCGTCACGAGCCATCGTGGCGATCCCGCCGGTGCTCGCGGCAGACATCGCCTGGACGCCGCAGCTTCCGGCCGAGCGCGCGCTCCTGCTGCGGCGGCTGCCCGCCGGCTGGACGTGGAAGTTCGCCCTCGTCTACGACGAGCCCTTCTGGCGGACCGACGGCCTGAGCGGGCAGTCGCTGGCGCCGGGCTCCCCGCTCGCGATCAGCATCGATGCCTGCGGCGCGACGGCGCCACCCGGCATCCTGAACACGTTCGCCGTCGGGGCGGACGCGGAGGCGCTGGCGCGCCTCGACCCGTCGGAGCGCCGGCGCACGGTCGTCGCCGAGATGGCGGTGCGCTTCGGAGCGAAGGCTTCGGCCGTCCGCGACTTCGTCGAGCAGGAGTGGGCCGGCGAGGAGTGGACGCGCGGCTGCTTCATGAGCCACTACGCGCCGGGAGTGATGACGCAGCTCGGACACCTCGTGCGCGAGCCGGTCGGACGCGTCCACTGGGCGGGGACCGAGACGTCGGCGGTGATGAACGGGTTCATCGACGGCGCGGTGCGCTCCGGGGAGCGTGCGGCCGAGGAAGTGCTCGCCGCGGAGACGGCGCCGACGTCGCGGGATGCCGCACAGGTCGGGATCGCGTGATACCATGCGCGCATGACGCGCGCGCTCCTGCTGTTAGTGCTGGCGCTGGCGGCGTGCATGCGGCCGCCGGCGAACCTCGCCGGCAAGTTCGACGCGATCACCGTGCCCGAGGCACAGGCCACGCCGCGCGAGGGCGTCGCCGTACGCTGGGGTGGGACGCTCATCGGCACGCGCCCCGGCAACGACCAGACCTGCTTCGAGATCGCGAGCTTCGAGCTCGATGGCCGCGCGCGGCCGCGCCCGTCCGACCACAGCCCCGGCCGTTTCATCGCGTGCGCGCCCGGCTTCTTGGAGCCGGCCGTGTACACGCCGGGGCGCGAGGTCACCGTCGTCGGCGCGCTGCACGGCACGACGCCCGGCAGGGTCGGGCAGTACGACTACACGTTCCCGCGCGTCGACGCGGCGACGGTGTATCTCTGGCCCGAGCGGCCCCCGGAGGACGTGCGTCCCGTCTGGTGGCCGATGATCGGCGTCACGGTCGGGGGCTCGTTCTGAGCGCCGCGTAGTCGGCGGGCGAGTCGGCGTCGATCCCGGCGTCGGGAAACGGCACCAGCCCGACCTCGGCGGGATGCGCGCGGAGAATCGTCCGCGCGCCCACGTCGCCGGTGAGCCGCACGAGGTCGCCGAACCACGCCCGCGCGAAGAGCGCGGGGACGCCCTGCTCGCCGCCGTAGTCGGACGCCACCAGGGACCGGCCCGTCGTCCTCCACTCGTGCGCGAGCGCGTCCAGCAGCGCGGGCGTGACCAGGGGCTGGTCGCAGAGCATGAGCACGACGGCGTCGGCGCGAGGATTCGCCTCGAGCACGGCCTCGACGCCCGCGCGGATGGACGAGGCCATGCCCGTCTCCCACGCGGCATTCCGCGTCACGACGACCTGTAGGTCCGCAACCTCGCCCTCGAGGCGCTCGGCCTCTCCACCGAGGACGACGCACACCGGCCGGCAGGACGACTCCAGGGCCGTCATCGCCGCACGGCGGAGCAGCGTCGTCCCACCGAACGTGAGGAGCTGCTTCGGCTGCCCCGTGCGCGTCGAGCCGCCGGCGGCCAGCACCACGACGGCCACCCCGTGATCGGACTGTTCGGACATCCAGGATCACTTCGGGCACGAGACGGGCCGGCCGGCAAGTAGGTCGGCCCATCTTGACGCCGCGTGTAAGGATCGGGCGTACAGCCGAGCGGTGAACGTCCCCGCGTACGTCCGGAGCCTCCTCGGGGTGCTAGAGCACGTGCCCGGGGTGGCTCTTGCCCGCGGCCTCCTCGGCGCGATCGCACGAGCAAGATGCGCGAGCTGACGCCGGCGGAGTTCGAGAGCCTGCTGCGCCCCGCCTTCCCGCAGGACGAATGGATCCTGATCGCGGTCGGCGCGGCGCTCGGCTTCCCGGTCGGCGAGCTGCAGGTGTTCCTGATGCTCCACCACTGATCCTGCAAAGGCGCACGCCCGCGTTGCATTCTGCAACGCCGCCCGAACCGACTGCGGGGAATCGGGCCGTCTCGACGGCGCTTCCGACGGCACACGATCTGCATCGCGTCGTTTCGTATGCAACGCGGCGACGTGGCCGGATACCTGACGTGGCTGACGCTGGTCGGCAGCTACGTGGCGGTCGTGCTGCCGCTCGGGCGGATCCGCAATCCCCCCGCGAGCGCGGAGAGGCGCCCGCTGCTCCGGCCCATCCGCTCGGCACGCCGGAGCGCGCCGCCGCCGACCGTCCAGAGGAGGACGATGCCGATCTCGAGCCTGCTGTCCACGGACCTGGTTCTGCCGTCGCTCTCGGCCCAGACGAAGGCGGATGTGCTGAACGCGCTGGCCGCTCACGTCGGCCGCGCCCACCCGAACGTCGACGCGCGCCGCCTGTCCCGCGCCCTGTACGAGCGCGAGCAGCAGTCGACGACGGCTCTCGAGAACGGCGTCGCCATCCCCCACGTGCGGCTCGCGGGGCTGGCGGGCGCGATCGCGGCGCTGGCGCGTACGACCTCCGGTATCCCGTGTGGCGCGGCGGACGGGCGACCGACGCGCCTCTTCCTCCTCCTCGTCGCCCCCGCCGAGGAGCCGCACGGACTGTTGAAGCTGCTCGCGGAGGCGGCCCGCTTGCTGAGCGATGCGCACTGTCGCGACCGGCTGCTCGAAGCAGGATCCGCCGACGAGCTCCTCACGGTGCTGCGCGAGGACGAAGAGCGGATTCACCGCGCGCTGCGCGCGGCCTGATGCCCATGGCTTCCACCCGACCGGCCCGGGTCGGCTCCGACACATCGCGGCCGCACATCATCGTCGTCACGACGGCGATGCTGGTGTTCATCTCCTTCTGGCGTGCCGCCGCGATCGTGCTCTGCGACATGGCGTCGACGGTGTACTACATCGGCGGCATCGTCGAGCAGGCGATCGGCAAGGCCGCACCCTGGTACATCGGCGCCGTCATGCTCTTCGCCTACGCCGTGCGCGGCGTCTACATCGAGTCCTGCTCGATGTTCGTGCGCGGCGGCGTCTACCGCGTCGTCAAGGAGGCGATGGGCGGCACGCTCGCCAAGGTCTCCGTTTCGGCGCTCATGTTCGACTACGTGCTGACCGGCCCGATCAGCGGCGTGTCGGCGGGGCAGTACATCGTCGGGCTGGCGAACGAGTTGCTGACGCTGGTCCATCTGCCGCTCATGATCCCGACCGGCGTCGGCGCGGCCGCCATCGCGATCGCCATCACGCTCTTCTTCTGGCGCCAGAACATCCTGGGCATCGAGGAGTCGAGCGACAAGGCGATGAAGATCATGGTCCTCACCAGCGTGATGGTGGTCGTGATGCTGGCGTGGTGCGGCGTGACGCTCTGGCAGCGCGGCGCGCCGCTCCCGCCGTTCGAGCTCCATCTGAGCGACGAGGCGCTCGGCTGGCTCGGCGGGACGGGATGGGAGCGACAGATCGGGGCGCTCGGCATCCTGATCGCCTTCGGGCATTCGATCCTGGCGATGAGCGGTGAGGAGTCGCTGGCGCAGGTGAATCGGGAGATCGCCCACCCCAAGGTGCCGAACCTCATCCGTGCCGGTCTCGTCATCTTCCTCTTCACGCTCCTGACGACGGGGCTGATCTCGTTCTTCGCGGTGATGTTGATCCCCGACGACGTCCGCATGAGCCGATACAGCGACAACCTCGTCGGGGGGCTCGCGATGTACGTGGTGGGCCCGCTCTCCGTCCGCGTGGCGCTGCGCGCGTTCGTCGTGATCGTCGGCTTCTTCATCCTGGCGGGCGCGGTCAACACCGCGATCGTGGGCTCCAACGGCGTGCTGAACCGCGTCGCGGAGGACGGCGTCCTGACCGACTGGTTCCGGCTGCCGCATCGCCGCTACGGCACGACCCACCGCATCATCAACCTGGTCGTCGGGCTCCAGATCTTCACCATCCTCGCCAGCCGCGGCAACGTGTACGCGCTCGGCGAGGCGTACGCCTTCGGGGTGGTGTGGAGCTTCGTCTTCAAGTCGTTGTCGATGGTGGTGCTCCGCTTCAAGGACCGGCGCCCGCGCGCGTGGCGGGTCCCGATCAACGTCACGGTCGCACGATGGGAGATACCGATCGGCCTCGTGCTGATCTTCCTGGTGCTCCTGGCGGCCGCCCTCGTGAACCTCGTGACCAAGACGGTGGCGACGGAGTGGGGCGTCGCGTTCACCGTGGTCTTCTTCGCGATCTTCTGGCTCTCCGAGCGGATGCACCGCCGCGGCGGCGCCGTGCAGCACCTCGAGAAGTTCAACGTTCGTTACACTGCCGAGCTCGATCCCGAAGCGATCGCCGTCAGGCCGGGATGCAAGGTCGTCCCGGTGCGTGACCCGCACAACCTGCGTCACCTCGACCGCGCCCTCGAGGAGGCCGAGCGCGACGACGTCGACGTCGTGGTGCCCACGGTGAAGGTGGAGCGCGACCTCGTGGCGACCGGCGGCAACCCGAACTTCACCCCCGACGAGCAGGCGATCTTCACGGCCGTGGTCGACCTCGCCGAGAAGCACGGGAAGACCGTGGTCCCGCTGGTGCTGACGTCGAACGACGCCTTCTTCGCCATCGCACGGACCGCACGGGAGCTCGACGCCCGCGAGGTGATCTTCGGCCGCTCGGACAGGATCGCCGCGGACGTCCAGGCGGAGTCGTTCGCGATCCGCTGGGGTGCCGTCGAGCCGGATGCCGGCCGCGCCATGACGGTGCGTATCGTCTCGGACGTCGGGGACCTTCGCTTCGCCCTCTAGCCTTGTCGGCGACCGCATCGATGCGTTAGCGTCGCCGCATGAGGTTCGGAGTCTTCTACGAGCTCCAGATGCCGAAGCCGTGGGACGCCGGCTCCGAGCGGCGCATCGTCCACGAGGCGCTCGAGCAGGTCGCGCTCGCGGATCGCCTCGGCTTCGACTACGCCTGGTGCGTCGAGCACCACTTCCTCGAGGAGTACTCGCACTGCTCGGCGCCCGAGGTCTTCCTCGCGGCCGCGGCGGCGCGGACCACCCGGATCCGACTCGGGCACGGCATCCGGCAGGTCATCCCCAACTACAACCATCCGGCACGCACCGCCGAGGGGTTGGGTATGCTCGACCTGATCTCGAACGGCCGGCTCGACTTCGGGATCGGCGAGGGCGCGACGCGGCTCGAGCTCGGCGGCTTCGGCATCTCGGCGAAGGAGAAGCGGGCGATGGCCCTCGAGGCCGCCGAGCAGATCGCCAACATGATGGTCCTGGAGCCCTACCCCGGCTTCCAGGGCCGGCATTTCTCCCTGCCCTGCCGCAACGTCATCCCGAAGCCGCTCCAGAAGCCGCACCCGCCGATGTGGATGGCATGCACCAACCGCGACACCATCCGGGTCGCGGCGCGAAACGGCCTCGGCGCGCTCGCGTTCGCCTTCGTCGACCCGGAGGAGGCGCGGCACTGGAGCACGATCTACTACGACATCATCCGGAGCGACGAGTGCGTGCCCCTCGGCCACACCGTGAACGCGAACCTCGCGGTCGTGTCGGCGTTCTCGATCCATCCCGACCGCGCGGAGGCGATCCGCCGCGGGCAGGACGGGTTCGAGTTCTTCTTCTACGCCGTGAACGCGCTCGTCGCGCAGGACGCACGCCCCGGACGCTCGCGGCTGTGGGAATCGTTCCAGCAGGCGCGCGGGAACCGCACCGCCGAGCTCATCGCCCGCGCCCACGAGGCCGGCTACCAGGGCGCCGGCATCGGCACGCCGGACGACATGCGCGCGCACCTCCGGAGCTCGCAGGCGGCCGGCGTCGATCAGGTCATCTTCCTGCAGCAGGCGGGCCACAACCGGCACGCGGCGATCCTGGAGGCGCTGGAGCTCTTCGCTCGGGAAGTCGCGCCGGAATTCCAGGGCCAGGCGGCCGAGCGCGAGGCGCGCAAGCGCGAGGAGCTCGCGCCCTGGATCGCGCGCGCCCTGGCGCGGAAGCGCCGGATGGAGCCGCTCGCCGACGATGACATTCCCGTCGTGCCGGCGTCGCGCGCGAGGGCAGAGGTCAACCAGGGCACCCTCGATCGGTGATGGAGGGCGGCGACATGCAGCTCGAGCTCGCGGGCAGCGAGGGGAAGATCAACGTCCGCGCCTGGGAACATCCCGGCGCACGGCGCGTCGTGGTGATCGCCCACGGCTACGGCGAGCACATCGAACGCTACGACCACGTCGCGCGAGCACTCCGCGCGAACGGCGCCGCGGTCTACGGCCCGGACCACCTCGGACACGGCCTGTCCGCGGGCGAGCGCGTGCTGATCGCCGACGTCGAACACATGGTCGACGACTTGCTGCAGGTGATCGATCGCGCGCGCGCCGCCCATCCCGGGCTTCCGGTGGTCCTGCTCGGTCACTCCATGGGAGGGCTGATCGCGACGCGACTCGCGCAGCGCGCCGGGCGCCCGAAGCTCGCCGGGCTCGTGCTGTCCGGGCCCGCGATCGGGCTCGGGCCGGCGATGGCGCAGATGGCGGACGCGGGCTTCGCGGACCTCCCGCTCGACGTCGACGCGCTCTCGCGCGATCCCGCGGTCGGTGCGGCGTACGCCGCCGACCCGCTGGTCTGGCACGGACCCTGGAAGGTGACGACGCTGGCGGCGCTGGCGCGCGCGCAGGATGCCGTCGATGCGGGCCCCGGCCTCGGGGATCTCCCCCTCCTCTGGATCCACGGCACCGAGGACACGTTGGTCCCGATCTTCCTGACGCGTCCCGTGGTCGAGCGCCTGCACGGCGCGGACTTCACCGCGCACGAGCACGAGGGCGGGCGGCACGAGGTCTTCAACGAGACCGACAGGGAGCGCGCGATCGACGTGCTCTCCGCGTTCGTCGAACGCGTCACATCCTGAGGCCACCGGCGGCAACGATGACCTCGCCGCTGATGTAGTCCGACTCGGGCAGGCAGAAGAGGAGGACCGCCCCCGCGGCGTCCGCGGGCGTGCCGACGCGACCGAGCGGGATCATCGCCTGCATGAGGCCGACCTGCGCGGCGGCGATGCCCACCTTGTGCTTCCGTTCCCCGACCTCGATCTCCGGGGCGTCCCCCTCGTACACCTGCGTGAGGCGCGTCTCGATGAAGCCGAATGCGACGCAGTTCACCGTCACGTTCCAGCGCCCCCAGTCCTTGGCCAGCGATCGGGTCAGGCCGACCAGCGCGGACTTCGCGGCCGAGTAGCTCGGCTGCGTCGGCTCGCCGAACAGGCCCGAGATCGACGAGACGTTCACGACCTTCCGCGTCTGCGCGCTCCGCCCCTCCTTCGCCATCTGGCGGAAGTGCCGGCCGGCCGCCCGCAGCAGGCGAAACGGACCCGTCGCGTGGACGTCGATCATCGCGTACCACTGCTCGTCGCTGTGGTTTGCGATGCGCGAGTTCCAGACGTAGCCCGCGTTGTTGACGACGACGTCGAGGCCGCCGAGCCTGGCGAGGCAGGCCTCGACCGCATGCTCGCCGAAGTCCTCGTGGGTCACGTCGCCCGCAAACGCCTCACACGAGGCGCCCATTTCGGCCCGCAGCTCCGCGAGCGTATCGGCATCGCGGTCGTTGGCGAGCACGCGGGCGCCCTCCGAGACGAGCTTCTGGACGATGGCGCGGCCGATGGCGCGGCCCGCGCCGGTGACGATGGCCACGCGGCCGTCGAGTCTTCCGGCCCCCGAAGGCTCCACTGGCCCCATCTATCGCGCGCACCCCCGGTGTTCCGTCAACCCTGCGCTCTGGTATGGGCTGGTCTCCAGAAACGGAGGTCGCGATGGCCGAGACCGTCTTTGCCACCTGCTCGCTCTGCGAGGCGACGTGCGGGCTCAAGTTCGAGGTCCAGGACAACCGCGTGCTGTCCGTGCGGCCCGACGACGACGACGTGTTCTCGCAGGGCTACGTCTGCCCGAAGGGGATCGCCATCGCGGACATCCATCACGATCCGGACCGCCTCCGCCGGCCCGTGCGCAAGAACGCCGCGGGGAAGTTCGAGGAGATCTCCTGGGACGAGGCCTTCGAGCTCGTCGCCGGCCGGCTCGGCGCCATTCGCGCGCAGCACGGCCCGAACGCGATCGGGTTCTACTGGGGGAACCCCACGGGGAACAACCACGGCGCGCTCCTGATGCTCAGCTCCTTCACGAAGGCGCTCGGCACGCGGAACCGCTTCAGCTCGGGCTCGCAGGACGCGAACCCGCGCATCGTCGCCTCCTACGAGCTCTACGGCTCGTCGATCTCCATCCCGATCCCCGACATCGACCGCACCGACTACTTCCTCTGCCTCGGCGGCAACCCGATGGTGTCGAACGGCAGCGTCATGACCGCGCCGGACATGCGCAGGCGTCTGCGCGCCGTCCGCGAGCGCGGCGGCAGAGTCGTCGTCGTCGATCCGCGCCGCACCGAGACCGCGAAGGAGGCGGACGAGCACGTCGCCATCCGACCCGGCGGCGATGCCGCCTTCCTCCTGGCGATGGTCCAGGTCCTCATCGAGCGCGGCCGCTTCGACCGGCAGCGTCTCGAGCGCACGACTACCGGCTGGGCGGAGATCGAGCGTCGCCTCGCCGCCTTCACGCCGGCGCGCGTCGCGGCCTTCACGGGCGTACCCGCCGAGACCATCACGCGGCTCGCGCTCGAGTTCGCCGACGCCCGATCCGCCGTGTGCTACTCGCGCGTCGGCGTGTGCGTCGGTGCGCACGCCACGATCGCGACCTTCGCCACCGACCTCCTGAACATCGTCACCGGGCGCCTCGGCAGCGAGGGCGGCCCGATGTTCACGACGCCCGCGTTCGACATCAGCCGCATCGCACGCATGAGCGGTCTCGACGGCCGCGATCGTTGGCGGAGCCGCGTCGGCGACTGGCCCGAGACGCTCGGCGACCTGCCGTCGGTGGTCCTCGCGGACGAGATCGAGACCCCGGGCGACGGCCAGATCCGCGCCATGGTCACCTTCGCCGGCAACCCGGTGCTCTCGGCGCCGAACGGCCGGCGCATCTCCGCGGCCTTCGAGAAGATCGAGTTCATGGTCTCGATCGACATCTACATCAACGAGACGACGCGCCACGCCGACGTCATCCTGCCGCCGTGCTGGAACCTCGCCGAGGATCACATCGACCTGCTGTTCTCGTCGGTCGCCGTGCGCAACATCGCGCGCTGGTCGCCGCCGGTGGTCGAGCCGGAGGACGGCGAGAAGTCCGACTGGGAGATTCTCCTCGAGCTGACCGAGCGCCTGGGCGGCGGTCCGCTCGGCGACGTCTGGGGCGATCGCATCCTCCGCTGGCTCCGTCCCCTCGGCGTGCGCTGGACGCCCACCGGATTCCTCGACCTGATGCTGCGGCTCGGCCCCTACGGCGACCGGTTCCTCCCGTGGTCGGACGGGCTCAGCCTCGCGAAGCTGAAGGCCGCGCCGCACGGCATCGACCTCGGTCCGCTCCAGCCCGGCATCGAGCGGCGGCTCTACCACAAGGACAAGCGCATCCACCTGACGTCCGCGTGCATGGTGCAGGCGATGGATGCGCTCGAGCGCGACCTCGGATCCGCGGCGAAGGCGAACGGCCTCGTCCTCATCGGCCGGCGCGAGCTCCGCAGCAACAACTCGTGGATGCACAACGTGCCGGCGCTGGTCTCGGGACGCGAGCGTTGCGTGCTCTACGTGCATCCGGACGACGCCGAGCGCTACGCGGTCCGCGACGGCGAGATGGCGCTGCTCGAGAGCCGCGTGCATCGTGGCGCGGTGCGGGTCGCGGTCACGGACGACATGCGCCCGGGTGTGGTCAGCCTCCCGCACGGCTGGGGGCACGCCGACAGCGCGCCGTGGCAGAGCGTGGCCGGGAATCACGCGGGAGTGTCGGTCAACGACTGGGTGGACGACGCCGTCGTCGAGCCGATCATCGGGCAGTCGATTCTGAACGGCGTGCCGGTCACGCTGGGGCCGCTCCAGTGAGCGAGCACATCCAGCCGCCGGGCCTCTTCCCGGGCGCGAAGCTCGGATTCACGCAGGTCGTCACAGCGACGGCGAAGCGGCTCATCTGGATCGCGGGCCAGACGGCATGCGATCAACGCGGCCGCCCGCTCGGCGGCAACGACGTCGGCGCGCAGGCCGAGGCCGCGCTGGACAACCTTCGCCAGGCACTCGAGGCGGCCGGGGCGCGGCCCGCCGACGTGACGATGCTCCGCGTGTACATCGTCGGCTTCACCCGCGAGGGCGCCGCGCAGATCGGCCAGCGCGTCGCGACGTTCTTCGCGGGCGTCGAGCCGCCGGCGTCCACGTGGGTCGGAGTCACGGCACTGATGCATCCCGACTTCCTGATCGAAATCGAGGCCGTCGCCGCCGTCGACTAGTCCGCCGGAGCGTTCCCGAACCCCGTTCCGTTTTCGCTCGCTTGCGCTAGCGTCGATGCATGACGGTGCGCATGCGAATCGTTCTCGTCGCCGTGATCGCCGCGTTGCCGCTCCGGCCGGTATACGCGGCGGAACCTGCCCCTTCCCCGCCCCCCGCGCCACGCCCCGAGTTCGACCGCGCGCCCGGCCCGCACAACTCGTTCATGCGCGTCCTCGTCGACGATCCGGCGGCGGTCGAGCAGCAGGACAAGGCCGACAAGCCCGCCGTCATGAGCCGGCAGAAGGCGCTCCTCGAGCACCGCTACGACCTCCGCAACGACGCGTCGCCCGTCATGATGTCGGGCGGTCGGAAGGCGGTGCAGCAGGGCGTCCGCGTGCGCCTCCCCGAAGGCACGACGTGGGACCGGCTGGCAGCCATGGCACCGGCCGACATCAAGAAAGAGCGTGCCCTGCCGGCCGGCTTCCTGCCCCTGCCGCACGTGAAGCACGGCGCCGGCGGCATGGTCTTCCCGAGGAACGAGATCGACCGCATCCGCGCCGCCGAGGGTCGCTCCCTCGAGCGCTTCGACGTCGACTTCGACCTCCCCGACCACCTCACGCCGGAGTTCCCGCCGCCCATCTTCCTCACCACGCGCCCCGAGCTCGGCGACGTCTCACGCGGACAGCTCCTGACCATCAAGAACTACTATGAGCTCCTGAACGGCATCCTCACGCCGGTGCAGCTCGACGGCCTCCGCCTGCTGCTGACGCCGTTCCCGCAGCAGCAGTTCAATCAGACAGAAGACCGGAAGGTCGAGGAGCCGCAGCTCGGCGTCGCGTGCCTCGACTGCCATGCCAACGGGCACACGAACGCCACCTTCCACCTGAATCCCGACACGCGCCCGCAGGCGGCCCGCTTCCGCATCGACACGGTGAGCCTCCGCGGCATGTTCAACCAACAGATCCACGGCTCCAAGCGCTCGCTCCGCTCCGTCGAGGACTTCACGGAGTTCGAGCAGCGCACCGCCTACTTCGACGGCGACCAGGTGACCGCGGCCAAGAAGGGCGTCAACCTCCCCGACCGGGCGAGCCAGGTCGTGCTCATGGCGCAGACGCAGAACATGTTCGACTTCCCACCGGCGCCGAAGCTCCGCCCCGACGGCAGCGGGCGCCTCGATTCCGCGCAGGCGACGGAGCTCGAGCAGCTGGGGGCGCGCGTGTTCTTCGGCAAGGGGCGGTGCTCGAACTGCCACGTGCCGCCCGCCTTCCTGGATCACCTGATGCACGACCTCCACGCCGAGCGCTTCTACGACGAGCAGGAGATCAACGGGCAGTGGGTCCACGCCGACGGCCCGATCAAGACCTTCACCCTCCGCGGCATCAAGGATTCCCCGCCGTATCTCCACGACGGACGGCTCCTCACGCTCGAGGACACGGTCGAGTTCTTCAACCTCGTGCTGCAGCTCCGCCTCGACCCGCGCGAGAAGGAAGGGCTCGTCCACTACCTGCGCGCGCTCTGACGTCCGAAGGCCGCCGAACGACCGAGCGACAACCCGATCTCTTCGACCGTATGCCCGAGCTGCCGTCCGGCCTCGTGTATCGAGAGGACTTTCTCACCCCCGCCTCGGAGCAGGCGCTCATCGCGCAGGTCGAGGCGCTCCCGCTCCGCGAGGCCCGCTACCGGAGCTTCACGGCCAAGCGGCGCATCGTGAGCTTCGGCGCGGGATACGACTTCGAGACGAACGTCCTGCTGCAGGCCCCCGTGCTCCCGCCGTTCCTGCTCGCGCTCCGCGAGCAGGTCGCAGCATGGGCCGACGTTCCCGCGCGAGAGTTCGCACAGTCGACCGTGGCGGAATACGCGCCCGGAACGCAGCTCGGCTGGCACCGCGACGTTCCTCGCTTCGGAACCGTCGCCGGCATCTCGCTGTCGTCGCCGTGCCGGATGCGGCTCCGGCCGTATCCGCACGTGAAGCATGGGAAGGGGCGCGCTCTCGTGCTGGTGCTGGAGCCACGCTCGGCGTACATCCTGCGGGGCGCCGCCAGGTGGCGGTGGCAGCACGCGATCTCGCCGACCAAGGCGCTGCGCTACTCGATCACGTTTCGGACGATGAAAGGCAAGTGACGGATGGCTCTCACCCCCGAGCGCATTCTCGAAGTCGGCATGGGCTTCTGGCCGGCCAAGGTCCTCCTCTCCGCGGTCGAGCTCGGTCTCTTCTCGTGCCTCGGCGCCTCATCCAAGACGGCCGAAGAGCTACGAGCCGCGCTCGGCCTCCATCCCCGCGCCGTCCCCGATCTGCCGGACGCGCTCGTGGCGCTCGGCTTCCTCGGGCGCGACGGTGACGGCCCGGCGGCCCGTTACCGGAACACCCCGGAGACCGCGGCCTTTCTCGATCGGCAGAGCCCCGGCTACGTCGGCGGGTTCCTCGAGATGGCGAACGCCCGGCTCTACCCGTTCTGGGGTGACCTGAGCGAAGCCCTCCGGACCGGGAAGCCGCAGAACGAGCTCAAGCGGAGCGGCACCTCGATGTTCGAGGAGCTCTACAGCGATCCGCCGCGGCTCGAGCAGTTCATGCGCGCCATGAGCGGAATCTCGTCGGGCAACTTCGCCGCCTTCGCGGACAAGTTCGACTTCTCGAAGTATCGCACGATGTGCGACGTCGGCGGCGCCACCGGGCAGCTCTCGTGCCTGGTGGCGAAGCGCCACGCGCACCTACGATGCACGACGCTCGACCTCCCCGTCGTCGTCCCGATCGCGGAGCGACGCATCGCCGCCGAGGGGCTCGCGGATCGGGTCAACGCGCGCGCGCTCGACTTCTTCGCCGAGCCGATGCCCGCGGCCGACGTGATCACGATGGGCATGATCCTCCACGACTGGAACCTCGAGAAGAAGCTCCACCTGATCCGGTCCGCCCACGCCGCGCTGCCCCAGGGGGGCGCATTCGTGGCGATCGAGCACCTGATCGACGACGCCCGACGGACGAACGCCTTCGGGCTCATGATGTCGCTCAACATGCTGATCGAGTTCGGCGACGCCTTCGACTTCACCGGCAGCGACTTCGCGGGTTGGTGCAGGCAGGTCGGGTTCCGCGAGACGCGGGTGATCCCGCTCACGCCGAACGCGAGCGCGGCGGTGGCGTACAAGTAGCGGGCGTATCAGCTGGCGCGTCTACCCTCTGCCGCACGCTCCACCGCGGCGATGTCGATCCGCTTCATGGTCATCATCGCCTCCATCGCGCGGCGGGCCTTCGCGGCGTCGGGATCCGCCAGCAGCGCGAGCATGCGCCTCGGGACGATCTGCCAGGACAGGCCGAACCTGTCCTTCACCCAGCCGCACCGCTCGGCCTCCGGAACGGCGGACAGCGCCGCGGTCAGCCGGTCCACCTCGGCCTGATCCTCGCAGTAGATCTGGAACGAGACGGCCTCGTTGAAGGTGAAGTGCGGCCCGCCGTTCAGGCCGACGAACTTCCGTCCGGCGAGCGTGAACTCCACCGTCAGCACGTCGCCCTTCTTGCCGCTCGGATAGTCGGCGGGAGCGCGGTGGATTGCGTCGACATGCGAGTCCGGCAGGTGCGAGGCGTAGAAATGGGCGGCTTCCTCGGCCCGGCCGTCGAACCACAGGCAGGGGGCAATCTTTTCGGTCATCGGCTCTCCCTTCAGGTGACCAGCTTACATCCCTCGTCCCAATGTCGTTGCAGCCGGCGCGAATTCGACAGCCGGTGCGGAACCCCTCCTCACGGCGCGAATGAAGGGCAGGTCAGGGAAGGAAATACACGGGATTCGGCAGCTTGAAGGTTCTCTCCGCATAGCCGCCGTCGAGATCACTCTGCTGATCGCCCATGCTCAGGATGATGCTGAACCCCTGCTCGGCCAGCTTGCGTCGTTCGGCGGCCTTGAAGTCGACCGCGCTCGCGAAGTGCGCGCCGGAGGGCAGGAGAATCACGCCGTCCCAGGCGTATCCCCTGTCGCGGAGATTCCGCTCGGTGGCTTCCCGCAGCTCGGAAGGGCGACCGGTGATGAAGAACACGGCGACACCGAGCTGCCGCGCGCGCTGCACAAGCGCGAGCGTCGGCGCAAGGGCCGTCGATTGTCCCATCGCCTGCCATGCCCGGATGTTGCACGGACCCTGCTGGAGGTCGCACCCGCCGGCCAGTACCCGAGCCCAACCGTTCACGCGGTAGGCTGGCCAATTGGACAGCGACGTCTCGTCGATGTCGAGGACGATCGCAGGTCGATTCACGCGGGGTGCGCGCTCCTCGATCCAGGTCGCCGCGCCCTTCACGACCTCGGCGAAGTCCGCATCGTATCGGCCAGACCCGATGTAGTCATCGATCGCCCGCTGCGCGTCGTAGAGCGTCGCGACGCGTGGCGGGGGGTAGGGCTGACCGGAGGATACGACCGCCGCGCGGCATGCGATGCCGGTTGCGACAGCGATCGCCAGTACGGCGACCCGTACGACGCCGGCCGATCGGAACGACATGGCGACGCCGAGTACAAGACTCGACCCAACGTCGCAACGTCGTCGTGGCCGCCCGGGTCGGCCGGCAGAGGTCTCACCCGTGCGTAGCCGGATCCAACCTCACCGCATGCCAGCCCCACGCTGAACGCTCGTCCAGCTCGGGCGCAGCGATCGGCGTGGCGGGCCCGAGATCCTTTTCCCAGAGCGCGCCGTCGTGCGTGACGACGAACGTCATGACTCCCGACGAGCGATACTCGGCGGGGTAGGCAACGTAGGCGAGCCCGCGCGCGTTGTCGGCGGACGCCCGCTTCGGCAAGACTCGATAGTAGTAGCCGCGGAAGGGCTCTTGCGGAGCGGAGCCGCCGTCGGGGGAGGCGAGCAGACTCGACGCATAGCGGGCGATCGGATCGTCGCCGGTGGCGTCGGTCCGGTGCTGCGTCGTCCGGGCGAGCGCCTCGCAGACGCTGATCGCCGCGGTCTCGTCGTGGCCCACCCTGCGGAGGAGAATCTCCTGCTGCCCGGCTTCCGTGTCGAAGCGCCACCGGCCACCCTCCGCGACCAACGGGACCGGAAACGGCCAATTCTCCGCCCCGACGTACAGCCGCGTGGTGCCGTCCGGCTCCCGCACGAGGCGGTGCATCTCGCGGTACTTCACGTCGAATCGCTGGTGCTCCAGCGTGCCCTCCGACTCGGCGCCCGACGACGTGAGCTCGGGGCCGAGAATCGCCTCGAGCGCCTGCGCGTCGTCGTCGCGCACGGCGTGGAAGAGCGCCCGACATGCCTCGTCCGCGGACGAGAATGTCCGCGTTCCGGCCTCCTCGGCCCGACCCAATCGCGCAGCGCCCGCCAGCATCAGGATCGACACGGCCGATGCGACGAGCCACCTGCGCGGGCGTCTCCGCGAATCCGTTTCACCGGTGAACATGATCTCCTTCTCCTCTGGGCGTCCGGCTACCCTCGACCCATGCCCCGGCCGCCATGGTGAACGAGGCGACTCCCGAGGCTCGACTGGCCACGGAAGGACTCGCCACGCGTCACCCCCCCGTGGTCGAAGCCGCTGAACGCGCCCCAGGGTGAGCCCTCGTGCTCGGGCCCGCGAAACACGTGCACGGCGGGTGGCGCCGAGCGTCCCGCGAAGCGGTCCGCGGGCGCGCGCATGACGTGCCCGGGTGCGGCGAGCGGTCCGCGGCCGCCGCGGAGCTCGTTCCCCCGGAATGGCGCCGGGCGGGCGAAGCCGAGACGTCCGCTGTTGAAAGCGTGGCGATTCACGAAGGTCGGGCCGCGCGTGACGAAGACGTTGCGGTGAAAGACGACGGCGTGGTGGTGCCAGTCGCAGCCCCAGAACGGCCAACCCCAGCCGAACCCGCCGAAGAAGGCGACGGGGAAGCCCACGCCGAACGCGATGCCGGGTCCGGCGACGAACAGCCCCGGATACCAGTACCATCCCGGCCACGCGACCACGGGCGCGCCGTAGACGACCCACGGATCGTACTGCGGCAGATAGACGACCTGCGGATTCGCCGGCTGGATGACGATCGTCTGTCCCTCCTGGGTGACCGTCGTCTGCGGCGTGGTCTGCAGGTTGCCGGCCGCCTGCGCGCGATGCCGCATGTCCTGGATGGCGCCCATCACCTCCGGCTCGTGATTGACGTACGCGTCGCCGAGCGATGACGTCCACGCGAGGTTCTTGTCCATGTTGGCGAGCACGGACGGAACCGCCGTCAGCGCCTTGACGCTGGGGTCCCAGGCTTCCCTGTCCACCTGCTCGGCGAGCGCCTGCCCCTGGAGTCCGCGGTGCGCCTCCATCCACCGGTCGGCTTCCACGACCTGCTCCGGGTAGGTGGCGGCGGCGAGGATCTGCGCGACGAGCGCGTCGGGATAGAGCGCGATCGGTGCGACCAGCTGCTGGAGCTCCGCCGGCGCCGGCGCGGCAGACTGCAGCGGCGACTCGTCCGGCGGATATGCCTCCTCCTGCGCGGCCGCCTGCCGCACGACTCCCATCGGGGGGGCGGCAAGCATGCCGGCGATCGCAAGCAGGGCGGTGGCCCGGAGCGCGAACCCGTTCTCTCGTGTCTTCATCTCCGACTCCTGCCCGAGAGACGCTCGGGACCCCGCGGGCATTCGACGGCGGCCGGCGCGGGAACGCTCGCACTTGACTCACCTCAATTGGCCATTTCAAATGGCTAATTGAATGACGCATCCGAACGGACGCTCGCACGCGACCCGCCAGCGGCTGCTCGATGCCGGGCTCGAAGTCTTCGCCCGCGATGGGTTCCGGGGCGCGACGATCGAGCGCATCTGCCGCCGTGCCGGCGCGAACATCGCGG
>Ga0111538_10004745_pt1 | contig 18762 bp, 14 predicted proteins | sample SoiMethybrSBSTD1_FD_79669 | JGI IMG/M metagenome (GOLD analysis project Ga0111538, IMG submission 79669) | Bulk soil microbial communities from a Populus tree surrounding site in Tennessee, USA - Soil MetaG P. TD hybrid SBSTD1 (version 2)... | ecosystem: Environmental > Terrestrial > Soil >...
CGCTTCATCGATGTCGCCGCGCGACCAGACCGGAGAGATGTCACCCTCGTTGGTGTTGATCACGCCGTGCAGCGGATCGACGTCGCTGGCGCAAGCTTGAACGTCGCAGCTCGGGCTGCAGCCGGTGCTGTTCGGCGCGAGCGCGCAGGATTCGCGGCGTAGCTCGCGTTCCACATAGCGGCTGACCACCGCCGCCGTGTCCCCACCGAACAACTTGTAGAAGCTGTGAACCACCGTCGGATGCATCGCGAAAAAGCTCAAAGAACCGATCGGAGGCATCGTCTTCTCGGGCGCCCGCGGATCGTAGGCCTCGATACGCAGCACGTGCAGCGAGGGGTCGACGGCTTCGAGGTCCGGGGAGTGCGGCGGACAGCCCGCGCCCGAGCAGCCCGGATAAGCGTGCGGCGGCGCGTACTGCGGCCGGTTCAACAAGAAGGCGGCGAGCGAGCGGTTCCTAGTGAATCCCCAGAAGTCGTAGCGGTGGTGCCAGGAGATCCGCGCCGGGCGCGCCGCCTGCCGCGCCTGTTTGACGGCCTCGGCGATCCGCGACGCGAGCGCCACCAAGAGCTCCTCGTCGTAGCCCGGCAAGCGGCTGCTGAACAGCGACGTGTACTGGCTCGATCCGAAGAAATGGCCGACGCCGGCGTGGCTGTGCGTGGCCGTGATCATGATCTGCGACGCGTGCAGATCGGGCGCGACTCTTTCGGCCACCGCGCGTTGCAGGAGCGCGCTGACCGCGGGCAGATCGCAGGGAATCAACACCAGCTCGTGCCCGAGGCCGGTCTCGAAATAGAAGACGCGGCAGTAGTTGCGCGTCCAGTAACCCTCGGCGACGCGCGAATCGAGGGCGTGACCGAACATCGCCGCTCCCGGCGGCATGGTGATGTCCGCGCGCGCGGTGCCGACCCGTACCGGCGCCGGGCGATGCGCCGGCGGGTCCGGCGGCTTGCCGGGCACCTTGGGCACGTAGTGCCCGCAAGCGCTCGCCAGGCCCGTGATCAGCGCCAAAAGCAGCGCGAGCCGTCGCGTCATGGCGTCGCCGCGCTCCACAACTTCACTCGCAGCGACAAGCTGGCCGTGAGCTCGAACGCATCGAAGCCGAGCCAGGTCCCGCCGACCGAGGGCACGATGTACCCCGCGAGTCCCACGATATCGTCCGCCTTCCAGGGTGGGACGCCGCCACTGAGCCGGATCGGAAGGCCGCCTTCCGCGCCGAGCGCGAAGCCCATGTTGTTGCGCTCGCCACCGGAGTCTCGCGCCGTGTAGCGCGCGAGCCCGGGCGTGAGGAAAAGCTCGTAGCCGAGCGCCGATTCGTCCCGCCGCGGCATGTGAGTCACGCCGAGCAGCGCGAGCGCTCGCCATTGGCCCCACTCATTGCCGCCCCCGTCGACGCGTTCGAGAAAGACCGCTTCGGCGCCGAGCGCTGGGTTGAAATCGGCGTTGAGCACCGAAACGTCGAGGAGCGACGCCGACTTGAAGCCGAGGTTCGTGGCTTCGCCGTGGTGCACGTAGCGGCTGCCGCTCGCGCCGAGCGTCGACGAGCAACCGAGCGCGAAGCTGAGGAGCAGCGGCGTGCCGAAGAATGGGTGGCGCGTCATCTTCGCTTCGGTCTAAAAAACGTACTCGACGGCGCCGCTGAACTCGACGTAGCTCGACGCCGGGCGATCGCCGTCCCCGATGAAATCGTAGCGGCCGTACGCGGGGTCCGCCGTTTTGACTTCGGTGGCGGAGATCAGCCTGGTGCCGACCGATCCCGTGAGCACGACATTCCGGGTCAAGTCGGGAATCGCCGCCCACACCCCGATCCGCGGCCGCACCACGTCGAGCAAGAAGGCTCCCGAGTGCTCGTAGCGCTCCAGCGACTTGCGCAGCGCGATTTCCCCAGCCGGCGCGATGAAATCGAGAGCGGACACCCGGAATCCGAAGCCGTCGGTGGCCGCGAAGCGGATGTCGGGCCAGTCCGCGCTCACCGTGTAGCGGATGTCGTGGGCGCCGAGCTCGCTCAGGTAGCCATCGCAGATGCTGACCCTCATGCCCAGCGAGGGCGCAAAGGAAAAGCGAAATTGGCCGCCCGGGGGCACACCGGACTTCTTGAGCGAGATCAAGAGTTCCTTGGCCGAGTCTCGAAACGCCTCGCGCGTCACGATGCGTTCGTTGGGATCGTCGGTGCGGTCCACCAGGTAAGCCGCGAAGTTGACGAAAAACTTCTGATACACGTCGCGGCGGCCGTCGGGAAAGGCTGCGCCGAGCAGCGACGTGGCGAGCATTCGCACGTCGAGATCCGCGATCGCGGCGAGCAAGTCCACGACGATCTCGCTCTGCCCGCCCCGGGTCATGGTCCAGAGGCGGCACAAGGGATCCTCGGTGTCCGGCTGCTCGCTCGGCGGCGCGGGTTGCGCGGCCGGTGCAAGCGTGCCCGGCGGGGCCTCGGTGGCCGTCGCTGATTTTACCGGTGGCGTTCGCGTTTGCGAACAATTGACGCGCTCTTCGCAGACCTGGTCGGCGGTGCGGACCGCGAGCGAAATCAAAGAAACGATGTTCAGGAACTTGTCGCCGCTTTCCGCTTTCACCGTGCTCGAATACTGTTCGGCGATTTGCCCCACCAGCTCGTACAGCCGCCGGAATTGCTCGTAGGCGTCTCCCGTTTCTGCCAAAGCCTTCGGCAGCGCCCCGCATTGCGGACAAGCTATGTCCCACACCTGGTTTTGGACTTCGGCCAGATTCAATGGAAACTTGGCTTTCAGCGTGGCGAGGTCCTGGATGAGCACGCTCGAGTTCCAGGAAGCCGAGCTCAGTTTTCCTGCCGCATCGACGTTGACTGCGACCTCCTGCCCTCCGGCGGTCACGAGCAGCTTGTTCGTGGCGCGCAGGCCGGTGAGCCTTTTGTTCTCACAGCTGAAGAGCGACTCGATAGAAGGCTCCTCGGTTTCGCAATGTCGCGTGCCGGCACGCGTGATCAGCGCGAGCAGCGTGTCGGCGGGCGCAGCCGCGAAATCGACGCTGGCCAGGTCTTGCAGCAGAAGCGTGACCTCGGGGCGCTTGGGAGTCCCGCTGCCAACGGTCAAGACCGCCAACTTGCCCGCTTTGTCGTGGTTGAGCGCCGTGCAAACGGGCGCCATCGAGCGAACGAACTCGAGCTGATTGGGCGCAGCGGCCGGCCAGGAACAGATTTCTTTCAAGCTCGACTCCGAGCTCGACCCGATCATCTCGATCAGTTTCGCGTGTTCGCGTTGAAACGTTTCCGGGTCGTTGAACCAGCGCCGGAAACGGGCGCGAGATTCCGCGTACTGGCTCGTGTACTGCGCGTTTGTCGCTTTGGGCAGATAGTGGCGCCGGACGAGCGCGACCACGTAGGCGTCACTGACCAGGTCGATCAGGTGCCCGCGTGCGGACTCGGCGCGCCCCTGCAGTGACGCTTGAAAGATGCGCGCGACGTCGCACGCCAGTCGTACCCGGTTATCCTCCCGGTCTGCGCCCGCTTCGCACTTGGCTTCGAACAGCGTACGGCCCGCTGTACCCTTGAAGACCTGACACGTGTCGCCGAGCTCCTCGGTGTCGCGCAAGCAGTCGAAAAAAGCCTCGAGCGACTCGTCGTTGATGCCGTTCGCTGCTTCCGCATGCAAGGAAAAGAAAACGAAGTCGACGGCTAGACTCGTGAGGTCGCGCTGGATCGAGGGCCTCAGCGCGCCCCAGTGGGCGCTGTCTAGACGCGCGAGCGTGCCGCGAAAGTAGCGCGCGAGGCCCGGGAAATCCTTCTTGATGCGCTTTCCGACGTCGTGCCCGACCTGGTACTTGATCAGGTCCTCGACGATGCTTTTGACGTCTGCGTAGACCTCTTTGACGTCGACCTGCGCTCGCGCCGGGCGCGCCAGCGAAAGCAGAAACAAGCAAAGTAGAACCGCGAGCCCGTGCAGCGTGCGCATTTTTTCAATCCGTTTCTCTGAGTGTCTTCGTGGCGGCGAGCTGACTTCGAGCAAATGAGGCCATTCTGCGAGCTCCTTCACCGGTGGGATCGGGATCTCTGCGAAGGCTCTCGATCGCGCGCGACCCGAGCCCGCGGAGCACGCAGCGCCAGTGTTCGCCGGCGGGTGGGCTCGGACAGTACGACTTTTGCAACTCCTTCCAGAGCGCCTCGTTCTTCGCTTCCCACGCCCGGGCGTTGTCCTGGCAAATCGACTTTTGCTCCGGGTTTCGGCGTGTGAACTCCTGCGTGAGTGGCTGGCACTTGCCGTCGGCCGGCGGCGCGGCCTTGTGATCGAAGCAGGCGAGATTGCGCTGCAGCTCGGCGTACTCGCGGTAGCGCTGATCACAGGTCGATCCCGGCGTCGTGAAGGGAGCGACCGAATCGAACTTCACTGGCTTTTCGAGCTGCGCGAGATGGAAGCCCGTCGGTCTGAGCTCGACGTACGCGTGATTGTCGATCAAGGACGGAAGCTGGACGGCATGCAGGTCTTGTATGCCGTCCTTGGAAGTCCAGGTTTCGGCACGAAAGGGCCGGTGCACGTGCGCGTAGACGAAGAGCGAATTTTCGCTCAGCTTTTTCAGGTAGCTGTTCCAGTCATCCGAGTGCGAAAAGAACGTCTCGTCGCACGGGCCCATGGCAGTGTTGCCGAGCGGCAAGTAGTGCGACACGAACACCTGCTGCGTTGCGGCGGGCCGAATCTTCGAAAGCCATTCGATCTGTTTGGCGCTGATCGAGCCGCCAGCCCCGACTTGCACCAGCCCTCCTATCCGATCGCAGATCGCGGGATTCTCGACATAGTCGGTCGTATCGAGGATCGTCAGCGCCAGCGGCTCTGTCCCGGGCTCGTTGACCGTGAACCTTTGATAGAGGTGACTGCGGCGGTGCGCGCCGCGAAACTGGTTTTCGGCAATGTTGGCGATCTTGGCCGAGTACTCGAAGTAGGTGTGCCGATCCCTGCTCCAGGCTGCTCCGGCGAAGGTGCCGGTCGCGCCGGGATCGGCCGGCTTGTCGCGGCAGGCGGCGGGAACGTCGAGCTCGAACCCCCAGACTTTTTGATAGTAAGTCAGCACCTGTTGCACGAAGTCGGACTTCGTCAGCACGCCGCCGTGGGAGCTACACACCCTCCGCCACTTGCGAGTCCAGGCATAGTCGAATAGCAGCGATTTACGCGTCTTGGTCTTCTCTTCGTCGCTCGGTTCGCTCGCGGCCTCGTCCTCGTCTTCTTCGTCGAAATCCTTCGCGCGCAGGTTGCGCGTGTCGGTTTGAAAGCTGCCGTGAAACAGCACGTCGTGGTTGCCTGGAGTGATGATCACCGGCAGCTTCGGGTGCCGCTCCAGCACGTCCAGCAACGTTCGCAGCTCGTCGGCGCAGGCAAACTCCACCAGATCGCCCGCGATCACTCCGACCTTCACGCCGCCGGTTTCGGCCTCGGAAAGGATCGAGTCGAGGACGAGCGGCAAGACTTGTGTCGCGGCGGAGTGCCGGTAGAAGCTGTGAGCGCGTTGCGAAAGCGAATTTGGATCGAGCTTGTTGCCGGGAAGTTCGATATCGTAATCCGTTACCGGAACCGAGTATTGAAGGTCGGCCAGCATCAATATCGACGGAACGTTTACGGGAGGCCGCGGCTTCGACTCGCGTGCGGACCAGCGGACGGCGCTACTACACCCCATGGCACACGCGAGCACGAATGCGAGAGCGAGAAGCGTTCGAGTGCTCATCGGCGCGGATGTTGCGCGCACCGATGTAGCTCCGTCCATGGGTATTTCATCGAATCGATCGGTGCGGAGCTCGCGAAAGCTCGGAAGCGGTTGCACGCCGGACAGGGTGTTTGATTTGAATCATCGAATTTTCGAACAAGGGGCTTCGAGGTCCCGGGCAGAAGGCTCAATTTGCTACAAATGCCCCCGATCTTTCCGAGCATGCTCGCTCGTTCGCATCACCACATGGAGCAGGAGAACATGGCGCTGAAACCACCGGTACCCGAAGGATCGAACTACGAGGTCACCTTCAAAGCGAGCTCGCAGAGCGCTGGAGTGGCATTGCTGACCGTGGGATGGATACCGAACTTCCAATCAGCAGTTCCTCCCGTTCAGGACGAGAGCATCGCCGCCGGGACCTCCGCCAGCATCAGGGGTGTCGTACCGAGCATCGCCGCGGCGCGGCGCATGGAGATCCGCGTGGATCTTCCGGACGGTACGGGCTTCGGTACTCTGACGCTGCGTATCGACGGCGAGCTGCACTCGGCGGGCACGCTGGCTGCCGACACCACCTGGACGTCGCTCGTCGGGTGAGGGGCGATCGGATGCGTCTTTCTTTCGCGCTGCTCGTTCTGCCCGCGGTCGCCGGCGGCGCGCTGCCGCGGACGGCGGCGGCCCAAGCCACGGCGCAAGGCGGAGGCGCGCAGTGTTCCCAGCTGCTCAGCGAGATACAGGCCGGCTGCGACGAGCGAGAAACGGCCGAGGCCGAGCTGGCCAAGCTCAAAGGGGCCCCGGCGGCGGCACCCAACCCCGAAAACGCGAAACGCATTCAAGAACTCGAGGCAAAAGTCAAAGAGCTATCGGCATCACCTTTCAACGGGTGGTGCGGCGGATGGACGAACCGGCGTCCGCCTTGCAACAACGTCGCGACCCTGCTCGAGATCGAAATCGAAGGCCTCGTCGAGCGCGGTCGAGCGGCGGGTCCCGCAGGCCCTGCGGAGACGAAGGACGAGCGGCTCGCCAAGGCGGAATACATCGCGGAGCCCGATCGGCGCACGGCGACCAATTCCGCGGGCACGCGGGCGCAGCGCGAACCGGTCGAAAGCGTGCAGCCGATCAACCTCGCCGGCGGCGCGATCACCCTCGCCGGTACGCGGACTGGAACGCAAGGTATCGCGACTACCACCATCAATCCGCTCGCGCTCGCGGATCCCGACGATCCGACGTTGAAGCGTCTTCTGGACCTGAGCGTTACCGCGCCGTTCGCGATCGAGGGCTCGGTCGGACAGGACCCGCGCTTCGTCGGTGTTCGGGTTCGCGCGAATGCGGCCGCGCCCTACAGCAGCGCGGCGCTGCGCGCGGCCCTCGAGCATTTCTATTTTCTTGCCGGGACGCTGGCGGACAACATCGAAGCGGTGCTTCTCCACAAGACGACCGACGTGAAGCGCTGCGCGCTGGCGATCATCAAGACGCGCCAGGTCACGCTCGCGGATTGCGGCGAAAGCATCGATTTGACTCAGCTGACCCAGGCGCGAGAAGCGAGCTATGAAGCCCTGCGCCAGGCGCAACGCGAAGCCGATCGTTATTACTTCGGTCTGGACCTCCGTGGTGACTTCGGCGATCCGACGGGTGACGCCCGGCCGGGCGACGACGGCACGAGCCTGGTCGGTACCCTGGCTGCAGGCCTGCGCTTGCCGCGGGGAGAGAACTGGGATTTCGAGTTTCGAGTGCGCGGCGGGGGAGACTACTTTCATTCGCGTGACACGGTGAACGGCTTCGAGATCAACCCGGTGTTCTCCTTCGACTGGGGGGCGGCGCTCGTGTTTTCCGGTCACGCCACGGCCGCCACCGAAAAGCAGCGCCTGGCGTTCGGCATCGGCGTCGAAGGGCGGCACACCGAAAAATCGCGATCGAGCGATTTGATCCCCACCAACTACCTGAATCTGAACGCCATGATCATCGTCCCGGTGGCGAGCGGCGGCGATCTGGGCCTTTCGTTCAGCGTGCCGCTCGTCGATTCGGAAATTCCACGCGGAACCATCATTTCGGCATCGACCGATCTCGGATTGCTCGACGGTTCCGGATCGAGGTGACGACATCCGTCAGCGCTTGGCCAGCGCTTCTGGCATGAAGCGCCGGATCAGTCCCACCACGTGACGGGCGAGCTTTTCGTGATCGTAAAGCTCGTGCATCAGCGCGATCGGCGCGCGATAGAGCAGATCGTTCTCGAAAACGCCCTGCCAGAAGCGAACTCCATGCTCCGAAGCCGTGCCGAGCGCTGCGGCGTCGACGTCGAGACCCGCTGCCTGCATGACCTTGTGAAACTCCCAGGCGATCAGCCCGTGCGCGATCGGCGAGGGGTGCACTCCGTCGAGCGTGAATATACCGCCCTGCTTCAGGCGACCTGTTTGGTCCGCGTGATAGTACTTCGTGTCGACGCCCGGATAGAGGAACGAGAAAAACTCTGGGTAAGCGTAGCTCGGCCGGCCGTCGTTGCGCTTGAACGCCATCGTCCGCAAAGCTTCGCTGATGTCCACGAGGTGATACTTGTCGCCGAGCTCGACCACGCCGCGCGCGATGTCCTCGTTGTAGCGGAGGATGCAGCGATCGATGTGAATGACGTCCTGAACCGGGAGGTGCAACCCGGTGGTGCGAGCGAACTCGAGCTCGAACGGGAAGTAGGTGTAGTACTTGTAGTAGGTCTGAGCGACGGTCTCCTGGACCAGCAGGCGCTCCTTGGTCAGCTTGGTGATCGTGCTCTCGATGCTGTAGGTCTCACCCACGCCTTTGGCGAGCGGTGCGATCGTGACCAGCGGGACGTTCGCGACGAACACTCGCCAGTTCGGGTGCTTGTTTTTCTTCATGATCGCGTCGACGCGCCGCAAGAGCTCGCGGTAGTCGGACCTGAAATCGTCGGGGTGCCAGAGGTTGTATCCGGCAGCCAGTCGAGCGGCGTAGCTGAGCTCGTGAAATGCGGTGCCGTTTGCGCCAGGTCGCGACGCGGCGCCGACGATGCCGGGTGTGGGCTTGATGCTCAGGCTCACGATCGTGCCGAGCGCATTGTTGGCGCCGAGCCACAGGATCAGATTCTCGACGCCCTCTCTTTCGACGTGGTGAGAAAGCCAATCGAGCTGTGAGAAATCGTCGTATTGTGCCGCGAGCGACGGGTTCAGGACTTTCAGCGCGGTGCGGTGCAGCGGCGCGTTCGGGCCGGTCAGAAAGCCGTCGCCCTCGCCCTTCGTGGCTTCCGCGATCTCGCGCCTGCAGACCTTCGGCGTGACTTGCCAGGCGTCCGCCGCGGCGAAGCCGCGCACGCTCAGATTGTGAAAAAACGTCGAATCGCGATACGGGCGGTCCTCGCGCCCGGCCTCACGCTCGTAATGGTCTTCGGCCTGGTCGATCACGTCGTTGATGGTTTTGACGACGGTCACCCACTCGAAACCTCCGATGTCGGTTCCGTACCGATCTTGCAATCGGCGCAAGATGAGCTCGATGTTGAGTGGAATGCCGCCCGCGGGCCACTCCGGATAGTGGTAGTCCTCTATCCCTAGCTCGCGCGCGACGATCGCCGAATACGCGAGGTCCGAACGCGCAGCCGCGCCGGACATGAAGCCTTGTGAAATGCTGTCGCCGATGGTCACGAGTTTCATTGTTTCGCCTCCACACCCAATTCGAGGCGGGCTACCCGACGCAAACTCCGCAATCAATGGCAACCTGACCAAAGTCAGCCAACGTTGGTCGTCGCACACGCCGGCACCTTGACGTACAAGGGAGTTTTGCCAAGGGTCAGAGGGTGCGGGCGTTCCAGGTTCGAATCGGATTGATCCTCTTACTTTTCGCGGGCTGCTCGTCGCGATCGAGGTCCTTCGCGCTCGACGACGGTGGCTCGGCTGCCAGTGGCGGCACCTTCGCGGCTGCGGGCAGCGGCGGAACCGGCGCTCCCGACGCAGGCGGCTCGGGAGGGCAGGGAGCGAGCGGCGGCAGTGCCGGAACCGGGGGCAGCGCCGGGACCGGGGGCAGCGCTGGAACCGGCGGTACCACCGCGGCGGACGGCAGCGCTGGGACCGGCGGCGGCTGCGTCGCGACCGACGCGAGTGTCGACTTCACGGTGCAGGGGAACGGTGCTCGCGAGAGTTTCGCGCAGAAGGGCGTGAGCCTATTGGCGATCGCGGATCTGAAGTTCTCCGATCGCACCGCGGAGGAGCCGAACGCCGGTCTTGGCGTGGTCGGAGGCTGGTTCGACTGGTCGATCGACAGCACCGAGTTCGTCAGCTTCACGTTCACGAAGCCGGCGACGAACGTGAAGTACGAAGTGACGCACGCTCTGGACATCGACCAGAACGGCGTCTTCGGCGCCAGCACCGTCACCGCTTATGACGCGGCGGGCCGCGAAATCGATCGTTTCGATGTCGCGGGGCCAGGCTCGAAAAACGTCTCGGCGCTGTTCGGCGGAGTGCCGATCTCGAAGTTCATGATCAAGAGCGACAGCGACGGCATCGCGGTCGGATCACTGTCGTTCACCGCGTGTCCGAACTGATTCAGATCGACAGCGGACCGCTGCAGAAGTCGGGAATGCCGAACGTCTCGTCCGGCACACCCATCGCGTGGAGCACGGCGAGCAGCAGATTGGCGTGGGCAGTGCCGTCCGCGTATTGGAGGTAGCGTCCGGTCTCGAACGCCCAGCTGCCGCCCGCCATCAAGAACGGCATGTTGACGTGCGAGTGGGTCGTCCCCATCGAGACTTCGTTGCCCCAAACGAAGAGCGTGTTGTCGAGCACGCTGCCCTCGCCTTCGGGCATCAGCGCCAGGCGATCGAAGAGCCGCGCCACCAGGCTCGCGTGCCAGCGAGCGCGGCGGATCAGCTGCTCCGTGGCCTCGGTGTTGCTCTCTCCGGCGTGCGACAGCGCGTGGCCCTCTTCCAGGCTCTCGACCCACGGGTAACGGATGTGGTTAAGGGCCGTGGAAACCTGGAACGTCGCCACGCGGGTAACGTCACAGGCGAATGCCGACGCCAAGAGGTCGACCTGGAGCTCGCCGATCCGAGCCATGTCGGTCTCGCTGTCTTCGTCGAGCGCGTCCGGGATTTCGGGGAGGACGCAGCCGCCGACGGTCGGGGTGTTCAGCGCGAGCCGCCGCTCGAGATCTCGCACCAGCGTCTGGTGCGCCTCGAGGGTTTGTCGGTCCGCCGCGGAGAGCTGACCGGAGAGCGCGGCGAATTCCTGGTTGACCGCGTCGAGCACGCTGCGCTGCTCGGCGAGCAAGTCGGACGACGACGGCGCGAAGAAGCGATTGAAGACGCGATTATAGGTGTCGCGCGGCGAGTTCAGGGGCGGCAACGGCTGCCCCGGTCCGGCGTAGGCGATGCGTCCCTGCACGTCGTTCTCGGTCGCGCGCACACCCAGCTGCAAGCTGCTGACCGGCGTTTCGCTGCCGATCACGCTCGCAACACGCTGATCGACGCTGATACCGTTGGCCCAGCCCGCGGTCTGTCCGCAGCCGTCCATGAACTCGCCCGTTCCGAGCGACGTGTTCGTGAACAGCGAGCCGATCCCGCGCTGATGTGGTCCGCCCGGTCCCGCCTCGGCGGACGCGAGGTCCAGGCCGCTCAGGAACAAGAGTCGGCTCTTGTGGTTTTGAAGCGGCTCGTGAATCGGGCCGAGCGAAAACTCGCGTTCGGAGATCACGTTCCCTGGCCACCAGGCTTCGTGGATGACGCCGTTCGGCGTGTACATGAGGACGAGCCGCTTCGGAAAGCTGCGCTCGTCGGCGCGCACGCTGCGCGGCGCGAGCGAGGGCAAAAACGGTAGGGCGAGCGCGGCTCCCGTGGCCGCTCTCAGCCAGGTGCGCCGCGAGAATCTGCGGTTCGGACCGCGCGTCATGGCGACCCCATCCCCGTCTCGGCCGGGCGCGCCGGGCGGTACAAGAACGAGTCGGTCTGCGTGAGCGCGACGATCAGCTCCTTCAGATCGCCGTTCGAGCGCGCGAAGCGCGCTTTGAGCTGTCCGAGGCTGCATTCGTCCTCCCGCAGCTCGACGCGACCGAACGTGTAGCGGTACCAGTTGGTGGCCAGGCAATCACGGGCGCGGCGGCTGTTCGCGATCCGGGCGAGCAGCTCGGCCGAGGTGGTAAAGCCCCCTTCCAGCCCGGTCTCGCCGGAGCCGAGGATCGCGCCGGACTCGTCGACGGCGATGCCGTTTTCCTCGGTGCGATAGCGGCCGAGCTGGTCGTAGCGCTCGAAGCCGAAGCCGATCCCGTCGATCTTCGCGTGGCAGCCCGAGCATCCGGGATCCGCCGTGTGCTGCTTGAAGCGCTCGCGCGTCGTTGCCCTCGAATCCGGATCGGGCGGGATCGTGTTCACGTTCGGCGGCGGGGGGTTGACTGGCAGGCACAGAATGCGCTCCCGCACGAACACCCCGCGCAGCACGGGCGCCGTCTGATTGGGGTGCGCAAGCAGCGTCATCAGCGCGGGTTGCGTGAGCAAGCCGAAGCGAGCCCCGGGCAGTGTGACGGGAGCGCTGCCGTCGCCCGCGTCGACTCCGTAGAGACCGGCCAGGTGGGTGTCGACCCACACCCCTTTTGCCGAGAACAACGCCTGAAAGCCGCCGTCCGGGCCGAAGTAAGCGGCCTGGATGAAGCGATCGAGCGAATCGCGCAGCGACGTCTCGAGCTGTTTGCTCGCGATCGGCGTGCCTTCACGCCCGAGCCCGGCGAGTCGCGAGAGCCCGAGCCATTGCTCGCTGAAGTCGCGCACCAGATTGGCGGCGCGTGGATCGTCGATCATGCGCCGCGCTTCGCGCTCCACGTCTTCGGGAGTAGCGAGCCGCCCGCCGGCCGCGGCGTCGAACAGCTCGGTATCGGGCATCGAGCCCCAGAGCGAGAACGACAGCCGCGACGCGAGCTCGTAGCCGCCGAGCGCCACCTTGCCGGTTTCGGGCGCGGGCGAGCCGAGCGTGTCCACGCGATAGAGAAACTGCGGCGACTGGAGCACCGTGCGGATCACGAGCTCGATCGACTTTTCGTAGCCGCGGCTGCTGGTCGCGTCGAAGAGGCCGAGCAGCGGCGTGAGCTCTTTCTCCGTCGGCGGTCGGCGGAACGCGCGCGCGGCGAAGCTCCGCACGAAGGCGTGACCGCACTCCGCCGGGGCGGTGGTGTCCGTGCAAGGGGCGACTTCCGTGAGCCGCCCCTTGACCGCACGCGCAGCGACGGCGTCGGCTGCGTTGAGATAGCGCTCGACGAGGAGCGGGTGCGCGGCGTTGGCGGCGGCGTTGGTCCGATAGCCGTCGACTTCGTTCTCGGGCGGAAAGCCGGCCGCGGGGTTCGTCGCGTCGCCGAGCAAGTCGCGCACGGCGTTGTCGTATTGAAAGCGTGTCAGAAGGCGCAGCGGCGCGGGCGCCGGCGCCGCCTCGGTGCAGATCGGTACCTGCTCGACCCCGGGCGCCGGCTTCGGGTCGTCCTTCTTGCTGCACGCGAGCTGTCCGAGCGCGAGCAGCGGCAGCGCGAGAAGGCTTCGGGAAAAGGGTGGAGGGGCCATCCGTACGCCGCAAAGAAATGCTCGCGAAGCATAATCGAGGGGGTGCCAGGGGCGCCATCGCAACGCGACGGATTCTTCCGGTCCGGGCAAAACGCGGCGCGACGGGCCGCGTGTGGCTTCCCTCTTCCCTACAATCCTTCAGTCAGAGTCGAGCGGACGCCGACCCCGGACGGTCGCGTTCGATTCCCGCGCTCGCCTGCGGCTCGCCCGTGACTCCGGCCCGCGCTCGCGCTGCGCGCTCGCTTCCGGGCTCACATGCCCGGAATCGGCATCACCTCGACGATCTCGATCGTGGCGTTCGGGCCCATCATGAAGTGAGGGTGGCCCTTGAGCGTTTGTGCGAGCGCCTCCTTCGACTCCGCCTGCAGGATCGAGTAGCCGCCGAGATCGTTCGTCACCGGTGATGCGCCGCTGGTCGTGACCTTCAAGGCCTTGCCGAGCGGAGCGCCCATGTCGACGATCGACGACGCCGCTTTCGAGCCCCAGGCCATCCACGCGTCCATGCCCGCCTTCGCCTGCTCGGGCGTCGACTTCATCGCCTTCTCGAATTCCGCGGCCGACGCCTTGTAAAGAACGAGGAACTTTTTCATGGGGGATTTCCTTTCCGTTTGGGGCCGGGCCCCAAACGACGACGAGACCGTTCGGCGGCTCCGAGTCTTGCCAGGAAACCAGGCGGCCGCAAGGGCTGCGCGGTGGCGCGATTGAAGGCAACAGTGTTACATCGTTGCCGCTGAATTCCCCCCACGCCCCCAAGAAGCGAGCGTTCAGTCGACGCCAGATTGTGATCGCGTTGCTCGGCGTCGTGGCGGCGATCCCCGCCGCGCTGCAAGTGGTTTCCCTCGGGCGCCTGCTCTGGGTTCGCTTGCTCTACCCCTACGACCTCCACTTGGTGGAAGGGGTCACCTTGCTGAACGTGCATCGCCTGCTCCACGGACAGGCGATCTATCCCGAGGTGACGGAGAACGCAGGCTTCCTGGGCGCTCCGTATCCGCCGCTGCTCTACTTCGTGATCGCCGCGATCGGCGGCGTGTTCGGCTTCGACTACTGGACGGGCCGCCTGGTCGCGATCCTCGCCACCGCCACGAGCGCGTTGCTCCTGGCGCGAGAGGTGTACCTCGAGTTTCGAGAGCGCGGGCTGCCGTTGCCGTGGCTGTGGCCACTCTCCACGCTCGGTGCGATCGCCGCGGCGTTCCCGGTTACGGTCGCCTGGTACGACGCGCCGATGTGCGATCCGCTCGGCCTCGCGCTCGCCGTCGCAGCAGCGCTGGTCGTGCTGCCGAGCGCGAGCACCGCGCCGTTCCAGCGGCGCCGGCTCGTCGCCGCCGTCGTGCTGATGACGGCGATCGTCTTCACGAAGCAGAATTACGCGGCCTTCGTCGCGTGGCTGCTGGTGTTCCTTTTCATCGCGAAACGCCGCCAGGGTCTGATCGCCGCAGCCGCGGTGCTTGCCTCGACGGGCGCGCTGCTCGCAGTCGCGCAGCTCGTCACGCGCGGCTCCTTCTACTACTACGTGATTTCACAGCTCCTCCATCATCCCTTCGCCCTCGATCGGCTGCCGAAGGCGCTCGGTCTCGTGCTCGGGTTTGCGCCCTACTTGCCGGTCGTGCTCGCTTGCGCGGCGTTGCTCGCCGTCAAGCGCTGCCTGTCGCCGCGCGCACTGCTCTGGACCGGGATGCTCGTCACGGCTTTTCCCGTCGGCCTGGTCCCGCACCTGAAGTGGGGCGGCGGAGACAACAACTTCATGCCGATCGTGGTGCTGGCGCCGGCCGCGACGTTTTGCGTTCTGGCCGACCTCTGCCAGCTACTCGCTCGCGACCGCGCCCGGGCGCTCGTGCTGATCGCTTCCGCCCTCGGCACCGGCGGGTACCTGCTGGCGCACCGATACTCTCCGGTCCCTTTCCACGTTTACAGGAGCCGGCGCACCGCCGCGCTCGAGCTCAATCGCTTCGTCGCGAGCCTGAACGGGGACGTTTTGATCCCGTCGCGGCCGTTGCTCGCGATCCGCAACGGCTCGAAGGTCGAGCAGATCCAGGTCATGGGCTACTTCGACCTTCTGTTCGGCGGCCGGCTCGACATCACGCCCCGGGAGTTCTTGAGGCGCACCCGCCCCCGCTACATCCTCTTGTCCGATCAGGAGCCGGGCAATCTCGTCGCCGGCGCGACGCAGGACTATTTCTTGCGGGGCCTCCTGCCGCCCGCCACCTGGCCGGCTCAAACGCTCGAAGAGCAGCGGGAACACTACGATCGAGAGCAGCCCTACTATCCCGGTCAGCTCAAGTGGATCCTCGAGAGAAACTCCCCGGATCCTCCCGGCAGCCACTGCCTGTTCGAGTTCGAGTCGAGCTCGTACGCGCCGTGGGTCGCGACCGGCAACGCGTTCGGGCCCGCGCCCACGACCGTGAGCTCGCAAAAAGGCCGAACCTTCATCGCTCCCGAAACCTTCATCGGCGTGGTCGGCGAATCGTTCGCGAGCTCCTGGACGCCGAGCGACGGCAACCGCGCGCTCGGCACGCTGACGTCACCGGTGTTCGTGCTCGATCGCGCGGTCCTGAGCCTGCGCTTCGCCGGCGGGCTGACCGAGCTGACGCGCGTGGAGCTGCTCGTGGACGGACAACCGCGCTTCTGGGCGAACGGCAGGGGCAACAACTACCTCGAGCTGATCGAGTGGCGAATCGACGACTTGCGCGGAAAACCTGCGCAGCTCAAGCTGATCGACGAAGACCCCGACGCTCATTTGATGCTCGATCACGTGTGTCTGGGTGGGTAGCTTCGTTTCGCGCTATCGTTCTCGTCATGAGGTTTTGGGGTACCTTGCTGGCGGGCGGTTTGACACTGCTCCCTTTTGCGTGCGGCGGCCGCGCCTCCGAGGGCGAAATCGGCACGCGCGCGAGCGGCGGTACGAATGGCGGGAGCGGCACGAGCGGAACCGGCGGCGCGGGGGGAACCCAGGGCATCGCTGGCACCGGCGCGACCGGCGCGGTCACCGGGAGCGGCGGGACGGGCGTGAGCGTTGCAGACAGCGCGGTCGAGACCGGCGTGATTGGCACTGGCGGAAGCGGCGGGAACAGCAGAGACAGCGGCCTCGCGCTGGACAGCGGACCACTGTCCGGCTGTCGCAGTCCGTCGGAGCCGGGTTGCGCCGAATGTTGCGACTGGACTGGCGAAGCGTGCTTGCTTCGATCTTCGGCGCCCTTCGGCGTTTCCGGTCCTCCCCTCTACAACTCGATCCAATATCTGTTCAGCGCATGCCCGGCCGGGTGTGCTCGCTGTGCGAGCTGCTTGCTGGAGTACGAGAGAGAATTGGAGATCATGGGCTGCCGCGCCGATTGCAACTGTCCTGTGATCGAAGCCGGAATCGACCCTTGTTTCCGCGCGGGGAGCTGCGCTTGTTATTGCTCTAGAGTCGAGGCGCTGGTGACGAGCTGCCCCGAGCTCTCGCCGTGCCCCGCCCGCAGCATGCCGAACTGAGGTGCGGGCCCGGCGCCTCAACCACCCTGCACCAACATCTTCGCGAAGCCTTCGATGGCTCGCGCGTTCACCTCCGCGGTCTCGATCCCGAGCTCTTTCAGATAATTGAGGTTTTCGGGCTCGGCGTTGTCCATGTCGGCGTGCCGGGCACTCAGCTTGGCCTGGACGCGCACGTAGCGCTCGGGCGCGCCGACGGCGGCGAACATCTGACGGAGCTGGTAGTCGACCGTTTCGGCGACGCCGGACATCATGATGTCGAGCACGGGCCGGATCCAGGCGATCGCGCCCCAGTCCTTCGCGCTGTCGTACTCGTAGGCCTTGGACGAGTCGCCGGTTCCGAGCGACAGGATCATCATTTCTTTCGCCGTGGGAACGCCCATCGTCCGCGCCTCGGCGTAGGCGCAGAGAGCCGGATTGTTCGCGAACAAGCCGCCGTCGACCATCGGATAGCTCACGCCGGATACGGAGGTGACGTGCGCACACTCGAAAAAGGTGGGCGCTGCCGAGGTGGCGCGAGCGACGTCCCGGACCAAAAAATTCCGGCTCTCGGTGCGCCTGGCGTCGTGCTGCGTGAAGAAAAAGGTGCGGCGGCGCGTGATGTCGTAAGAAGTGACGAGGCACGGGCGAATCAGATCGCTGAGCTTGAGATCACCGAGGTAGTCGCGAGCCGCCTGCTCGAGGCCGCTCGCCGGATACTTCTCGTCGGCCACGCCTCCCGCGGACGCGATCCTGTGCCAGATCGGAATCTCGAAGATCTTGGCGCCGCGTTCGAAGTAGAGCGCCACGGCTTCCTCGGCGCTGAAGCGCGGCCGCTCCGGTCGATCGACATCGGGGCACAGGTAGAGGCAAGTGAGAATGCCGCCGGTGCTCGTGCCGGCGATCAGATCGAAGTAGTCGCCGATGCGCGCCGTCGGGTCCCGGGACAGAGCTTTGAGCTGCCTTTCCAGGGCGATCAGCACTTGCCCCGGAATGATCCCGCGAATGCCGCCGCCATCGATCGACAAGATACGCATCGGCCTGCCCATCGGTCACCCTTCCTCGCTTCGGTCTCAGGCTACGCACGCGAGGCGGGCAAAGGGAATAGTCATCCCTGCGCTCGCCCAGGGTCCTTTGGTTACCGATCGGTTACCGGGTTACCGATGCTCGGCTCATAGATTCTCGACCTCGTCCCGCGCGATCTCGGCGTCGATCTCGTGCGCCATCGCTTCCGGCACCGAGTACCACTGCTTGGCCCATTCGCCCCAGGACAGCTTGAAAGGCTGCGGCCACTCGCTGGTTTCCCAGAGCCGCGAGCGCAGAAACGCCTTCGAGCAGTGAAAGAAGCAGCGCTCGATGTGCACGCGGATCACCAGCAGCGCGTCCCTGCTGCGCGCGGTGAAAGCCCGCAAGAGCTCCGGGTCGCGCGTCAATTCGGCGTGCCCGTCCGCGCGAAACGTTTCAGTCGATCCGGGGATCACGAACACGAGCCCGATGTGCGGATTGTCGATCAGATTCGAAAGTCCGTAAGCGAGCCCGTTGCCTGGCCGCTCGGGGATGAGCAGCGTGCGATCGTCGCTCACCGCCACGAAGCCGGGCGCGTCGCCCTTCGGCGACACGGTCACCTTGCCATCGCTTCCGGCCGTCGAGATGAAAATCATCGGCGCTTGCTCGATGAACGCACGCTCGATCCGGCCGAGGCGATCGACGATTTTGCTCCTGGTTTTCGGCTTTGCGTCGGGAACGACGGCCCGCAGTGCTTCGTGGCTCGCGATCAAAAACGGGTCCGTCATGAGGCTCGAGTATGCCGCTTCGGCGTCGCACCTGCGAGCGCCGGCTCTCGGCAAAGCGGAAAACCTCGATCAGCGCGCGAAACTCGCTCCCGAGACCGCCTTCCACAGCCAACGCAGTTTCGCTGCTTCGGAGGTTCGAACGGGTTCTGCTCTCAGCCGCGCCGCGGGTACGCGCGGATCGTCGAGAAAGCCGCGCACGATCGCCACGAGCTGCGCGGGCCGCTCGTGATGGAGATAGTGCCCTGCGCCGGGGAACGCCTTGAAGACGACGCCGTCGACGCGCTCGGCGAAGTCTTTGCCCTGAGCGAACGGAAGCAGCCGATCGCGATCGCC